>Ga0209672_100139_pt1 | contig 69191 bp, 66 predicted proteins | sample AraplaCol_mMS_r2_FD_184273 | JGI IMG/M metagenome (GOLD analysis project Ga0209672, IMG submission 184273) | Arabidopsis root microbial communities from North Carolina, USA - plate scrape CL_Col_mMS_r2 (SPAdes) (version 2) | ecosystem: Host-associated > Plants > Roots > Endosphere | place: USA... | reverse complement strand
GCGAGAGTCTGCTCAACGATGCGAGCGCGCTTTTCATCTACCGACTCGCCCTCACCACCCTGGTTGCGGGGCCACTGACCTTTGGCGACTACGTGCCGATGTTTCTGCTTACGGTGTTCGGCAGCATCGCGGCGGGGATCGTTCTTGCAATCGTCCTGCGGCCGATCACGACCGCATCGGACCATGTGCCCATCTCCTTGATCCTGCAGTTCGCCTTTACGTTCGCCGTATGGGTGCTCGCTGAAAAAGTCGGTCTTTCGGGCATTTTGACGATGGTCGCGTTCGCGATGACGATGGCGCGCGGCGGCGGCCCACGCATTCCGGCGCGCATGCGCGTGCCGATTCTCGCGGTATGGGACGCCGTGGTCTTCGTTTTGAACGCGCTTGCGTTCGTGTTGATCGGCATGCAGCTACGGCCGATCTGGGAGCGTCTCGGTAGTGGAACCGGCACGCCACGCATCGATGCTGTCGTTGCCGCCATCATCGTGCTCGGCGTGGCGATCACGACGCGGTTCTTATGGGTCATGGGCTACAGCGCACTTCTGATGTTTCAGAACCGGAAAGTCAATCCGGTGACGCGCAAGAATCGTTCGTGGGGAGCCGGGCTCGTCGTGTCGTGGGCGGGAATGAGAGGCATCGTGACGCTGGCCGCCGCGTTCGCGGTTCCAGAGACACTGCCGAACGGCTCGCCGTTTCCCTACCGCGACATCATCTTGCTCTGCGCATTCGTGGTCGTATCGGGCACGCTCGTGCTTCAAGGACTGACGATGAAGCCGATCATCCGGCTGCTCAAACTGTCCGATGACGATCCGGTCGCCAAAGAAGTCCGATCCGGTCGGACGTTGATCTATCAGGCGCTTCTCGATTCGATCGAGGCGGACGACTCCATGCACGCGAAACTGCTGAGAAAGGAGTACCAGGCAGTCGTCGACCTCAACGCGAGCCGCGACCACGACAAACCGCTGAACGAAGTGCCCGGTGGCCCACTCAGGCGCAAGGCCATCGAGGCTGCCCGCCGTAAAGTCATCGAGCTCCGCAATGAGGAAGTCATCGGGGACCAGGCCTACCGCACGCTCGTGCAAGAGCTCGATTGGGCCGAACTGTCGGCGGGCGGCAACGGATAGCGTTGCAGCGTGCAGCGTGCGGCGATCAGGCAGTTGTGCGATGCTTGCTTCCAATGGGAGACGAGCAGGTGGTCCGGTATGAAAGTACTCATTGTCGAAGACGATGCGGCGATCGCCGCCAACCTTTACGACTATCTGGAAAGCGGCGGTTACGACGTCGATATCGCGTCCAACGGCAACACCGCGTTACGCATGGCGCTGGGCGAAGCGTGGGACGCCATTCTGCTCGACCTGTCACTGCCGGGCATGGACGGATTGACGCTTTGTCGCAAGTTGCGCACGGAAGCTCACCGCGATACGCCCGTCCTCATGCTGACGGCCAGGGACACGCTCGAGGACAAGCTGCAGGGGTTCAGGGAAGGCACCGATGACTACCTTGTCAAACCGTTTTCGCTCAAGGAAGTCGGTGCGAGGCTGAGCGCCCTCGTCAAGCGTTATCGGGGCCACGTCGCAACGATGGAGCTGAGGTTTGCCGATCTGCGCCTCGATCTGTCGACGATGACCGTCCAGCGCGCCGGCAGGCCCGTCCGGCTTCCGCCCAAGTGCCTGCACCTTTTGCGCATCATCATGCAGGCCCCCAACCGGGTATTCAGCCGCGGTGAACTCGAAATGGAAGTATGGGGCGAAGCGCTTCCTGACAGCGATACGCTGCGCGCACATATCTATACGTTGCGTAAAGCGTTGAGCGAACCCGGGGAAGTCGATCTCATCGAAACGGTCCACGGCCTCGGGTACCGACTCTGCACGAGCGACTCTCATGCGACGTAGCTTGCGCTTCAAGGTCGCGCTCGCTTTTTCGGCGCTCATCATCGCGTTGCTGTTCGCGCAAGCGTTCGGCGTGAGGACGCTCGCGGAAGCTCAGGAGGAAAGGCTGATCTCGGCGGTGATCGGTGACGATATGGCCAACGTACTGAAGAGCTATGATGCCGATCCAACGCTACTCCCTCCCTTCGATGCACACCTTGGGGGATACCTGTCGGCGCCGGATCGTTCCTTTGCCGCGCTGACGGGTTCGATGAAGACGCTACCGATCGGCATTCATCAGATCATCGTCGATGGACGGGAAATCCATATCGCGATCGCACCTTTCGGTCGCACCGTCTTTACCGCATCTACAACTTCAGTATCTACGAGCGGCATTTCAAGGAAGCAATCAACGCCCTGATGGCAGGCACCGGTCTTTTCGCACTCCTGACGATCTGGCTCTCGTATGGCCTGTCTGGGCTGTTGGTACGGCAAGTGGCGGGCCTCGCACGGCAAGTGAAAACGCTCAAACTGGGTCGCTCTGCGCCTATCCATCCCGGTAAATACGACGAAACCGAGCTCGTTGGATTGGTCGACGCCTTCAACGACTATCATCGACGCATGGCCGAGATGATCGAACGCGAGAAGGAGTTCACCGGCAACGTGAGCCATGAATTGCGCACCCCGCTGACGTCGATCAAAACGAGTTGCGAGCTGCTCGAACACGACGCGTCGATCAGCGGCAAATCGCGCACGAGGCTGCAGCAAATCGAAGGGGCCGCGGACACGATGCGCGAACTCGTCAACGCTTTGCTGATGCTCGCCAGAGAAGAAACGGAGCAGGACGTGGAGGCGGTGGCCGTGGCAACGCTTATCGAGTCGACGCTGGTGCCGTTTGCCGGGCGCCTCGCGGACAAGGAGTTGCAGACAGTCATCGATGTCGACCGCCAAGTCCGTCTCATAGCCAATCGGTCAGCCCTCGCGATCGTGCTATCCAATGTGGTCGATAATGCGGTGCGGCACACCGAGCATGGGCGCATCCGGTTTTCGTACGGCGATGGCTGGCTGCACATCGACGACACCGGTTGCGGCGTGCCGGCACAGGCACTGCCGCACGTATTCGATCGGTTTTATCAGGCCGCCGCGCATGAGCCGGCTGGGCGAGGCGCCGGAATTGGTCTGTCGATCGTCAAGAAGATCTGCGACCGGTACCGCTGGTCCGTCGAACTGGCGAGCGAGCCCGCGCGCGGAACCCGCGTGTCGTTGCGTCTGCCGCAAGCCGACCCTGGACCGATACGGCCAGACGGCGATGCAGCCCTTCATTGACAAAAACTTCACAACTCCCCGCGTAGCATCGACATCCGTAGCCGCGGTTTGAATCCGAGCGGCAGCCCCCACGGATGCATGAATGCGCCGAGTACTACTGATGACGTTCGCGGTGCTGAGCGGCTGCACGGCGTATCACGCGCAGCCAATCGCACCGGCCGCGCTCGCCCGGCAATTCGAGCAGCGCTCGCTCGCAAGCGAAAAGTTGCACGCATACGTGAGCCGCGAGATGGGCCGCGATATCGCTCCGTGGCCACCCACGCGCTGGAACCCCGACACGCTGACCCTCGCGGCGTTTTATTACAGCCCCGCGCTCGACGTGGCGCGCGCGCAGTGGGAAACGGCGAAAGCCGGCATCGAAGTGGCCGATGCAGTGCCCAATCCCGTGCTCCAGTTGCCGTTTCAGTACAACACGCCCACCCCGGGTCCCGGTTCTCCCTTTACGATCGGTGCCGCGCTCGATATTCCCATCGAGACGGCCCATAAACGCGGATATCGCGTCGGTCAAGCATCGCACCTTTCGGAAGCGGCGAGCTTGAATATCGCCAATGAAGCATGGAAGGTCAGATCGCGCGTATGGGCAGCCCTCGTGACGCTTTATGCCGCACGCGAGCAGGTCGCCTTTCTGCACAAGGCGGCCGCGGCGGAGCGGCAAATCGCCGAAATGAGCAAGAAGCGCCTCGCGGCGGGTCAGTTCTCGCAGCCGGACGTCGACGCAGCCGTTCTCGCCGATAACAAAGCGCAAGCCGACCTGGCCGCCGCGCGCAGCGCCGAAGAGGACGCGCGCGCGCAACTCGCAGCCGCCATCGGTCTGCCCGTCGCGGCGCTCGACGGCATCGACGTCGATCTCGATACCTTCGGCATCGTATCGGCTGCTCCGCCTCCCGCCGATGCGCGGCGCGACGCCCTCCTCCACCGCGCCGATCTGCTCGCGTCGCTTGCCGACTACGCGGCAGCCGAATCCGCGCTTCAGCTCGAAGTGGCAAAGCAGTATCCGGACATCCATCTCGGGCCCGGCTACACCTACGACACGGGCACGCACAAAATCGCGTTCGGGCTGGCCGGCATCACACTGCCGATCTTCGATCGCAATCAAGGCGGCATTCGCGAAGCCGAGGCCAAGCGCAAGGAAGCGGCCGCGCGCACGGCCGCGCTGCAGGACACGCTGCTCGGCGATCTCGATCACGCTCTCGCGCACTACGAGGCGAGTCTCGAGGCGCTGCGGTTGTCCGATGCACACCTGGCGGACGCTCGCAAACAGGTGGACGCTCGGCATGCGGCGTTTGCAGCCGGCAACGCAGACCGTCTCACCTACACCCAGGCACTGGCCGACTATGAAGCCAGCGAGATCTCCCGCCTCGATGCGCTGATCGCGGTTCAGCGGTCCGCGGGCACACTCGAAGACACGCTGCAGCAACCGCTCGCTCACGGAGCGGCGAGCCGCAGTCCGAATAAAGCGATGCCACCATGAAACCCAAGCTGGTGCTTGTCTCCCTGATCTCTCTTGCGCTCGCGGGCAGCGCCGGATGGTTCGCCTGCCGCTGGCTCGCCGCGCCGCCTACCGCCGTGGCCACTCCTTCCAAACAAGCGGGCGAGCGCCCCACCGTACAGGTCGTGAATGGCGAGACCGTCGTGAGCGTTCCGCCCGACATCCAGCGTGCCAGTCATATCGGGGTATCCCAGCTTGCTGCTGTCACCGAGCGATCGTATGTCAGCGCATACGCAACGGTCGTCGATTTGCAACCGCTCTACGATTTGCATAATCGCCGCGCAACTGCAAAGGCGGACGTCGGCACGCTCACGGCACAGGCCGCAGCGTCGCAGGCACAGTACCAACGCAGCCGCATCCTGTTCGCCGACGATCGCAATATTTCGCAAAAGAGTCTGCAGGATGCGCGCTCGGCCATGCAGGTCGATGAAGCGAAGCTGCAGTCGGCCAAGGTGGGCCTCGCAGGGCTCGATGCAACGTTGCGGCAGCAGTTCGGCGAAGCGCTTGCAAACGCGGCAGCCGCGCCGGCATCGGCTTTGTTCGAGCGATTACAGTCAGGTCGGGCGGCCGTCCTGCGCGTGACGCTGCCCCCAAGCATCGGCGATGTTGCACCGGCCGAGATCACGGTACAGCTTCCGGATGGCCCGCCGTTACGGGCCAGCAAACTATCCGCCTCTGCGCTTGCGGATCCCGCCGTGCAGGGTAGCCCCTGGCTCTATGTCACCGAGCGGATGCTCCCGGCCGGTCTGCACACGAGCGCAAACGTACCGATGTCGGACCGCACGGTATCGGGCCTGCTGATCCCCGCGCGGGCCGTGGTCTGGTATGGCGGGCAAACGTGGGCTTATGTGCGCACCGCGCCCGATCGCTTCACGCGGCGCTATGTGTCGAGCGACGACGAACGGGACCAGGGCTTCGTGGTGACTTCGGGGTTTCGCGCAGGCGACCCAATCGTCACGCAAGGCGCTCAGTTACTACTCTCCGAGGAGCTCAAGCCTCAGGGCATCGCTACGGCATGCAAGGATCCGCCGGAGTGCGACGACTAATTGGTCTCTCCACGTCCACGGCCTGTCCCCTCGCCCCCACATTCCATGCTCAATGCGATCATCCGCTTCTCGTTGCGCTTTCGCGGCGTCATCTATGCGCTCGCCGTCGTCGTCGCCGGCTACGGTCTGTTTAGTCTGACGCACGCGAAGCTCGATGTGTTTCCTGAATTCGCCCCCCCGATGAGCCTGGTGCAAGCCGAGGCACCCGGCTTCACGAGCGAACAGGTCGAGGCCCTCGTGACGCAGCCGATCGAAAATGCCTTGGGAGGCATGGTCGGTCTGCAATCGATGCGTTCGAGATCGATGCAAGGTCTGTCGGCGATCACGCTCGTCTTCGACGATCGTACGAATGTGATGCAAGCGCGGCAACTGGTCACCGAACGCATCAACGGCCTTTCCGCCAGCCTTCCCGCCGGTGTTGGGCCGCCGAGGCTCTTGCCGCTCACGACCACGACGAGCGTCGTCCGCACGATCGGGTTGACATCGAAGACGCGCTCCCTCATGGCGCTTTACGATATTGTGCAAGGGACGATCACGCCGCAGTTGCTCAGCGTGCCAGGCGTAGCGGATGTCATCGTATTCGGCGGTAAGCCGCGTCAAATGCAGATTCAGGTGGACCCGGCGAAGCTGATGCGCTACGGCCTGTCCCTCCAGGATGTCGTTTCCGCGGCTCGACAGTCGACAGGCGTGCGGGGTGCGGGCTTCATCGAAAACGACAACCAGCGGATCGCCGTGAATGCCGACGGTCAGATCGCCACGCCCTCCAAGCTGGCCGGTGTCGTGCTGCACTCCAGCAACGGCGTGGCGATCCATCTGGGCGACGTGGCCAACGTCGCCTGGGGTTCCGCACCGCCCGTGGGCGCCGCGTCGATCATGGGCTCGCCGGGCGTACTGTTGCAGCTGGAAAGCCAGTACGGCACGAACACGATGGCCGTCACACGCGGCATCGAGAGCAAGCTCGCCGCGCTGGAACCGGAGCTGACCCGCGAGGGCATCAACGTGACCGCGAACGTCTTTCGCCCTGCCGACTTCATCGAAGCCGCAATTGGCCATCTGCGCGCGGCGCTTATCATCGGCGCCTTGCTCGTGATCGCTGTCTTGTTTCTGTTCCTGCTCAACGTACGCACCGCCGCTATTTCCGCCGTCGCCATTCCGGTTTCGCTGCTCGTTGCGGTCATCGTTCTGACTTCGTTCGACGTGAGCCTGAACACGATGACACTCGGCGGCCTCGCGATCGCGCTTGGCGAAGTCGTCGACGACGCAATCGTCGACGTCGAGAACATCTATCGGCGATTGCGGATCAATCGCACCTTGCCGGAGCCGCTTCCTGCACATCAAGTCGTACTGCGCGCCTCGCTGGAGGTCCGCAGTGCCGTGGTGTTCGCCACTTTCATCGTCATGCTGATTTTCCTGCCGGTGCTGACCCTGACCGGCGTCGGAGGAAAACTCTTCGCTCCGCTCGGCGTGGCGTACATTCTCGCGGTCCTGGCTTCCCTTGCCGTAGCGCTGACGCTGACGCCGGCGATGGCGCTGGCGTTGCTGACCCGCGGACCGTTGCCTGAACGCGAGCCGCGCCTGATCACCCGTTTGAAAGCACGGTATACGACGCTGCTCGGAAAGGTCGAACAGAATGTGAAGACCGTCATGGCGGTCGTTGCGCTCGTGTGCGTCGCCGCGCTGGCGATGCTGCCGTTCATGAGCGGCGACTTCATCCCCCAATTGCGCGAGAGCAACTACACCGTTCATATGGGCCTTGCACCCGGCACATCGCTCGAAGAGTCGATGCGCATCGGTGCGCTCGTGTCGAAGGCATTGGCGCAGGTGCCGGGCGTGCGTCTCGTGGCGCAGCGGGCCGGCCGCGCCTACGGCGTCGTCGATCCGGCCGGCGTACAGTTGTCCGAGTTCGAAGTCGATTTAGCCCCCATGAGCGCAGCCACACGAGATCGGACGCTCTTGCGGATTCGCCAGGCGCTCGCGCGCTTTCCCGGTTTGACCACTTCCATGAACACCTTTCTCGTCGAACGCATCGACGAAACTATCTCGGGCACGGCGGCGCCTGTCGTCGTGAATGTGTTCGGCAACGATCTCGATGTCATCGATCGCACGGCGGCGGACGTGGCACGCGTCATCGGAACGATTCGGGGCGTGGCGAACGTCCGGGTGGAATCGCCCTCGGGCATCCCCCAGTTCGACGCGAGGCTCCAGCCCGATGAATTGACTCGATGGGGCCTCAAGCCCGTCGACGTACTCGATGCGATTCAGGCGGCCTATCAGGGGACCACCGTATCGCAGATCCATCAGGGCAGTCGAACCTATGACGTCGTCGTGCAGCTCAGCGCCGCAGCGCGCAGGACGGTCGCGGATCTGCGCGCAATGACCGTACGCAATACCGACGGGCTGGCGGTGCCTTTGCAGGCAGTGGCAACGATCCGTCAGGTCTCTGGCCGCTATCAGATCGTGCATGACGGCGGGCGGCGCATGCAGACTGTATCGGTCAATCTCGGCAGCCGCCCGGTGAGCGATTTCGTCAAGGAGGCGCAGGCCCGCGTGAGCCGCGAAGTCAAGATGCCACCGGGCACCTACGCCGTCTTCGGTGGCGAGAGCGAAGCTCGGGCACGGTCGCAGCGCGATATTCTCGCCTACGGCTCGATTTCATTGATCGGCATTACGCTGCTGCTTTTCCTTGCGCTCAAAAGCCGCCGCGCGGTGCTGCTCGTCATGATCAACTTGCCGTTCGCACTGGTGGGCGGCGTGCTGAGCGTCGTGCTGACCGGCGCCAACCTTTCGCTTGGCAGCATGGTGGGCTTCATCACGCTCTTCGGCATCTCGTTGCGCAATTCGATCATGCTCATCAGCCACTATGAGCACCTGATACATATCGACGGCTTGCCATGGAACGTCGAGACAGCCGTACGCGGCGCGTCGGAACGGCTGGTCCCGATCATGATGACCGCGCTCGTCACCGCGCTGGCGCTGCTACCGCTCGCCATCACGAGCGGCGCAGCCGGCAACGAGATCGAGGGGCCAATGGCAATCGTGATTCTCGGCGGTCTGATGACGTCCACCGCGCTCAATTTGATCGTTCTGCCCATGCTTGCCCTACGCTACGGGCGTTTCGAACGCGATGCGCTCATCGAGCCGGCAATTGGCGAATCCGGGAGCCGCAACTCCCCCGTTTGAGGTTCAAGAACTTCTTTGTGAACTCAGACGCCGCCGGTCCGGACGCTGACGCTGCGCCGCATACTGATAGTCGGTCTCCCCAATGCGGAACGCCCGAGCGCGAAACCGCAAATGCAGCGCAACGAGCGAGCGTCTGGGACAGTAAGGCGATAGCGTAACGGCCCGATCGCACCCGCCCGCGGGACGGGCATACCCGTACTCGATAGCGGCATGGAAGCAAGCGTTGGCCACGACGTGAACCCCCACCACGACGCTGACAACGAATAGGATGGTCACGAGCCGGAATGTCGATGACATAAAAACGCTTTGAGGCACGCCAAACACGCCGATCGCGAGCACCACCCACGCTTGAAGAAAAGTGGCGGCGAGCGATGCAACGACCAGGTTGGCGCGCAGCTGGTCCGTTGTCGGCAACCTCATATGAAGCCCCATCGACTGCAGCCGGAACCGGTACAGTTCAGCCAAATGTTGGAAAATGTCCGCCACAGGCGCTGACCCGATTCGCGCGACGAAAATGGGAACGCCGGGCTCGAGCCAATGCCGAACACGATCGTACCGCGCGAAGCTGAAGAAAATCTGAAGCAGGGGCCCTGAAAGCAGCGCCCCCTTCCGATCTCGTCTACACTCCTGCCGGTCAGGTTTTGCAAGCGACGACGCCTTGCGCAGTCGCCCGTCTCCCTATGAGAGTGCTTCTCGTTGAAGATGACGAACTAATCGGTTCGGGCGTCGAAATCAGCTTGCGTCAAGCGGGCTACGCCGTGGATTGGGTCCGCAACGGCCGGGATGCGGAACTCGCACTGGCGACGAGTTCGTATGCGTTGCTGGTCCTCGATCTGGGCTTGCCCGGCCTGTCGGGTGCTGACTTGCTCAGAGCACTGCGCGACGCACACAACGACATACCCGTACTCGTATTGACCGCACGCGGCACCATAGCCGACCGCGTCCGGGGACTCGACGCTGGCGCCGACGATTATTTGAGCAAACCGTTCGATCTGACGGAGCTGCTGGCACGATGCCGAGCACTAGTGCGCCGTTCGCAAGGGCGCAGTGCGGAAACAATCGTATGGCGAAACCTGTCGATCGACCTCGTCTCGCAGACCGTCACGCGCGATGACACGCTCGTGCGGCTGACCGCCAGGGAGTGGGCGGTGCTGATACAGCTCGTCACGCATCAAGGCATTCCGCAATCGCGTTCGCGCCTCGAAGAAAGCCTTTACGGCTGGCAGGAGGAAATCGAAAGCAACGCGATCGAAGTTCATGTGTCGAAGTTGCGAAAAAAACTCGGTGCCGAGTTGATCTCTACCGTGCGCGGCATCGGTTACGTCATCGAGAAGCCCTGATGAAAAGCTCCATTCGCCGCCGCTTGTCGCTGATGTTGCTCGCCGGCGTCGCGCTCGTTTGGGCCGCAACCATCGCTACGAGCTTTCGTCATGCTTCACGTGAGGTCCAAAGTTGGGAAGACACGCGGCTCGTGGAATTCGCCAGACTCGCCGCGCTTCTAACCGATGAGGATTTGGCTCGGCTTGCTCGTTCTCACATCGACGCTCGCGTCGAACTGCCGCAGGCCCAGGAGACAGCAGAGCGGGTATCCGATAGCGATCTGGCGCCACGGGAGGTTCTGCTCGAAGTGCGCGACGCGCAAGGCCGCATCGTTGCTGCAAGTCCTCGGCTCGCCGCGCTCGATCCGATCTCCGCTGGCCCGCAGGGCGTAGGCGGTCCCTGGTCGATCACGCTCGCCGATACCGTATGGCGCATCTATACGCTGCGCGATGTATCGACGGGCCGCACCATTCGGGTCATGGAGACCTCCAATACGCGCAGCGATCTGGCGCACGGCGCCGCTTTACACATTACCCAGCCGCTACTGTATGCGCTCCCCGTCCTTGCGCTGCTGGTCTGGTTCGCCATCGGACGAAGCCTTGCGCCGCTGCGCACCCTTTCGGCCGCCATTCGCACTCGCGATGCGGACAGGCTGGAGCCGGTGGGCACCCACGACGTTCCGACGGAGGTGCAGCCGCTCGTGGACGCGATCGATCGTCTGCTCGCGCAGCTGAAGCACTCCATCGCGCGCGAGCGCGCGTTCACGTCCGATGCCGCGCATGAACTGAAGACACCGCTGGCCGCCATCAAAGTACAGGCGCAGGTCGCCCTGGCCGCGGACGACCTCTCGCTGCGTCAATTGGCGATCGAACGGGTCATACAGGGTGTCGACCGCAGCGCGCGCCTCGCCGATCAGCTATTGCTGCTCACGCGGCTCGATGAGCGCGATCGCATTCCGACGATACAGGTGCAGTTACACGAGCTTGTCCGCCACGCAATCGTGCGGCATGCCGACCAAGCGCGAACACGACACATCAGTATTGCGTTCGACGAGAACCTGGTGCCGTCTATCGATGCCGAACCGCTTCTCATCAGCATCCTCCTCGACAACCTTCTCGATAATGCGCTCAAGTATGGGCGCGAGGGAGGACACGTTCGACTCGAGCTGGCCAGCGACGATGAATCGGTGCACCTTACCGTAAGCGACGACGGGCCCGGCGTGAGCGTATCAGAGATATCCCGGCTGACGGACCGGTTCTATCGCGGTACCGATGCGCCTGCGGCGGGCAGCGGTTTGGGCCTTTCGATCGTGGCGCGCATCACGCGTTACTTCAATGGCCGGTTAACTTTCGCTCCAGGTATCGACGGTCGCGGATTGACGGTTGCCGCATCGTTTCCTCATGCGCGCATGCGCGATCCTATGCCCGCAATGTGAGTTCGTCGCGCTCGTTAAGCATCGCTTCAGGTTGAGCAGGCAACATGGCGTCTTCGTTGTCATGGAGATAGAAGAGATGGGTTTCATCACCGCTTCCCACGCGCCCCAAAGCTACGACCGTGTCGCTCGTTTGTTGCATTGGCTCGTGGTGGCGCTCATCGCGGCGCAATTTCTGATCGGCTGGACGATGCCCGATATCGGCCGCGACACCCAGCAGGCCGGGCTCGTCGCGTGGCACTTGAGCGTTGGAGCAGCATTGCTTGCCGCCGTAGCGGCACGGATTGTGTGGCGACTGACGCATCGCGCGCCGCCTTCTACTTTGTCTCCAGCGTTAAGCGCCATCTCGCGTGCAACACATTTCCTGCTTTATGTATTCCTCGTCCTCGTCCCATTGCTGGGATGGGGCAACGCGTCATCTCGCGGCTGGCATGTGAACTTGCTGGGGGCGATCGATCTGCCTTCATTGGCACCGACAGGTTCGCCCACGGGACACGCAATGGGCGATATCCACAGCGCGCTTGCATGGGTCCTCCTGGTGTTGATCGGCGCACATGTCGGCGCGGCGTTGTTTCATCGGTTCGTGCTCAAAGACGACGTGATGCAGAGGATGATGCCTTAGCCCCGGTCACGCCTCGCAACGAAGGCAACCGCAACGCTCAACGCGCCACCGGCGCCACTTCCTTGAGCCGGTTGGCCACACGTATTGCCTCGAAATAGGCGGGATTCGGCGGCCGTTTCAAATATCGGCCCTGCCCGCGTCGCGCGCGCAAATCGCCGTTAGCCCACGCCAGCTCACCGCGCGCAATCGTATGCGTGGCGACGCCTTTGACCGTGATTCCTTCGAATACGTTGAAATCGACGTTCTGATGATGTGCCGCCGCCGAAATCGTTCTGCTCGCCTGCGGGTCCCAGATTACGAGGTCCGCATCGGCGCCCTGCACCACCGCGCCTTTGCGCGGGTAAAGATTGAAAATCTGCGCGGCATTCGTCGATGTCACGCGCACGAACTCGTTCGGCGTGAGACGCCCCATGTTGACGCCGTAATGCCAGAGCACCGACATGCGGTCTTCCACGCCGCCACATCCGTTCGGGATCTTCGTGAAGTCGTCTCGCCCCATCGCCTTTTGCGACGCACAGAACACGCAGTGATCGGTCGCGGTCGTCTGTAGGTGACCCGCCTGCAATCCATGCCAGAGCGCATCGCGATGCGCCTGCGTGCGAAACGGTGGACTCATGACATGGGCGGCCGCACGCCCCCAGTCGGTATCCCGATAGACCGATTCGTCGATGACGAGATGCCCCGCGAGCACTTCGCCGAACACGCGCTGGCCTTCGCTACGCGCGCGGATGATCGCATCGAGCGCATCCTTCGCGGATACATGCACGATGTAGACCGGCACGCCGAGCACCTGCGCGATCCGTATCGCGCGGTTGGCCGCCTCGCCTTCGACCTCGGGCGGACGCGAAAGCGGATGGGCCTCCGGTCCGGTAAAGCCGCGAGCGAGCAATTCGCGCTGCAGGCGGAATACCAGCTCGCCGTTCTCCGCATGCACCGTCGGCAGCGCCCCGAGTTCAAGCGCGCGCATGAAGCTGTTCACGAGCACTTCGTCATCGGCCATGATCGCGTTCTTGTAGGCCATGAAGTGTTTGAAACTCGAGACGCCGTGCTCGTGCACCAGCGTGCCCATGTCCCGATGCACCGATTCGTCCCACCAGGTCACCGCAACATGAAAGCCGTAATCGGCCGCGGCCTTCTCGGCCCAGCCGCGCCAATCCTCGAACGCGCTCATGAGCGGCTGCTGGGGATTCGGAATCACGAAATCGATGATGCTCGTCGTGCCGCCCGCCAGGCCGGCCGCCGTGCCGGTGAAAAAATCGTCGCTGGCCCGCGTACCCATGAACGGCAGCTCCATATGCGTGTGCGGATCGATGCCGCCGGGCATCACATACTGCCCGCCGGCATCGATGACCGTCGCGTCGGCCGGCACATCGAGATCGAGCCCGATCTGCGCGATCGTGCCGCCCGCCGCGCTGTCATGACAGAGCACATCGGCCCGGTAAGTGTCGTTCGCGTCGACCACGGTGCCACCGCGAATCAGGATTGCCATTTCGATGTCTCCTATTCCATGCCATGCCGTCACTGGAGGCTGACGCTCACACCTTCGTGCCCTCGCACTGCTACGCCCGGGCGATGCGCGGATTCGCCCGATCGCCGAGCCGCATCCACACGCCGTAGACGAGCGCGGCCAACACGAGCCCGACGAACCACGCGTACGTATACAGTTCCTTGAACATATCGGGCACATTCGGAAATGCTGCGGGAAAGGCGGTATTGAGGAAACCCGGCAGATTCGGTAAGACGCCGATCAACAGTGCCACGACGGCTGCGGGGTTCCAGCCGCCCGTGTACGAGTATTCGCCGCGCTCGTCGAACAGCTCGCCGTGGTCGAGCCGGGTGCGTCGCACGAGAAAGTAGTCGACCATCATGATGCCCGCCACCGGACCGAGCAGCGCTGAATATCCCACCAGCCACGTGAAAATATAGCCCTGCGTGGTCGCGAGAATCTTCCAAGGCATCATGACGATTGCGATCGTCGCGGTGATCAGGCCACCCGTCTTGTATGACACCGCTCGTGGCCAAAGACTCGAGAAATCGTACGCCGGACCAACGAGGTTGGCTGCAAGGTTGCAGCACATCGTATCGAGCGTAAGGATGATCAGCGCGAGCCCGACGCCGATACCCGTCATGCGGCTCGTCAGATCGATCGGGTCCCAGATCGCCTTGCCGTAAATGACGACCGTGGCCGACGTCACCACCACGGAGATGACGGAAAGCAAAGCCATCGGTACAGGCAAGCCGATGGCCTGCCCCACCATCTGATCGCGCTGTGTGCGTGCGAAGCGTGTGAAATCGGGAATATTCAGCGCCAACGTGGCCCAGAACCCGACCATCGCCGTCAGGCTCGGCCAAAACGTCGTCCAGAATTGCCCGGCCTTCTTGCCGCCCGCGACGAACTGCGACGGCGTCGACAACATCGAGCCGACACCGCCCGCTTTCGACGTCGCCCACCAGACCAGCGCCACACACATGACGACCTTGATCGGTGCAGACCAGCTCTCGAGCCAACGGATCGAATCGGTGCCGTTGACGATGAAGTAGATCTGGATGCCCCAGAAAAACAGAAAGCAGGCTGCCTGCCCGGCTGAGATGCCGAGCACCGCGATCGGCGCGCCTTGCAAGCTGTTGCCGGTCAGGATGTTGAGCAGCGTATAGATCGCACTGCCGCCGAGCCAGGTCTGAATTCCGTACCACCCGCAGGCGACGATCGCGCGCAATAACGCAGGCAGTTTGGCGCCTTGTGTACCGAACGAGGCGCGCACCAGCACGGCGTAGGGAATCCCGTGCTTCGCACCCGCATGACCGATCAGCAGCATCGGCACGAGGACGATCACATTGCCGAGCAGCACCGTCAACACGGCTTGCCACGGCGACATGCCCTGATCGGTCAACCCCGCCGCCAGCATGTATGAGGCAATGTTCATCACCATGCCAACCCATAGCGCCGCGAAGTGATACCACTTCCAGGTGCGGCGAGCCGGATCGGTCGGCGCGAGGTCGTCGTTGTAGAGCGGGCTCGCAGCCAAGCCCGGCTGCATGACGGCATCGCTGCTTCCTACGGACTGATTCATCGGGTTCTCCCGTCGTCGCCTCAGTGCAATGCGCACGTATCGACTATCACATGGCCGGCGCGCCGTCTCACGCGGCGCGGCCGGGCTCGAGTCAGGCCGCTTGCGCAGGGATGCCGGCGTCATCCTGCGTGCGTGCCGGATTGTTCGGATGCGTGGTCCAGTTCGAGTAAGCGCCGCTGTCGACGCGTTCCATCGTGATGCACTGATCGACCGGGCAGACGTGCATGCAAAGATTGCACCCGACGCATTGATCGTCTATTACCTCGAAATGGCGCACACCGTCTTTTTCTCGCGTAATGGCCTGATGCGAGGTGTCTTCACAGGCGATATGGCAGAGCCCGCACTGGACGCAGCGCGACTGATCGATGCGCGCCTTGATGTCGTAGCTCATGTTCAGGTATTTCCAGTCCGTCACGTTCGGTACGGCGCGGCCGCGAATATCGTCGAGCGTCGCGTAGCCCTTTTCGTCCATCCAGTTCGAAAGCCCATCGGCAAGGTCCGACACGATTCGAAAGCCGTAATGCATCGCGGCAGTGCAGACCTGCACACTTCCGGCGCCCAACACGATGAACTCGGCTGCGTCGCGCCACGTCGTGATACCGCCGATGCCAGAGATCGGCAGTCCCGGCGTCTCGCTGTCGCGCGCGATTTCGGCCACCATGTTGAGTGCGATCGGCTTCACAGCCGGGCCGCAATAGCCGCCGTGCGTGCCTTTGCCGTCGACGGTCGGCATGGGGGCCATCTGATCGAGATCGACGGCGACGATCGAATTGATCGTGTTGATCAGCGATACGCCGTCGGCACCGCCCTTGAATGCAGCACGCGAGCCGAGGCGGATGTCGGTGATGTTCGGCGTGAGCTTCACGAGACACGGCAGCCGCGTACCCTCCTTGACCCAGCGCGTGACCATCTCGATGTATTCAGGCACCTGGCCGACGGCGGAGCCCATGCCGCGTTCGCTCATTCCATGCGGGCATCCGAAATTGAGTTCGACGGCATCGGCGCCCGTGTCTTCGACGCGCGGCAGAATCCACTTCCAGTCCTGCTCATTGCACGGAACCATCAACGAGACGATCAGCGCGCGATCGGGCCAATCGCGCTTGACCTGCTCGATTTCGCGCAGATTGACCTCGAGCGGACGATCGGTGATCAACTCGATATTGTTGAGGCCCGCGATACGCTGCCCGTTCCATTGCACGGCACCGTAGCGCGAGCTGACGTTGACGACATGCGGATCGAGCCCAAGCGTCTTCCAGACGACACCGCCCCAGCCCGCCTCGAATGCGCGGTTGACGTTGTAGGCTTTGTCGGTTGGCGGAGCCGAAGCAAGCCAGAACGGATTCGGCGATGAAATGCCGGCAACGGTGCAGCGAAGATCGGCCATGGTCGGCTCCGTGGTGCGAAAGCTGAGAAAGAAGAATCGAGCCGCGAGCGCGTCAGGCCGCGTGCTTGGCCGTGCGGGCGAAATGCAGGTCCATCGATTCCGCCGCGAGCTTGCCGTCCTGCACCGCCTGAACCGTCAGATCGAGACCTTTGTGCGCGGCGCAGTCGCCGCCGGCCCAGACCTGCGCAAGCGAGGTGCGGCGTTCGTCGTCGACGGCGATGCGCCCGCCATCGAGCGTGAGAATCTCGTGATCGACGCCGTCGGCGACGAGTTTCTGTCCGATCGCCTTCAGTACCATGTCGGCTTCGAGGGTGAAGCGCTCTCCCGTGTCGACCAGTCGCTGCGTTTCGTCTTCGCGGGTACGCTCGAATTCCACGCCGGTCACATAGGGCCCCTCGCCGTCTGCGATGAGGCGCAGCGGCCGCGCGCACAGCACAATCGTTACGCCTTGCTTTTGCGCGAATTCGCGCTCGGCCCACGTCGCACTCATCGCCTCCGCCCCGCGCCGGTAGACCATCGTCACGCTCTCGGCACCGAGCTTGCGGCTTTGCACGGCGGCGTCGACAGCCGTATTGCCGCCGCCAATGACGACCACGCGACGGCCGACGGGCAACGTCGATTTGTCCTTGGCCTGGCGCAGCCGCGCGATGAACGCGATGGCGTCTTCGACTCCGGTCAGCCCTTCTCCCTCGATCCCGACCGCCTTGACGCCCGCGAGCCCTACTGCCAGAAAGACCGCGTCATGCTGCTGGCGCAACGCCGCGAGATGGATATCGCGCCCCAGCGCCACTCCCGAGCGCCATTCGATGCCCCCGATCGATAGCAGCCATTGCACCTCGCGCTGCGCGAAGTCATCGACGGTCTTATAGGCAGCAATGCCGTATTCGTTGAGCCCGCCCGGCAACGCACGCGCATCGAAAATCGTTACGCGATGGCCCGACTGTGCAAGACGATGCGCACAAGCGAGCCCGGCCGGTCCCGCACCGACCACGGCAATGCGGCGCCCCGTATCGGGTGCGCGTGCAAAGAGCGGCTCGGTTCGGGCCGTGGCCCAATCGGTCGCATGCCGCTGCAACGCGCCGATCCGTACGGGCTCGCTATCCTGATGGTTTCGAACGCACGCGCCTTCACACAGGATCTCCGTCGGGCAAACGCGCGCGCACATGCCGCCTAGCGGATTGGCCGACAGAATGTCGCGCGCCGCGCCCTTAAGATTCCCGTTGCCGATCTTGCGAATGAACCCGGGAATGTCGATTTGCGTCGGACAGGCATGCACGCATGGCGCGTCGTAGCAATAATGGCAGCGGCTCGCCGCAATCGCTGCCTCCGCGGGGCTCAGGAGCGGCGCGATATCGGCAAACTCGCAAGCCAACTGAGTCGCGTCGAGCCGGCCGGAGGCAATATCGCCGGTTTTCTTGAGGGTCATGCGTGCTCCTTCGCAAGAGGGACGACAGGACTAGACGACGTAAAAAGGCAGCCGGTCAAACTGCGTTGCTTCAGACGGGCTCGCATGCGCGCTCGAGCATCGCGTGCAGCAGCACGTTCGCGCCAGCCTCGATCCATTCGGGCGTGGCATCCTCGATTTCGTTATGGCTGATGCCGTCGACGCAGGGCACGAACACCATCGATGTCGGGGCCACCTGTGCGAGATAGCAGGCGTCGTGTCCGGCGCCCGAGACCATGTCGCGATGCGAATAGCCGAAGCGCTGCGCCGCACGCCGGACCGATTCGACGCAGGCACGATCGAACGCAACGGGTGAGTAATAGAAGATCTGTTCGAGCGCCGTTTCGAGTCCGATACCGTCGGCGATATCCGCTACGCCCTGGCGTAGCTCGGCATCCATTTGTGCGAGTACGGCATCGTCGGGATGGCGAAAGTCGACGGTGAAAAAGACGCGCCCGGGAATGACGTTGCGCGAGTTCGGATGGACCTGCATCATCCCGACCGTTGCGCATGCAAGCGGTGCATGAGCCAGCCCGATCCGGTTGACGAGATCGACGACGCGTGCCGCCCCGAGCAACGCATCGCGGCGACGCGGCATCGGCGTAGGGCCTGCGTGTGCCTCTTGCCCGGTCAGCACGATTTCGTACCACCGCTGTCCTTGCGCATCGGTGACGACGCCAATCGTCTTGTTCTCGGCCTCGAGAATCGGCCCCTGCTCGATATGCAGTTCGAACGCCGCGTGGATCGGCCTGCCGCCGCAGGGCACGTCGCCCGCATAGCCAATGCGCTGCAATTCCTCGCCAATCGTTTTGCCCTCGGTATCTTTGCGCGAGAGCCCATACTCGAGCGTAAAAACACCGGCGAACACGCCCGAAGCCACCATCGCCGGGGCAAAGCGTGAGCCTTCCTCATTGGTCCAGATGACGGCTTCGACGGGATGCTCCGTTTCGATGCGATGATCGTTGAGCGTGCGAATGACCTCGAGCCCGCCGAGCACGCCGTAAATGCCGTCGAAACGCCCGCCGGTGGGCTGCGAATCGGCATGCGATCCGGTCATGACCGGAGCGGCGTCGGGATGACGGCCCGCACGCCGCATGAAGACATTGCCCATCTGATCGACGCTGACCGTACAGCCGGCTTCCTTCGCCCAACTGACGATCAGATCGCGCCCTTGCCGATCAAGGTCCGTCAAGGCGAGCCGGCACACGCCGCCTTTCGCGGTTGCGCCGATCTTCGCCATCGTCATCAAGCTGTCCCACAGGCGCTGGCCGTTGACCTTCATCGATGTATCGATGCCGCGCTCTGTCATTGCACTCGTGCTCATCGGCCTCGCTCCTTATCGAAATCGGACCATTGGCATGCCGGACCATCGTATGGGAATCGCGCGTTGCATTGAAGTACGTGCTTCATCGCTTTCATCGTTTCAATGCGGATCGAATCCTGTCCGATTGGACAGGTTTTAGATCATTGGCCACGACATTGCAATCTTTTCTTTATTCGGGTTTATTCGGGCGATGGCGGGACCGTTGACCTTCCCGGCGGTGGACGGGTTGCCGTCGCTCGCCGCAACGTTGCGACTACAATGGGCTCAGACGCGGCACGTGATCGAACAAGGCGCTTACATGAAAATCGACGACCGACAGGCGGCCATGACCGAACATTCCGACACGCAATCGGATGCACCGATATTGCGGCGCCGCAAGGCCCATATTCGGCTGTCCAACGAAGCGCATCTACTCGCTTGCGCCGAGGCCGTGTTTGCCGAGCGCGGTCTCGAGGGGGCGAGCACGGCAATGATCGCCGAGCGTGCCGGGGTGCCGAAAGCCAATGTGCACTACTACTTTCCGACGAAACTCGCGCTCTATCGCCGGGTGCTGGACGACGTATTCGAGGAATGGCATTGCGCGGCCAATACGTTCGACTCGAGCGAGAATCCTGTCGAAGCGATAGAAGGATACGTGCGCGCGAAAATGGCGCTCTCGCAACGCCGGCCGCTCGGATCGAAAGTCTGGGCCAGCGAGATCATTCAAGGCGCCACGCATATGCAGGACATCCTTTCCGAGCGCGTCAAACCGTGGATGGAAACGCGCGTCGTCGTCATCAACGATTGGATTGCGCGGGGGCTGCTCGCACCGATCGATGCGCGTGCACTGCTTTATTTGATTTGGGCAGTCACGCAGCACTATGCTGATTTCGATGCACAGATCAAGGCGCTTTCAGGCAAACGTGCGCTATCGAAAAAAGCGTTCGCAGCGCTGACTGATGACGTCGTGGCCCTGGTGATCCGCGCATGCGGAGCGAAAGCGCCATAGATCAGTTCTTGAGACACCACAAAGCCAGGAATGGATTGTCGTCGGAGCGCACCGCGTGAATCGCGCCCGGCAGATTGTGGATGCCACAACCGATTCCTGGTGACAGCCACGGTCCCCGATCTTTGCGGAATTGACCTGGCGTCATCAGCACATATGCCTCCTCAGGGGGATGGCCGTGATCGGGGTAGCGGACATCCGGCTTCATGATCGTAAAACCGAGCTGAAGATCGGGCCGATCCTCAATGCCGCCTGGGCCGCAAATCATACCGTTCGCATGGCCCTCCAGAAAATTCTCGCTCGCATTCGTGACGGTCGTCCGCCGAAACCAGCCGATAAACGGGTCGAGCGCTTTGATGCTTCGCGCGACTTGGCCGAATGCATTGTCCGCGCCCAAATACGGCTCGAGCGTGCTATCGAGCCAATCGCAAGCGGGAAAGCGCTCGCGCGTTTCGAAGCGAAATGCGCCAGGCTGTTCTAGCAGCGCGAAGATCTGAACCGCCAATGCGCGGGCCTCTTTCGTCAGCGTCTCGGCCGCGAAGAGCACCCTAACGCCGTCTATGAAGTCTTGTATCTCTTTGGGACGCGAATGTGATCGGATATCCATGGTCATCGCCAAACGCTGAGCAACCCGGCCGCGGCTGAACTGCGCTCCGTCGAGCTCGGGCATTACATATTCGCATAGTTCTACCACGAAGACGGCTCCGTCAAAGGTGTTGCCAACGGCAATATGGGCATCGGCAAGGACGGCGAGCCCACCGAGAATTTCCAGCTCGGCATGGAGTTGCACGCCAAGTACACCCCGTTTTGCGAAGGCGCGCGCGGCCATCTGGGCCGTCAACTGATGGACAAGAGTTCGAGCTCAATAAGGCGTCCGAACCACAGGTCTACGGGATCGGCATCAAGGAGCTATGGGAGATCGATCCCGCCAAACACCAGCCTGGGCTCGTGATCCACACGGCTGGCTGGCCGCTCGATACGCAAACCTATGGCGGCTCGTTCCTGTATCACGGCGAGAACAATCAGGTCGTGGTGGGCTTCGTCGTCGGGCTCGGGTATTCGAATCCCTATCTGTCGCCGTTCGAGGAGTTTCAGCGCTACAAGTGGTTCGCGCAACGCGCAGACGTCAAACGCGCTTTTGCTAAAGATCGACTCCTCTTATATTTTCGCGCCCCGGATTTTCGCGCCCCACACTTCGTTCAAACCGTGCTCCCAGAGGGAATGGAACTGTGAATACTTATGACGTGGTGGTGATCGGCGCGGGTGTCATCGGCAGCTCGGTGGCTTTCCTTGCGGCGATCGGCGCCTCGCGCGCCGCGGTCGATTCCGGTTACGCGCCGAACGATCTGCAGGTCGGTCAAACCGGCAAGATCGTCGCACCCGAACTCTATGTCGCGGTGGGCATCTCGGGCGCCATCCAGCACCTGGCGGGCATGAAGGATTCGAAAGTCATCGTTGCCATCAACAAGGATACGGAAGCGCCCATCTTCGGCGTTGCGGACTACGGTCTCGTAGCTGACCTGTTCGAAGCAGTCCCGGAACTCGGCAAATCACTTTGATTGTGGAGTCGCTCCGAACATAAGCCGGCTTGGTGCGGGCTTTGTCGTATCTGACCTATTCGATCAGCGCGGCAGCGAGCGCACTACTTTCAGCGCCGCCGACACCATGCCCTCGACCACGGGTGTGACCCTCGCAGCGAGATCCGTCCGATACTCGAACGGCGCCGTTTCGTTCATGTAGGTCGACTGGCACATCTCGAGCTGAACCGCGTTTATGCCCTGCTCCGGCTGGCCATAGGCGCGCGTGATGTACCCGCCCTTGAATCGTCCGTTTGCCACCCACGTGAACGGCTGATCGTTCAGCGAGGCCGTCATAGCATCGAGGACTCGCGCGTCACAGCTATTGCCGGAGTTCGTTCCGATGTTCAAATCGGGCAGCTTGCCTTCGAACAGGCGCGGAAGGATGCTGGCGATCGAATGCGCTTCCCACAGCAGAACGCTGCCGAACTCGGCTCGCAAGCGGTCGAGTTCCTGTCGCAGCTGCGCATGATACGGATGCCAATACGCGTTCAAGCGGCGCTCCACTTCGCTCGGATCGGGCGAACCACCGTCCGGATACAGCGGCTCGCCGCGAAACGTCTCGGTCGGGCAAAGCCCCGTCGTCGTCTGGCCCGGATAAAGGCTCTCGCCGCTCGCGGGACGATTGAGATCGATCACGTAGCGCGAAAATCGCGCGCCCAGCACGGATGCCCCCATGCTCGCCGCAAAAGCGTACAGCCGATCGAGATGCCAATCGGTGTCCGCCACGACGCCTGCGATTTCCGTCTGTCGTGCGCGAATGTCCGAGGGAATTTCGGTACCAAGATGAGGAATCGAGACCAGAAGCGGCACGGTTCCTTGATGAAAATGAAAACGGGTATCGCTCAAAGCGAGTTCTCCAACCATTGCTGAATCGGTATGCGGTTTCGCCGCCGCCAAGACATAGCCCATTGTCGGGTTGTAAGCAAGTCGACCATAATGAGGCGAGGCCGAGTTGGACGCATCATCACGATACCTTACTCTCTTCATCAGAAACCGTTATCCAAGCCGCCGCACGCGTGGTCCGGGTAGACCCTGCTTGCGAGCGAATGCCAAAGCAAAGTACGACCGGCTTCGAGCGATGCGGGCGAACAAGAAGGTGTTATGTCGACGTTTCGAGAGGAAAATGTTTCCAAGTCAGACGTACGCGACGAGCGTACGCCCCACGAGCCATCCGAGCCCGCGCGCACAGGGCCGCTATCCGAAGCCAAGCTGCTTGGGCGACGAACCCCTCCAGCCGCCGCCATACCCCGGTCCGGCGTCGAATCGATCGGCCACTATCAGTCGCTCGCCGGCCTGCTTTGCGGATATGCGTTGCTCATCGCCGGCAACGGGCTGTTCCAAACGCTCATTCCCCTGCGGATGCTGCATGCCGGTACCTCCACGTTCGTGGTCGGCCTAGTGCAATCGTGCTATTACGGCGGATTCGTGGCCGGCGCCGTATGCCATCGGCGCCTGATAGACAGAATCGGCCAGCATCGCACGTTCGTCGCCTTCTCGGCGGCGGTGTCCATCCTTGCTTTGGCGTTCAACGTCGCAGCATCGCCGTGGGCCTGGATGTCGATCCGGTTCGTGACCGGCTTTGCCTTCATGGGCCTATATACGTCGATCGAAAGCTGGCTCAGCGGTACCTCTCGTAACGAAAATCGAGGGCAGGTATTTGGCCTGTACGCAGGCATCAACTATCTGGCGGTCGGCAGCGGGCAGTTTTTGCTGCGGCTCGGCGACAGCTCGGACGGACACCTGTTTTCGCTCGTGGCCGTTTTGTTTTCCGCCGCGGTCATGCCGGTGTGTCTCTTCGAAGGATGGCCCGTGCGCGTGGCGGATGAAACGCTCGATCGCCTGCCACCGCATAGCTGGATCGACAGTCTGCGCTCGATGTCGCGCGCGTCGCCGCTCGCGATCCCGGGCTGCATTCTGGCCGGATTTCTGTACAGCACCTTTTATTCGATGACTCCCGTGTTCCTTGAACGCACAGGATTTTCGACTGCCGATCTCTCCACGTTCATGGGGGTGGCACTGGTCGGCGCCCTCATTCCTCAATGGCCGATGGGGCGGTTGTCCGATCGCATCGATCGGCGCCGTCTCGTGCGCGCCACCGCATGGATCTCCATGAGCGTGAGCACGACGCTGGCGCTATTTCATGCTCCCTCGATCGTCTGGGTCGGCATGCTCGCCTTTGTCGCAGTCACGTTCACGCAATACAGTCTGATCGTTTCTCACGTCAACGATCGAACCGAATCGCATTTGCGCGTGGCCGTTTCCGCAACGCTTATTCTGCTGTTCTCGATCGGCGGCCTCATCGGTCCGGCTATCGCTTCGCTGCTGATGACCATCATTGGTCCGAGTGGGCTGTTCATTTTCAACGGATTATCGAGCTTCGCGATGGCCCTGACAGCGAATCGAGCGCTGCGGGCCATGCACTAGGCTCTTCCGTGGCTTAGCGCATGCCGAACGGTGCTTGCGCTTACAGCGAGACTCAGACCGCGTCCTCGCTCAGTACCATCAACTGTGTATTCCCGCCGGCCGCGCTCGCGTTCACGGTCGTCACGCGTTCGCGCACGAGCTGCGTCCAGTCATACTGCCCTTCACTGTCCTCTTGCACACAGCCGATCGCGACTTGAGCGGCCGCCAAACGAATGTCGGCAATGCCTTTGTGCTCCCGAGCAAGCATGACCAGATCGGGGCGCACACCGGCGAAGTCCCCGCCAACGACACGAGCAGCATCAGTCGAATCGACGACACGGCAGGCGTCGCCCAACGTATGAGCGACCACATCGGCCACCGGCGATCGAAGCAGTACGATCTGATTGCCGAACGCGCAGGCAGCCATCGCTTGCGCCACGACAGACAAAGCCGATGCGCCCGCGCACAGCACTTGCCCACGCGGCAGAAGCTCAACCGTGTTTTCCTCTCCGGTCAGCGCCGGCAGCGTAATCGGCGCCAGGCCGTCGATCTGCCCCACGAGCCGCTGCTTCAAACGCGCAATCGCAGCTTGTTCGTCTTCGCACAGCGGGACGCAGGATCCGGGATATATTCCCGGGCCCTACTCGAAGTACACGGAAGGCGCACTGGAGCAGTTCGCTCGCTGGTACGACGCGCGGCTGAGAGCGAACGGCGTATAGCACGCGCCGGACACGTGGCTCGCTCGGCATGGCTCCGCCTGCAGCTCATGATGCCATCCTCGATGCAAACATCGCGGGCCCCGCTTGGACAGGCGGGAATACATTCCACGAACCGTCGTCGTGGCGGAAGAAGAAGAACGACAGCAAGCCGCCCGGATGCGCCGCCTCGACACACACGCCGCGGCAATGCCGCTGCGACCGGAAAAAACGCACGACGCGCGCAGGTGTAGCCGGCGTCGGCGCGAGCCATTTGTCGACGGCCCAGTGCAGTGTCTTTTCGGTGGCGCTCATGATGGTCTCCTGAACTTTAGCTACGCTTCGAATTTCCGGCTCACATCGCATCGACAACGGTGCGGCCGAAACTCATCCTGTTTTCGACGAAAGCGCTCGCAAGGCACAGCAACGCACGCACGCCGGCACGCGGATGCGTGAGACACGTATGCACTTGCTCGCTGCGGCTTTCGCCAAGCAGACACCACGCACAGAAGTGCTCGCAATTATTCGTCAGCAGGCGGTAGCAGTTCTCACCAAGACGCGTACGTGCGCGGCGGACTGTTTCTTCGCCCGAAAACTTCGGAAACGGATGCGGGCGGACAGCGAGTTCATGTCCATCGGCGAACTGATGAAGCGATACTTCTTCGACGGGACCACGGTGAGCTGACTTCGCGAAACCCGCGTAGTGGATCACCATGCCGTGGCCAGCATAGATGCCGTGATGTTCGTAACCGCGACGTTGCGTGATCAGATGTGCGCCGAGGGCGGGTTCGTCGCAGGACGTATCGAGCAGCACGTCGGCCGATGCGTAGGCAGCTGCCCGATCGGTGCCTTGTTCACTGCCGGATTGTGGGTTCGTGCGGTTCATGGCTTGCCTCGGTACGCGATTCAAAAGGCCAACACTGTTGCGGGCTCTTTTGCATCAACCGGACCATGCGCAGCAAGTCTTTGATTTTTCGTCGAATCGAGCAATCCAAGCAAAGTCGATCACGATTTGTGTCAGTTCTGCGCCAACGGTTTTTTGACGTTTGTGTTGCGCACGCACCGCCACTTTTCGCCGTCACGACGCGAGTGACCCGAGGTCTAAAAGTGTTGGCTTCCCCCCCTGTTGCAGGCGTACTGTGTTGGCCCTCCCCCAACCACCATCGTGTGCCGAACATGCCCGTGGGACGGCACACTCGTCCCAGCCCGCGCCCCGCAAGGCGCCATCCTGTCGCTCCCGCTCCCAAAGCGTATTGGCATAGCCTTTGCACCATCAGGCGCGACACCCCTTTTTGATTTCCCGCCTCGCGACCAACCGCGAAGGCCGCACCGGAGACACGTCATGGCATCGATCACCATCACCGATCTCGCGCACAATCTCGCACTCGACCGCAAAGCCATGTCGCGCATCAGTGGGGGGGGCGGCGCACCGTGGGTATTCGGATGGATCACGCCATATGTTCGCGACACGCCAAGCGTAGGACCTGTCGTCAACCTGTACGACATCACGAACAACTTCTATGCTAACCAAATGATCAACCAGTTCCAGACGGTCGATGTGCGCAACACAGGCAACAACTCGAACATCAATGTCGCACCCGACGAACGGAGCAGAAACCAGGCGTAGAGGTCGTGGTCCCTATCAGTCGATTTCGCTGGATATCGGCGGCATGCTCGGACACTGGCCGCGTGCGCGCCATCAACGAGGATGCCTGCCTCGACGAACCGCAGCGGGGCCTGTGGGCGGTGGCTGACGGTATGGGTGGACATGACGTCGGCGATGTCGCAAGCCGGCTCGTCATCGACGCGTGCGCCCAGTTGGCTGACACAATGGGTATCAAGCAGTCCATCGTCGAAGCGCGCGCAACGCTCCAAACGGCCAATCAGCAATTGCGTGAGGAAGCGAGCCGCAGACAGGTGCCGCGCATCGGCACAACGGTCGTCATGCTGCTCGCGCGCGATCGATTTTGCGGCTTTCTATGGGCAGGCGACAGCCGCGTATATCTGCTACGGCAAGGCGAGTTGCGACAGCTGACGCGTGATCACAGCCAGGTGGAAGAGCTTCGCCAATCCGGCTACCTGACGCAAGAAGAAGCGCGCCACCATCCGGCTCGCAACATCATCACACGCGCCATTGGCGCCACCGATCACCTCGATTTGGACGAGGATACGATCGAGGTCGCCGACGGCGACGTCTTTCTTCTTTGCAGCGACGGGCTCAGCAATGAGCTCAGCGATGAGGAAATAGCGCGGACGCTCGCGAACGTAGATTGTCTGCATGCGCCGCGCGAACTTGTCGATATGGCACTGGCGCGCGGCGGCCGCGACAACATTACAGCCATCGTCGTGCAAGCCGAAGACCCGCAGGCCTCCGACAAGACCTTACTGAACCCCGCGCCTTGAGTCGATTCTTAGGCACCGGTTTTCAGTGCATGTCTGTTTCGTCGTTCCCTTGTGCATCGCCTCGGCCCGCATTGCTTTGCGCGTGCTGCCGGCGAAAATCCTTCGAATGCAATCCGTGTTTCTTCAGCAGCATCTGCAGATGCGAGCGATTCATGTCGACGCGACGCGCCAGCTCGGCGACGGTGCCGCCCACTTCCTGCAAGCCACGCTGTAGAAAGGCCTTTTCCGCCTCGTCACTTGCTGCCCGTTTCGCGTCGCTCAGCGAGAGCATGTTCGTCACGCTCCCGACGCCATCCGCGGTATTGTTCGCTATGCCCAATAGCGACGTCCCAACGGATGCACTGGGTCGCATATCCGTCGGCAGATGATCGACATCCGCGATATCGCTTGCGAGACACGAAATCCGATACATCATGTTGCGTAGCTCGCGGATGTTGCCGGGGTACGCGTAGGTGAGCAAGAAATCCCTCAGTTTCGGCGTGATTCTCACGGGACGGCGTTTGAGCACGCCTGCGGCTTCGTCGCCGAAATACTGAATCAACAGTGGAATCTCATCGCGCCGTTCACGCAGCGGGGGCAACGTCACGTGAATCACGCTGAGCCGATAGAACAGATCCTCACGGAAAGTGCCCTGCTCGCTCAGCTTACGCAAGTTTCGATTCGTCGCCGCCACGACACGCGTATCGATCGAGATCGGTTCATCGGAACCGACACGCTGTATTTCGTGAGCCTCGAGCGCACGCAGTAACTTGACCTGTCCAGTCAAAGGCAATTCACCGATTTCATCGAGAAAGATCGTTCCCGTATGGGCGCTTTCAAACTTGCCTTTGCGATCGTTCGTCGCACCCGTGAAAGCGCCTTTCCTGTGGCCGAACAGTTCCGACTCGAGCAGGTTATCGGGAATGGCGCCGCAATTCACAGAGATAAAAGGCTTGTCCGCGCGAAGGCCATTCGCGTGGATGACCTTCGCCATCAGTTCCTTGCCGGTGCCGCTCTCTCCGTCGATCAACACCGGCAAATCGGTCGGCGCCGCTTTCTCCGCAATTTCCAGTGCTTCCAGCAGCTTCGGGTTGTCGCCGAACGTGCCTTCGAAAATAAAGCTGCGCGCGAGCAACGCCTGGCGCCGCGCCGCGCGCGACTGGTCGCCGCGCATCGGCTCGACCACGGCGGCCTGCACGAAGCGCTCCTTGTGCGACATCTGCATGACTTCGTCGCGCAAGAGGCTCGCCTGCCTCAGCAGTTTCTCGATGTCCGCGCGTTCGAGCCGAGACGACCAGCGCAGCGTCGAGCGCAAAATCTCGATCTTCTCGATCAATCCCGCATATGAGAGGGCGGAACCGCCGTCGTCAGGCTGCTGATCCAGTATTTTCATCAGGCGCTCAATTGTTTCTGGACGAGCTGGTAGTACATGCCCTTCCGGTTGACGAGTTCCTCGTGCCGCCCCTGCTCCACAATCGCGCCTTCATAGAGCACGAGAATCGTATCCGCGCGCATGATCGTACTGAGCCGGTGCGCGATGATGACGGCTGTGCGTCCCGTGAGGATCTGCTGCATATTGCTGAGGATGTTGCTCTCCGATTGGGTATCCAGCGCCGACGTTGCTTCGTCGAATACAAGGAGACGCGGGTCGTGATACAGCGCCCGCGCAATACATAAACGTTGGATCTGCCCGCCCGACAGCCCGATACCGCGCTCGCCGACGACCTGCTCGTAGCCGAGAGGCAGCTTGGCGATAAACGCATGCGCATCGGCCATTTTTGCGACTTCCTCGATGCGCCTTCGGTCCGGCGTATCGTCACCGCTCGCAATGTTCTCCGCGATGGTGCCGGAAAACAGCAGATTCGTTTGCATCACATAGCCGATCTGCGCCCGATAGAACGCTTTGTCGATTGCGCCCATGTCGTAGCCGTCGACCGTCATCTTGCCTTCGCTGGGCGCATAAAAGCCGACTAGCAGCTTCGCGAGCGTCGTCTTTCCCGACCCGCTGCGCCCTACGATTGCAACTAGCTCGCCCGGCTTGATGTCGAAGCTGATGTTTTCCAGTACGTAGGCGCTGTCGTTGTCGCCATAGCGGAAATACACGCCGTTCAGACTGATTTCGCCTTGCAGGTCGGGCAGCATCACGCGCGACGGTAGATCTTCGGGTTTCTGCTCGGGCTCGATATCGAGCACATCACCGAGACGCTCCATTGCCACACCCGCGTCGTTTGCCATGCTCCACAGGCCGACGAGTCCCATCAGCGGACTCAGCACGCTGCCCATGAATGCGTTGAACGCAATCAACTGACCGATGGTCAATTCACGTGCAAGGACGAGATTCGCGCCAACCCAAAGCACCGCAATGGTCGTTGCGGCATTCAACAGCTGGCTCATGAAACCGATGAAAATATTGAATGCGTGGGCGCGGTACTGCACTTCCAGCGCTTTCGCATACTTCTTTTCCCAGCGCAATCGCACCGGCCGCTCGATGCCCATGCCCTTTACCGTTTCGACGCCCGAGAGCGCCTCCATCAAAAATGCCTTCGAATCGGTCGAGGCCGCAAACGTTTCACGCGCATAGCCCTTTATTTTCGGCGTCGCGATCAGCGTCAACGCCATGATCGGGACCACGAACGCGATCAGCACCAGCGTCATCTTCGCGTTGTAGAAAAACATGATCGCGAAGTAGATGAAGACCATCAATAAATTGAGCGCGGTCGTGACCGTCGACTCGGTCAGAAAAGCGCGGATCGTGATGTTCTCCTGAAAGCGCGCGAAAATGTCCCCCGTCTTGCGCTTCGCGAAGAAAGAGAACGGCAAGGACATCGTGTGCCGGAAAAACTGCGACATCATCGCAAAGTCCATGTTGCGAACCATGAAGTTCGACAGATAGGCGCGGATCATCGACATCAACTGCGAGAAGACGTTCGAAATGATGAGGCCGAGTATCAGCAAGTGCAGCAGCCCGATGTTCTGGTGGACGATCACGCCGTCCAGTATGTTCTGGATGATCAACGGTGGAATCACGCCAAGCACCTGGATCACGAAGGTCGCGAGAAAAAGATGCAGCAAAATCTGCTTGTACGGCGTCAAGTAACCAATGAAACGCAGCCACGGCGAACGCGCTGCCGATAGCTGAACCAGATTCGGGCCCGCCGCGAACAGCAGACACGTCCCGCTCCAGCCTCGCTCGAAGTCTTCGAGCGCCAGCTTTCGAAAGCCCAAGGCAGGATCTGCAAGCCACACATGATCTTTCGATACGCCGTAGACGATCACGTAGTGGTAGCCTTCCCAATGCACGATGAACGGCAAGTCGAAGCCGCGCAGCGAGTCGAACGTGCACTGCACGCCCCGCGCGGCGAAGCCGAGCGACTCCCCCGCACGCGCAAGGCTGTCCAGCGTCGCGCCTTGCGTCGTCACGTTCGCAAGTTCGCGCAGCTTGCCCAGCGTCATCGGAATGCCGTAGTGCTTGCAGATCATCGCGAGGCACGCGGCGCCGCAGTCCATTTCCTCCGCCTGCTCCACGAGAGCGAAGCGTCGGATCACCCGTTCGCCCATTTCGGGCTTCGTATGCAAATCGAGCTTCAGGGGCGCTTTACGGCGCTGCTCGATACGCTTTTGCCGGTCCAGCTCGCGATCGGCGTATTTGATGCGTTCGTCGAGCACGCCGCGCAGCTTCGGGTTGCGCTCCAGGATGAAATGCACCGTGCGCTCGGGAATGACTAGCAAGCGGGTATCAGTGGTCGCGATCACCGATGCACTCTGCTCCTGGCGCAGCAGACACGCCTTTTCGCCGAAGATTTCGCCTTCGCGCAGGGTGGCGAGCGTGTAATCGCTCCCATCCTCGCGCCGCACGACGCGCACTTCCCCTTGCCTGATCACGTAGAGGCGACGGTCGCCGCGCGCGTCCTGCTGGAGGATTTCCTTACCCGCGCTGACTCGTTTTGCACCGACGCTGCGCACATACTCTTCGAGCTCCGCTTTATCGAGCTTGCCGCGCAGATCGAACAACTGTGCCACGAAACCGCCCGCCGAATTGATCGCGACATAGCTGGCGACGAACGTGAGCGCGGCATCATTGCCCGTAATGACGGGCTCGATGGCCGAGTGCGGCACGAAGAGCAGCTCCGTCTTGGCCGAAGAACGCACCGACGATTCGTGCACATAGGTGCGCAGCATGGCAATGTCGGCGAAAACTTCGCCTGTCTTGCGCACGCCCATGCTGATTTCCTTGCCATGCTCTTCGGTAAAAATGCGCACCGATCCGGACTTGACCACATAGAGACCGTCCGCTGAATCACCGGCATTGCATACGGTTTCTCCAAAGGAGAAGAAGCGCGAGTGCGCATGCTCCGCGAGACGGTCGATTTCCTCACGCGTGAAGGGTGAAAAAATCTCGACCGTCGACAGAAAATCGGCAATGGATGGTGTGGCGTGCGGTGCATCCATGTCAGGTGCGCTTCCCGTCATTAGTCATTGGTCGTTGGTCAATAGTCAGCATTGGCCGATCACAGTGTTTCGATGATGTGTTCCTGCGCGCGCGTCATCAGCCATTCCTCGCGCAGAAGGCGCTTGATTTCCGATGCGACTTCCGCATCGAGCACCGCCGGGTATTTGGCTGTTACGGCGAAGATTTCGAAGCACGAGCGGTCCGGAGACGGAAACGGACCCAGCAGTTCGCCGACTGCCGCGTTGAAGATCTTCGCTTCGATATCGGGCTTCAGGGCGCCGCGCAGCACCTTACCGATCACCCCGCCGGAGCCTTTCGTGTCGGCAATCGAATGCTCTCGTGCCATTTCGCCAAAGGCATTGGGATCGTCGCGCAGATACGAGATCATCTCTTTCGCCTTGCCTTCGTCGTCGAGCAGAATGTGGCTCACTTCGATCGCATCGAACTTGGGGGAATTCATCGAAAAGTACGCTTCGATCTCGCCGTCGCTGCCCACCTGTTCGAGCATCTTTTCCTGATACAGGCTATCCGTAATAAAGGCCTCGAATTCGTCTAGATTCACCTTGATCGAATCGAGGTACTGGTTCATATCCGCCGCGCGATGCAGGCCACGCACGCGCCGGAACTGATCGGCGCGCTCCTGGATGTCTGCGTCCGTGATCGTGATGCCGTGCTTCCGCGCGGCATGCACGGTCAGTTTGTCGCGGACCATTTGCTCGATCAGATTTTCGAATTGTCCCGTCAGTTTCAGTAGACGAATGAATTCGCCGACCTCAACGACTTCGTCATCGATTCGTACGATCGCGGTCATCTCGCCTGCTCCTGTAACGAAGTTATCCAGCCAGTTGCCTGAACGGGTCCAGCCCCAAATCGATCAGCCGCCGCTCGCGCACCACGATTTCGGCGCTTGCCGTCATGCCGTAACGTAGCGGATAGCGCGTCTTGGCCACCTGGTAGTAATCCTTCTCGAGCGAGACTCGGCCTTCGTAGACCGGCTGCTTGTCCTGCGCCGAAGGCTTCGTCGCCGGCGAGATGTACGCGAGCGTGCCGTCGATGAGCCCATAGCGCTGGTACGGGAATGCGTTGAACTTGAGCTTGACGGGCATGCCTTCGTGCAAAAAGGCGCGATCGCGCTCGGCGATCTCGATTTTCAGCACCGGCCGCGCGTCCTTCGGCGCAATGCCGCCGAGCGGCGTATTCGCCTGAATCTTGTCGCCCGTTTGCGTCGACGTGACTTCCGTGACCACACCGGATGTCGGCGCGAGAATCAGCAGGAAGTTGTCCTTGTCGATATTCTCGAAGCGGATACGCGCGGCCGCATCGGCAACGAGACGCGCCGTTTGCAGCTGCAGACGCAGTTTTTCCTCGGTGCTGGTAATCGCCCGGATCGCATCGTCGTACTCGATCTGCAGCGTCGTTGCCTGCTGGCCGCTGGTTTCGAGCTGCGCGTTTGCCTGCGCATATTCGTGACTGAGCTTGAAGTCGAGTTCAGTCAATCGCGATTGCGCGACACGGTAGGCGTTTTCCGCTTCCAGGTAGGTATTGCGTTTAGCATCGACCTGCAATTCAGCCACCCCGCCGCCGCCCGGCTGTGCAAAAAGCCGCTGATATTTGTCCGCTTCCTGGCGCGCCGCGTCGCGTGTTCGGCGCGCATTGTCGAGCGTGCTGCGCGCTTCTTCCAGTTGCGCTTTTTGCCCTTCCGCAAGCTTCGTCGTGCCCTCGGAAATTCGGTTTTCGTGCAGACGCTCCTCCACTTCCAACTGATCTTTGAGCGCCGCGGCTTTTCGCTCCATCAGCTCTTTCTTTTGGGGAAACTCTTTCCACTCGCGCTCGGCGTCCTCCAGTTTCAATTGCGCCTGTAGCGCGTTCGTCGCGGCTTCGATCGCGCCTCGCGCATTGAGCCGCGCGAGCACATCGCCCTTCGATACCGGCTGCCCTTCAGCGATATAGAGATCGGTGAGTTCTCCGTCGATAGGCGCATAAATACGGCGCACATCCGATTCGGGCGATAGGGTGCCCGGTGCCGTGACGATCACGTCGGCGCGCCCGATGAACGACCACAACAACCCTGCGGCGACGAGCGCAACCAGCGTCAGCACGAGTGCACGCGCAAGGCGCATGGGCTGAGCCGTGAGAATCGCGATACCTTCGGCGCTATGGTCTTCCAGCGCCTCGTATAGCGGCTTAGGGTGTGGATCGCGCTTCATCGTCGTCGGCGCCTCCGATCAAAGCGAGCTTCGATTTCAGCAGTCCCGGCTCGAGCACCATCCGCAACTCCTCGAGCGAACGTCGCTGCAGTTGCGTTTCCGCTTCGATCTGAGCCGCAAGCTGATCCGAAGCGGCTGGATGCGGCGCTTTCAATTGCGTATAGAGACGCATACCTCGTTGCGCTGCCGCTTTCGCCTCCGACAGCAAACGGGCCTGATTGCGAAAACCTTCCGAGATTCCGGCCTCGAGACGCTGCGTCCCTCCAATGGAGCCGTTGCCGCGATATTGCTTCCACATTGCCTGCGCTCGGTTGATCCATTCCTGCGCACGCGCAAGCGCACTATCTCGCAGCGCATCGACCTCGCCCTGCACGGCGTGCACGTAGTACGCGTCCTCCACAGGATCGAGGCTCGCGTAAAAAGACAGCAATTTATCGTCACGATTGCCCGCAGCGCTTGCGCTGCCGCTGCCGCGATTCGTCCGTAATTCGCTGAATTGGTCGACGAGTGCCTTCTTATGGACCAGCTCCGCCGATACCGCGTCGGACCATGGCCCCGCGGGTATCGCTTGCAAACCGGCCAGCGCCTGCTGTCCGTCGCCCTTGAGCCAGGCCGCGCTCACCGCATCGTGCCGCGCAATGAGATCCGGCGGCGGCAACCGACTCGTGCCCAACTGACGAAATTGCGACTGAAACGGCGGCGTGCGGAACTGCACTTTCTTCAGCAACCCCAGCAAAGGCGTCAGACGCCGGGCCGTCAGTGCGCCGAGAAGCTCCGTGTACTGCTGTAAATCGGTGCGAACCACGTCCAACCCGGCGAGCCTCGGATAGCGTTGGACATAATCGTCGAGCACGGACGGCAGCGCATCGGGCCGATCCTGCCCCAGCTCGCTCGCAATCGTCGCGTTGAGGCGTTCGATCGCGGCGAGATAAACCGAATCGTCGCTTTTCAGTTGGCGCAAGTGGCTCATGGCCAATGCGTAAGGTTCGGCAAATTCGGGCACATAGGACGCGATACGATCCAGCATGCGCTGGTGTCCCTTCGCATCATCGTCCCAACGTTTGAGCAGGTCGTCGATGCGGCTTTCATCGCTATAGATGCGAATGGGCGCGTCCGGCCCGCCGCGTCCGGTCACGAAGCGCTCGAGCGCTGCAATCCAGCGCAACTGATTGACCAGCGCCTGAGCATCGGCATTGCCCTGACTCGATGTCCGCATCCCGTCCACGAGCGTCAACGCGCGGTCGAACTGCTTGTCGCGTAATGCCGAGAGCCACGCGGGTACGCGCGCCTTCATCAACGCCTCGCTGCCGAGCGCGGCGATCCTGTCGCTAAAAGGATGATGCTGCAGATACGATGTGGCCACAGCCGTCGCCTCTTCGTACTCTCCAGTGGCCAGCAAGTCTTTCAGCTCACGTTCGGACGCGCCGCGCAGATAGAGCGCCACGGCGATCCCTGCTATGAGCAGCAGTGCGCCGAGGCCCCCCCAACCGACGCGGCGTACCGTCGTCCGATCGCCGCCCGAGAACGTGCGGGCGAATTCACCGAGCAGCAACTGCCAACGCCTCGGCTGACGTTGCACGGGCGCCTGCCCCGACTCTTCCGGCGCGGCGGGAGGGGCGTTCCGATTGACCTCGTCTTCGCGCAGCAGCGCACGATCGACGCAGAAGATATCCAGAAACGAATGCGCCGCGCCGACGAATATCGTCTTGTCCAGGTCCTCCGCTGGCGCCCCAGAAGACCGACGCGTAGACATCGGTGCGTCCGGCGCTATCGCCGGCATGGCAAGCTGCGTGACCGTGGGCTCGATCTCGAGCGTCTTGCCGATGGTTATCTGATACACGAAGTGATCGCCGCCGAATCCGATCAAGTCGCCGGTTTTGAGCTCGACCGACGAATCGCCCAGGCGGATGCGGTTCACAAAGGTGCCGTTCGTGCTGCCTAGATCCTCGATCCACGGCTCGCCGCCCTTGAGAAAGATATGCGCGTGGCGCCGCGAAATGTAATTGACCTCGTGCGGATAGCGATCTCTATAGCGTGCGAACAACGGGTCCGTCTTGCTCACAAGAAACGGAAACGCGGTGATGTCGATCGGCTCCAGACCCAGGTCTGCACGCTCCGGCGCAAGTGTGATCGAGCGCTGCGGGCCGCGCGCGGATGCCGAGCTGAACGGGCGCGGCTCGATTGCCACGCGGTAGGTCAACTCGCCGCCAAAGTTCAATTCGTCGCCTGCGCGCACGCGCGCAGGCATCTGCTGCACTGACACCCCGTTGACGGTCGTGCCGTTCTTGCTGTCGAGATCGGCCACATAAACCGTTCTGTGCTCGCTGAAAATGCGCGCGTGCCGACGCGACAGTTTAGTGATCAGCTCGCGCGGGTAATCGACAAAAGGGAGTTCGCCGCGGCCAATGGCAAACAAATCGTCGCTGATCCGGATCGAACCGAGAGAAGGATGCGAGACAGGCAGGAGCAGGACATCGAACTCCTTGTCCAGAACCGCCCGCATTTCAGCAATCGGAGCCTCGCCGGGATTCATGTCGTTGCATCACTAAGCGCCGGCACCTGGCGCGAAAACAGCAGGGGGGCGAGTTCCTCACGCGTCATGGCCGTGACGTATACGGCCTTTTCGACGCAACCGCCATTGAGAAAGCTCGTCAAAAAGTTTAAGTCACGCATGGGGTTAGTCAATCGACATTACTGCTACAGCGTTGCATTTGAAACGTCGACAGCCGTCCACCCACCGCCCAGAGCCTTATAAAGCCGTACCGTGTCCGTGAGTATTTGCTGATGATTCGTGAGCAGCTCGAGCTGCGCCTGGAGCAGCGTGCGTTCCGTCTCGAATACTTCCAACTGGGAGGCGACGCCCTCGCGCAATTGCGCCTCGATCTGATCGGCGACGACACGCAACCTCTGCACTTCCTGCTGCAATTCGATGCGCTGCTGCCTGTGCGCATCGAGATTGACGAGTGCGTTCTCGACCTCCTCGAAGGCAGCCATCACGGCTTGCCGGTACTGCTGTTCGGCCACGCTGGTTTGTGCTTGCGTCGTCTTCACGTGGGCTCGCACGCTCGGGTCGAGCAACGGAATGTTGATGCTCGGCATCAGCCCCAGCGTGAACGACTTGAGCAGGCTCGACAGTGCAAAACTCGCCGTTCCGCCATGGCCCGTCAGACTGATGGTCGGCAGTTGCGCCAGCTTCGCCTCACCAACGAGGTTGTACGCCTCGAGCACGCGCAGTTCCGCGGCGACGATATCGGGCCGGCGCGACAGCAACTGCGCCGGCAGACCGCCCGGCACGGGCGGTAGTTGCACGCGTTGTTGCAAGTGCCCGGCCGGTACGGCGAATTCGCCTGCGGGCACGCCGAGCAGCGTACACAGTGCGTTGTTCGCGAGATTGCGCGAACGGTGCAAGTCGATAAGATCCTTCGTCAGACGATTGACTTCGGCTTGCTGGCGCATGAACTGTGTCTTTGGCACGAGGCCGCTGCGGCTCATACCGTCGTAGATCGCCAGAATCAGCTTGTTCTCGTCGACCATTTTTTGCTGCGCGACGATCTGATCATCGAATTGAAGAATCTGGAAGTAAGTGGTCGCCACGTTGGACACGAGTTCCAGGTAACCCGCGCGCCAGTCGGCTTCGGTGGCATGAAACTCCGCCTTTTGCGCTTGCACGCCCTTCGCGACCTTGCCCCAGATGTCGATGTCCCAGTTCACCTGACCTGCCGCGTTGTACTGCCTCGAAAGCGGCTGGCCCGTGACTTTCTGGAAGTTGGCGCCCGCGCCGAAATCAGCTGTCGGCAACGCGCCCGCCTTTGCTTCGCCGATCTGCGCGCTGGCGACGTCGATGCGCGCAGCGAGCACTTTGATATCGAAGTTGCCTTGAATCGCTTTAGCGATCAGCGAGTCGAGATACGGGTCGTGAAAGCCCTTCCACCAGTCCGGGGCGATGGTGTCGGACGCAGAAACGAGGGCCCCTGTCTTGTCGGACCACGACGCTTTGGTCGGCGTATCGGGGCGTTTGTAGTCGGCCATATGCACGTCGACGCAGCCGGCGAGCAGCGATAAGCAAGCGGCACTTGCAGCGAAAATGCGAGCGGCGCTCGACAGGCGGGCGACGAACGAATCAGGCAACGCGGACACGATGTTCTCCGATCTTTCCCGGCTGTACTGCACGTGCAGCGCGCCTTTAAAGTAAAGCACGTCCCGCGCGGCATCTCTACCAATGCCGGCGGATTTCATTCGACGTGAACGGCGTGTGGCGAGGCGGCGAGGCCGCGCTCGTGCGGACAGGACGATTGCTTTTCGATCTGGTGGGGAAACCCGCGACGGGAAACGTCGAGCGCCGCGGGTTTTCGCCGTGCTTCAATACACAGTAACGTTGTTGTGCGCTTCCATCGTCGGCTTGATCGTCGTCGACAAGCCGCTCGCGAACGCGTTGTTGTTGTCGCTCACGTTGTCGATCCGCAGACCTTGCTGGATCATCTGCTGTGCGTTGACGGTCTTGCTGTTGTCGACGTCGACCTTGAAGCTCGGGAAAGGCGCGAACATGTAGCCGCCGTGGACGGCCTTCATGGCCTTTGTGCTCAGTTCTGCTTTGACGGAAAGGTCTTTGATCATCAGTGCGCTCATGACAGTTCTCCAGAGAGGTTAGCGAGGATTCGCCGGGTGTTTCAGTTTGGGTTCGAGCATCATGTCTGCTCGGGCCTCACTAACGCACGGGCTATGCCAACTGCGTCGCGATTCCCTCGAAAAACCCTGCGAAGCCTTGCCACTGTTGAGCTACATGTCGGATTGCCCTGCGCTCCGATGAGCTTCCTATGCCACGTGTCGTGGCTCGGATGATCGAGCGCCGCCGACATTTCCTTCGAAACTGTTGGATCGCTCACAACAGCGATGAAACGCACGCGCGTGGGGCGTGCGTGCGTTTCACTTCGCGATGACGGTAATCTTCTTCGAATAGACAGGTGGATTGTGCGGAACGTGGTTTTCATCGCCCATCAGCAACTGAAGCGTGTGCTTTCCGGGCGGCAATTCGATCGTCGTTTCGGTCTGCCCCGCGCCATAGTGCAGATGCTGCCGATCCGAGGGTATCTCCTGATCCAGCGGCGGCAGGTCGGTGTCGATCAGCAGATGGTGGTGGCCCGTGTTCGGATACTTGACGCCTTTAGGCGCCACGCCCATATAGCGCAGGCCGAACCAGACGCGAAACGGTTTATTCGCGGGAACGACCTGTCCGTTGTTCGGATAGCCGATATACGCATAGGCGCCGTTCGGCGCCGGCGTCGGTCCGGCGAGTGCCGCGCTGATGCAGGCGAAAGCGGCAAATGCCGTAACAGCAATGACTTTGCTCATGGCTGATCCTCTCCGTCTTGATGCTTTACGGGCACGCCAGGCGAACGAACGCCGGGGACTCACTTGACCGTGATCGTGATCTTCTTCGAATAGACAGGCGGGTTGTGGGGCACGTGGTTATGGTCGCCGAGCAGCAGTTGCAACGTGTGCTTGCCTGGCGGCAGTTCGATGCGCGCGTCCGTTTCACCTGCGCCGAAATGCAGATGCTGTCGATCCGAGGGTATCTCCCGATCCATCGGCGGCAGATCGGTATCGATGAGCAAGTGATGGTGGCCCGTGTTCGGCACGTCGACGCCTTTTGGACACACGCCCATATTGCGCAAGCCCATTCGCACCCAGAGCTTGCCTCCGGTGATGACGGCGCCGTCCGGTGGCCAGATGATGTATTCCTGCGCGCCGGGCGGGGAAGGCGAGGGATCCGCGCATACCTGCGCCGAGGCAAGAACAAGCGCGCCGACAACCGCCAGCATTATCGTTGTTCGCATTGCGCATCCTCCCAGGAGGGGTCAGTGACGCTTGCTTCCGCTTTAGATTAGGACGTAACTTGTCAAAATTCTCGAAAAGATACGCCGGCTCGCTCACGTTCCGAAACGTCATCCACGTGCTATGTTGAGAGAGGCGATCAACAGGATTTAAAAATGTGGCAAAAACTCCTGCTCGTATGCATGATCGGGGCGCTTCAGATGCAAGGAGCCGCCGCGCAAGGGGTAGCGTCCCGCATTGTCGATGGCAGCGCCCAATCGATGACGAACCCCAAGCCCCATTCCGCGGCACGACAATCTACATTCCTTATCGGCCATGCGAATTACTCCAACGATGCGGGTTATTCCGTGCGCACCGTCGGCATCCTGCCCAAAGACAGCAATGAGCAATACGAGCTCACGTTCTGGGAGTCGATCAAGGACAGCAACTATGCGAGCGATTACGAGGCGTATCTGAAGGCGTATCCGAACGGGCGGTTTGCAGCACTTGCCAAGGCGCGCATCGAAAGGCTGAAGGCTGCTGCACCGGCCGCCGCGTCCGCCACGCACGCCACGCCGCCGCCCCGTTCAGCACCCGCATCCAAAGCGGCGGGCACCCCTGCCACCGCTGCCTCATCGAAAGCAGGGACTACGTCGGCGCCGGCGGCCACTCCAGCACCTGCACCGCCCGCTCCGGCAAAAGCCGCATCGGGCGGAGAAAGCAAGGATTGCGGCGCATGCCCCGTGATGATCACGCTGCCAGCGGGCTCGTTCACGATGGGCAACAACGCCGACGATCCGTCGGAAAAGCCATCGCATCGAGTGAGTCTCGCCGCGCCGTTTGCGATCGGCAAATACCCGATAACGGTCGAACAATGGAATGCATGCGCGGACACGAACGCCTGCCCGAAATTGACGCCGGAAACGAATACCGTGAAAAACTCACCAGCGCGCGACCTCAGTTGGGACGACGCGCAGGCCTACGTCAAATGGCTCGGCAAGATCACGGGAAAGACATACAGGCTCCCGACGGAAGCCGAATGGGAATACGCGGACCGCGCCGGCACGACGACCCGGTTCTGGTGGGGCGACCAGGTCCGCAAGGGGATGGCGAACTGCACGGACTGCGGCCCCCCCTACCATAAGGAAGCGCCCGAGCCCGTCGGTTCTTTCGCGCCGAATCCGAACGGACTGTACGACATGAACGGCGGCGTTTGGGAGTGGGTCAGCGACTGCTGGCATAGCTCGTACCAGGGCGCACCGACCGACGGGCGCACATGGGATACGCCGGGCTGCAATGCACGGGTGATCCGCGGCGGCTCGTGGCGTGAAGGTACCGACTACATGCTGACATCGACGCGCTTCCGATACAGCCAAAGCGTTCGTCAATCGCAGAACGGTTTTCGCGTCGTCAAGGAATTGAAATAGCGGATTGACTGATCAACGATGCGGGCGCACCCGCAACAGCGCTTCAATGCGTGCGCGCCTTGCTGGAGATCTGGGCGATATCGGCGACGATATGATCCTGTCCGTACTTCGCCGCCAGTTGTTTCAGACGGTTGTCGAGCGCGCGCAAATAGTCCGAGCGAGACTCGCTCTCGGGTCTCGGAGCATCGAACAAAGGAGCGGGCGTGATCAGCATGACGACCAATTCCTGCCCGAACGGCTTAGCTATCACCCAATCGCCGGCACCGCCGATCGTCGCGGAATAGTGCGGAGGCGCCTGGTTATCTTTGATGCGTGGGCTCGGTACCAGATGGACGACGCTGCCGTCGAGCACGTAATAGTCGATGTTCACGTATGAGTCGTAACCCGGCGTGGTCACGTCGACGATCAGCGAGTCACCTTCGGTCAAGGCACCATGGGGCATGCGCGCCGCGAGCGCCGCGGCATGTCCCGCCTGCCAGTTCGCGGCCCAATACCGCTTGTAGGCGTCGAGGATGTCGCATTGGTCGTTGCTGACCTGCAGCGCTTCGACCGATGTCGACGTGACGCCCGGCAACGCGGCAACGGTGTCGTGCACTTGCATCGAGCCGTGCGGCGCCACGAATCCGCGCACCTGTACCGCACGATTTTGAATAAAGGCGGCAAGCGCCGAGCACGGCAACTGCGCGAGCACCGATGCGATCGCCGCGGGCGTCGGCGGCGCCGCGACGCTGGGCGGCTCATGCACGGATGCAACAGAACGCGTTGGAGCCGGGTGCTGTGCCCGCTGGAAGTACCCTATCCCGCCCGCTACACAAGCGAGCGCGACGGCCGCTACGCCGTACTTCGTGAGCTTTCGCGGCCAATCGGATCCTGGCGATGGGGATGTCGAGGGCGGCAGGCGTTCCTGCACACCGAACTCTTCAATGAACTGCGCCACCGTGCGCGTGCGCGCGCTTCGATTGAAAGCCAACGCCGCGCGCAAAGCTCGCCACTGACGGTTCCCGATGTTTTCAGGCCGCAGCGGTGTGCGATGAGCGGCGCGCGCCTGCGTGGCGGACATGCGATCGAAAGGATGGCGCCCCGTCAACAGTTCATACGTAATGCAGCCCAGCGCATAGATGTCATCGCGCGGGTCGGGCTCGAGATGCTCGAGCATCTCGGGGCTTGCATAGGCGGGCGTCAGTGCGCCGAGGCTGCCCGGATCGAACACCGTGGCATCGTTCTCGTCTTCGGGCCGGCGAAAAACCCGCGCGATACCGAAGTCGATCACTTTGACTTCGCCCGAATCCGTGACGAACACGTTGGCGGGCTTGAAGTCGCAATGCACGAAGCCGCGCTCGTGAGCATACGCAAGCGCATTCGACATGCCGCGCACGATCGGCCATGCGGATTTCAGAGGCATGCCCTTGAAATCGGCCGCGCGCAAGATCTGGCTCAACGGTTTGCCCGACAAGTACTCCATCGCCAGGTAGACGATCGCTCCATCGCGGTCGAAATCGTACACCGTCACGATATTGCGGTGCGCGAGTACTTGCGCCTTGCGGGCCTCGCGCTGTAGCGCAATCAGCGACTTCGGATTGCCCCGGAATTGCGTATTGAGCACCTTGATCGCCAGATACGGCTTGCGATCCGACGCTTCGAGCTTGCGCAAATCGAGCGCCTTGTACACGGTGCCCATGCCGCCTACGCCGAGGCACTCCTCGAGCACGAAGCGGTTGTTGAGCGTGTCGCCCGTGCCCTTCACCTGATCGAGTCCCGACGCGCCCGAGCGCAGATCACTCGCGGCAACAGGCGCCGCGAGCGAAGGCTCCCGTATCGTCTGTACGCGCGTTTCCTCACCGGCCGCCGCGAGGCTCGAGACCGGCATCTGTTCAATCCGGCGGCGCACTTGTGCGTATAGCTCGGGAGGCAGCGGCCTCCTCGCGTGCGCTTCGTCGAGTATTTCGAGCAGACGAGCCGAACCCAGGCCTTCCGTCGTCAGCGTGTTATCGAGTTGGGCGACGAGCGCATCCTGCGTCAGCGCGCCGCTCTGGAAGTCGCGAATCACGTGCGCAAGGCTAGCCATGTGTTTAAACCGTTGCAGTTCCTGTTGGCCGAGTGATTTCCCCGTCGCAACCATTACACGTGCTCATTCGATAGTAGGCCGCGCCTATGCCTTTCGCAAACCCAGGATTGCCCGCAACGTTGCGCTCGCCGATGTGTTGTCATAGATCCAACAGCTTTGCGTTATTCGTTGTCGCGAGTCCGTCAGCTCGCTGATGCTGTTATCGGCCCCCACCCTCCTCTTGCATCGACGTATCGAGCAACGACCCTTATGCAGCAAGGTTTCGTCGATTTTCGTGGCGCTTGCTGCTGCAGTTGGCACAGCCCATGCGTTAGTTCGGCCCGAGCAGACAAGATGCTCAATCAACCGCAGTACCGAGACCCTTAGCTCACTATCCATTCAGGAGAACTGTCATGAGCGCACTGATGATCAAAGACCTTTCCGCCACCGAAGAACTCAGCACGAAGGCCATGAAGGCTGTTCGTGGCGGCTATGTGTTCGCCCCCTTCCCGAGCCTCAAGCTCGACATCGACAACAGCAAGACGGTCAATGCCCAGCAGCTCGTCAACCAGGGCGTCACCATCAACAACATGAGCGACAACAACAACGCGTTCGTCACGCATCTGCCCACGTCGCTCACGACGAACGTTCACGGCAACAACAACGTGACCGTCTACTGACGCACCGTCCGCCGCTCGCGGCACTCGGGAGCGCTGCTTTGCGGTGCTCCCGGGCGAGCGCAACACCATCGATATTTCCTTGGAGAAGCACCATGTCATCCATCATGATTCGCGATCTCGACGGCGCCCGTATACTCGGCCGCCGCGAAATGTCCACCGTCTCGGGCGGTACGGGGACACCCGGCCTCACGGGCAACACCTGGCTCTCGGGCTTGGGCCCGGTGGCCAACGTCAACATCGGCATCAATCAAAACATCACGCAAGCGCAGTTCGTCAACGTCGAAACGCTGAACAACAACGGCGTCATCGGTGCCGGTTTCGTACCGCCGAACATCACCGTGAACCCCAAGCTGCTGGCCAATGCCAGTGCCGTCGTGTAATTGCATGCTGTCGTGGAGGCACTCGAGCCTCCGCGCGGCATTCGCGACGCTCGCCGACGCACACCGCCGCCGTTCGTATTGCCTATACTGGTTGCTCGGGCCCGACGCGTTGCCGTCGCCGACCGAAGCCCACATCGGTCGCGACGGTACAGCGCGATCTTTTCTTTGGAGCAGCCATGTCCAAGCTCGTCATCCACGATCTTGCCGAAAGCGTCGAACTGGATCGCGCGGCAATGACTGCCATTGTCGGCGGCGCACGCATAGCCGGTCGGTTGTTCGGCGTCACTGCGCAGACGGTATCGGCTTCGGCACGGGTCGTCGAATATCCGCCGGGCTTTCCCGCCACGGCGCGTCAGCCTGTCGATGAACGCATACCGCAGCAAAGTCTGTTGCGGCGAACCAGCACGTAGCGCTGAACAGGAAACAGTTGAACGCACCGCCGCCTTTCGCGCGGCGGCAGCATGTCGCCCGAAGCTGAATCAGAACGCGCTCTTTATCACGCCACCGATTTGCCATCGGCTTTGGCAAGTGTCTCCACGAATTCCCCGACTCCTCGCGATTTCGTCGGTCCCGGCAGCACGCTATTGACCGTGATACCCGTGCCGGCAACCGCCTCGGCGAGCCCGCACGACACCGCAAGCTGCGCTGTCTTCGCTATCGGTCCGTCTCCGTCACCGGGCGACGAGAACGGGACAGGTTGGCGCACGAGACCGGCGTGTTATCCTCATCGTTAAATAATTCAATAAATGTTGTATCATCGAATCATGAATGAAACCCAAGCCGTCTCAGCTCTTAGCGCGTTGGCGCATACCCAGCGCCTGCGCGTGTTCCGCGCCCTTGTCGTCGCGGGCCCCGCTGGCGTGACGCCCAGCGTGCTGGCCGACCAGCTCGATGTAGCGCGCAACACGCTTTCCTTCCACCTGAAGGAATTGGCCCATGCCGGCCTCGTCACGATCGAGCAACAGGGCCGAAATCTGATCTACCGCGCCGACTTTGCCCACATGAACGGGCTACTCGGCTATCTGACCGAGCACTGCTGCCAGGGCAGCGCATGCGACGTCAACGAGACTAGTTGCCCGCGATCGGCCAGCAGTAAGAACATGATATGACCGCTCATACCGAAACACTCGCGACTGCACCTGCCCGCTCGATGAGCCTATTCGAACGCTACCTGACCGTATGGGTGGTGCTGTGCATCGTCGCCGGCATCATCCTCGGCCAACTTGCGCCCGACATGTTCCATCTCGTCGGCCGCATGGAGATCGCGCAAGTCAATCTGCCTGTCGGCGTGCTGATCTGGATCATGGTGATCCCGATGCTGCTCAAGGTGGACTTCAGCGCCTTGGGCCAAGTGAGCCAGCATTGGCGCGGGATCGGCGTGACGTTGCTGGTGAATTGGGCCATCAAGCCGTTTTCGATGGCATTGCTGGCGTGGCTGTTCATTCGTCACGTGTTCGCGGCCTGGTTGCCGGCAGCGCAGCTCGACAGTTACGTCGCCGGATTGATTCTGCTGGCGGCAGCACCTTGCACGGCCATGGTGTTTGTGTGGAGCCGGCTGACCGGCGGCGATCCGATCTTCACGCTTTCGCAAGTGGCCTTGAACGACACCATCATGGTGTTCGCCTTCGCGCCCATCGTGGGTCTGCTACTCGGGCTCTCGTCCATCACCGTGCCGTGGGCCACGCTGCTCGCTTCGGTGGTGCTCTATATCGTCATTCCGGTGATGATTGCGCAGGCATGGCGCCGCGCATTGATGCGCCGTGGACAAGCCGCTTTCGACAAAGCACTTGCACGCATCGGCCCGCTCTCGATCGCGTCACTGTTGTTGACGCTGGTGCTGCTGTTTGCCTTCCAGGGTCAGGCGATCCTGCAGCAGCCGATGGTGATCGCCATGCTGGCGGTGCCCATTCTCATTCAGGTGTTCTTCAATTCGGCGCTGGCGTATTGGCTCAATCGCAGCGTCGGCGAAAAGCACAACATCGCCTGCCCCTCCGCATTGATCGGCGCGTCCAATTTCTTCGAACTGGCGGTAGCCGCGGCGATCAGTCTGTTCGGCTTTCATTCCGGCGCGGCGCTGGCCACCGTGGTTGGCGTGCTGATCGAAGTTCCTGTAATGCTGTTGGTGGTTCGCATCGTGAACCACTCGCGCGGTTGGTACGAGCATGGCACACGCAACGCATCGAGGTACCCGTCATGAGCACCGTCACGATCTACCACAACCCGGAGTGCGGTACGTCGCGCAATACGCTGGCACTCATTCGCGCGAGTGGCGTCACGCCCACGATCATCGAATATCTGAAAGATCCGCCTGATCGCGCGACGCTGCACACACTGATTGCGCACTCGGGCATGAGCGTTCGCGATGTCCTGCGCGTCAAAGGCACGCCGTACAAGGAACTCGGATTGGATGCGCCGCACTGGAGCGATGACCAGTTGATCGATCAGATGGTGGCCCATCCGATCCTGATCAATCGGCCCATCGTCGTGTCACCGCTGGGCACGCGCCTGTGTCGCCCGTCGGACATGGTGATCGACCTGCTCTCACGACGCCCGTCGGCGGCGTTCAACAAGGAAGATGGCTCGCCCTTCCTGATCGACACGCCCATCGATGGCAGCGACGCAGCGCTGATCGCGGCGCTGCGCGACGTTGAGCTGCCGGTCGATGACCTTCGGGAGCCAGGGCGCAGGTTCTTCGCCTATGCCACCTTGGCGGGCGAACGCGTGGGTTACGGCGGCTTCGAGTGTGTTGGTCAGCATGCACTGATACGCTCGATGGTAACGTCGCCGCAGGCGCGTCATCGCGGCATTGGAAGCGGCATGCTGGCACTGCTGTTACGCCGCGCGTTCGATGACGGTGCGCGCGATGCCTGGCTGCTGACGACCACCGCCGCGCCCTTCTTCGAGCGTGCCGGTTTCAAGCGCATCGAACGTTCAACAGCACCCGCGACGATTCTGGCGACCAGGCAAGCTGCGAGCTTATGTCCATCGAGCGCCGCGCTACTGACGCGTGGGATCACGCTGTAGACGAAATGGTCAAGTTTGGCCTGCTGATCCGCAGGCCGAACTCGTCACGCCACCACGTTGGAAGCTGAGTGAATCGTAACAGGGCATCCGCGTTCGAATTTTTGCGCAGGCCTTCGCCTCGCGGCGCGTTGAAGCGTTCAATTCATCGTCGGCATGTTCTTGCCGGATTCGCCCACCGCGCGCGCCGCGTTTCGATAGGCACGCACACGAAACGCATTCGCCCCCTGGATTCCGCGAGATCACGCTCTTGCCGGCGGGAGGTATGATGCGAAAACCAGGCCCGGAAAAAGCACGGCTTTCCCGTTGCAAGCGCCTTGCCATCGCGCTAATAACTCTCTGCGGAGATGGCTGCGCCAAGGCCTTCGGCCCGTCCGACGAACCACGCCGATGATTCGCCCCACAGGCAAATGGCACTGCGCAGTGAGGTACAGGCTGCGCGTTTCGACAGTCAATTCGTACACCCGTGGCAGAGGTCGAATTGGAACAGTACGATCCTCCGAGCAGTTTGACTCGCGGACTTTTCCGGCAGGTGGTGGAGGCCGCACCCAACGCCATGGTGCTGGCGAATAGCGAGGGCCGGATCATCCTCGTCAATGCTCAGACGGAAAAGCTCTTCGGCTATTCGCGCGACGAACTTCTCGGATCTAGCGTGGATCAGCTCGTGCCTGAGCGATTCCGTTCCGCCCATCCGGCCTATCGCCGCATGTTTCATGGCGATTTAAAAAGCCGTCCAATGGGCGCAGGTCGCCACCTTTTCGCGCTACGCAAGGACGGCTCCGAATTCCCTGTCGAGATCGGACTCAATCCCGTCACGACCGACGAGGGGATATTCATCCTGGCGGCAGTGGTGGACATCACGGAGCGCCGACGACTCGAGGAGCGTTTCCGGCAGGTGGTGGAAGCGGCACCCAATGCAATGGTGATGGTGGACCGCGAGGGCCGAATCGTTCTCGTGAACCCACAGACAGAAAAGCTGTTCGGCTATTCGCGCGAGGAACTGTTCGGAAAGCCCATCGAGTCACTCGTACCCGAGCGCTTCCGCACCCACCATCACGGCTATCGCTCAGCGTATTTCGATGACCTGGAACCTCGCCCGATGGGCATAGGCCGTGATCTTCACGGACTCCGCAAGGACGGCTCGGAATTTCCCGTTGAAGTCGGGCTCAATCCCGTCAGAACGTCGCAAGAAACCTTCGTGCTCGCTGCGATCGCGGACATTACGGAGCGCAAGCGTGCGGAGCAGGAGCTGCGAAGATCGCGCGAAGAATTGCAGCACCTCTCGGCGAACATCCAGGACGTTCGCGAACAAGAAAAAACCCGTATCGCGCGCGAATTGCACGACGATCTCGGCCAGCAACTGGCTGTGCTGAAGCTCGAGGTCCACGGAATAGAGAACCGCGCCGAAGGCCTTAAGAGAGCGCTGGGCGGAGCCGACCTGCGCAGCATCTATGCAATGATCGATCAGCTCGTCGTTTCCGTCAGGCGAATCGCTGTCGATTTACGCCCTGCCATCCTCGACGATCTTGGCCTCGTTCCGGCAATCGAATGGTTCACCGGCGAGTTTTCGGCGCGATATGGTATCCGTATCATCCGCCACATCGAGGCGGACAAGATCGACTTCAACCAAGAAAGCGCGACCGCAGTGTTCCGGATCGTGCAGGAAGCAATGACCAACGTGGCACGCCATTCAGGCGCGACGAAAGTGACGCTCAAAATCGAGCGCGACGAAACCAGCTGCATCGTAAGCATCGTGGACAACGGCCACGGCTGCTCTAGCGATGAACGCCCCGGACGCAATTCGTTCGGGCTGTTGGGCATGCGCGAGCGTGCGGCGCGGCTGGGCGGGAATCTTCGAATTCAGACCGCTCCCGACGAGGGCTTCGCGTTGTTCGTTTCGCTCCCGCTTGCGGGAATTGAGGGCAAAGAGGCTTTACCATGACAAAGGTGCTATTGGCCGACGACCACACGCTGTTACGCGAGGCGCCGCGATCCCCCCTCATCCGAGCAATCTATGGGAGATGGTGGGCCTGAAGCGCTCACGGGCTTCCCGCCTTGACGAGCGAGAAAGCCGAGCGAATCGGCTGCGCTCTATCCCCAATAGAAATTGGCGTCAACAGTGCCGCGCGAGGGCACGGTTACCCAGCGGGTCTGTTTTCCTTGCTCAGCGGTCGCGCTCACGAGATAGCGTCCTGGTGCGAGGCGCATGAGCAACATTGGGCCGTCGGATTTCAACGCGATGATCGTGGTACCCGTTGCGGACATAATGACGACATCGACGCCGGACAAGTACGTCCCGCTCTTTTCCGCAAACAGCAAATGTAGATTGAACTTCGACTCCATCGCACGAATCGCAGTCGACTCGTCCTCGCCGACGCCACCGCTCACATAGGTAATGCCGTTTTCGGTGACGGGACGAAGTGACTCGTTCTCCTGCGCAAGCGCCTCGGCGCAGCATAATGTCAAACCTGCGATCACGGCGACAGACGATCGAACCCAATGCGCTTTGCAAACACCGGCCTTATGCATGATTACTCCTCAAGTAAAAGTTGAGACGTGAAGACAGCCCCCTCATGCGATCATGATTAAGGCAACGTCCAACCATGTGGTTGATACTTGTCAACGAGTGCCGCCGACAAAAACGATGGGCTCGGTGCCTATCTACCGACGGGTGGCCTGGCCGATTGGAGCGGCTCTTCCGCGATTTTTCGGGAAATTGTCATGGGACGAGTCCCGTTGTCTGATCGATGTTAAGGCGTTCGATTGCCCGGCACGCTGCGCCCGAAGAACATCATTCGACGTCCAGATCATCGACGACGGCATGCACACCGGGCGCCGACCAGGCGGCGCCTCTTGCTGCGGATCGCTCTGCGTACGAACCGACCTTGCCGGTCAACGTCACCGTTGCGCCGTTAACCTTGATATGGATGTGCTTCGCTTCGCGCTCGGCATGGCGCTCGAGCGCGCGGCCGATCTTGACGGCGATCTCGTCGGCTGCGGCGTGAGATCCGACTACGTCAATCAGATTTGATACCCCCGTCACACCACGCAGATTGCGCACCGCGCGGGTCGCAAAGTGCGCAAGGTGCGCACTTTGCACTTCGCCTTGCAGCGTCACCCAGCCCTTTTCGACCTGTACCTTGACGGCATCCTGTGAGATGCCCACCGTCCAGCGCAGCACCGATCGCACCATATTGGCCGTTTCCTCGTCTGGCCGCTTATCGTCGTTCGGCAGTTCGACTTCCATTTTGACGACGACGGCCCTCACCCCCGCCACACGCTGCGCCGCCTTTTCGGCTGCGATCTTTTCCGAGTAGCTCGCCGGAGATCCAAACAATGTGACGATACTGTCTTTCACCTCGACGCCGATATCGGCCACGTTGATCGCGGGATCGTAATCAAGTTCTTCCTCGACTTCCCGCTGCAATTGCCTGTCCGTCTTCATTGCACACTCCTCGCTGCACGATTGCCCTGACGATTAACCCGGTACGCTCCCCCAACCGGCTGTAACCCATTTCAAGCGGCAGGGTTGGAGATGCGTGAAGACAGCATGGCGCAGCAAGCATTCGCGTGTTTGACTGTGATCAAGTCTGGGCGATTTGGTGGGCGCCGCCTCGACCGCCACCTCCGTTGACAGGCGTCAACTGGGACCGTGCGCGTCGGGGACGCGCGACGAGATTTCGCTGCGACTTTAATGCAGACGGAAAGGAACAAGTGACCGGCTTCCAGCTCGTCCGAGTCTTGTCGCCGAGTATCCTTCAATACATGTGCATGCCGCCATTGATCGCGAGATCGGCGCCTGTGAGGAAACCTGCATCGTCAGAGCAGACGAAGCCTACGAGCGCTGCCACCTCTTCGGGACGCCCGAGCCGGCCTACGGGGATCTGCGACAAGATCCGTTCCGTCATCACCTGTTCCGGGATCGATGCAAGCATCGGGGTGTCCAGGTAGCCAGGCGAAATCGTGTTTACGGTCACCCCATGCTTTGCGACTTCGAGCGCGAGCGACTTCGTGAAGCCGTGAACGCCCGCCTTCGCCGCCGCATAGTTGGTCTGCCCGAACGAGCCACGTGATCCGTTCACTGAGCCGATGTTGACGATGCGTCCGAACCGCCGCTCGACCATCGGGCCAATGAACGCCTTCGTGACATTGAAAAGGGCGTCGAGATCCGTGCGCAAGACGGCATCCCAGTCAGACTTGGTCATCTTCGCAAACGTTGCATCGCGCGTAATGCCCGCGTTGTTGATCAGAATGTCAACCGCGCCGTGCTCGGCGATGACACGCTTCGCGCAATGCGCACACGAGTCAAAATCCGCGACATCCATCTCGTAGGCGAGAAAGCGGCGCCCCCCATCGCGCTCGTGCATGAGCCACGTCGATACATGGTCATTGGCTGCGGAATGCGACATGGTCACCGTCATGCCCATTGAGAGCAAACGGCGGCTGATTGCCGCACCCAATCCTCCCATTCCGCCTGTGACGAAAGCGACTCGCTTCTCGAACATGGTTTTCTCCTTACGGAACGACGCTTACGCCACCAAGGACGAAGCACAGGCAAGCGCCATCAAGTGTTTGCAGGTCGTGCTCTTCTGCAATCACTTTAGGCATGGACGGTCCACACCGATTGACTTTAATCAATCGAGCGCGAAGGAACTCAGCGTTTGATTTTCGTCAAGCCGTCAAGGCGTGCGTTGCTTAAAGTTGAAATGACGCCACCGCGTGCCTCGCTTCTTTTTCCGGGAGTCATCGCGATCCGTCGTTCATGCGCGAGACGCTCCTTCACGAAGGCGAGCGGCTGCGCAAGAAAACGCTGGCAGCGATGCAGCGCGAGCAGGTAAGCGGGACACCGCATGTCGTCGAGGTCACTGCGCCCGGGCGCGTATCGCGCAGCGCATTCTCGAAGCGGCTCGCACACTCGTCCACGCCGATGACAGCCGGTAAACCGACGCGGGTATCGCATTCGCGCTCGACATGGCACGCGCACAACGCCTATCTGGTCGGCGCTTATGTCGTCTGCCAGGAAATCAGGAGGACCCATGCGAATCACCGTTCACATCGACGCGTTCGACCGCGTCGATCCTAGCGCTAACGCCATTCTCTGGCTCGACGACGCGTTGCTCGAATGGTCGCGCGAAGCGCACGCGATTCTGCCGCTGCCTTCATCGGGGCGCTTGCAGCGCCGCCCCGGCGCCACGCTCGTGTGCCCGCCGGACGGGAGCAACGCTATCTTCGAACTCGATGGGCTAGAACTGCGCAAGCACGGCGGCCCGTTCGAGGGTGAAACAGGGGTTGCCTGGTGGTTCGCGCGCGATGGGGCAAATCCCGAGTCCGGCCATTGGCACGTCCAGTGTATCGACGACCAACCGACGGAGGCTGAGTCGAGCATCTTTGTGGACGACAACGCTTGATGCACAGCCGCTCAGCATCGCAGTGAATGCTCAAACCACTCAAAGGAATCGAAGTGGATACTCGACGAAAATTCGATTCGGCGTGCGAAGGTGTACCGAGGGAGCCTAGGCCAGGGCGAGTATCAGACAGCCCCTTCCGATTGCTCGATCATGCGAAGCAAGCGTTGATCGCGCATACAACGGCAGGCTTCTCGCCAGCGGCCCTTACGCTCGCGTTCGTCGACTGGTTCGTTCACGTTCTCGCCGCGCCCGGCAAACGGCTGGAGCTCGCGTGCCTTGCCGCGACCAACGCGTGGAGCGTGATCGAAAACTTGAGCGTCGCGCAACCGGCCGGGCAGGCATCACCGTCGGCAGATCCCTCGGCTCCTCACGACGAACGTTTCCAACACGCAGCCTGGCAACTCGAACCGTTTCGTTCTTGGCGACAAACCTTCTTGCTTACCGAGCAATGGTGGAACGCGGCCACTCATGAGGTGCCCGGGACCACTCACCATCATGAAGACGTCGTGTCGTTCGTTGCGCGGCAATTGCTCGACGTCTTGTCGCCGGCGAATTACGTACTGACCAATCCGGAAGTTCTCGAGCGCACTGCCGCTACCTTTGGAATCAATCTCGTGCAAGGGGCTTGCAACGCGATCGAAGACGCGAGTCGCTTCGCGATGTGCGAACCCCCGGTCGGCGCCGAGCACTTCAAAGTAGGGGTGGACGTTGCCGCGACGCCCGGGAGCGTCGTGTTTCGCAACCATATGATGGAGCTCATTCAATATCGCCCCGCGACGACCAAAGTGAACGCGGAGCCCGTACTGATCGTGCCGGCGTGGATCATGAAGTACTACATCCTTGACTTGTCGCCGCACAATTCGCTGATCAGGTATCTCGTGGAAGCGGGGCACACAGTCTTTTGCATTTCTTGGCGCAACTTCGACGAGAAAGACCGAAATGTTGGATTCGACGACTATCGCCGCCTTGGCGTGATGGCCGCACTCGGCGTTATTTCTCGCATCACCCCGAACGAAAAGGTCCATGCGGCCGGTTATTGTCTCGGCGGTACGATCCTCACCGCGGCAGCCGCAGCCATGGCAAATGCTCAGGACGAACGCCTCGCGTCAGTGACGCTCTTCGCAGCGCAAGCGGATTTCACCGAGCCCGGCGAGCTGCAACTGTTCATCGACGAAAGCCAAGTCTACTTTGTGGAAAGCTTGATGTGGGAGCGCGGCTACCTCGGTGCGCACCAGATGGCGAGCTCGTTTCAGTTGCTCAATTCGAATGACCTTGTCTGGTCGCGCGTCATTCGCGAATACCTGCTCGGCGAGCGCGCGCCGATGACCGACCTGATGGCCTGGAACGCCGATTCGACACGCATGCCGTACCGGATGCATTCCGAGTACCTTCACAACCTCTTCCTCGACAACGACCTCGCCTCTGGCCGGTACGTCGTAGATGGTCGTCCGGTCTCGTTGAGGAACATCCGTGCCCCATTGTTCGTCGTGGGTACCGAGCGAGACCACGTTGCGCCGTGGAGGTCAGTCTATAAGATTCACTCCCTAACCCATACAGAAGTCACATTCCTGCTCACGAGTGGAGGCCATAACGCGGGCATCGTGAGCGAGCCCGGACATCAATATCGACGGTTCCGCGCAAAGCTCACCGATGCAGATGACATGCGCATCAGCCCCGATGAATGGCTCGCGGCCGCGCAGCTGCATGAAGGTTCCTGGTGGCCGGCGTGGGTGCAATGGCTCGACGACCACTCGTGCGCAAAGCAGGTGTCGCCGCCTGCCATGGGTCTTCCCGAAGCCGATACGCCTCTCCTTGCGGACGCCCCGGGCACTTACGTCTTCCAAAAGTAAAGCGCATCGTGCCTAACCTCGAAGCCGGCGACATGCTTGCCAAGCGATTGGCCGCTCGCCCGAGCTCGATGCCGTGATCGGCAAGCTCGAGTCCCAACACATCGAGGACGAAAAGCTGGTGCGCGCGCTCGAGACGCGCGGAGACGCTACGAGTTCAAGGGTGAGATGGCGTTTCCCGCGTTACGTGATCTCGTGCGGGCGTTCGCCGACGTCTACTTCGAGCATATGCGTCTCGGGGATTACCGACCTGCGCACGAGGCAGCGCGGGGCAAGAGGATTGACACCCCCAAAACCCCGGTACTTCGGGGCTTTGGAGGTATCTAGTAGACTCCAGAAGAATCTACTGTTTCCGCCTACTGGCGGAGACGGAGGTAGCCAAATCTGGTCCCAAGTCGATCCAATCCAATCCAAACATCTTCCAACAATTCAGAGGCTTGCACGATCCAAGCATCCAATTTACGCTAGCGCCTTCCAACCCCATCCAGCGTTTGCTGATGGGCTGAGTGATGGGCTAGAAAATCAATGCTAACTGACAAATAAGCAAAAGCGCTGAAACCGGGCGACAAGCCGGCCTTCGACGGAAAAGTCACAGGACTGATGCTGGTACCGTCCAAATCCGGCTGCAAATGGATCCTGCGCTTCACCAGCCCGGTGACGAACAAGAGGCGCGATGCCGGCCTCGGCGTTTATCCCGCGACATCGATCGCTGAAGCACGCGAAAAGGCGCACGCCATGCGGAGCTCATCGATAGCGGCGAAGATCCGATCGAGCAGCGCAATCGGGAGCGCGAAGCTGCCGTCGTCGTCGCAGCCGAACTCACGTTCGAAAAAGCTGCCCGCAAGGTTCACGAAGAACTTAAGCCGGGCGGGAAGAATGAAAAGCATGCCGCGCGGTGGATCACGCGCGCCGCGTCAGCAGGCGTTTTCACGAGCGCGCACGCGCGATGGTCGTAGCGGTAACCGAGAATCGTGCCATCAACGATCATCGGCACAGCCTGCTCGATAATCGAGAGCGGCAGCAAGAACCACTCTCGTGGCTTGATGAGCCTACCAAAGCGGACCTTGATCTCGATGTCAAGCCGCGCCTCGGCAAAGAGATGATGCAGAATGCGTTCGAAAGCGCTTACGGTAAGATTTATCGCCTCGTCGGTCATGACAGGCGCGACGGGGGCCATCAAGAACGTGGGATCGCCCGCAGCCGCGCGCAGACGCGTCTCGATCGAACCTGTGGTGAGGCCGATCTTGAAAAGCTGCCCGGCTAGCCCGGCGATCTCCGACTGCTTCGAGAGGCTGCGCACAACGTAAATGACGCCTGTCACGCGCTCCCTGGGTGCAATCTCGCGCACGACTCTGTAGTCGGCGCACTACATCGAGGCCCGGGGCTGGGGTCGGAAATCCGACGGCCGTTGGGATCCTTGTAGAGTTCCCTGGCCAGCGAGCGCAATAAATTTTGCCCTTCCGTGCCGTTGTCGAAAATGACCCTCAGGCGAGCGTTACGTTTGCCATTACGGACGTGCGGATCGCGAACCTCGGCGACGTAGACCATCACCCCATTGAGAATATAGAAGCTTCCGGCCTCGATTTCCTGCTCGTTGGCGAAGCGCATGCTGCGTCGCATGCCGCCGGCAAGCTCAGCGGCTGCTTTGTCAAAGAGCGGGCGGAATGTCTCCAAGTCCTCGCACGGCACGCGCTCGGACACCATGTCAGGTTTGGCTGCCGCCGCTTTCACGTGCCGCAATTGAAACAGCATCGTCGAGCAGACCATCGGCGGCGTCCAAAATGTCGTCCAACGACTTGGGATCGGGGCGCTCGGAGCAAAGAAGGCTATGGCGATCTAGGCCGCGCAACACCGCCACCAACGCGGGGTTGTTCTGATAAGCGCGCAGGCGCGTTTGCAACGCGCGCTCGGAGATCTCAGTCATTGCGATTTTCGTAAGAGCAACGGCGCCGTGGATGCTTTTGAGCACGTCGGCACTCACAGTCTTCGACAAAATGTCATAGGCCCGTTGGAACGGGTTAATCTGGTCGACGAGGTCGATCGTTAACTCGTCGATGTTAATCAACCGGTTCGCCATGCGGATGAACTTCGTGTCGCCGCGCGGTAACCTCGGAAGGTTGCACCGACAGCGGGCTTAACCTCAACCGAGGCGGATTGCACGTCGCGATGGAGCGGTGACTTGCCCTACTGGCTGGCACCGGACGCAATCAGATCAGCAATCAATTCTGCGACCTGATCGGCTGCCTCAATTTGCGGCAGATGGCCCACGTTGTCCAAAGTGCGGCTGGTTGCGCGCGGCACAGCCCGCAGCACATGTTCCACAAGCGCCTGAGTCACAACGTTCTCGTGGCTTCCACAGGCAAAGACCACCGGCATGTTGAGCTTCGTGAAAACGTCCACGTTGCTGACCGGCTGGCGGGCAAATGCACCGGCCGGCATGAACGGAGTCGAGATGGCTCCTTGCGCGATCAACGCGTCGTGAAGGTCCGCGGGAAGCGGGCTTCGTGAGATCGCCTGAACGAAACCGCGAATCGCCCCCACCCGCTCCGACAAATCCAGGCTGGTGGACGCCTGCAATGCGGGCAGCGTGTCCGGTCGGACGTAATCCTGGGAAACCCCGGGCGGCTCCGCGACCGCTGCAAGGAGAAGCAGGCCCTTCACTGCCGAGCTTCCCTTGTGGCGCAAGTAGTCGAGCGCCACAACGCCGCCGTAGGAGTGTGCGACCAGGATGAAGTCGTTCAGGCTCAGGGCCGACGTGACCGCCGCGATATCGTCCGCCCACGCCTGGCTGTCGGCGTAGGCCGATGGTTCTGCGGGCTTGTCGGAGGCGCCGTGCCCACGCAGTTCCACGGTGACAAGGTTCGCCATGCTGGCCAGCGGCCCGCGAATCAGCGGAGCCCACGAAAACCTTCCACCGAAAAAGCCGTGGATCAGCAGTACCGCAGGTCCATCGGCGGGTCCCCAGGCCTGCGCGGCGATGGAGACGCCATTGGCGCCGGCGACGCGGACGCTCTGCCGCGGAGACGGCATGATGGGTTGGATTGAATGTGAGGTCACAACGAGTCCTTTCGATCGTTCTTGGAAAACAAGGCCGCAGGATGGAGCTAGGTCGCATTGCTATCCGATTTGCGCCGCTCCTGCCGGAGAAAGCCAGGGACTTTGGATTTAGTCCCCGTGGGACCACGGCAGGAAGCCTGTGGATCGAGCGCAGTTGATGTACTCGGCCGACAGCATGCCTTCCGGCAGCACCGACACCTCGTGTCCAAGCTTGACCGCAACCTCGCCCTGAAAGCGCTGGACCATCGATATGGCGGCTTGAAAAATGTTCAGATGAGTGGGATGCGTGTGCGTCCACCGCTCCAATGTCTGCAATGACTCGAAGTAGCCGAACGTGCTCGTGCGATTCAGATCGACGGTTCCGCTCATGTCGTACTCGCGAATGTAGCGCATGCCGTAGCACCTCGCCTCGGTCCTGTTGCCGTTGAGGTAGTCCAAGCCGACGCGCAAGACCGGCTCGACGTTTCCGAGATACCAATCGACTTCCGCTGCCTGTGCCTGCGACCAATCCTGGAACGAACGGATCACGCAAGTGTTTCCGGGCAGAGTGATCCGGACGCGTCGGCCCAACGTTTCCCTGGTTGCCGCCGGTCGAAGCATGAAATCGGGCGCGGCGGACGGCATCGTGTCGCGAGCGCTGGCGGGAATGCGTTCGCGGGCGGATCCCCAGTAGCCATGCACGTCGGTCTTGCGCATCTGCTTGTCGATCTGCGCTATCCCATCGTAAGCAGCGTCGTTCGAATAGTTAGTTTCGTTGCGTTCGACAGGGATGACCATGGACTCTCGCCACAGTCCTACCGGACCCTCAAGATGCCCATCATCAGTCCAGAGCGAGGCGACCCGTGGCGTTGTGAGCCACGAAGCATAGTGCGCAGGCGAGTTCCAGTAAGCGTAGAAGATGTCGGATCTTTCGCCGCCGGCGCCCGTCGCGATGCCGCGCCCGAGGCTGGCCGGACCCACCGCGCCTGCAAACGTGTCGCATACGCGCGCGAGCAAGGCGCTGGCGTCAGCGCCTCTGGATTCCACGCCGATAAGGCAACGGACATAATGTGTGCAGTGCGCAGGCGTCGCGACTTCCCACGTATCATAGTGATTGACGTGGCCTGCGGGTCGCAGGCTTGCGGCGCGAGTGCCGTGGGTCATTGACTTGTTCACCGAAGCTCAACCTTTCTTTTTGTCCAATGGCGCAAATGGTAGCGGATAGGTCAAGCAGGTCCATCCCTCCGAATGGAGGGACGAAGGGCCGCACACGAGCGGCCAGGTCGAACGAGCTTTCCGCGTTGGGCGGTGGCTTTGTGTTGGCTGATGCTCTCTTGGAGATAACGACAGTTGTTGATAGAGAGCTCCTCGCTGTCACTGCGGTGAACATAGGACAGCGCTTGTTCGGTGCCGCTGCCGCGGGCTTCTTTCTGTTCGACGGAAGCGGCACGTTCCCGCAAGTTGTCCATGCCAAGGGGGCCGCAACCGGGTTCGTCGAGGAGTACGAGCAGGGTTTGAGGCGAATGGACCCGGTGTTGCGACTAGTGCGTAGAAGCGGTCGCGCCGCAAGCGCGCGCTGTGCCATCGAACCTGGTGACTGGGGCAACGCCGCCATTGCCGGGCATCTCAAGCGATGGGGGTTTGGCGACTCGATGCAGGGTCCGCTGCATTGCGGCGGACGCATGGCCGGGACCCTGAATGTCGTGCGGCAGCGCGATGACCGTCCGTTTGGCGCCGGTGATCTAGCTGTATTCGAGAGGGTGTGCCGAGCCGTGTCGCATGCGTTGGATATTGACGTGCGACTTGCGTCGGCAGCCTCGGATTACACGCTTGCCAACCCGGGCGGCCATCTGATGAAGCTGGAGGGGCGCGCGCGAGACGTCGGACGGCTCGTCCTCGATGGAGCGACGAACAAAGCAATCGCGCGGCAGCTTGGCATCTCTGAGCTGACAGCCAAGGAGCACGTGGAGCGGTTGCGTGCGCGCTTCGGAGCGGTCAATCGGACTCAACTCGCGGCGTGTCTCGCGCAGCACCTCGTTCGTCCTGCCGAAAGCGGATAAGACTTGCGGCGAGCGGCTAGCTTGGACGCATTTGAGCCTTCTACACTGAATCTTTCAGGACAACCCGATTGATCAACAGAAAAGAGGCTCAGAAATGTCAAAGGTCTTGTCAGCGTCAGCCTTAACGTCAGGCAACGTGCGTTCACGCCAGATTGTCGCAATCGTGTGTTGCTTGGTCGGGGAATTCTTTCTGGCCGCGGACTGGTACGCGTTTGCCGCCGTCATGTCCTTCGTTTCAGCAGATCTGGTGCTGACTCCCGCCCAGGCCGGATTGGCTCAAGGGGCCTTTGGTCTGTCGTACTGCATTGGCATGCTGGTCTGGTCTCCGCTTGTCAGGCGGATCGGTGGGCGTGCGACGTTCTGTCTCGGACTTCTCGGTACCGGCCTCTTCATGGGAGCGCAGGTGCTCAGTACCAGCTTTTCTGAGCTCGTGGCGTACCGGTTGGTAGTCGGCATCTTCGATGCCGCAGTCTGGATCGGCGCGATGAGACTGATAATCGGCTGGTTTCCCGAGAAACGCCATGGCTCCGCCATCGGAGCGTTGCTCGCCTCCTACAGCCTCGCCATCACCCTTGACTTCGCGGTGGGCGTCCCTTTGGCGCAGGCCCATGGCTGGCGAGTCTTCTTCTGCGGCTTGGCTGTCGGCACGATTGGGGTAGCGCTGACAGCCTGCTTGATGCTGCGGGACGCGCCGCTTGCATCGAGCAGCATGGAATCCGGCGGCGCGCGCGCTTCCGCGCAGAACACGCCGTCGCGGGTCGTCTTCTCCTCCAAGTGGCTTTACGCCGGGGCGGCAGCGATCTTTGGTGCAACGTTCGCGCTCGCGGCGACAGCCACGTGGGTGGTGCCAGCCTTCGTCGCGGTCCATCGGATGCCATTGGAGCATGCCGCGGTGATTGGCAGCGCCATGGGTCTGTCGCAAATCGTCATCCTGCTGATCGGAGGCTTGCTTGCGGATCGGATTGATCGGCTTGTCATGGTCAAGGTGGGCGCCGCTTTGGCAGCTGCCTCCGCGCTCGCGTTCATGGCGGTGTTGACTCATGCCGTGCCGTGGAGTGTATTGGTCGCGGTCACGATTTTCAGCGGTGTCGCCGTACTGAACGGAGGTGCCATCTTCAGTACCTTGAGTGAGCGATTCGGCAAAGAACTCGCCACGAGCGCGATCGGCTACGCCCAAATCGGAGGCATCCTCTCTACGTTCGTCGCACCGGCCGCCATGGGGTGGGTCATCGAGCACAGTGGGGGCTCGTTCCTCGCTGGATTTGGACTGTTCGCGGGCGTCGAGTTGGCCGTTCTCGGGATTGTGCTCACGCTGGCCCGCGATCCTCGCAGCTCGCGTTCAAGCGCCGCCAATCTTCCTTCTGACTTGCGCTGACGCACGCCACCGCGCGTCAGTTTTCGTCTGCTGGTCTGGGCGCGATAACGTTGTGCCGAGGCACGGCGTCGCAGCGTTCTCGGCGCCTAGTCAACTCCGCAACGCTAAATTGCCAGCTGCAGCGCCTCATTCGAAGCATGCATGCCTTGCGCCGGTAACGCGCAGCAGATTAGCGCTTCGTCTGCTTCCACCTGAAACGACGGTCGCGTTGCATAGGTCACCGCGCCCTCGAGCACACGCGTTCTGCAGGCGCCGCAGCTTCCGCCACGGCAGCCGAACGGCGGTGCGAGCCCCCGCCCCTCCGCCACATCGAGAAGCGAGCCGCCCTCGGGGTTCCAGCGCCCTTCCTTTCCCGACTCAGTGAAGACCACTCGCACCGATTCCGTGGCCGCGGGCGCCAATACGGCTGCCTCGGCCGCACGGGCGCCGGCATCGCTCGAACGCTTGAGCGAGGAAGGGCCGAAGGTCTCAGCATGGATGCGGTCGTCGGCAACGTTGAGATCGCGCAGCCCGTCGTAGGTCGCCTGCATGAAGCCGGGCGGGCCGCAGAGGTAGAAGTCATAGTCGCCGAACGGCAGCGTAGCCTTCAGCAATTCGATGTCAATACGCCCCTCCTTGTCGTAGTCGCGGCCGAGCACCGCAGCGCCAGGCTGACTGAGCGTGCGCACCCATCGAACCTCCCCCTTGCCGGCCTCCACCAGCGAGGCGAGCTCAGCGTCGAACGGGCGCTCTTCGAGCGTGCGCGCCGACTGGAACAGCCAGGTAGGCCGCAAGATCCGCGTGCGCTCGCCCTCGTGCACGAGGTGCCGCAGCATTGCAAGGATGGGAGTGATGCCGATGCCCGCAGCAAGCAGCGCCAACGGCCGCCGTTGCGCGGCATCCACCGTGAAGATGCCAGCCGGCGCCCGCGCCTCCAGCAGGTCGCCCACGCGGAGGCTGTGCAGGTGCCGCGAGGCCTTACCGTCCTTCTTTACGGTGATACGGTACTCGCCGTCCGAGGGCGCCAGCGACAACGTGTAGGTGCGCAAGAGCACTTCAGCGGTGTCGGGCAGCGCCATACGAATCGGCAGGTGCTGGCCCGGCAGCGGCCGAACCGTCGCGACGCCGTCGTTGGGCGAAAGATATAGCGAGCGCACGGAACGGCTTTCTTGCTCCACGCGGGTCACCCGGAAAGGCCGCCATCGCTGGGCCAGCGCCTTCGCCGCAATGCGCCGGTCGGCGTCTTCCCAGCTGCCGGTCATGCGCAGGTTGGGCGACCAGCCGTCTGCCGTCATGCTCCAGCGCAGCGGCAGGCCTTCGGGGCGGTGGACCACGCGACAAGGAGTGAAGGTCCACAAGCGCTCGGCGCCTTCAAAGGCCGCGATCTCCGGAGCATCGAGGATCACCTTTGCATCACCGGTCATCTGCAGGACGTCGCCGGTATCCGAGTCGATGAAGAGCAGGCCCGCCTTCGGGTTGAGCAGGAGATTGCCCAGCGTCATAAAGAACAGGTTGCCCGAGAAGTCGGGAATGGTCAGCACGCCGTCACTGCCGATGCGCACGAATCCCGGCTTACCGCCGCGGTGCGACACGTCAACCTGCCGCATGCCGTCTTGGCCGTCCACGTACGAGGCGACGTAGAAAGTGTCAGCCCGTTCGATCAGCTCGTGTGCCCGCGCGTCGAGCGCGTCGAGGTGGACCGCCGGCTTGCTCGAAGGCAAGGCCGGGTCGCGTGCGAACGAAAATTCCCGGTTCTGGATGTAGCGCGGGCAGTTGCCGAAGCTCTGCACCACACCGATCTCCAACGTGCCTTCGCCGGAGCGGCGCAGATTGCCGTTCATGCGGTTGCGCCGGCGTGTCATCAGGTCGATGCCAAGCACGCCCACCGCGTCGCCATCCCCCATGCCGCTTTCGGCGGGATCGGCCGCATCGCGCGGGGCACGCACGACCAGCGTCGCGGGATCGGGCGACTGAAGGAACCCGGGCTCGCCAGCGCGCACAGTCGCCCACGGATCGCCCTGCGGGTCGACTGCGCCGAGCACGATGAAGTGCAGCAGCGGATAGAAGGTGCGATGCTGATCGAGCAAGAAGTTCCTAACGTACAGGCGCCCCGGCAGGTCCATGGCCCGTACCGCGCCGACACTCTCCTGGATGGCGAGTTCGCCGGCGTGCCAAGGCGAATCGACGGGGGCGTTGAACTGGGTTTTCATAGAACTCTCGCGTGCAAGGGTTGTCGGTCTTCCGCGGTCTCTCGGGACCGTGGTGCGTCAGGCAGCTAGTCCGACCGGCGTCTTGCCGAACTCGACGAAGCCGGGCAGTGCCTCAATCCGCGCGAGCCACGCGCGCACATTCGGATAGGCCAGCAAGTCGACGTTGCCTTCGGGCGCACGGGCGATGTAGCTGTACAACGCCACGTCCGCCACGGTGGGCTTCGAGTCGGCAATGAAGCTACGGCCTGCGAGTTGTGCCTCGATCACGGCCAAGATCGCGTGCGCGCGGCCAATAACTTCCTCGGGCCTGAAGTCGGCGCCGAACACAGTGATGAGCCGCGCTGCCGCTGGGCCATAGGCGATCTGCCCAGCCGCCACGCTGAGCCACTTCTGTACCGCGGCCGACGCAGCGGAGTCCTGCGGCAGCCAGTCATGCAGGCCGAGCTTCGTCGCGAGGTAGACAAGGATCGCGTTAGAATCTGCGACGACGGTGCCATCGTCGTCGAGCACCGGGACCTGCCCGAGCGGGTTCAGTGCGAGAAACTCCGGCTTCTTGTGCGCGCCGGCCGCGAGGTCAACCTCGACCAACTCATGCTCCACGCCGGCAAGGCTGAGGAAGAGGCGCGCGCGGTGCGAGTGGCCGGATAGGGGGTGGTGGTAGAGCTTCATGAATGATCCTTTGTTGTTGTCCGAACAGGCGATTCCATGTCCGTGGCGCGAATGATCCTTCGCCACGCCCCCCTTTAGAATCACTGCGCACTGCAATTCACTCTTGTCGAAATATCAGTAAACACATCCGGGTTCTGGCGCTATTGCTTGACCCGAAGTTCGCAGGACGTTCATCGATGGATCGAATACACGCTATGGCTACATTCCTCGCGGTCGTGGAGACCGGTGGCTTCGCGTCTGCCGCACGCCGGCTCAATGTGTCGCCCTCGGTCGTCACGCGCGCCGTCAGCGAACTCGAGGAACGTCTGGGCGTAAGACTACTGACGCGCACGACGCGCTCCGTCAGGGTCACTGAGGCGGGAATGAGGTACGCAGAAAGCTGCCGGACAATCCTCGTGGACATCGAGGAGGCCGACAGCGCGGCCGCCGGTGCACACGCATTGCCGCGAGGCCAACTCACCGTTACGTCATCGGTGAACTTCGGGTGCATGTATGTCTCCCCGATTGCGCGCAACTACTTGTTTCAATTTCCTGCGGTCGACATCAACTGCTGGTTCGTGGACAGGATGGTCAACCTGGTGGACGAGGGAGTCGATGTCGCCATACGCATTGGCGAGTTGCCTGACTCTTCATTGCAAGCTATCAAGGTTGGCCAAGTACGCGAGGTCCTCTGTGCGTCGCCAACTTATCTGCGCCAACGTGGAACGCCGAAACGGCCCGAAGACTTGTCGCAGCATGTTGTCATAGCCGCCACGGGAATAACGCCAACGCCCGAGTGGAGATTCCGAGACGGCAGCAAGTCCGCAACGATACGGCTGCAGCCGCGATTTACGACCACGATGAACGAGGCTGCGGCCGAGTGCGCTGTCGCAGGCTTCGGCATCACGCGCCTGCCGCTCTATCAAATCGCACGGGGGGTGAAAGAAGGGTCTCTTGCACTGGTGCTCGAAGACTTCGAGCGCCCCGCCGTGCCGATCCACGTTGTACATCGCGAAGGCCGGCACGGTACCCGCAAGGTGCGCACCTTCATCGACATGGCGGTCGAGGCGCTACGAAACGACACGGACCTGCAGTAGCTCGCAAGACGACGCAAATGGTTGAGTCGACTTTGTTGCACAACCCCTGACCGATGCAACCGTAAGCAAGCATGTGGTGCCCCTCCATCCGATCGCGCGCGTTCGACTGATAGCGTCGGGGCGCTATCCGCGCTCGATTTGAAGTCCTTATCGTCACCGTGAGGTGCATCACACTTGCTACCCGAGCGCGTCGTCGACGTGCTTGTCGATGAGCTTGATCTCCATGATCTCGCCTTCGACGGAACCGCACCCCCAGATGGCAGCGAACCATTTCTTGCGGAAATCGGTAGTTCGGGCGTTCGGCATGCGCTCTAAGGATCGCCTCTTCCCGTCAAGCCACGCAATACTGTCCTGAATACCGTCCACATACCCCTATCTCCTGCCCGTGCTCCCATGGAAAGCGTTTCCTCACAGCTTCGAGACCAGCTTGACGAAGATGAGTACCTGATTACGCGAAACGACGCGCAGGGGAAGATCACCTATCTGAATGGAAGGTGGATTCATGTCACCGGTTACGAATTGTCCGCGTTGATCGGCTCCACCAACAAGATCCTTTATCACGAAGACATGCCTGAGGAAATCGGCGCTAACGTCTGGGCCACGCTCGGCCGCAGGCGCACGTGGACGGGCCTTCAGAAACTTCGTCGCGCGGACGGTAGCGCATTCTGGGTGCTTGCAACCGTCACCCCTGATCTTCGGAATCATGCCGTGGTGGGCTACATCAGCGTCCGTACTCGCGCTGCCCCCGATCAGGTTGCCTTCGCCGATGCAGTCTATAAGCAATGGAGACTCGGTAGAGGCAGACGATATCAATTGCGCGAAGGGGCCATCGTTTCGCGCGGATCGATTTGTTCGCTGTCGTCTACATTCGCCCTATCGGCGAAAAAATGCGTCACCGCAGTCTTGGCAGGCTTGGCAACCGGCGCGGCCGCGGCCCTGCTACAGAGGTTTTGCCTTTCGCCTTCATTCGCTACAACGGTGAACAGCGTCTTGATCGGCGCAGCCGCCGGCGTCATGGCCGCCATCGTCCACGATAGCCGACTCGCGCATGATGAAGCCAGGGAGGCGCTCGATACAATCAGGCTCCTCTCCGCCGGAGATTTGACACGTTCCGTGTCGGACAGCGACCGGCGAGGCCATCGATATTTGCGCCATAGCCTCGATGTCATGCGACGGGGATTCCTGCTCGCTGTGAAAGAAATGCGCGCCGGCACCTCCGTGACTCGACATGCCGCCGGCGAAATCGCGTCTGCAACGGCTGATCTCGCACAGCGCGCCACACAGCAATCCGCATCGCTCGAAAGAGCAGCAGTCGCAATCGAACAACTCAACGAATCCCTACACAGCAATAGTGACAATACAGCCGCGGCCCATCGCGGAATGAAAAGCGCTTCGGCACTTGCAGCACGCGGTGTGGAATCGGCGCAACTGGCGGGAAGCGCGATGCGCGCCGTGACTGAACGTGCGAATCGCATCGCCGGTATCTCGGCCATAATCGAGTCGATCGCCTTCCAGACCAGCATCCTCGCACTGAACGCGAGCGTCGAGGCGGCCCGCGCCGGCGTCGACGGTCGCGGCTTCGCAGTGGTTGCCTCGGAGGTTCGGGCGCTGTCGCAGCGAAGTTCGAGCGCCGCAGGAGAGATTCGGGCGCTGGTGGAAGACACAGTCGCGCAGATCGATACGGGCGCCGGCTACGTCCTCGCCAACGAACAGACGATCGACCAGCTTGCGACAGCAATTACTGAACTCGAGAGCATCGTAGCCTCGATCGCTGACGCCACGCAGCAGCAAAGTATCGCCATCAACGATGTAGGCAAAACCATTACGACACTGAGCGACTCGGTCGCCCGAACGGCCGGCATGGTCAGCCAGGCGGCGATCTCCGCCGAAGACTTGATGGCCCAGAGTGGCGCGTTGGAATTGTCCATGGATGCATTTCGTCTGACGTCCACCGAACGTTGAGCGATCGCCGCCCCCCGTACTTGAGACAGAACAGAGTTGAAATGGCAACGGAAAGCATCCATAGCTATGAGGTCATCGACGGTCATGGCCTGCCCCACGACCCTCTTCCGTCGATTCTGGGCCCGAGGCCCATTGGATGGATTTCGACGTTCCAGCGCGAGAGAGGTCTGAACCTTGCACCGTACAGTTTTTTCAATGTGTTCAACTATCGCCCTCCGCTAATCGCCTTCTCGAGTGTCGGAAAAAAGGATAGCGTCTCGAACGCCGAAGCGACTGGCGAATTCGTCTATAACCTCGCCACGCGGCAACTGGCGGAACAGGTCAATCGAACCAGCGCCGAAGTGCCGCCAGAGGTAAGCGAATTCAGTCTCGCGAACCTGACTCCCGCGCCCGGCATCGTCGTGTCCGTGCCGCGCGTTGCGGAGAGTCCGGTCGCCCTCGAGTGCCGAGTCAGCCAGATACTGCAACTCGCAGACGCGGCCGGGACGCAGCTCGACACCTGGATGGTCATCGGCGAGGTGGTCGCCGTACATATCGATCGCACGCTGCTCCCGAACGGGATATATGACACTGCCAAAGCGCGGCCGATTCTGCGCGGCGGCGGGCCCGCCGATTACTTCGAAGTGCTCGCGGCGGGGAAATTTTCAATGCATCGACCCAGGTAGGTTCGGAAGCGAATGAGACACTGGCCAACCGCGCAATCGTTGAGATGAGCACTACGTGTGCAAAGGATGCTTAAACGGGCGGGCTGTGCCGCTCGATCAACTCATGCAGGATCGCCTTCAGTGCTTCGACCTTGTCGGCGCTGAACGGCGCAAGAATCGTCCGCTCGTGCTCCTCTGCTTGCGCCATCAGGCCGGCGACGAGGCGACGACCATTGCGCGTCGCCCTGACGAGCGTGTAGCGCCGGTCGTTCTCGCTTGTCGCGCGTTCCACATGACCTTGCGCCTCGAGACGCAACAGCAGGCGGGTAAGGGTCGGCTGCTTGCTGACGGTCATCTGCGCCAGCGACGAAATGGTCATCGGCCCATGGCCCGCCAGCGTCGAGAGCACGCGCCACTCGAGAATGGATAGCCCGTGCTGTTCGACGACGCCATGGAACTCCGTGGATACCAGATACCATGCTTGCCCAAGCAGCGCCGGCAGGTAGTTATCGACAAATGCCTTCGTTGTGCTCATTCCCGCCTCCTCGCCCTGCTGACATGGCGGGAATTCTACCGCCCCCCGTTTACAGACCGGCGATGGCACGGCCTGCTCCGACGGGATCAGTATCGTCCCGACAGCAGGGACCCGAAACCGGGCACGCGCGTATCGAGACCAAGGCGTCGCAGCATCATGTATGTCGTCGCCACCGACGATGACAGCACGGGCAGCCCCACTCGGTCCTCGATCGGTTGAACCGAGGCTAGCGACGGCATTTGCACGCAGGCCGACGCCACGAGAGCATCGGCACCGGCTGTGTTCAGACGCTTCGTAATCTCAATAGGTGCGCGGGGATTCTGTCGGCCGACCTCGAGATTGTCGGGAATCTCGAGCGAGATACTATCGACGACCTCGATTCCCTCATGCTCGAGGTAGTCGATCACGAGTTGCGTCAGCGGCTTCATGTAGGGCGTGAGAATCGACACTTTCTTCGCCCCCAGGGCACGCAAGCCGTCCACCAGCGCACCCGCGCTCGTCACAACTGGGGCCGGTGCGCCGTTTTCACGAGTACGCCCGTGCAAACGCTCCTCCGATACGCGGTGATACCCGCGCCCCATGCTCATGATCGCTACGAGACACGCATAGCCGAGCACGTCGACGCGCGCGTCCGAAAGCTCGAGCGCACAGCGATCGCTGTCCGCATCCATCGCGGCAAGCTCCTCCTTCGTTACGTGCTTCATCCGCATGCGGCTCGAATGAAACGTGAAGCGCTCGGGGGCTGCAACCTCTCGCGCGCGAAGAATCTCTGGGATCTCCGTTTCCATCGTCGTATTCGACGACGGGACGATTTGGCCG
>Ga0209672_100137_pt1 | contig 71589 bp, 62 predicted proteins | sample AraplaCol_mMS_r2_FD_184273 | JGI IMG/M metagenome (GOLD analysis project Ga0209672, IMG submission 184273) | Arabidopsis root microbial communities from North Carolina, USA - plate scrape CL_Col_mMS_r2 (SPAdes) (version 2) | ecosystem: Host-associated > Plants > Roots > Endosphere | place: USA... | reverse complement strand
ATACTCGCGGTTTCGCGATTCAGCGACCCAGTTACCGGAGAGGTGGCAGAGTGGTCGAATGTACCTGACTCGAAATCAGGCGTACCGGCGACGGTACCGTGGGTTCGAATCCCACCCTCTCCGCCAGAAATGGCATAAAAACCCCGTAAGTTCAAAGACTTACGGGGTTTTTGTTTTTCCGGCCCATCAATCAGCCCATCGCACGGGAAGTGTTGTCACGGGACGTCGACAGGTCTGCGTACTGGTGGTTGATCAGAAAGAAGGCCTTGGTGTGGCGACGTCAAGGTACGTTGCTCGGCGGGGAGGGGGGGCTACCCTCCCCCCACGTCACACAAAGCCCGCTAAGCGGTCTTGGAAATGATGCCCAGTTGCACCTCGGCCGCACCATCAAAAATCGTATAAGCGCGGTTGTTGAGGGAGTTCGGGCAGCAAGACCCAAATTCGGTGTGGTTCAAATTTCATCAGGACAGCACGACTTCGCGAGTCACATTAGTGATGTCCCCGCGAGGAACATGCTCGCAACATAGCTTGCCAATGGAGTGCCAAGAACGATGTATGGACGTCGGCGAAACCAGTACGCCGTGCGGAGCACAACGAAACCAACGATCGTTGTCAGGCCCACAACGAGTAGGAAGCGATGTTTGTTCATTTGCGAGCGATAAAAGCGTAGAAACTATCGCCCGGAATCAACCGCAAAGAATCGATCTCTTCGTACCCAGCCTGCTTTAACTGGTAAATCATCTCGGCCTTTTCCGGAAGCCTTGCGTACGCATTCCCTCGGTTGATCTGCGTACCTAGCTAGATATGAGAGGGCTTTCCCAAATTCGATCGTTACGCGTCTGATTGCAGCAAGTCGCTTGGGGGCGATCGCGGAAGCGATGCGTTCGATGCTGTATATGGTCACGTTCTTCTCGCTACGTTCCAGCATTCTCGCATACCTTCTGTGCACTCCCGCCATTTCGGCAACCTACCGTTTGAGAGAGGTTTTTGCAGGCAATGCATGTGACTATGCTCCGGCGAAGGGCAGCAATGTTGCCACGGGGCTAATGCAGCTGCCAGCACTGCCTTTGGTGCACTCACATGCTCGCTCCTGAACTCTGTGGTGACGTGGGGGTACTCAGCAATGAAATGCGTGCTGTCGGATCTCAATGGCCTATCCGAGGCTATCAGCAGCCAAACATTGCCGGCTGAGGCGATGGTTGCGGATGGAACTCGGATCGTCGCAACTGAGGTGTGCACGAAGCGCGGATGCGCTCGGTCTATCGTGCTCACCAACGATCCGGGTGTCTCGATGGATGCCTTGCAACAGGTCAACCTAGATGAGGGCATCACGCGTTTCATTAATCTCAGGGAATAATAGAAGTTGTTCTTTATAAGAGATGACCTTGCTTTTTCGCGAGTGAGAAGTGGCCGCACTTATCTCAGTGGAAGAATAGAAATCAAATTTCATGTTGCCGTTGACTTTTGAGTGTGATGGGGTCTAGTATTTTTAAAAGCGCGCATCTTTTCTGCGCTATCGGAACCCTGATCTCCTGCAGGGGAATGCCGGTAACGGCAAACTTGCGACGAGCACCCCGGCTGGCCCTTGTCAGCCGGGTCTGCCGTAGGAGTGCAGAAGAGTGAGTGGTGAAATTCTCTCTTTTACCAAAAACGTCTTTCTTGACGATGAGCTTGATATCATTCTTGCAAGTAAAGAGCTGATCACGAAGATCGAGGGTCGCTTAAATTCGCTCGGCTGGTCAATGGAAAGCGAATCTGCAGTTGTTTTCCAGCTTGGGGAGAGCATCGAGATGCTTTCCAAGCTCGAGGCCCGAAAATATGCGGAGTCGGTGAGGGATGGTTGGGAGGCTGGTTTAGAGGCGGATTGGTGCAGGAATCTAGTTACGACAGATGATTGTGTCCTAGAGTTCGGTCTCGTGATGTTTTTCCTCGAAATCCCCCGCTGTAGCGATGATAAATATTCTCTGGATATTTACAGCTTTGGAAACAGAAGAATTGAGCGTGTGAGTGTCCAGGAGGCGCTGGTAGCGCTTGCCTACCATTGTGCTGTAATTTGCGACGACCTATGCCAACGCGCTGCAAATTTGAGGAGAGCACAAAATTCGAACGGGCGCGGAGAGATCGAATGTCTGATTAATTATGCTCGCATCCACTACGCCTCAGGCGCTGAAGCGCTGCATTATTGTCGGCATCCACTGATCTCAAGAAAGGAGAACTACGCTTCTCCACAAAGCTACGGGGCAGATCGTCGAGCCTACCTGAATAACATCGTAGAGTTAGCAATTAATCGGATTGTCTCAGGGCTCCTTCCGATAGATGCAGCAAGAAATTGGGGAGGCCTCATGGATATGGGTCGAAAGGTTCTCAGTGTTGGGCGGAATAGGGCCGACGGTAAGGGGGATCTATATCGACTAGTGCTGCAGGAACTGAGGAATTCATCTTTTGTTCCTGAGGGTTGGATTGATGAAATTTCGGTGAAAGACATGAACCGAATGATTGATGATGATTTTAAGGATAGATTGAAATACTTGGCGTTAATTGTTGGTTCGGAAGGAGAAGAAGGTCCGCGCATAAAGTCCGATTCGGATAGGGCGATTCTCGCTTGGCTGGATCATTGCAATATGACTAGGCGGAAGATTCGAGCCGATCTGTAGTGGTCTAATAAATCCGGACACTCACATAGGCGAGAATGCTCGCAGTGGAGAGGTGTCTGATGGCCAAGCAACGTCGTTCGTTTTCCCCCGAGTTCAAGCAACAGGCAGCCAGTCTGGTTCTCGACCAGGGCTATAGCCATATCGAGGCGAGTCGCTCGGTCGGCGTCGCCGAGTCGGTGCTGCGGCGGTGGGTGCAACAGCTCCAGATGGAGCGCCAGGGCATCACGCCCCAAGGCAAGGCCATGACCGCGGATCAGCAGCGTATCCAGGAGCTTGAAGCACGCATTGAGCGCCTCGAGCGTGAGAAGGCCATTTTAAAAAAGGCTACCGCGCTCTTGATGTCGGAAGGCATCGAACGTACGAGGTAATTGATCAGATCTGCCGAAGCGAATCGGTCGAACTGGCTTGCGCAGTCTTCGACGTGGCGCGGTCTTGCCTCTATGCCCACCGGGCGCGTGCCCAGCGCGCTGACAGTGAACGCATGGCACTGCGCAGCCGAGTGCACGAGCTGTTCGTCGAGAGCCGAAGCTCGGCTGGCAGCCGCAGCATCATGGGCATGATGCGCGAACAAGGCACGGTGATTGGCCGCTTCAAAGTCAGTCGTCTGATGGAGGAGCTGGGTCTGATCTGCAAGCAGCCCGGCGGCCACGCCTATAAGCAGGCCACGGTGGAGCGGATCGACATCCCGAACCGGCTCAATCGTCAGTTTGCGGTCGATGCGCCGAATCAGGTCTGGTGCGGTGATATCACCTACGTCTGGGCTCAGAGCCGCTGGCATTACCTGGCGGCAGTGCTCGATCTGTTCACGCGACGGGTCGTCGGCTGGGCATTCTCGACACGCCCCGATGCTGATCTGGTCGTGCAAGCCCTGGACATGGCCTATGAGCAGCGTGGCAGACCGCAGGGGCTGCTGTTCCACTCGGATCAAGGTGGCCAGTATGCAAGCCGTAAGTTCCGGCAACGCCTGTGGCGCTATCGGATACAACAGAGCATGAGCCGCCGTGGCAACTGCTGGGACAACGCTCCGATGGAGAGGTTGTTCCGCAGCCTGAAGACCGAGTGGTTGCCGTCAGTGGATTACATGACGGCACATGAAGCACACCGGGACATCAGCCATTACCTGATGCACCGGTACAACTGGATACGGCCACATCAGTGCAATGACGGACTGGCGCCGGCTGTTGCAGAAGAAAAACTTAACGCAGTGTCCGGGATGGGTTGACCACTACAATGGCATTCATCGTCGCTCCTCATTCATCGACCGTGTACCCCCTCCACATGCGAACGTAAGGCGAAGTCGTCTTCGAGCGTTTGATGTCCCGCTCTTGACGACAAGTCGGTGGCTCAATTGCTGAGAGCGTCGTGCCGGGATGACCGGCAGCTTCGGCTGGTGTTGGCTTTGAGGAATATCAATCCGAGCGAACTCGTGGTTCCATGGGTGCTCGCATTCCCCCAACACATGAGTGAATATCGATTGTTCAGCTCAGTTCTTGCTAGGCAATCGCATACCCAGGGGGTGCCACTCGGTGTCCAACGGGATCAGGATGGACGTCCCCGTTCACAACTGGTCAATGGAGCACCTAGATGAGACCGAATAATCCATCTCCCCTCGACACACGATCCGACTTGCCATCGGTTGCCCCGTCAGCACTTCATGCGAGGCTTCTTAGGTTGCCTCAAGTAGTCGAGCTGGTTGGCGTGAAAAAATCCACGATTTGGAAATGGGCTAGCGAAGGCGTGTTTCCAAGTCCCTTGAAGCTGTCGAGAGGAGTAACTGTCTGGCGCGCGGCAGATGTCCTCGCATGGATTGAAGAGCGGTCTAGAACACGCTAATGCTATAAAAGCAAACTCAAGGTACTGCCTAGAACGCGTAAACGACAAAGCCCCGCCAATGGCGGGGCTTTGTTCGAACCAAGCTCCGTTTGACCGGGGGCGGGCTACGGTGACTCGTCAAGCTTGAACGGGCGCGTTCAGGCCTGGACCGCTCTTTTTGAGCTGCAGGGCTCGGAGGTGGTGGTGATCAGCCATGCGCCCACAGCGTTGCTTGCCGCGCGAGCGATGGGCCTGCCAGCAGTACTCACGTGTACTGGATTTGAGGTGCCGCCGTCGGTTGAGCCTCTTCCCAGCATTCGACCATGGGCGGACATTCTGCCGGAGCGTTTGCAGTTGGCAGATATTTTTGTGCTGGAGCGGCTCAATGGAGTTCTCGGCCATTACGGGCAGCCAGCCTTTGAACGTATGGCAGATCCGTTTGACGGTGTTCCCACGTTGTTCACGACATTCGCTGAGCTGGATCATCACTATGGTGCTCGTGCAGCCGGTGAATATGTCGGCATGTTTTCGTCTGTGGGTGATGGCGGGGAACACCGAACGTCGCCCGAAGCCAGCAGCGCACGCGTGTTCGCGTATCTACGTCCGACCGTACCCGGGTTTGAAAATATGCTCGAAGGGTCGTCTACGGCACGGGGACGATGTCTGACGCGCTGTTGGCTGGCGTGCCGTTGTTGATGGTGCCTCAGGTTGTGGAGCAAGCGCTGATGGCTGAGCGCATCGAAGCTCTCGGGGCGGGGGTGCTGTGGCACGCGCCTCGCACAGCGGTAAGCGCTAGCGACATATTGAGATCGACATTGGCAAACGCCGACCTGAGGCAGGCAGCTAGGGCGTTCGCTGCAAAATATCAAAAATTCTCACCAAGCAAGGCCATCGAGCGAGTCAGCCAATCGATCTTGCTGGCGGCAACGCGTTAAGTTGTTTGCAGGGATGGCTCGGGGGCGGCGCCCCCCCAATGTGGTTGCGATCTGACGCATCTGTTCGCCGTTGGGCAAGAAACTCAGTAAGTGCTTAATTCTTGGATTTCCCCGACCTGACGAAAGTTTAGAATTAATAAGATCAGATATTAGGAAATTTCAGGCGAGGAACCCCACGACGAGGGGTTCTCACTGTGAAGGGCCGTCTCTACTATCCCCTGCAATCAGAGATGAGGGCGTCGATTCATATCAATCGAACGCTCCACCGATATGAACCGGGGGAGTTTCCTATGTATCAGCACCAGCGGCTGAACAACGCGCCTGCGTGCGCGCCTGTTGTGCACCACTATCCAGCTGCAACACCACAAATTAGTGGGCTGCCTTTCTATTTGGGCAAGCATCTGCCAAGCACACTTTCGCACCGAATTTACCGATAACCGATTTTCGCGATCGATAAAGCCGCGCTGGCCTCGCGTGGGGTTCAGGCTCGCCTAGATCAACTGGTCGGAATGTAGTGGGTGGCGCCGTTTGGCCGCTATCCCTGTCTTGCCACCTAACACAGCGTTTAGATGTCAGCTTTGCCATTCGCAGCAAAGCAGGATGCAGCTAGGCATACGGAATTTTGACACGATGCACGCGGATATGGCTTTACGTATGCTTAGCGACCTGCTCTGGACAGGCTTGGTCGTTTGCGCTCCTGTGCTCGGTCTGACCATGACCGTAGGCTTTCTGATTAGCCTCCTGCAAGTGGTGACGCAGGTCCAGGAAAACTCGCTGACGTTCGTGCCCAAGTTGCTGACGGCTGTTGTCAGTCTGGTCGTGTTCGGGCCTTGGATGTTGCGGAAATTTGTCCAGTTCTCCGTCCATCTGTGGTCCTCGATCCCTTCGATGATCTAAGGGATCTAAGTGCCTGCATTTGCCTTCCCCTTCCTTGATATCGGCCGGCTGGAGGCCGTGTTCCTTCTTTCTTTGCGTTTGGGCGCAGCTCTGCTGGCCACGCCTATTCTGCCGGCTACAGGAATTCCACCCACCGTTCGCGTCCTCTTAGTGCTAGCGTTGGCCGCAGCACTTTCGTTCAGCCTGCCAGGCGCCGATACGCCGTATGGGCTTGCATCGCACGCGGGGGCCCTCTTTCAGGCTGCACTTACCGAGTTGGCACTGGGTATGACACTGGCCCTCGGCATCCTGCTTGCCTTCGCTGCGTTCACTACCGCGGGGCGCCTGCTGGACGTCCAGATCGGCTTCGGTATGGCGCAAGTGCTCGACCCGGCTACCAATGCTCGCATGCCGCTCTTTGCGAGCGCCTACAACCAAGCCGCCGTGGTTGTTTTCTTTCTCGTGAATGGCCACCACGCCCTGCTGCGCGGACTCGCCTACAGCTTGGAGCGGTTTCCATTGGGACAACCATGGCCGTTCTCCGTGGCGCTTGCTCCAGTTGCGAAACAGGCGGCCGGCCTCTTGGGTCTGAGCTTCGCCCTCGCTGCGCCCGTCGTGTTTTGCGTTCTGCTAACCGAGATGGCATTGGGCGTTGTCGCCAAGAATCTGCCTCAGATGAATATGCTCACCATGGGTATCCCGGTAAAGATCACCGTCGGCGTGATTGCGGGTTCTCTATGGTTCGCAGGCATGGGCAACGTGATGACGCGGGCGTATGAGGAAATCTATCGATCCTGGGGCGAACTCTTTGCGCCCGTCACGATGGACCATGCGGCTGGCCATGACGGTGGTCAACTTGTGGCCAGGGGCGCGTAATGGCTGAACAGGACATGGACAAGAGTCAGCCTGCGACTCCCTACAAGCTGCAGAAAGCACGGGAGCAGGGGCAGGTTGCGAAGAGCCGCGATTTGGTCACGGCGACAACGTTCACCGCCGCGATGGTATTTCTCACCTCTCAGGGGTGGGAGACGTGGCGTCGACTATTCCAGATCGACCGGCTGATCTTGGCCCAGGTTGGCAATGTCGATGACACCCAACCGGCCATGTGGCACCTGATTGACGAGATGGTGCACGCTGCGCTCGAGTTGGGTATGCCGTTCCTGGCAACCCTGGTCTTTTCAGCGATCGTTGGGAACTTGCTGCAAACAGGGCCGTTACTGTCGTTCGAGCCGGTCAAGCTCACGTTGGAGCGCGTCAATCCCATTCAGGGCTTCAAGAAGATTTTTTCGTTGCGGACACTGTTTGACGGGGTCCGCGCGATCTTAAAACTGGTCCTGCTGGGGCTGGTTGCCTATTTCTCGCTCAAGAACCTGGCTCCGCAGTTCTATCACCTCGCCAGCCTTTCGGCTCCACGTTTCGTCCGCGCACTGTTGGACGATTTTGCTTCACTCGGCCTGAAGATGGCCGCAATGCTGTTCCTTATTGCCATCCTGGATTTCCTATACACGCGCCGCGAATTCGGCAAAAAGATGCGCATGAGCCGTAAGGAACTCAAGGATGAGCACAAAAATCGGGAGGGCGATCCGAGAATACGCGGTCGCTTGCGTAAGCTGAGACAAGAGATGCTCAAGCGCAGTCGCTCCCTGAGCAATACTAAAAACGCCGACGTACTGATCACGAATCCGACGCACGTTGCTGTGGCGCTTCGCTATGTCCACGGCGAAATGGAGTCCCCGCAACTCGTCGCTAAAGGTGCTGGTGCGCTCGCCGCCGTCATGCGAAAGATCGCCGCGAAACACAACATTCCGGTGGTCCAGAACCGCACGCTGGCGAGAGCATTGTTCCAGTCCTTGGACGTCGATCGATTCGTCCCGCCAGCACTCTACGCCGATGTGGCACGCATCATCGTTTGGGTCTTTGCTATGCGCAAGACGCGTGAAAAAGCTCTGGCAAGGCGCACCGCATGACCATGCTCAAACGCTTCTTCGGTGCAAACAGCGACATGGCCATGGTGATATTGATCCTTGGTGTTCTTGTCGTGCTCTTTGCTCCGATCCCGTCGGGGCTTCTGGACTTCCTGATCCTGGCGAACTTCAGCTTTGCATTTCTTGTTTTGCTGCTGACGTTCTATATGGCGCGACCAGTCGAGTTTTCGACGTTCCCGTCACTGTTGCTGGTCGCGACGTTGTTTCGACTATCGCTGAATGTCGCCGCGACTCGACTCATCTTGTCCGACGGAGACGCCGGGAAGGTGATCGGAGCGATTGGCTCCTACGTTGTGGGAGGCAACTACGTTATCGGGTTGATCGTCTTCCTCATCCTGATTGTCGTTCAGTACGTTGTCGTGACGAGCGGCGCCCAACGGGTTTCCGAGGTGGCCGCGCGATTCACGCTCGATAGCATGCCGGGCCAGCAGATGAGCATCGATGCAGACCTGAACATGGGATTCATCGATCAGGCCGAGGCGCAGTCGCGCAGAAAGAACCTGGAGAAAGAGGCGGCGTTCTACGGTGCGATGGACGGGGCCAGCAAGTTCGTCAAGGGTGATGCGATTGCCGGGATCGTCATTTTGCTGATCGACGTTGTTGGCGGCTTGGTGATCGGCGTCATGCAGCATGGAATGCCATGGTCGCAGGCTTTGCAAACCTACACGCTGCTCACCATTGGCGACGGAATCGTGACGCAGGTGCCGGCACTGGTGATTGCGGTCGGGACGGGGATTATCGTCACGCGGTCCGCTTCTGACGAGAACCTGAGCCAGGAGGTGTTGCGGCAAGTCACATCGTTCCCCAAGACATTGTTGCTCGTCGCTGGCGCACTTGCGGGCTTGCTGCTGTTGCCCGGTATTCCTGCCGGTCCCACGCTCTTGCTGTTGGCTGCGGTTTTGGCCGTGGCAATCGCGGTCTATCGCGCTGCACGTGTGCAGGGTGAGGAACAGGTGGGCGAGGCAGAAGGGATGACCGAGGAAGTACCAAGCGGTGCTGAGGACGATCCCTACGCGCTGCTTGCTGTTGATCCGATCGAGATCAATATCGGCACAAACTGGGTAGCGATCGTCAATCAGCCCGGCGGGCTTTTTATGGATCGTATCGCTGCGTTCCGTACGCAGCATGCGCAGGATCTTGGAATGGTCCTTCCGCGCGTGCGGTTCAAGGACGCCGCAAGGCTAGGTCCGGATCAGTACGAGATTGTCCTGGACGGTGTGGTCTGTGCGAAAGGTGAGGCAAAGCAGGGGCGTATTCTGGCGATTCACCCTTCCGGGGACACCCGCGCAATCCCAGGCGAAATCACGCGCGATCCTACGTACGGTCTGCCGGCCTTGTGGATCGAAGAGCATCAGCGGCAAGCGGCAGCGGCGGCAAAGTTCACGCTTGTGGACGCCCCGACGGTCGTCATGACGCATCTCAGCGAGGTCTTGCGACGAGAGTCCGCAACGCTGCTTACGCGGTCGGAGACGGAGAAATTGCTCGGCCGTGTACGTCAATCGCAACCAGGACTGGTAGAAGAGATCGTTCCGACCGTACTCTCGTTGAGCGATATCCAGAAGGTGTTGCAGAACCTCCTGCGCGAAAAGGTCTCGATCCGCAACATCGATGCTGTGCTCGAGGCACTTGCCGACGCGGGCCGCAGTACTAAAGACGCCAACCTACTCACTGAAGCGGTTCGGCGGCGGCTCGGGCATGCGATCTGTCAGGGGTTGCTGGGCGACGCGAGTTCTTTGCACGTACTCACCCTTGATCCAGCCATTGAAGGGCAGTTCCTGCAAAGTGTGCAGACAGCCAAGGGCGTGGAGTCTGGTACCCAGGGTGGGTCATCTGCATTGTTTGTTGTCGAGCCGAAATTGGCTGAACAATTCATCGGCCGATTGGTTCAGCAAGCCGAGAAGATGATGAAGAGCAATCTGCTTCCGGTCCTGCTGTGTTCGCCGGAACTGCGGCGACATATTCGTGCCATGTCCGAGCGCGTGATGCCGCATCTGCGTGTGCTGTCCATGGCGGAGATACCGCAGAACATTGAGCTCAAGTCCTGGGGCGTGGTCGCGATCTGAGCGCCGAGCCTTTTTACTATTCATCACATTGGATACCGATTCATGCAGGAGATCTTTGCCATCACGCTCGCGAGCATGCATCAGGACATGGCGCGTCTGGACGGTGTTGCGCTCAACCTGGCAAACGTTTCGACGCCCGGCTACAAGCGAGGCATCGTCTCCACACAGCCCTTTGCCACCCTGGTGGATGCCGTAGATGGCCGTGCAGAGGCGAGCGCTGCGGATGCGACGGGTGTCCAAGTTTTGAACGACATGCGCCCGGGCACCGTGAAATTAACGGGCGAAGTACTCGATGTCGCCTTGGCAGGCGACGGCTTTTTTGAGGTGACAACGCCCTCGGGGCCTGCCTATACCCGCCAGGGAAATTTCCGGAAGGATGCGCTGGGTCGGTTGGTGACCGCCCAAGGCTATCCCGTCATGGGTAAGAACGGTGAGATCTTTCTCACGACGCAGACACCCGTGATTGACGCGATGGGAAACATCACCGAACCCAACGCTACGACGGGCCCGTCCGCCGTCAATCCGGGAACGCCCGTCGCTCAGATCAAAGTGATCAAGTTCGATTCTCCCAAGACATTGCAGCGCCTCGGTGAGGGGATGGTGTCGGCCGGTGCGGGAATGACCGTGGTGGACGATACCAATGTACAGATTCGCCAAGGCGCGCTGGAAAACGGCAACGTCAGCTCGATGCAGGAAATGATGCAGCTGATTCGGACCATGCGTCATTTCGAATCGATGCAGAAAATGACCCAGGGATACGACGACATGCTTGGCACCGCGATTCGAAAGCTTGGTGACCTGTCCTGACAACATTCGCTCCGCGACGACTTTTCTAATAGGAACGACAGACCGTGTTTGATGCTCTCTACATTGGCGCCACCGGCATGCAGGCGCAGCAGCTCAACGTTGACACGATTGCCAACAACCTTGCAAACGTCAACACGACGGGCTTCAAGAAGAGCCGCGTGAGCTTCACCGATCTCGTGGCCCAAGAGGCCGGCCGTATTCAGCCGCCAAGCGATACGCTTTTGGGCCCGTTGTCGGCGTTGCCGCATCTCGGGGCCGGTGTGGGCATTTCCAGCGTCGCCAAACTCTTCGACATCGGCAATATGCAGCAGACCGGCTCGTCGTTTGACGTAGCCATCCAAGGGGATGGTTTTCTGGAGGTGGCGCTGCCGGACGGAAGTCGTGCGTTCACCCGTGGCGGCACGCTCAAAGTGAACGCCGACGGTATGTTGGTGACGCAGGCAGGCTACGTGGTCAAGCCGGGCATTTCGGTGCCGAGCAACGCAAAAGGCATGACGATCCTGGCGGATGGTCACATCAAGATCACTGTGCCGAACCAATCTTCACCGGTTGATGCTGGGCAACTTGAGTTGGCCCAATTTGCAAGCCCCGGCATGTTGGTGGCGCAGGGCGACAACCTATACCGCGCGACGGATACCTCCGGGGAACCAATTGTTGGTAAGGCAGGGCAGGACAATTTAGGCACGTTCGCTCAAGGCTTCCTTGAAGGTTCCAACGTCAAGATGGTCGATGAGATGGTGGGGCTCATGGTCGCTCAGCGCGCGTATGAGGCGAACGTCAAGGTTGTGCAGGCTTCCGACGAGATCCTTGGCATGGTCAACAACCTTCGCAAGTAAGCGCCGCGACGATGCTAGTCCAGTTCATCCGCCGACATCGCGGCATGTGCCGGTTGCGCGCCATTGCGGTAGCGGCCGTGGCCGTGCTTGCTCCGCACGGTGCCGACGCACGGGAGTTTCCTTTGAACGACTCCACGGCTTCTGCGTCGGGCGCGGAAATTGTCGCTCGAATCGAGCTGCCGACCGTCTCCGAGGCAAAGCATGGCGACGTAGTGCTTGGCGATGTTGCTGGCCTGGCATCTCCAGACTTGCCAACGCTGCGCAAATTGATGCGGTTGCCGCTCGGCCGTCTTCCTAAGTCGGGAGAACCAACACATCTCGATCGGGCAGCGCTGGCGCGTTGGATACGGGCTCGCGTCGGAATCGATCCAGCACGAATTGCCTGGAGCGGCGCTGACGGCGTCGACATCTATCTGCCTACACGCGAACTCAGTGGGGAACAGTTGGCATCGGTGGCAAAGGCGAGCCTGAGTGACTGGCTCTCGACCCGAAGTTCCCGCTCGAGTGTCGAATTGAGCCGGACCCCTCGTGACATCGTCGTACCCGCCGGCACCGTGAAAGTCGCGGTGCGCCCCATTTCCAACGCAGCATTGATGACCAAACGCATGTCGGTATGGGTCGACGTGTGGGCCGATGATCGGTTTATCCAGACCGTACCAGTCGACTTTGAAGTCAGCGCCTATGAGCGCGGATACGTTGCAGACTCGGCAGCAGCGCAAGGTAGCCCGTTGGACCAAGTTCGCATGCAGGCACGAGACATTGACCTCACCACGCTTTCGGCCAAATCGCCCCTCACGAGCGCGGCACCGGAGTCCATCGGCGACATGCAATTGCGTCGGTCAGTCGCCGCGGGGGAGGTTGTGACGCGGGACAGCATCGAGTCTCGTGCGGCAGTGTCACGTGGCGATTGGGCGACGCTGCGCGCTACTGCGGGGGCCGTCAATTTGGAGAGCCGTGTGGAGGTTCTCGAGGACGGCCGCAATGGCCAGATGGTGCATGTGAAATTGCCCAATGCGACCGCGCCAATGCTCGCTCGAGTCATCGGACCTCGTACCGTGGAGGTACGGCAATGAATGCTCGCCTGCTTGTTCCGCTTTTCGTCTGTATCCCGTGGATGGTGATGAGTCATTCCACAGCCCATGCGGAGAGCCTCTACAAGGAAGGGACCTATCGCCAACTTACATCGGACAACAAGGCGTTCCGCGTCGGAGACGTGATCACAGTCCAGGTGTACGAGAACTCCAGTGCGACGACCAGCACCGACACCACGAGTCAGCGTAAGAACAATCTGAATGTCGGAGTTAGCACTCTACCTACCGGTCGGCAGATCGGCGGGACGGCTACCGTCAATGGAGACTTCGACGGTGGTGGTACGACGCAGCGTGCGAACAAGCTGCTGGCCACCATTACCGTGGCGGTGCAGGAAGTCTTGCCGACCGGAGACCTGAGAGTCGGGGGTGAGCAGTTGCTGACCGTCAATGACGAACAGCACAAGGTCTCGCTGGAAGGGCGAGTTCGCCCTCAGGACATCTCGGACGGCAACGTCGTCCTTTCCACTCGCCTTGCCGAAGCCCGCATCAACTATGTCGGCGAGGGCGAGTTGTCTGACCGTCAGCGGCGCGCGTGGTGGCGGAAATTGCTGGATTTCTTGGGGTTGTGATGGGGCAGGGCAATCGCACGTTTCGTTACGCAGCAGCAGCATTGCTGGCAGGCGTGGCCATGGCGCTCGCTGGGGCCGCGTGTGCCGAGAGTACGCGTATTAAGGATCTCGGCAAGGTACAAGGATGGCGAGAGAACGCACTTGTCGGATACGGCATTGTTACGGGCCTGGCCGGCACGGGGGACTCGCCGACCAACCGCACGACGCGTCAAGCGCTGTCCAACGTGTTTTCGCAGTTCAACCTGACCGTGTCACCGGAGCAGGTGCAGAGCCGCAACGTTGCCGTCGTCATGGTGTCCGCCTCGCTTCCTCCGTTTGCGCGGGAAGGGGATACGTTGGACGTGACAGTTTCATCGGCGGGAGACGCACGTAGCCTCGTCGGTGGGAGCTTGCTGGTGACGCCGCTCAAGGGCCCAAACGGTCGGATCTACGCGCTCGCCCAGGGCGCTCTGTCGGTCGGGGGGTATCGATACGACGCGAATGGCAACGTTCTGCAGAAGAACCACCCGACTGTGGGTTCGTTGCCGAATGGCGCAACGGTGGAGGTTGGCGTCAGTGCCGAGATACTCAGCGCAAACAAAACCATGACGTTTGTGCTTTCGGAGCCTGACTACACAACAGCAAATCGCATCGCGACGGCAATCAACAGCCAGATTGGTGGCGGGACTGCTCGTGCAAGAGACGCTTCTGGCATTGAGATTCGAGTGCCTGAAAACCAGCGAGATCAACTCGTCAGCTTCGTCGCCAAGCTCGAGAACGTTGCTGTCGAGCCGGATCGGCGCGCCAAGGTCGTCATCAATGAGCGCACCGGAACCGTGGTGTCGGGTGGCGATGTCCAGATATCGAAGGTTGCGGTTTCCCACGGTGATCTGAAAATTTCCATCGCCACGCAGAACACGGCATCGCAGCCGAGCGATGTGATTTTCCCGGGGCCCGGCATTCGCACCGCCATCGTGAGCAACACGCGGATGGAGGCGTCCGAACAAAACGGACCTGGCTACGTTCCACCAGGAAGCAATACCGTCGCCGATCTGGTTCAGACCTTGGCCAAGCTGAATACGAACACGAGAGACATCATCTCCATCTTGCGTGCGATCAAGGCCGCAGGCGCATTGCACGCAGAGTTGATTGTCCAGTAGCTGAAGGACGCATTCTCAAGGAAGTTGGGGGAGTAAAAGCATGACAGAAGGAATCGAGGGTGTGACGACCACGATGATGGGCTTGGCGCTTGACGCCGCCAGCCTGCGGCAACGCGTCACCGCCGCGAACATCGCGAACGTTGACACCGCTGGCTACGCACCGATGAAGGTGAGTTTCGAGGCGCAGATGGCGGACGTTCGCCGCTCCCTGTCGAGCAACGACCGGTTAGACCGTGCGTCCATCGAAGCCATGCAACCAAGACTCGAGCCGGCATTGGACATGGCAGGCCTACCCGCGAAAGTCATGCTGGACGTTGAGGTCGCGAACATGGCGCAGAACGCCGTGCAATATCAGGCGCTTGTGAAAGGGCTCGCGAAACACTACGCGATTCTGTCCAGCGCGGTCAGCGACGGTAAGAAATAAGAGATCGACGACATGGACTACACAAGCGCATTCGCAATCAGCGCAGCGGGTATGGCGGTCGAGCGCACCCGTGTCGATGTTAGCGCGCTCAATCTGGCCAACGCCAACACCGTGCTAGGTGCCGAGGGCTCCAACTATCAGCCGTTGCGGGTGGTAGCGCAAGCTGCCCCTCTCGGGCTCGGCCAGGACACCGGCTTGTCCGCATTCTCGAACCGCGTCGATCAAGGGCTTGAGACGTATGAGTTGTCGCAGCTCAGCCTTCCCCAGGTAAGGACTGAGCCGACCGGTGCACGGCCCCGGATGGTCTATGAGCCTGGTCATCCGTTAGCGAATGACAAGGGCTTCGTCGCCTATCAGGGCGTCGACACGGCAACTGAGATGGTGACGATGATGAGTGCGCTACGCGCCTATGAGGCCAACGTTGCGGCAATGAATACAGCCCGCACCCTCGCCCTCAAGGCACTGGACATTGGAGGCCAGTCATGACGTGGGAAGCCATTCAGGCAGTCGCCCAGGCAGGCCAAGCAGAGGCGGCGGGCGACGTACTGCCGGCAACGGCCCCACTGCCCGTGCCGGCTCCGGCAGGTCAGTTTGGAGACATGGTCAATCAAGGGCTCACGGGTGTGAACCAGCAGCTCTTGGTCTCTCAAACAGATCTGCAGCAGTTGGCCGCGGGAGACGTGCAGAACCTTCATCAAGTCATGATCCGGCTTGAAGAGAGCCGCCTGTCATTCCAGTTGCTACTCCAGGTACGCAATCGCTTGCTGGAAGCGTATCAGGACGTCATGAAGATGCAGGTGTAGGGAATGGACGCAGCGATGTTCGGATTGAAGTGGGACGATTTGATGGATAGCCGTTTCGAGTACAGCCCGGGGGATGTTCGGTGATTCGTGATTTCTGGCAGAACCTTAGTGCACTTGCTCGCGCTGGCTTGGTCGCGGGGATGATAAGCATCGCTGCTGCGATGGCGCTGTTCGGCTATTGGGCATTGCATACCGACTACCAAGTGCTCTTTGGCGACCTTACGCCCCAGGACTCGGCAGCCATGGTGGCAGAGCTTGAGCGGCTCAAGATTCCCTATCAATTGGGGGATCAGGGGACGTCCATCCTTGTGGATCGCAATCAGGTCTACAAGACGCGCATCAAATTGATGGGGAAGGATCTCCCGTTGCATGGCGCTGTGGGCTTGGAGCTGTTCAACAATAGCGATTTCGGCATGACCGAGTTCGCCCAGAAGATCAACTACCAGCGCGCGTTGCAAGGTGAGCTGACACGGACGATTTTGTCGCTGTCCGAGATTCGCGATGTCCGAGTGCATCTGGCGTTGCCCGAACAAGGGTTGTTCAAGCAAGCCAGCAGCCGGGCGAAAGCGGCAGTTACCCTGACTCTGAAGCAGGGGCAGGTGCTTCGGCCGGATCAGATCACGGGTATCCAGCGGTTGGTGTCGGCATCCGTGCCAGGTATTGCGACGCAGGACGTGACGATCGTGGATCAACACGGCGTGGCGCTGACGCGCGCTTCGGGCTCCGAGGGAGACGTCGACGCAGCATCGGGTCGGCTGGATCTGAAGAAGGAGACCGAAAGCTACCTGTTGCGCAAGGTTGGTGATGTTCTGGAGCGTAGCTTCGGCCCTGGGCAAGCCATCGCCAGCGTGGACGTCACGTTGGACATGGACAAAATCCAGACGACGACAGAGGACGTGGTGCCGGCCGCTAGCCGCAATGGCCAGTCGCTTAGTGGTGTGGTGACGCGCGAGCGCGAAAGCGTGCGAGAGACCGGGGCGCCGCTAGATGCCCGCGTAGCCGACGCATCGGCTGGTGCGCGTGGAGGCAGTTCTCAGCGCGAAACCGACTATGCCGTGGGCCGTCGCGTGGAGCAGGTCGTGAGTCAACCGGGATCGGTCCGCCGCATCCAAGTGATTGCCATGGTCCGCAAGCCCCTGGATGCCGATCAGCAGGAGCGGCTGCGCCGACTGGTCGCAGCAGCGGTGGGAGCCTCCTTTGATCGGGGCGATACCGTTGTGGTGCAACCACTGGATGCACTTATGCCGCAAGGCGCGCCGGCGGCGGGCTCGGCTGCTCAGGTGGGATCGCAGAGTCCGGCTGCTGAAGCTGCTGATGTTGGTCGGAGCGACGCCGCTACATCACCTTCGGGGATGATCTCCAACCGTCTGCTGGTGAGCGGGGTAGTCGTTTTACTCGCTATCGGCGCGGTTCTTGGGAGTGCGTTCTCCCGACGCGGTCGAGGACATCAGCGAGAACAACAAGCTTCGGCACGCAAGCCGCTTTCGGCATCGCAGCGAGAAGCCGTGTTGGCCCAGCTCGAAGAATGGATGCGTGGTGAAGCTGCACGCAGTGGTAGAGGAACCACCTCGTGAATCTGCTTGCCGATCCCATGGCGCCGAATGCGGCGGCCCCGGCACGAAGTGCCGCATTGCTTTTGCACGCGTTGCCGGAGTCCGACCGCCAGTGGTTGTTGCGGCAGTTGCGCCCAGAAGATTGCGCCATTCTGGCTCCGATGCTGGAGGAGTTGCGGCAGATGGGCATTCCGGCGGACCACGCGTTGGTGCGCGAGTTGCTCGGTGACGCGTCTGCCCCGGACATCTCCGCTTCTCCAGCGATTGGCGCAGGTGTGGAGCACCCGTTGCCTTTGGTGTCCTCCGGAACCTTCGAAGCGGACTGCATCGCCAGACTCGTGAGAGAGGATCCCGTCGCCTTGGCGGCGGTACTCCGCCCTGAGCCGACCCAATTGATCGCACATCTGCTGCTATTGCAGGATTGGCCTTGGCGCACACAGGTCCTGATGCGCTTAGGTCCAGCGATACGGGGACGCGTCGAATCTGCTGTCATCGAGATGCGGCGCACCGGTGCCAGTGTTCGCACCGCGTCAGCGATGCGGGCCAGCCTACTGAAACATGTCTGCGCACGCGTGGACAGCGTGACAGTGAACACGCAACTGGCGAGCGCGGCTCAAATCGGTGTGGCCGGAGCGGTGCAGCCGCACTCCAGCCGCTGGGCGGGCTGGTTGCGAAAACTAAGACGTCGGCCATGAGTGTGCTAAATACCAAGCGTGCGCCCGGTGCCCCCGAGGCGAATGCACCGGCAGAAGGCAGCGTTCCTGCGATCCTGCGAGACGTACTCGTGCACGAGGTTCCCCGGCTTCTGACGCGCCGCCGTGGCATAGGCCACGGCGCGTCGTCGCAACATGGGCAGGCGGTGGATAGCTGCTCTACAGAGCGAGTAGCCGGTGAATCGATTGACCCGAAATCAGAACTGACCACCTACGAGGCGGGCTGGGAGGCGGGCCAACGTGATGGTGCCGTGCTTGGGCGGGAAGAGGGGTACCGTGCGGGGTTCGAATCCGGTCGAGAAGAGGGCTATCAGCAGGGCGTGAAAGAGGGCCGCGCCGACGGCCTGCAGGAAGCGCACTCGATGGCCGCGCAGGCTACCGAAGAGCGCCTGCGGCAGTTCGATCAATTGCTCTCGTCGCTTCGCGGCGAGATGCTCAAGCGCTTACGTCAGTCCGAAGATGAGATGGCGGCATTGTGTTTCGAAGTGATCTGCCGGATTGTGGGCGCTGCGGTGACAGATCCCCGATCAACGCAAGAGATCGTTCGGAATGCTGTGCAACAAGTGAGCGCGCGGCTGATTGCGATTCACGTCCATCCGGCCACGCTGGACTACCTGAAAGGCGATGTCGATCTGAATGCGTGGCTCGCGCGGCAGAGCTTTCAACAGGGTTCGTCAGTCGAATGGGTGGCAGATGAAACGGTAGAGCTAGGGGGATGCCTCCTGCGCTCACCCTTGGGGAATCTCGATGCGCGCCTAGAGACACAACTCGCCGCGGTGCGAGATGTGATCTCCTGCGGCGCATCCCGTGTGTCCGAGGTGCTGCCTTGATGCATCGCGACCTTCCGCAATTGCGTTCCGAATTGCGTCAGACTGAGTTGACGCGACGTACTGGCACTGTGAGACGGCTGTCTGGGCTCGCAATTGTTGCGCAGGGGCCGAGTGTCCGAGTGGGTGAGTTGTGTGCAATCTTGCCAGGCAGAGCAGTGACGGAGAGGGTTCTCGCCGAAGCGGTCGGAATCGGTGGTGACGAAGTCATTCTCATGCCGTTCGGCAACGTTCAGGGGCTTGCTGCTGGCAATGAAGTGATTGCGCTGGGACGCCGTACCGACTTTGGGGTTGGGGACGCATTGCTCGGGCGCGTCATTGACGCGTTCGGGCACCCGTTGGACGGTTTGGCCGCGCCCGTCCTAACAGAATCACGGGCTCTCAAGGCGTCACCGCTGAATCCGATGCAGCGCCCGCGCATTCATGAAGTTCTAGAGACTGGCGTCCGGAGTATTGACGCACTGCTCACGCTCGGCCGTGGACAGCGGATCGGCATTTTCGCTGGCAGTGGTGTAGGCAAGAGCACGCTGCTCGGAATGATCGCGCGGCATGTCGAGGCCGACGTCAACGTGATTGCGCTGATTGGTGAGCGTGGACGTGAGGTGCGCGAATTCATTGACAAGCAACTCGGCCCCGAAGGACTGAAGCGTTCCGTCGTCGTTGTCGCCACCGCGGACCAACCCGCGCTGGCTCGTGTGCGGGCCGTCCATGCCGCACTTGCGGTCGCCGAGCACTTCCGGGATCGCGGATCGCAAGTTGTGCTGACGATGGACTCGATCACACGCTTTGCAATGGCGCGCCGAGAGATTGGCCTTGCAGCGGGCGAGCCGCCGACTGCACGTGGCTACACGCCATCCGTGTTTGCCGAGCTGCCCGAGCTATGCGAGCGCTGCGGGACGGCTCCATCTGGAGGCTCGATCACTGCGTTGCTGACCGTGTTGGTGGAAGGCGACGACATGAACGAGCCGATCTCAGATGCATTGAGGGCGATTCTTGACGGCCACTTCGTGCTGTCCAGGCAGATTGCGCATCAGGGCCAATACCCGGCGATTGACGTGCTCAAGAGCGCCAGCCGCCTGTTGCCTGATCTCTCGACGCATCAAGAGCGGGAATTGGCGACTCGGGCGATTCAGCTATTGGCGATGCTGGAGAGAAACCGTCAGATGGTGGAGTTGGGCGCGTATGAGCATGGAACCAATCCTGAACTCGATCAGGCTTTGGCCTGTGCCCCCGATCTGAGAGCTTGGCTCGCACAGGCGGAAGGCGGCGTCAGCCGGGCGGATGCCTTGCGGCAGTTGGCAGCGGCCGTACCCGCGGTGCGAGCACATTAATGCGATATTCGATCTGGACCGGGATATCGCTCCACGCTTTCAGGGGCGTGCAAGATGCCAGCTGACTTGCGAGGCTTCGAGTACGCACTGGAGCCATTGCGACAGAGACAGCAATGGCGCGTGGATGAACTGTTGCGAGCATTGGCCAGTTTGCAAAGGAGCGTTGTTGAGACTGAGACGGGACTGGAGCGGCTGCGTGCGCAGTACAAGGACCAATCGCGCGCTGCGGCGGACGCAGCCAAGATGCGACTCGACGTGAACGCCTACCGCCAAGGACTGCGGTGGTTGACGGCGCTGCAGGCTGCGATGCAAGAAGAGAACGCCAAGCTGCAAGCTCTATTGGAGGAGCGGGCAGAGGTGCAGGCGGCCTATGTGACGCAGCAACAGAAGCTCGATGCAATGGATCGACACCGGGACGACTGTATTGCGGACTACGCGCTTGAGCAGAGCCGCCGGGCCTTGGCGCAGGCCGACCAGGATTGGATCATGAGGCAGGGACAACCCATGTTGGGAGCGGACGTATGAAGCTGGGACAGAGCGACGCTCTTGCGCTGGCCGATTCTGACGGTCGATCGCTGTTGATGGACCGGGATGGCATTGCCCATGGCACTGCCAATCGGTACCAGGGCTGGCAGCGGGCAATGGAGCAGGCCGAATTGGCCGGTTGGTTCAAGGAAGCGAGCGACGACACCAAGGGGCGGTCCGACAACAATGGACAGCCAGACAGCAGGCGACCGCACGAGGCACCAGCACGAAATCCGGCTTCAGAAGCGCGCTTGACCAGTCGAGATCGGGTCGCCGTGTCATCTCGTCGTGCGGCGCCACCCCCTGGTGCCACCGAGGTCGCCGCGCAAGCTGACCCTATACCCCAAGAGATCGCAGGTGCGAGCACGCGCTCGACGGCTTCCGCCGGGCAAGTGCCAGCAGTTGGCAGTCAAAGCTCGGCAGGTGCACGGCCCGTGGCGGATGTGAGGCCCGTCGCTATCGCCAATACCGCTGGTCCTCGCACGCAACACGTGGCAGCACTTTGGCAAGCGGCTCCTACCGCCGCGCCTCCATTGGCACAGTGGAACGCCCTGATCGCACAATTTCGACAAGCCGTGCTCGGCTCCGACCGAGGGGCGCCCGATGGCGCAATCACTGCCATGGAGCGGACGGATCCGCCCGCGTTGAAGCCCGTGTCTTCGGAGCCGATGGTTCGGCCCCATGCAAATAGTGACGTCCTGAGCGAGGTCATCGACGAGACGGAAGATGACCCCGAAACGCCACTTCCGTCGTTAAGCAAGGAAGCGACATCCGCTGCGCCATCTAATCCCCCTGTGCGAATCCACGTGGAATGGACGGAGCAAGGAGCTCGCGTTTGGTTGGGCGTCGATGGTGATGACAGCGCGGCCTTGCCGGAGATCCGCCAGCAGCTCGAACGCATGTTGAGCGAAAGCGGGCACCGGCTACTCAGCCTTGTCTGCAATGGCCGCACCGTGACTGAGGGGACGCCAGGAAGTTGGGATAAGCGCGTTTCTCTGGCAAAGCTGCACGAGGGGCAATACCGACAGGTACTTCAAAGCGGGGACTGGTCTGCAGACCAGCCGATGTTTCATATTTATGAGCAGGGTGCACGATGACAATTAGCGCAGCAAACAGTGTTGCCAGCGGGGCAGGATCCCAAGTCAACAACCTCAATATGCAGGATTTCCTGAAGGTTTTGCTCACGCAATTGACCTATCAGGATCCGCTTAAGCCCATGGACAACCAACAGTTCATGGCGCAAGTCGCGCAGTTCACCGCACTCGGCCAGACGCAGCAGATGAACAGCAATATTGAGACGCTCGTGTCGAACCAGGCCTCATTGCAGTCCGTCGGGCTCATTGGACGCACCGTCGATATCACAACCAATTCCGGGACGGTGACCGGCACGGTATCCGCACTTTCGCTGTCGGGAAATTCGCCACAGTTGACCGTCAACGCGGGAAGTGGTGGCACCCTGACAAACATTGACCTGAGCCAGGTTATCGCTGTTCGTTAAACACACCATCCACCATACGGGGTCTCCCATGCTCGATTCCATCTACATCGCGATGACAGGTCTGCACGGTTACGAGGAGGGGTTGCGCGTCATCTCGAACGACACGACCAATATGAACACGCCCGGGTTCAAGGGTTCGGCGCTGCAGTTCTCGGACCTTTTTTACTCGACCGGCGGCCTTGCCGGCCAAGACGGTGGGCATTCATCAAGCCAGTTTGGTTTCGGTTTGAATACCCTTGGCACCATCCTGAACTTCCAGCAAGGGCAACTGCAGACCACCGGCAACGATCTGGACTTGGCCGTTGATGGGCAGGGGCTTTTCGTACTGAAGGCTGCGGATGGATCGATCCACTACACCCGTGATGGTCAGTTCAAGTTTGATGCCAGCGGCAACTTGGTTTCCAGTGCGACTGGCGAACAGGTCATGGGGCTCGACTCGACGGGAAGCCTGACAGCAATCAGCATCGCCGCGCTCAAAACGAATGCCGCCAAGGCGACGAGCACTGTAACGTTCAGTGGGAACCTCTCGAGCACGTCTACTGGGCAGACGGTAGGCAGCATCTCGGTTCTGGATGCCGCTGGCAGTGCGCACACGCTCTCTGCGAAGCTTGCCCCTGTCAGTGGCAAGCCGGGTAGCTGGACTGTAACGGTACTCGACGGAACGACGACTGTCGGTAGTGGCACGATCGCATTCATCAATGGCCAGCCCGATCCCGCCAATGCAACCGTTTCACTGAACTACACGCCGTCGGGCCAATCCGCGATTCCGCTGACACTTGATTTCTCCAAGAACATTACCTCGTTCGACTCGGGAAGCCAGTCAACGCTTGCGGTCGCGTCGCAGGACGGGTTCGGGGCTGGTGCGCTGACCAAAGCAACGTTCGACAACACAGGAACGCTCGTTCTTACGTACTCCAATGGGCAGACCAGCAAGGGCACCCGATTGGCACTGGGCCGTTTCAGTTCGCCGGATGCAGTACAGGCTGTCGGTAACAACGAGTTCAAGGCCGTCGACGGAAAATCCTGGGAAACCGGTGCCGCAGGCGGCGACGCGTTCGGGACTGTTCGGTCCGGGATGGTCGAAATTTCGAACGTGGATCTCTCGCAGGAGTTCAGCAACCTCGTCATCATGCAGCGAGGCTACCAAGCGTCATCGCAAGTGGTTTCCACCGCGAATGACATGCTGACCGAGCTCTTCGCAATGCGCGGCAAATGAACGTGGCTGGCAAATTTTCCGAGGAAAATCGGCGCACCGTGCCGGCTGCGCACCAAGCCATTGCGATGCGCTGGTGGCCGGACGCTCAACTCAGGCGCTTGGCAGCGGAGCTGCAAACACTTTACGACGAGTGGAGGAATGCATGGGCATTGCCTCATGCAGTTCCCACGGCTGGGCCTGTCGGCATCGCTGCGTCGGAGCGACTTTCGAAGGCGGACGCTGGTGACAGCGCTGCCAGATTGTGGATGGCGTTGTCAGCCGGGAACGACGAAGGGCAGGCTTGGTGGACTGTCGAATCGGGCGTGTTATGTCCAGGGGGCGCGATCAATGAAACGTCCCGCGTCGATGCGCCAGATGATCGAGCCGTGGCGTTGGTGCGGGCGGCGCTCTTCGGGGCGTCAGATGGTGCGCTCCCAATTTTGGCGGATGGCCCGCAGTCGCGGATAGCCGACGACGTTGCGACAGCCGCGGTTGAAGATTGGCGTGCACGCTTGAACAAGTGGACTGGCTGCGCCGCACTAGACACGGTAGATGAGCGGGTGTTGGGGGCAGGCAGCCTGCCGGTGCCATTGGCACAGCCATGGTCCGGTGCGGTGTGGTTGTCAATCGATTGGTTCGGACATCGCTTTGCTCTCGTGATGGACTTCTCCCATGCAGCTCGCATGCTGGGCCACCACCACGCGGTGTCGACTGACGCAGGGAACACGGAGACCAATACCGGAGCTGGCTTGGTTCCGGTGCTTGCTGCGTTGTCTGGCGAGAATCTCTCAGTGTCAGTCGAACTGAGTCCAATCGAGCTTGACCTGGGAACGTTGAGTGGATTGCGCGTTGGTGACGTCGTGCGCGTACCTCACACGTTGGAGACACCTTTGCGCGTTCGCCTGAACGACGGCGCGCCGCTGTTCCAAGGTTTTCTTGGGCGGTTGGATGAGCACAAGGCGCTTGAATTGCAGCGTGCGGATTCGACGCAATAGCTTGATCGCAGCAAAAGAACTGAAATTTTTCTAAGTAGAACGGAAGGGTACAACCATGGAGCTCTCGCTCAATTCTGTCGCGCGCGACCGCAGTCCGGAAGATGTTGACGTCGGCGACAACCAGCCTGTGGCGCAGACCCTTGCGCTGAGCGATTTGCATGGGGACGAAAGTCCGGTCACCGGTGAATCCTTGCTGAGTGACAGGTTGCGCCCCGAGGTCAACCCGTTGCTCAGCGTTAAAGCTCGGCTGACTGTCTGTGTTGGGACAACGACTTTGACCGTCGGTGAGCTGATTGCGGCGAAAGAGCAGCAAGTGCTGCGCTTGGACAGCAAGGTCGCGCAACCGGTCGATCTCCTGCTGGAAGGAAAGGTGGTCGCCCGTGGTCAACTAGTTGCGGTAGACGAGCATTTTGGCGTGCGCATCACAGAACTGCCGGTCGCTCTCAAGGTATAAGGAACCCGCTTTCGTGCATCGCATGTCTTGTCCCCGATCCCGCGTGGCGTCCGGTTGTATTTCGTTGCGCACGGTTTGCACATACCTCGTGTCGGTTTGCCTGTTGGCGGTGGTTGTCCCGAGCGTCGACGCGCAGGTGGTGTCTTCGCCGACATCTGCTGTTGCACCGCAGTCTGCGGTGTCTGACGTACCGACACCATCAACGTCACCTGCAACGCCTGCCGATGCGAAAGCGGAAGCGGGGCGTATCTCAGGGAGTATTCCTGTGAAACGGGAGGCGGAGCCGGATGGAGGCGCATTGTTCGGCTTGCCTCAACTGCTGCTCCTGGTAGCCGTATTGGGTGGATTGCTATGGTGGCTACCCAAGTATCTTCGTTCGCGTTCGTCATCGGGCGGCGGCCTGCAGCCTGGAGTGTTGAGTCAAATGGTGGGGCAAAGGCAGGGCGACCACGCGCGGATCATCAGCTCGTCGCGGCTGGCAGGCAAAGCTACTCTGCACGTGGTCGAATGGAATCATGAACAATGGTTGCTTGGGTGCACTGAGCACCAGGTAAGCGTCCTCGCGAAACGCCCCGTAGACGCAAGTACCGCCTCCAGTGCCTCGTCAGTGTCGGGGGACGGCCATGCGTGAACGTTGCTTCCGATGGCTGGAGGTACTTTGTATTTGCGCGCGGCAATGCTCACTGAGTCTGCTTGTCTGCGCAGGCGCACTGACCATTTCAGCCTCCGCCTATGCGGTGACAAGATCGCCTACACCAATCGCCGCCCCAACATTGAGGCCGACGGCGTCGACACAAACACGTACCACGCCGGCATCCGAAACCGCGCAAGCCTTGCGCGTCGTGCTTGGCTTGACTGTGCTGGCGATTCTTCCAGCGCTGCTGGTCTCAGTCACATCGTTTCTGCGCATCATCATCGTTCTTTCGATGCTCCGGCATGGGCTTGGGATGCAGGAAACACCGCCCAACACAGCACTGATTGGTCTTGCCCTGTTCCTGACGTTATTCACAATGTCGCCAGCACTGGAGCAGATCAATCGGCAGGCCTTTCAACCGTTCATGGCCGGTTCTATTTCCATGGAAACCGCCTATGAGAAAGGTAGTGCACCGTTGCGTGACTTCATGGTGCGCCAAACACGCGAGCAGGATCTGGCGCTGATGGTGGAGCTGTCCAAGGCTAAACCTCCGCAGACGATGGACGACATCAGCAACGTTCAGTTGGTTCCCGCTTATATGCTGTCTGAACTGCGCACGGCATTTCAGATCGGCTTCGTTGTCTTCCTGCCGTTTCTGCTGATTGACTTGGTGGTGTCGAGCATTCTGATGGCGCTGGGCATGATGATGATGCCGCCAGCAACGGTGTCGTTGCCGCTGAAGATTCTGATGTTCGTGCTGATGGACGGCTGGGGGCTGTTGATGAAGGCCCTGGTTGGGTCGTTTCATTGAGTCTTGCGGGACGATGCATGACCGAGCAAAGAATTGAACATGTCTCCGTTGGCTGCTCAGATTTTACGGAGGAAGCACTTTGGGCGCGTTGGTGGAGTCAGCGCGATGCAGCGGCGCGCGAGGCGCTGATTGAACAATATCTGCCGTATGCCAAGACCGTCGCCGCGACTTACTACGCGCGCCGCACTCACGATGAGATTGAATTTGATGAGTATCTCCAGTTCGCAACCGTGGGCTTGGTCGAATCCTTCGACCGGTTCGAACGCGAACGCGGCGCGCAGTTCAAGACTTTCGCCTCACGCCGCATGTCTGGAGCGATTCTCAATGGGCTTGAGCAACTGACCGAGAAGCAACAGCAAATTGCCGCCCGCTCGCGATTGCGACAGGAGAGGTTGGATGAAGCAAAGCGTACCGCCGCCGAGACCGAGTCCAGCGCAGGATCCGGTCAAACCGGTCGCTTGCTCAAGGCGGGGCCGTTCCGCTATCTGGCCGAAGTCAGTATCGGGGTTGCGCTGACGTACCTTCTCGAAGGTACTGGCCTCATTGCCTCTGAGGCGGAACCAGTTGCAGAAGCGGCTCGCTACTATGGCAGCATTGAGCTTAGGCAGTTGCAGGATAGATTACGCAGGCAAGTAGATGCACTCTCGGCGCAAGAGCAACTGGTGATTCGGTCACACTATCTGCAAGAGATTGGTTTCGCGGACATCGCCCAAAGCCTGGGTGTGACGAAGGGGCGAGTTTCACAGATTCACCGCCAAGCGTTGGAAAAGTTACGTCTGTCATTACGGACTCACCGCCAATCCGATGTTGCCTGGTGATGGAACCAAACGATTGATTACGTACAGCATACAAAGATGGATGCATCTCTCGAAAATCGACTCGTACGCCTTGAGAGCTACTTGCAACAGGATCCTGGGAACCCTCATTTGCTTGCCGATGCATTCGATGCCGCACTCTCAAGTGGCGAGCTGGATCGCGCAGCGTTTCACCTGGCCCATGCGACGGCGCTCGGTCTTATTGAGCTTGCATGGCTGAATCGCGGCATCGATTTGGCGTTGGCTCGACATGAGTGGGACGTTGCCATTGAGCAACTGAATCAGTTGCGAGGTATGCCGGGCCTTCCTGCGTCCGCCGAGAACGTCATTCGGCACAATCTTGCATATGCAGAGCTTGGACGCGGCAACCTTCCTGCAGCACAAGCGGCATTGGACGTGGTCTTCGCTCGAGATGCGATTCATACCATTCCAGGGCCAATGCAAGTGCTGTGGCTCCGGGTTTTGCATCGTTTAGGACGGCTCGATGATGGCGTTTCGTGGGCGTATGGTAACGAGGCCGGCTTGGCACCGGAGGCACTTGGCGTCGCAAGCCTGATGGCCTTCGACGCTGGCCGAACGGGCGAAGCGGAACGCTGGTCGCAGTGCGCGATACGAGAGGATGCCGGACCGATACCTATTGAAGCGCTGATTACACAGGCATCGTTGCAACTAGCGGCCGGCGATACCGAATCCGCACGATATTTGATAGATCGCGCGCTCGAACAAAATGCTGAAGATGGCCGCACGTGGTCGACCAAGGGTTTTGTCGAGTTGCTGGATCAGCATTTTCCTCTGGCCGAGAATGCGTTCTATCGAGCGGTTCGGTTTATGCCAATGCACATCGGCACATGGAACGGCCTAGGGTGGACCGCGATCATGAATCGCAAATACGGTGAAGCTACCCAGGCGTTCGAACGAGCTCTGGAGATCGATCGAAATTTCGCGGAGAGCCACGGTGGTTTGGCTGTCGCACACGCGCTGTGCGGCAAGGTCGACCTCGCTCGGATCAGTATTGCCCGCGCAGAGGGGTTGGATAAGGATGGCTTGGCTGCTCGCTACGCCAACGCAATTTTGTCTGGTGAGGCGGCAGATTCTCAAGCCATTCGGCGCTTGGCCAAACGACTGCTTACCCTGCGTATTGGCTCGACTGGCCAACAGCTGCTAGGCAACTTGCTGAAGCGGGTCGAGTCGGGTTCTTGATCACGCCCAAGTCACGCTGAGCAACCTATTTTCGGGCCGCATCGGAGAACATGAGGCGGTCCGCTTCTTGAATCGCCAAATTCAGCTCGGGATCGGCATGCATGTGCGCCTGAACGTCTTCCACCAACTGGTAGAAACGAGGGTCGTTCATGAGCTCATTACCGAATTCGGCCAGCAGCACCGCTTCCAGAAAGACCCTGAAGGATTTTCTTGCGCGGTTCGGATCATCGGGGTCGATCCCCTGGATACGCTGCGCGACGACGGTCGCAATATCCTGGCCTCCTGCTGCAGCTCGCGTCGATGTCTTGGTACGTTCCGCAGGGCTGCGAGCCGTCCGGTTGGTCTGCCTGAGCGAAGAGACCTGCCCACGTATCACCGCGGCCAGGCGTGAAGTGCTGTCAATCGAGGTCATGCTGAAGGTCAGTTGATGCTTCCCGAATGCCGGTAGCCAGCGAGCAGCACATGCGCAATCTCCACGGTTGCTTGCGTTGCCGGCTGTTCATGGCCTTTGTCCGATACCGTAGCAGGCAGTCTGGAGAGAAGCAGTGCAATGTCGGCGTTCAAGGGCGAGTTTTCGCCGTTGGCATGCATGCCAGCCTCAAACATTGCCGCAGCATCCTGAAATCGGTCATCCGATAGCAGGGCGAAGCCCTTGACGAAAAGATTCAGATAGCTGTCTGCGTCTGCCGCCATCAGCGGCTGCCACGTCAGGAGAGCCATGGCGAGCTGACCGGCTAGATACTGTAACAGGCCCAGTTGGTAACGGGCGATGGATAGATCCGGTTTGAGCAATAAGGCGCGTGCATAAGCAGCCTGGGCTTCCGCAACCTGGCCCATTTGAGCGAGCTCCGCACCCATCATCAGGTGAGGCTCGACCGCAGTCGGGCGCCATGTGCTTACCTGTGCAAATCCTGCAAGCGCTGCGACGCTGTCGTTTTTGCGGCTCGCATCGAGTGCTTCGGTCCAGCGGGCTTCGACAACCGTAGTGTCGGGAGATGGCGAAAAGCTGTCTGGCATGGTGTCCGTCTTCAGGCAAGGTTTGAGGGCCTTCTCCTGCCTAACAGGTTTGAGGATATCAAACATATCCGAGATTTTCGGCGATTGTTTAGCAGGTCCTGCTCTGACGGGAAACGTGCGTTCGGCTAAACCATTCTTCTCATTCGTGGATGTATTGAGGTAGAGCGAGGGGCGAGCGCAAAGGTGTGTGCTCCCATCGTGAGACCAACACCACCGGTTGATATAGACATATGGTTGCGATCGTCAGCGGCAATAACCTGGGTTTGAGCCTCTCCTCCCTGTCAACGCTAGGACAGCGGGGCTTGTACGGAACCGCTTCGCAAGGGCGCAGTGGCGAGGCAACCTACGTCAACATCGCGAACGGGAACGTGGTAATTCAGGACCGCGATGACGGTCTAGTCGCCACCGGGCTCAATCTGAACGTATTGCGGACATACAACAGCCAGGGTCAATTCTCCGACGACAATGGTGACAACTGGCTGACTGGGCTGAACCAAAGTGTGGCGCTGTCTGGTACGCGCATGGCTGTCGGTAGCAGCATTGCACTGACAAATCGTGATGGCGCAGTCGGAACCTACCAGTTCGATGTGGCGCGCGGCTTGTATGTCAGCACAGGGGGCGGCGGTGCTTTCGATACCATCGGCTTTGACAGTCAGAGCGGTCAGTACGTCTGGACCGACGGTACGACTGGCCGGCAAGATTTTTACGAAGGTGACGGTGCCGGTCGCATCCTGAGCTCGCGGGATCCAAGCGGTAATACGCTCACGTACGCCTATGGCAGCAATGGACTGCTGAAGAGCGTGCAGGACGCCAGCGGGGAGAGCACCTATTTCGACTATTCCGGCGCGAACCTCATACAAATCCGTAACGTCATCCTTGATAACGGCACTCCCAAGGAGTTGACCAGTGTCCGATACACCTATGACGCCAGCAACCGCCTTTCCACCGTCACGGTAGATCTCACGCCGGGGGATGATTCGATTGCCGATGGCAACGTCTACAAGACTACCTACACATACGACGGGACCAGCAAACGGGTTGCCAGTATTACGCAGAGCGATGGGACGTCGCTGGCTTTCACATACGCCCAGTACGGCTCGGACTATCGGGTTGCCAGCGTTACCGATGCCGCAGGTGAGGTGACTACGTTCGCCTACATCACGGCGACGCAGCAGACCATCGTCAAGGATCCGCTTGGAACCGGCACCATCTATACGTATGACGCGCAGGGCCAACTGACATCCGTCGCGTCAAGTCCAGACGGTGCGACATCGCAGACAACCAATTTCTCGTACACCGCAAATGGTGACCTGACGCAGGTCGTCGATCCGGAGGGCCGCACGCTCGCGATGCAGTACGACGCGAACGGTAACCAGATCCTACAGCGCGACTCCCTGGGCAACACGATCGAGCGTGTATTCGATGGTCGCAACAAGGTTTTGACGGAGACCGTCTACCTGACGCCGAGCCCCGACAGCTCGGGCACCAGCCAGCCCACGGTTCCCAAGACGACCCGCTACGTCTATGACGCGGCAAACCGGAATTTGCTGCGTTTTGTCATCTCGCCGGAAGGACGGGTCACAGAGTATCGCTATGACGCTGCTGGCGATCGGACAAGTAGCCGTCAGTACAGTGGCGCATCTTACGATACCTCCACGCTGCAGATCGACGCCACACCGACTGAAGCGCAAATGGCCGCGTGGACGAGCTTACAAGACCAGACACGCACGTCGCTGTCGGAAATGAACTATGACTTCCGTGGCCAACTGCAGCGGCTGACAACGTATGCGAGTGTGGCAGCGGATGGTACAGGGGCGGCCGAAGGTGCTGAGACCACTCAGTATGTTTACGATCAATCCGGCCGCCTGCTGAAGTCGATCTCCAGCGCAAACGGCGTAACGCAGTACAACTATGACGGTCTGGGGCGCGTCATCGCAGCATGGGATGCGCTCAATCAGGTGACGCTCACGCAGTACGACGACGCCAACAACAAGACCGTCGTGCAGCAAGCCAATGGTCTTGTGACGACCAATGTCTTCGACAAGGCTGGTCGACTGGTTGCCATGCAGCAGGCTGGCCCAAGTGGAGTGCTGGGCACGACCACCTACACATATGACGCCGACGGTCGCCTGCGTGTTGTGCAGGAGCCGACTGGCGTTCGCCAATGGCGCCTGTATGACGATATCGGCCGCAAGGTCGCCGATATCGACGGCACCGGTACGCTGACCGAATACGCTTACAACAAGGCAGGCCAGATTACCGAGACCATCGTCTACGGAACGCGCGTCGATCCTGTCGCGTCTGGTCTATTGGCCACCGATGGCACGCCAGCCAACGTCCCGCTGTCGGCGATCCGGCCGGCCGTCTCGGCATCGGATTCCAGGCAATGGCAGGTCTATGACAACTCGGGCCGTCTGGTCTATACGGTCGATGCGGCGGGTGCCGTAACCGAAAGTCGTTATGACGGCGCGTCGCGCGTGGTGGCGGTGATTCGCTATGCCAACGCGATCGACATCTCAGCGTTCGGCGGCGTCGTAGTGCCCAGCGCGATCACACCGGTAGCAAGCGCTGCTGACCGTGTACTGCGCAACTTCTACGACGGCGATGGTCTGTTGCGCGCCACGCTGGATGCAGAAGGCTATCTCTCCGAGATCCGCTACGACAGTGCAGGTCGAGCTGTCGAACGCGTCAGGCACGCTGCAGAGACACCGGCTGCATTACGAGCAAGCGGCACGCTCGACCAACTGCTGCCGGTGGCATCGGTCGATGATCAGCACACGGTCTATCTATACAACGCGCGGGGTCAGTTGACGGCGGAGATCGATCCGGAAGGTTATCTGACAGAGACGGTGTACGACGCCAATGGCAACGTCGCGCAGAGCATTCGCTATGCCACCAGGGTGACGGTAGGTGTCTCGGCAGCTTCAACGCTGATGAGTATTCGTCCGGCTTCCAGCGTGCTGGACCGTAGCCAATCATGGAGCTATGACCCATTGGGCCGCGTGGTTAGCGAGACCAACGCTGAGGGTACGCAGACCAACTATACCTACGACAGTCAGGGCAATCGCACATCGATATCAGTGGCGATGGGTACAGCCGATTTGCGCACGACCAACGTTCGCTACGATATTCAGGGCCGCTTGATTGCGGAACTGTCCGGCGCTGGGGCTGCCCAGCTGACTGGCAACCTCACGCAAGGCCAGATTGACGTGATCTGGGCGCAGTATGGCATCAAGTACACCTATGATGCTGCCGGCCGGCGCACGAGCAGTGTGGATGCCTTGGGCAACACCACGCTGTTCTTCTACGACAATGACAGCCGTCTGGCCTATACGATTAGCCCGGTAGGCGGGGTCGAGGAACGCACCTATACGGCTGCAGGGCAGCTTGCGTCGGTGCGAGCGTATCGGTCTGTCTACTTCTGGTCGGCGGCGTCAGGTATCCCGGCGGGAGGTCTGGTCACGCCTGCCTTGCAGCAGGCCGTCGCGGCGCTCCGCAGGGATGATCTGGACGTCGTGACGACTTATAGCTACAAGGCGACCGGCAGCATTGCCACAGTGACGGATACCCTGGGCAACGCCACTTCGTACGACTATGACGTGTTTGGTGAGGAAGTTGCGCGTCATATGCCGGGCAGCAATGGGCAGACCGTCACGACCACGACTAAGTACGATCGCCTTGGTCATGTCGTCGAAACGAATCTGGATCCGACTGGTCTGGGGCTGGTCAACAGCATCACCTATGATGCTTTCGGCCGCACTGTCAGCAATATTGACCCGAATGGCAACGCGCGCACGTCAACCTACGATCGGCTGGGCCGGATTGTGCAGGTGGCTGATGCGCTTGGCGGAAAACGCGTCTCCACCTACGATGCCTTTGCACGCGCGCTGACAGAGAGCGACGAGCTTGGGCATACCACCACGTATGCTTATTCGGATACCGAGCGCAGCGTGACGATCACCTTGCCAGGTGGTGTTTCGACCAGAACAGTCCATAACCGGGAGGGCCAGACGGTTTCAGTGATTGACGGAAATGGCCACATGGTTTCCTATCAATACGACGCCAATGGCAACTTGGTGAAGACGTCGACCGACTTGGCCGCGACGTCGAACACGTATGATGTTGCCAATCACTTGATCTCGACCACCGACGCCAACGGCAACACGATTGCCTACCAGTATGACGCGGCAGGGCGCATGATCGTGCAACGCGTAGATCCGCGCGGCTTGAACTTGATGACAGTGTACCGCTTCGACGTTTTGGGTAACCGGATTCGTGTGACAAATCCTGCTGGGCAGCAGACGCTGTTCGTATACGACCAGAAGGGGCGCGTTCTCGAACAGCGCGTGTTGATGGGGGGTGGGGCCCCGCTGAGCACGCAATATACCTACGATGGCCAGGGCAACACGTTAACAGTCCTCCAGCCCAATGGCTCCGTAACGAGGTACACCTATGATGCAGCGGGGCGCCGCATCATGGAACAGGTCGACCCGACTGGCCTGAACCTTACGCGTACCTACACATACGACAAGGATGGCAACGTCGTTGTTTCGACGGACGCCAACGGCAATGTTTCGCGCTTCGTTTATGACGCGAACAATCGCCAAGTCTTCAAGCTCGACGCGCTAGGCAACACCACGCAGACGGTCTATGACGCCACGGGGCGTGTCATTAAGACAACCACGTTCGCGACGCCGATTGATCTGAGCAGCCTGTCAGCTACGCCCTCCGTGGCCGATGTGAGCGCGAAGCTCGTATCAGTGGCGGCGCACGACGTGAGTGAGACACACGTCTTCGATGTCGATGGTCATCTTCGCTTCTCGGTAGATGGGACGGGCGCGGTCACAGAATATCGTTATGATGCCAACGGCAACGTCACGGAACGTGTCGCATACGCCAATAGGATCGCATTGTCGTCTTGGGACGGTAAGAGTCCGCCAACGGTTGTAGCGGATGCCGCGCATGATCAGGATCTGCGCACTGTCTACGATGCGCTGAATCGCGCGATCTACACGATCGACGGAACGGGAACCGTCACCAGCAACACCTACGATGGCAACGGCAATGTCATCGATCGCACTACCTACGCTACGCCTGTACCGGTCACGACTGAGGCGAGCGCGGACGCGCTGGCGGATGCCGTCGCGCAGGTGGCGGCTGCGGGCAAAGATGCTCGCAGCCGAACGGAGTTCGACGCCGCCAACCGGCCGGTCTGGACGGCAGACGGCACGGGTGCTGTCACGCAGCGCGTCTATGACGGCGCGGGCCATGTCATCAAACTGATCCGTTACGCGACACCGGTTACCGCCAGCTCGAAACCTTCGCAAGTCACGCCGAGCAGCGCGGACGTTGCGACGGTGTTCGCCTACGACCTTGCGGGTCGGCAGATCCTCCAGGTCGATGCCCTCGGTGGCGTAGTTGAACAGGTGTACGACAGCAACAGCAATGTCGTGCAGCGCATCAGTTACGGCACGGCCCTGGCCGGAAGCGTACTGCCGGGCGTGCTCGCCGCGCCCACGCAGGCGAACATTCGCGCGGCCATCCAGGCGAACTCAGCCGTCGACCGCGTGACGCGCTACGCTTACGATGCAGTCAGCCGCTTGGTGCTGACACTGGATGCGCAAGGCGCAGTCGTCGAGACGCAGTTCGACGCCGCGGGCAATGCGGTGGCCACCCGTAGCTACGCCAATCGGATCGATACCACCGGGTTTTCCCCCGCAGCCAAGCCGGCTGAAATCCGCGGTCGCCTCACGACCGATGCTGCCAACGACCGCGTCGTCGTCAATGCCTTCGACGCCGCCAACCGCCAGGTCTACACAGTGGACGCGCTTGGCTACGTCAAGCAGACCGATTACGACGGCACAGGCGCGATTACCAAGACAACGCAGTATGCTCAGCCCATTCCGGCATCGAACGCGCTGACAACTGCCGCTATTGGTGCTGCGATCATCACGGAACCATCTGCTGACCGGACCAACATCTTTGTCAGCGATGCGGCGGGGCGTCTCATTTCCAGCACGGACCCGCTGGGCTACTCGGAGTCCTATGCCTACAACGGGTTGGGCCAAAAGACCTCATTTACCAACAAGAACGGAGCGACGTGGGCATACGACTACGATGCCGCCGGGCGCCTAGTCCGCGAATCCGATCCCGCCGTCAACCTTACGACTGTAGGTCTGGACGCAAACGGCAATTTGGTACCGTCCCAAACAAACAGCGTCAATCTGGTTACTCGGCTCGCCTATGATGCACTTGGTAATCTGATCGCACGTACTGAGGCAGCGGGCACCGCTAGCGAGCGTACCACCCGGTATGAGTACGATGCGCTGGGGCGACAGATCAAAGCGATCTTTCCGCCTGTCGGCGTTTATAGCGAGGCGCTCTCTGCTGTGGCCGCTAATGGCGCCTCGGGATCGGCCGCTCGCAACGAAACCGTGCGGACGCTGACCACCCAGACCTTCTATGATGCCCTGGGTAACGCGGTGGTCGGCAAGGATGTTGCCGATAACTCCAGCGCCAAGGTGTACGATGCCCTGGGTCGGGTCTTGTATGAGATCGACCCTGAGGGGTATGTCACCGGGTACACACGCGACGCCTTTGGCGAGGTGACCAGTCTCACGCGCTATGCAACGCGCACCAATCTGGTGGCGACCTCGATCACTAGCGCTGGACAAGCCCCCACGCGTGCGGCTGTTGAGGCCGCCATCAATGCCGCTGGCGTGGACCACAGCCGCGATCGCGCCATCCTGACGTCATACGACCAACTTGGACGCGTGACAAAGGTAATCGAGCCGCTGGCGCTGGTCTACGATTCGAGCGCCGCGGTCAATACACAGTACTTCTCGGCTGGCAAGACCACAAAGAAGACCTACAACGCGTTCGGCGATGTCATTCAGCAAAGTCAGCTGCAAAACGCGGTCACCAACGCCTGGACAACAACGACCAGCTACTTTGACCGTCGCGGCCAACAGGTCGCCACGGTGGATGCACTTGGCTACCTGACCACGAAGAGCTATGACGCAGCCGGCAACGTCGTTGCCACAACTGAATTTGCCAATGCCCTGGCGCAAAGCTCATGGTCGTTGTCGGCATACGGTACGCCCACTGCGTCGCAGGACGATCGGACGACGGAGTTCAGTTTCGACCAGAAGAACCGCAAGATCAGTGAGACCCGCCGCAACGTCGAGTACAGCGAAGCGGCCGACGGCAACAGCACGCGAGGCAATCTGACCACGAGCTATGGCTACGACGGGGTCGGAAATCAGGTCGTTGTGACGGACGCATTTGGCGCGACGACTTACAGCTACTACGATGCACTTGGCCGTGTGACGGCAGTGACTGGAGCTGCGCGCCCGAGCGCCGGCGACGGCAGTACGCTGATTCCGCTGACGCTTTACCAGCGCGACGCGTACGGCAATGTAACCACACTGATCACCACCGCGCGCGGTGCAGCTTCGGCAACGGCGGCCGGCTACGCCGCAGCCGGACCGGATGGGGCAGACCGAACGATCACCACACGCTATGACTTGCAGGGCCACGCGGTGGAAGTGCGTGATGCCACCGGCGTCAGCACGTATACGTCATACAACGAGCGAGGACAGGTCGCCAAGACTTGGCAGACCACCACCGGCAATGACGGCACGTCTGGGACGCTATTCAAGGTGTTCGAATACGACAAGCTTGGACAGTTGACCCACACGTTCGACCCGGCGCCAACATCGGTGTTGCAGGGTGGGCTGCAAGTGTCGTGGAGCTCCGCGAGTACCGGTAAAGACGAGGCCGGCAAGATCCTGATTAGTGGTCAAAACCAGATCAACTTGAGTTGGTCGTCGTTGGTCGACCCATCGGGCGGCATTGTGCGCGTGCAGGTCGACTACGTGACGATCGACTCACGCTACGTGCAAGGTGTCGATGAGTCTGGTGTAGCCACGATCGGTGGCGTTGCCAGCCACCCAGCCAGCCGGACGGTCGATTTTGGCGCAGCACAGGCTGCCGCCGGCGCGACGGTCGCTTGGGCTGACAGCAGCACTAACGATGGCGGCATCAGCCAGCTCGCGCATATCCGCGTGTGGCAGCTCGAAGGCGGTCAGTGGGTTTCGAAATGGGATGGCAGCCCGGCGCAGGCCAACGGCTCGGGTATCGGCACGCTGCCTCAGGCGCAGGCCGGCCTTACCGACACGGCGTTTGAGTACGATGCCTTCGGCGAGATAACCAGCAAGGGTGTTGACGGCGGCCGACAAGAATATTTCGACTACGACAACGCGGGCCACCTCTGGCGTACCAACAGTGGCGATGGCGTTGACCGTATCTCGTTGTTCGACTTGAGCGGCAACGTAACGGCAGACATCCGCAGCGCCGGCAGTGGGTGGAACGACGACAATATCCACGCAGTCACGGACGAGTATGCGGCGGCCGGCATGACGTATGCCCGGCGCACGGACACGCGCTATGACGCACGGGGACGCAAAGTGTCAACGGTGGGACCTGAGCGCCTTGACCAGCAGAGCGGCGTCGTCTCGCGCCAGAATTTTGCGAACTCGTCGATCACGGGCTCAGCCATTCCGACAACGAATGAATCGTCCGCGGCGACATGGTCGGGCACGAACGAAATCCGTTTGTCCTGGACCAGCCTTGCGGCGCTGGGCAATGGGTCCATCAAGGTCGTGGTCGATTACCAGACGCAGACGTATTCGTACTCGGACGGCACGATAGGCCCCGGCGGGACCAATGAAAGCGGCCAACCGCTCGACGAGAACGGTCACCCGATCGTGCACACCCATTATGGTGTTGCGGCTTCGCGCACACAGATTCTGACGGCTGAACAGGGCGCGAACGGTACTGTACTCGCTTGGCAAGACGGCCCCGGAGCCGACGGTGGTGTAGCCGGCGTGACGCATATCCGCGTCTACAAGGAAGATGTCGATGGGCAGTGGGTCCAGGTGTTGGATCAGACCCCGGGATTGGGTAGCGGCAATATCATCGAAGTGGCCGCACCAACCGATCCGAAGCAGGCCACGAGTCTGCAGATCCGTGCGGCGGGCAGCCCTGGCGATACGGGCTGGACAAATGTTCCCGTGACCAACTTTGGTGACGCGCTGCGGTACGATACTGCTAGCCTATCTGCCGGCAACTATGAGTATCGTGTACTGACCACGAGTCTTGACCAGACGACGCGTGTCACCAGCACCGGCTCGCTTAGCCTAAGTGCTCCGCCGTTAGCTGCAATTGGCGCCCCGATGAGCTACGGCTCTGCCACGTTGTCTTGGCAGAACCCGGGCAGCGGAATCCAGCAAGTGCTTCACTACCGCGTGGCTGGGAGCGGTAGCGGTTGGAGCACGTTGCCGGTGACAGATCTAGGTGGGGGCCTGTCAGGCGTCGCCGATACGTCAGCTCTCGCGCCTGGCGCCTACGAATTCGAACTGCTCTGGTCACACACAGGCGAAAGCGCGCCGTTCGCGCATGGAACCGGACAGTTCACGCGAGTGGCTGGCGTCCCAGGATATTGGGTGCCGCAGGTCAACTACCCGCCAATTGCCGTGACGCTGACCGACGGGCTTGTGGGCGGGACGATCACTGGCCATGATGAAGCAGGCAATCCGGTTTACGCGCGCGACGAGTCTGGCAACATTCCCGGGCAGACCACGGCCAAGGTTCTGCAATGGAGCATCCCATCGCAGGGGGCGAACGTCGCATTCCAGTATCGCGTGGCAGGTAGCAGCAGTTGGGGGACCTTGCCCGTTTGGACCTATCTGAATGGTACGAACGAATCGGGCACTTCGCTGGGCGATCAGCGGGTTGACATCAGCAGTCTGTCGGCCGGCAACTTCGAATACCAGGTAATCGTCACTGATGCGAGCGGCAATCGCATTGCACAGGCTACGGGCAACCTGACCGTCAATGCACAAGGGGCAGGGCACTACGAGACCCAGAGTGTTCAGGTCCAGGTGCCCGTGACGGTTACGCCTCCGGATCCGTCGAACTACATCACCGGCTGGACGAAAGCGCAATACGGTGCACCAGTCGTGGTGGGTACGGACGAGAGCGGCAACCCGATCCTTGGGGCAAATTACGCATGGCAAGGGAACGTGGTTGTTGGTGTGCCGTACACGCAAAGCCAGGTGGTGGGCTACCAGCAGGAAGCGTATACCGTTCAGGTGCCCACTCAAGGCAGCCCCATCATCTCGGGCTACGACGAGTCTGGTAATCCGATCTATGCGCATGACGAGTCGGGCAACATCCAGTACACGACAGTCTGGGTGACACAAACACAGTGGCGCACCGTGCCGGTCTACGGTTCGGTGACCGTGAATCCGCCTGACCCAAGCCAGTACATGACCGTGCCGTCCAAGCCAATCTACGGCCCGCCGGTTGTGGTGGGTACCGACGAGAGTAGCAACCCGATCCTGGGTGAGCATTACGTGCGGCAGGGTAGCACCATTGTGGCCGTTCCCTACACTGTCTACCAGACGCAAACCCAGCAGCAACAGGTCTGGATTGCTGGCGCCACACCGCCGCCAACCATGACGTCGACTACGCCGCCGTATACGCCGGCGTACTACGTGGATCCGACGCCCTCGTACTTCAATATCAGCCTCAACACGACCACCAGCGTGGCCATCAGCATTGACGCTGTGCAGTCCGGTGGCGTGTTGAGTGAGGCGGCGCAACAGGACGGCGATGTCCGCTGGGTCCGGCCCACCATCAACCAGAAGCTGGATCGCTGGGGCAACGTAATCGAGATCACAGACCCGCGCTCGCCGAACTGGAAGACGACCTATCGCTACAACGCCAACAACCAGGCTGTCGAGGTACATCAGCCTGACGCGGACGGCAATCAGACTGCAAACGGTCCCGTCACGCGCATGACGTACGACCGCCTTGGTCGCCAGTTATCCCAGACGGATGCCAATGGCAACATCACCGGTAAGGTGTACGACCAGGCTGGCAACCTTACGGCTGAGCGCCATGGCGACGGCAATTCGGTGCAGTACCGCTATGACGCGTTTGGCGACAAGATAGCCATGATCGACGCCTTGGGGCGGATCACCGGTTACACGTACGACCACATGAGCCGCCTGCTCGCGGTTCGGCATGCACAAGTGGATGTGCGTACGGTTGATGGGGGCAACTCGCTTCAGGATCTTGGGTGGCAGAACCTGGTCGAGACGTACACGTATGACCAGGCCGGCCGCAAGTTGTCGCAGACCGACGGCGCGGGCGAGACCGTTCGCTACCGCTACGACATGCGCGGCAACTTGGTGGCGACCACGCAACCGCTTGGCCAAACTACGCTCTATGGCTACGACGCGCAGGGCCACAAGACGATCGAGGTCGATCCCACTAGCATGGCGGCCACTTGGTCTTACGACTATTTTGGAGCCGCACAGCATCACACCGACATCGGAGGAGCGAGCTACAGCTACTCATATGACTTTGCGCGCCAGCTCGTTACTCAGACGAACACGCGAGGCCAGTCGCTGCACTACACCTACGACGCAGCCGGCCAAGTCATCCAGATTCGTGATGATGCGATCGATCAGACCACGACGTACGCTTACAACTTGGCGGGCAGCCACGTGCGTGAGCGCACGGTTCAGGGCGGCGTCGTGTACCAGAACAACTTTTTGGCCTACGACGCGCTGGGGCGTCTGCGTGACGTTGCCGACGGCGATGTGCACATCACTATCGACTACGACAAGGTTGGCAACCGCACGCACATCGGCACCCATGCCATGAACGGCGACACCAGCAGTGACAGCGACCGCTGGTTCCAGTATGACAACATGAACCGGCAGATCGTGGTGGACGCGATCGACCAGAGCGGCGACCTGGGTACGCAAGGTCACCGCATTGGCTATGATGCTAACGGCAATCGGACGTCAGACCAATACTGGGGCAATCAGGTTATCACCACTGGTGGCCAGCAGGTGATTGTCGGCTACGACGAGGGCGGCAGCGCAATCTACACGACCACACCTGTCACCTATGTGCGCCAGCAAGGGTTGACGCAGGAGTTGTACTCCTACGACAACATGGACCGTCTGACGAGCGTGGTGCGAGACGGTGTGCAGGTCGACCACCGCTACTACGATGGTGCGAGCCGCCTGGTGCAGACAGGACCGGCTGGCAACCTGCCGCAGGGCTACGCCGACAAGCTCAACGAGGGTGTGCCGCAGGGCCTGTCCAACGGTCTGGAGACCCGCATCAGCCGCTACGACGCCAACGGCCGTCTGTTGCACCAGACGACACTCAAGAGCGACAACTCCGCCAAGTCGGACATCGACTACACCAGCTACGATGCGGCCGGTAACGTGCTGCAGTATGTGGTGCAGGACCACGAGAACGACTACACCAACACGTACAGCAACACCCTCACCCGCTACGAGGGCTACAAGGCATCGGTTGTCTCTGGCACTAGCACCCAGTTCGATCCGGGCTCGACCACCAGCCGGTATGACGCCAACGGCAACCTGATTCGCATTGACGATTCGACCAAGATCCAGAACGACCGCACCCTTGTTAACGACGTAGCCGGCCATGTGCTGGCGGTGAACCAGGGCGGCAACATCGAGCGGGAACTGGTCGTCAACGGCGAGGTGCTTGGCCAGCACGGCATGGGGATCAACCCGGTCACGCCGCAGGATGGCAACGGCAACCCGAACTTCACGAATCTGGCGGATTTCAACTTCGGCTACCAGCCGATCGTCAGCAGTTACCCGAACGCGAGCACGGGCAGTTACACGGTGCAGAGCGGCGACACGCTACAGAGCATCGCGCGCAGCGCCTATGGCGACTCTGCGCTGTGGTACCGCATTGCTGAAGCTAATGGGCTGAGCTCTGACCGCGATGTGCGCGTTGGTCAGACGCTGAATATCCCGAGCCTGGCAGCAGGCGCGCACAACAACACGGGCGTGTTTAAGCCGTATGACCCGAGCAAGGTGGTGGGGGATACGACGCCGAATCTGCCGATGCCTTCCGGCGATAGCGGGTGTGGCCCGGTCGGGCAGATCGTAATGATCGTCGTGGCGATCGTGGTTACGATCTATACGGCGGGGGCGGCAGCCGGTGCGTTCAGCGCGGCCGAAGCTGGAGCGGAGGCGGGCGCTGCGGGAGCGGCCGAAGCCGGAGCCGGAGCGGCCGAAGTGGGCGCTGGGGCGGCCGAGGCTGGGGCGGCGACGAGCTCGATTGGCAGCACCTTCGGTGCTGGGTTGCAAGTCATGCAGGGTGTGTACGGTCTGCCGGGACTGGGCTATGCGGCGATCGGCGGAGTGGCGGGCTCGGTGGCCAGTCAGGCGGTGGGGAATCTCATTGGCGCGCAGCACGGGTTCAATTGGGGCGCTGTGGCGATGAGTGGGATCAGCGCAGGGGCAGGTGCGGGTGCTGCAAGCGTGTTCGGCAGCGGCATTGCAACGGCAGCCCTGACGAGTGCGGCAACGCAAGGCATTGGGGTTGCCACCGGATTGCAGCACAGCTTCAACTGGCGAAGCGTAGCGGCGGCGGCGGCGGGCGCAGCGGCAGGGTCGGCCGTGGATGCTGGGTTGGGAGCTGTGGGCGGCGATATTCTTGGCTCGCCCGCGGGGCAGTTGATCGGCCGCACGTTGAGTAGTTTGGCAGCGGGAGTCACCACGGCAGCGATGCGTGGTGGGCGCGTGGATATTGTTTCCGTGGCAACGGATGCGTTTGGCAATGCGCTGGGGTCAAGCCTCGCAGCGGCAAGCACATCGCAGCCGGCGTGGGACGGCACGCTCTACGGTTCCGCACCTGGCTATAGCTATCTGGACAAAACGCCGGTGACTGGAATGTTCGTCTGGGCTGACAACACGGCGTTGCAATCGGCCTCGGTCGATGCGCCCGCTGGGTTGGTGTCAGGAACTGCTGTGGGTGGTATGAGCAGCATCTCGGCAGTAGCTGCAGCCCTCACCTCTACCGGTGGGGCGCCGTACGACTCCATTGCGACGCAAGCGGCCAGCGCGGTGATTGGGTCTGGGCAACAGGGCGTGACGTCCGATGCGGGCGGCAGCATCAACGATGCTCACGCCGCGCGCGTGGCGGAATTGCAGGCAATGGCCGGCCAGGCTTTGGTGGCAAGCGATGGATATAACATTGGTGGTGGAATCAATGTCCTGATCACGGGGACGGCCACGCCGCAATCGCAAGAGCCGGTCGGCACAGGCTCAACTGCGGGACTGGCGAATACCGTTGGCACCAATGACCTGAGTATCGTGTCGCGGGACCCGAATACGGGTGCCATCACTTGGAACACGGGAGCGGTGTCCTATCCGATTCCGGCACCGGATATGAGCAGTCAGCCGTTGCCACCTGCGTTCGGAGACAAGATTGCGGCGCTGTCTAGTGAGGGGGCAGGACAGGCATTCCTGCGGGGTTGGACGGGCGGGTATGCCGGCGTGATGGAGGGGGACAACCCTTCGGCTGCACTGATGGCCGGCAAGTATCTGCGAGAGGGCTGGAATAGCACCAAGCAGTTTGCATACGACATGACCGGTGCTTCGGCGTTTGACGCGGCACGGGCTAACTGGGCTGCTGGAGACTACGCTGGAGCTGCTGTTTGGGGTGCCAAGTCGCTCACCGATGCAGGTATGGCCGTATTTGGCTTAGGAGCAGTGCGTCCTGCCACTGCTACGGCAGAGGCGGTAGACGCACTCGCTACAACTGGCTCGCCGGCCTGGAAAGGAGCTGGGCCAGTTCCAGGCACCTTCGGCGTTGGCCCAACGACTGAATCGGTAGCCGGCCTGCGCAACTACTATCCGAAACAAGGTTCCATTGAATTCGTGTTTGACCCGGACTCATCCACCTTTGTTGTTGGCCGAGCAAAAGTCCAAGTAGGTTCACCACATGAGAGTCTGGCGTCTTCCATTGGAGCCGACCCAAGCCGAGTAGTGGGGGGTATGTTCACGCGCACAGAAGGTGGTGGGATACTCACGAATGAATTTAGTGGCCATTATTGGCAAAACTGGACTCCTCAGGTCCGCCAGCAGTTCTCCGACTTTATGAACTCTCGGGGGCTTCCAACTGTGCATCGGGAGGGCATGTGACATGTTGCAATCAATTAATTCTGGGGGCGCTGTTGTTGACATCGGCCACGGTCTTACGCTGAGTCTTGGTGAAGATGGACGCTGGCAAGTCGTGGGCGCCAACGGCACTTGGTCGCTTGAGGGTGAAAGGGACTTCTATCGTGCAGTGACGTTGCTGGAGAAAAGCTTTGCCGAAGCAAGTGAGGCTGTACACCGCTGCTCAATGGCAAGGCCGAACTCTCGGCCGTTTCAATTCGAGGCCGTTGTAAAGATGGCACTGCAAAGTGCAACTGACCACTGGGCTTCTCTTGCCTTGGAGTGGTTCCCGCACTTGCTCCGTGACCAACGTAAGGCGCTCACTAATGAACTACGGGCAGTGATCGATTCGAGGTGGGCAAGCCAAAAGGTCCGCCAGCATGCGGACCGAGAGCTTAAACAGTTAACGGACTAGCTCCATCTGCGCTCCTACTTTAATGCCCGCCTTGAGCGGGCGTTGTCGTTTCTAGGGTCGCAGTGCGTCAGTCTGCCGCTTCCGATTGCACGTCACACGACGTGTTCGCCGTTCTCGTCGAAGCGCACGAGCTGGCGCCGGCCGTCGGGAAAACGCTTCTCGACGAGCCCAGCGGGCGTGGTCGCCGTCGTGCAATAGATCGGATTACCCCTGGCCAGATGTCCACGCGCAGCGGCGCCATCGTCATGCGCAAGGGTTGCCAGGAACGCCTCCAGTTCGGCGGGCGTCATCTCATCAAGCGGGGTCATCGGCTGCATGGCAAGGAATACAAAGGCAACTTAAAAGGAACAGAAAGGGAACACGCTGGGCGGTCGGGCGACGCGGCGGAAACTGAAAGGGAACGCTTCAGGAACTGTTTGGGAACATGTTGGGAGCACGGCGAGTGTGTCATGTGGCCTGCTCCAGCCTAGCAGGCCCGCAGACACCCTGAAAAGCGGTCGAAATACGCCCTTGGGGAGCTCGGATCGGTCCATCAAAGCCCTCGTTCTGGCTGCAATCTGTGGTGGTCCAACGGTCCTAGAAAGCCTACACACCATACGCACCTCGTGCGAGGAGCTGGAAACCCGCGCCAGCATTGGCGTTGCGGGAAATGGATGCGTTGCTTGGGGTGGAATCTGTCATACGTTAGGGTCCGCGAACCCGCATGGCAGCTAGGTTTGCACATGGCATGGCGTATTACTTGCTTGATGAGCGTGTCGATCGGCGGACGTGTCGCCCGCGCAAAAGCTCCTCATCTGGCCGTTTGCTTCCGATTGCACGTCGGGGCCGTTGCAGCGTGTTCCGAAGAGCGAAAAGAAACGGGTATGCGAACCGGACGCTTGGGCTGCGGTTGCCGCTCAAGAACCGGGTGGCTGGCGCCGAGTTGCGCGCACGGCTGCAGACAATCGGCATCCTGCGTGAGTCCGGCCATGAGCACTTCAACGGCTCGCTGGTCATCCCCATCCTGGACGCCGAGGGGCACGCGGTCGAAGTGTACGGGCGCAAGCTGCGCGACGACCTTCGCCCCGGCACGCCCAAGCACCTGTACCTGCCGGGACCGCATCGCGGGCTGTTCAACCTGGCGGGCGTCATCGAGGCGGGCGCACGCACCGACGACGGGCCGGGGGCGCGCGAGCTGATCGTGTGCGAAGCGCTCATTGATGCGCTGACCTTCTGGGTGCATGGATACACCAACGTGACCACCGCCTACGGCGTGGAGGGCTTCAGCGACGAGATGCTGGCCACCGTGGTGAGTAGCGGCATCGTGCGCGTGTTCATCGCCTTCGACCGCGACGAGGCGGGCGAGCGCGGTGCCGAGCGCCTGACCCCTGGAGCAAACCATGAACGACGCGCAAATCCTGACCTATCTCCAAAGTCATGCCCCTTTGGATCGCTTCTATCTGTTCATGCCGCGTGGGGGTGACGAGGTGCTGATGAAGTACCTCGACGCCTCGGGGCGGTCGTGGAACATCATGGAGGACGACGATGAGACTGTTGCCCAGGCTGTGGCGTTTTTGAAGCGCTCAGGCGTTCAGGTCTTTGATGACTACGCGGCCCTTCTCAAATTCGAGGAGGGGGCCGGCAGGCGACCTGATTGAGATTCTCTCTCTGTGTTCGCGGCTCCCAAACCGCACATCGAGGCCTTCAACATAAAAACCCTCATTCTGAATCGTACGTCGCGCCGCAAAGCCGCGCCCTATAAGGCGTAGCGGGCGATATAGGTACGACTTCGCCACGGACCTGATGCGTTTGGCAATGCGCTGGGTAGTAGCTTGGCGCAAGCTAACAGCGCGCCGGCGTCGCAGGCGTCGCAGCCGTGGGATGGCTCGCTGTATGGCTCGGCACCCGGCTACAGCTATCTGGACAAAACGCCGGTTACCGGTGTGTTCACACAGCCGAGCAGTGCGGCGTCGAGCTTCGATTCCGATGCGGCCTACAACCAACTCGTTGCAGCCTTTAGTGCGCCACAGAACGGGACTGTCAGCGCGCCGGGCGTGCTGATGGCGGCCAATGATCTGACGCAGCGAGGGCAGCCGGTAGTGATGTCCGATGCTGGGGGCGCGGAGCAAGACGTCCTGGGCGAGAAAATCGCTGAGTTGCAACGATCGCCTATCTGGAACGATGCAGGTAGTGCAGGAGTGGATCGTTCGGGAGAATCGATTGTGCCCATGCCGCAAGTCGTAGCTAGTGGTGTGGATAGCGCTGGGCGGGCGTGGTATCAGTACGACGACGGAGCAATAACCCGCGCAGTGCCGAGCCCTGTTCTCGATGCCCAGGAGCCGAGCGTCAATCTGCCGCTTCCGATTGCATGCCTCCCTCCATGACGTGTTCCCCATTTAAGGTCAAAGCGCACGAGTTGGCGACGTCGTCATGCGCGAGGGCTGCAGGAGGGCGCAAAGGCAGCGTGAGAGTCACGCCAAAGCGCCTTCAACCGAACACAAAAGGTCCATCGGTCTGCCGTAAAACTGTCTCCAATCCCCGGCATCGCGTAGGAACGGTAAAGGGCAGGATGCCAGATGTATATCTCACGATATGCATCTGATCCGGGTCCGCTAGGTCGCTTTGGGCATTTCACAAACTGTCCCGTGGCGGTAACAAAAAGCAGCGCTTGATGAACTGTTCCGGAATATCGCTAGCGCCTGACTAAGGCAGGAATTTTCACTGCGGCGATCTGTTCGGCTTGACTGCTCGCCTCAGGTGTGGTGGGTGGAGTCCGCTGTGAGATGTTTTTCCATCATTCGCGCGCCCTAAACATTCCCCCAAAACCTTGGATATATGAGGAGAACGGTGCGAACGCCCAGCGTTGGCATTGAAAATGAATCATAGGTCGCAAATTTCGCGATCAGCGACTCCCGATAGTCCAAGCCCGATGTCCATCCTGCAGTCTCTGTTGTCCCACATCCGCCCGGTTCGCAAGTGGGCGATCGCCAATCAGGCAAAGGTGGGGTTTTCGATCTTCGATTTCCACCTGCGGATATTGGTCGAGAACCGGGAGCTACTTCTGTATCCCCGCTTCTCAATCAAGGCCGGGGACAGTGTTGCCTATACGTCGGAAGTTTCGGACGACTGCACCTTCATCGGATGGGCGCCCTATACCACCAGGCGGTGGGCAATCTCCAGCGACAAGATGCTGTTCAAGCAGTACTGCTTGGAGGCGGGGGTACGTACGCCGCCCGTTGGGGATGCGGTACTCGATGGCTTGATGAACTTCATCATCAAGCCGCGCAGATCCTCATTCAGTGATGGCATTCGCGGCCCGTTCCGGCCCGATGCGCTGAATCGCGAGTTGTGTGGTGACGGTGATGTGCGTGAGGCTTTCATCTCGGGAAAGATCGTCAAGGCTTGGTATTGGTACGGAGTCATCGTCGCCGTCGAAGTGACGGATTTCCCCGTTGTCTATGGCGATGGTATGCGGTCAATCGGTCAGATCGTGTTGGCGCGTCGCGGTTCATTCGACGCAGACTTGACCAAGGAAAGCATCGACCAGATGCTAGCCTGGCAGGGTTGGCATCGAGATGACGTGCCAGGGGCGGGGGTGGCGGTGCAGGTGGATTTTCGGTATCGCAGCCGGTTTCATCGCTTTGAGTTCAAGGACACGGATTGCCTGGCAACGCTCGACCTCGGGGTTCGTCAGCAGTTGGAGGAAGCGGGGCGCCGCATGGTGAATGGCATCGATGCCAATGTCAGGCGGTTCTCGATGTTCACTCTGGACGCCATGCTAGATGACAACGGTTTGGTCTGGTTCCTGGAGATGAACAGCAACCCGATGGTGCATCCAAGTATGTATCCGGAAATGCTGAGCAGCATCTTCAATGCGGCACGGCAGGCGGCCCCGGCCGTCGCCACGGCTTCGTAGGGTGTACATGTTCGAGCTTTCCGAAAACATCACCCGAGCCAAGCTCGACCCCAAGCGGCTTTGCCCCATGCTTGCGGGGCCGGCCGTGTTGGCCGGTTCTTGCTTGATTGTCCGCTTGCCCGAGGCCTCTCTTGAAATTCGGGGGCAGGCGCACCTGCTGCGCAAGGTCGTGGATCTGTGCGATGGCACTCGCAGCTTGCTCGAGGCTGTGGACGCGGTGCCCGGTGCATCCCGCGAAGCTTTCCGTGATCTGCTGATGGCCATGCTGGATGCGCAGGCACTGATTGATTCGGCGCGCTATGTCGCCAAATCCCTGCACCACGGCAATCTGAATAGTCCCTTTGGGCGCGCGGTTGCAGATGAGGTGTCTCGGGAGATTCTCCTGCGAAAGAACGTCGATCGCTCTGAGGCATATACGGTTGCCGCCAGCCCGTTGGATGATCTGGTCAAGGCAAGAACGTCAGCGCGTACCTTTGACGCTAAGGCGATCTCCTTCGATGCGCTGCGTTCGCTGTTATGGATCCTGTGTGGTGTTGTTGACGACCAGCATGGCTGGCTGGGCGAGGATGTGCGACGCCGAACGATTGCATCCGGCGGTGCATTGAATCTGATTCAGCCCTACGTAGCGCTGCGGTTGCCTGTTGGGCCGCTCGTACCGGGCATCTACAGAATCGGTTATCCGGGTGCCCGGCAGATTTCGTTTGCCCGGCTCGATAGTGATATCGACCGGCTGCCGTTGACCATCGCCAAGCCGGGCATTCTTACGCACGCAACTGGAATGGTTTTCTTGCTTGGCGATGCAGACACAGCCGCGCTGCGCTATCGCAATCGGGCCGTGCGGTATCTGTTCATGGAGGCAGGGGCAGCGCTGCAGAATCTAGCGTTGTGCGCCGAACCACTTGGTGCGGGTGCCGTCACCATCGGTGGTCATGACGAGAGTGAAATCGGCGCGCTGTGCCATGACCGGGCGGCCCTGGTACTGGCTGCTGCAGTGATCGGCTCGGCGCCATCCCAGGAGCAGATTGCGATGCTCCGTGAACGCTCCGTGAATGCGCAGGCGAGCTGGATGCCCTCCCGTAGCATCCACTACTCGACGCCAATGCATCGTGCGGTGGCGAAGGCAGAGAACGTGAAGGGCGAATCGCCGTTTTCGTGGGGGCGAGACCGGCTTCCGTGGCTTGCTCATGTAAAGGCGTTGGCGGAGGCTGTAGAGCGAGAGGCATATCGCGTCCCCCGAGACTTGCAGTTCGGTGCGTTCCGTGATTTCGATCATGCAGTCGAGCCCAGCGCGCTGGTGGCGTACAGCGCGAGGCAACTTGCAGATCCCACTTTCCCATTTGCGGCGTTGGATGCAACCGCGGTCTATCCGTGGATAAAGGGTGTGGATACGAGCACAGGACGCGACGTTCTTGTGCCATCTGATCTCATCTTCTCGCGAAAAGTCGTTTCAGCCCCATGCGATCTTGGGGCGCGACTGACGCACCCGAGTTCATCAGGGTGTGCCGCAGGCCATACGCAGGATGAGGCACGCGATCGGGCTTTGCTGGAGGTAGTTGAGCGTGACGCGTTCATGCGGCATTGGTTGCGTCAATGTCCGGGGGTGGAGATCGGTCTCGTCTCGCTGCCAAAGGATTTGTTCAGCCGGGTGGCGCAGCTCATCGACTGTGGGTGGACCGTTGTCTTACAGCAGCTCACCTCATCGCTGGCATCAACGGTTTGTGCGAGCGCTCAGCACGGGCAACTCGGCAAGACCTGTGTTGCTGCGGCATCCAGTCTTCAAGTCGTTGAGGCGATTGAAAAAGCGTTGTCGGAGCTTGAAAGCGCCGTATTTGGCTGTTACGCGAATCCAGTTGACGCCAAGCTTTCAGCGGCCGAAGTCAAGGTGCCCGGTGATCATGCCGCACTCTATTGTCAACGTCGGTATTTCCGGCGCGCTGACGCCATGCTGCGTCCTGCGCAGCAGGTGTCGCTTGCGGATGCAGAGCGGAGTGGAAGGAGCATGGCGTCTTTGGCGGTGAGAGCCGAGAGTGCCGGTCTACGTCCGATTTTTGTTGACATCACACCGCATCGAAACGCCATCGATCAAGGCCGTACTGCCTTGATGGTGGCGAAGTGCCTAGTTCCTGGACTCGTGCCGATTTCTTTCGGGGCGGGTCTGGAGCCCCGGGGGATGGTAAGCGCCGTACATCCCCGCTCTTTTTTTCCACATCCGTTTTCTTAGTCCACAGAAGGAACCATTGATATGAACACGTCCATCGCTTCCAGCAAGGTGCCGTCACAGCAAGTCGCAGCTCCTGTTCAAGGTGTTGCGTTCTCGATCGTTCGCAAGGATCGCCAGTTCGCTATGCTCAGCGTGCCCGGCGGCAATGACAACGGTTGTGGCGCTCCGGCCTGATCGCCATTCCTCATCGCCGACCGCCAATACAGGTCGGCGATGCGATTCTGCGATCGACCTGCCACCTGCTGAGGCTGATCAATCGCTGCGGCTGCTGCAGCCCAGACTGCGAGTTGCCGCTGAACTGGAGCCCCGATGATCGAGCATTCCCCCTACTTTCTGTCGCACGACGATGATTCTGCCGAGGTCACAATGACGCGCGTCTTGCATTTCGATGCAGATCGTTTCCGATCAAGCTGCATGTTTCCAAGTCGAACGACTTATTGGCTGGAGCCAAGTACACCTGAAGCCGAAAACGGAAGCAGATAACCCTAAGGCGAGTTGATCTCCGTGCAAAAAGACATTGCCGTCGCAATTCTCTGCACCGCGCTCTCCGGCTGCGCAAGTTCCGGTCGAATTGGTGATCTCCCTGCTATTGAGGCGGGAGCCGCCTCGTCTCCCTTGGCGCTGATCGCTCCAGCAATTTGATTGGCGCAACGAACAGCTACATTGTCGCGTTGGATGGCAAGGACATTTTCTCCATTCGCTCGGGTGAGAGTACGCAGTTCGCCGTACCGGTGGGCCAGCACACCGTGTCGGTGAAGCGCTTCGGCGGCTGGTCACCGACCTGGAAAGAACATGGTACGCAGTTTTCGGCAGTGGCTGATGACGCGAGCTACTTCGAAATCAGTCCAAACCTGACCTGCGCAAAGATCGTCCAGCTCGATTCCGACACAGCAAAGAAACAACTGGCGGCAACAAAGTTTGTCAGTCCGACAACCGTGTCGAACAAGTAGCTGTCTGTAGTGGTCTAATAAATCCGGACACTCACATAGGCGAGAATGCTCGCAGTGGAGAGGTGTCTGATGGCCAAGCAACGTCGTTCGTTTTCCCCCGAGTTCAAGCAACAGGCAGCCAGTCTGGTTCTCGACCAGGGCTATAGCCATATCGAGGCGAGTCGCTCGGTCGGCGTCGCCGAGTCGGTGCTGCGGCGGTGGGTGCAACAGCTCCAGATGGAGCGCCAGGGCATCACGCCCCAAGGCAAGGCCATGACCGCGGATCAGCAGCGTATCCAGGAGCTTGAAGCACGCATTGAGCGCCTCGAGCGTGAGAAGGCCATTTTAAAAAAGGCTACCGCGCTCTTGATGTCGGAAGGCATCGAACGTACGAGGTAATTGATCAGATCTGCCGAAGCGAATCGGTCGAACTGGCTTGCGCAGTCTTCGACGTGGCGCGGTCTTGCCTCTATGCCCACCGGGCGCGTGCCCAGCGCGCTGACAGTGAACGCATGGCACTGCGCAGCCGAGTGCACGAGCTGTTCGTCGAGAGCCGAAGCTCGGCTGGCAGCCGCAGCATCATGGGCATGATGCGCGAACAAGGCACGGTGATTGGCCGCTTCAAAGTCAGTCGTCTGATGGAGGAGCTGGGTCTGATCTGCAAGCAGCCCGGCGGCCACGCCTATAAGCAGGCCACGGTGGAGCGGATCGACATCCCGAACCGGCTCAATCGTCAGTTTGCGGTCGATGCGCCGAATCAGGTCTGGTGCGGTGATATCACCTACGTCTGGGCTCAGAGCCGCTGGCATTACCTGGCGGCAGTGCTCGATCTGTTCACGCGACGGGTCGTCGGCTGGGCATTCTCGACACGCCCCGATGCTGATCTGGTCGTGCAAGCCCTGGACATGGCCTATGAGCAGCGTGGCAGACCGCAGGGGCTGCTGTTCCACTCGGATCAAGGTGGCCAGTATGCAAGCCGTAAGTTCCGGCAACGCCTGTGGCGCTATCGGATACAACAGAGCATGAGCCGCCGTGGCAACTGCTGGGACAACGCTCCGATGGAGAGGTTGTTCCGCAGCCTGAAGACCGAGTGGTTGCCGTCAGTGGATTACATGACGGCACATGAAGCACACCGGGACATCAGCCATTACCTGATGCACCGGTACAACTGGATACGGCCACATCAGTGCAATGACGGACTGGCGCCGGCTGTTGCAGAAGAAAAACTTAACGCAGTGTCCGGGATGGGTTGACCACTACATTGCACTAGTTTGCAGGGAAAGCGGCCTTTTTGCTGGACAATATAACAGCGCAATCGACCACCGGCCCGATCAAAGAAGTCCTCGAACATATCGCTCGGGGCGTCGATCTGCACCAAACTAACTACGGACACATTGATTCAAGTGTCACTCCGTTAGTCTGAAACCGTAAGCGGTGTTGGCAACGCTAGGGCCTACGTGGAGATTTTCGCTGTCCAGCGTTGTCGCGATCCAGTCTGCCCGGGTGCGGAGTCGCTACGCCATGCTACGGACAACGGGTGTGCGGTTGGCGAGGCGGTTATGAGGGCCACATGCAGCGCACATAGACTGCTGACAAGCCTGCGGAGCTCCTGCTGATACGACGCAGTTCGCTCTACCGGGGCTGCACCTAGATGCTGCCGGGAACTAGGAGGATGGCGCGCGTGACACGGGGGCGGATGGTCGGCGCCGACGACGAGCTCCCCGTGGATTGAGACCGCGCTTTGGGGTTTATAGCATTGAAGATGGGACCTTTGTCAGCCGGAGTAAACGTGTGCGGCCCATGCTTCCATCAGTGGGCGCCGCTGCTCCAGCAAGTCTGTCCGGTGGTAGGCCGCTTCTACCTTGTTCGTAACCGTGTGGGCAAGCGCACGTTCAGCAAGGTCCCGGGCATAGCCGCTCTCGCTGGCCCAATCACGGAAGCTGGAGCGAAAGCCGTGTGCGGTTGCAACTCGATCGGACGAGTCGCTCTCTGCTTTGACGCGACGGAGTAGGGCAGTGAGTGTCATATCGCTCAGCACCTTCTCACGCGGCGAAGGGAAGACCAAGGTGTCGTGTAGCTGGCTTTCCTGAAGCGTCTTAATGAGTGTCAGTGCCTTTTGCGACAACGGCACCCGATGTGCTTCCTTGGCCTTCATGCGGGCAGCGGGGATATTCCAGACGCGTGCGTGCAGGTCAAACTCGTCCCACCTTGCGCCGCGCACCTCGCCGCTACGGGTCGCGGTCAAGATTAGGAACAACAGGGCAGCGCGCGTGCTATCACCGATGCCGTGTTCGGCCAGATGTGCAGCGACGAACCCTGGCACTTGCCGCCAAGGCATAGCGGGTTGGTGTTCCGCCTTTGCGGATTGCTTAGGGAGAAGGTGGTCCACGACGCTGATGGGGTTTGCGGTGATATGGCCGTGAGCCCACGCCCATTGCATGACAGCGTGCATTCGTTGTCGCGTGCGGCTGGCCGTTTCGGCCTTTGTCAACCAGATTGAGCGGAGGACGTCTGCACAATCGGCTGGGCTAATCATATCAAGCTTGCGGTTCCCAAGCTTTGGGAAGACGTAAGTCTCCAATGTGCTGATCCACTGCGCAGCATGCTTTTTGTTCTTCCAGCCGGGCTTGAGGTCTTCGTGGACCTGTCGGGCAGCTTTCTCGAAGGTAAGTGCGGCTGAAGCGACAGCGGCAGCTTCGCGTTCCCGGTTGCGTTGATCAATCGGATCTTCGCCGTTGTCGATGAGTTTGCGCATGGCGAGCGCTTTTTCACGGGCTTCCGCGATCGACGTTTCAGGGTACGCGCCGAGGCCGGCGTCTCGCCGCTTGCCAGTGGCAGGACTGGTGAAGCGCAAGATCCATTTGCAGCCGGATTTTGTGGGCGACAGCAGCAACCCTGTTACCTTCCCATCGAAGACCGCCTTGTCGTCCGGCTTGAGTGCCCTCGCTTGTTTATCAGTCAGCATCGATTTCTAGCCCATCAATCAGCCCATCAGCGGATGCCGGATGGGGTTGGAAGATGCTAGATTAAATTGGACCGGAATTGGTTGCAACCTATTGAATTATTGGAGGAAAATTGGAAGAGATCGGACGATGCTGGATTCGCTTATGGCGGTCACCCTCTCCGCCAGCAGTAGCAAAAGCCCCTTGGTTTTACGACCAAGGGGCTTTTTGTTTGGCGTCTAGATTTGGTCTGGCGAAAAAACGTGGGCACCGGTGGTCACGCTGCGCGGCTGCCCGCCCGCGCCAGCATGTTCTCAATCTGCTGATCTTTCTCCTCCCACAGTTGGGCAAGCCAGCGGTGGAAGTCGCTGCGGAAGGCGGCGTCGGTGCTGTAGTCGTGCGTGCAGAAATCCGGCGGAATCGGCAGTTCGCGAATATGCACCATCACCCGGCCGGCTTGGCCGCTGGCCAACTGCCAGAAGCTTGGTGTGCCGTCTGGGTAGGCAATGCTGATATCGAGCAGCGATTGGAACCGCCCACCCATGGCATTGAGCGTCAAGGCCAGCGCGCCGGCCTTTGGCTTGAGCAGATGGCGATAGGGCGACGACTGCTTCCGGTGTTTTGCGGGGGTGTACCGCGTGCCTTCGGCAAAGTTCATGACGCTGGTCGGCACGTGGGCGAACTTGGCGCACGCGCGACGCGTGGTTTCGCGGTCTTGATTGCGCAGCTCGGGGTGCTTGCGCAACGCTGCCTTGGAGTGCCGCCGCATGAACGGAAAATCCAGCGCCCACCAGGCCAGGCCGATGACCGGCACGTAGATCAACTGTTGCTTGAGGAAGAACTTGAGCAGAGGGATGCGCCGGTTCAACACCCGCTGCAACACAAAAATGTCCACCCAAGACCGATGGTTGCAATTGACGAGGTACCAGCCCGCGTAACGCAGGCTGTCGGCGCCTTCTATGCTCCAGGGCTGGCGTTGCAGCAGGCCGATCCAGGCGTTGTTGCAACCGATCCAGCACGTGGCGACCCAATTGAGCATGGGGTCGATCCGGCGGCGGACTGCCGCTGCCGGCACCAGCAGCTTGAACGCCGAGAGCGTGAACAGCGGCACGCTCCAGAACAGTGTGTTCAGGGCCAGCAGGATTGAGCTAAGCGTGCCCAGTACAAAGGCAGGCAGGACGCGAATCAAGGCTCCTCCAATGAGCGCCCGCGGGTGGCCCGGCAGGCAGAAATCGTGATGTTGACGATACGCGAGCGTAGCGCGGATCGGCCGTCCAGACCATGCGTTGCGTCAGGATTCATGCTTCGCATCTGAGAAGCGAAAAAAAACCCTTGGTGTTGGCCAAGGGTTCTTTCTGCACAGGTCCGGCTCAGAACGAATGCTTCAGCCCCACACCTGCCAGCACCGTTTTCGCGCCTGGCGCGGTGCCGCCCGCAACGATGGAAGTCTTGAGACTTTCCAGCGGATCGGCCGTGCCCACCGCGCCCGCATTGACGTACACGAGCTGCGCATACAGCGTGGTGCGTTTGGAGAATGCGTAGTCGTTGCTCAGCACGATCGACTTGGTGGAGCTGTCGTGCGCGCTGCTTTCGTACTTGCTGTAATAGCCGGCCAGCGTGGCGGTATTGGCGGGGCTCCACTTGTAGTCGAGCCCGGCGCCGATCGATTTGACGTCCGACACGCGTTGGCCACTCGGCGCGTTGTTGGTCACGCCAATGTAGTTGACCCGGCCCGTGAAGGCGCCGAACGGTACGGCCACACCTGCGCTCCACAAGCGGCTGAGGGTCTCGCCCGTGCCGCTGTCGGCCGTTGACTGATAGCCGAGGCCAACTGTGACCGGCCCCGTGTACGTCGCACCCAGCGAGAGTTCATTGCCGCGCTTGAAGCTGCCGGCGGTCTCGCCAAATGAGTACGCCACGCCCAGCCACACGGGCCCGAAATTGTTGGAGTATTGCAGCGCATTGCCAATGAACACGCCCACGTCGTTGCCGGGGTTGGTACCGGCGCCCATCGAGTTGCCCGGTGCGGGCAGTTGGTTGTAGGCCCAGCCGTAGAGATTCGAGAACTGCTCCTTGAAGCCGCGCGCTTCCGTGCCGATCGTGCCGATGAGGGCTGGGCTGTACTGACGCCCCAGCGTGACGGCGCCCCAGTTGCCGCTCAGGCCGACGTTGGCTTGCCGCCGGAACAGCTCTGAGCTGAAGCCCGGGCCGGTGGTGAGCGTGCCGGTGTCGCTGCTGAAATGTCCTTCAAGGTTGAAGTTGGCCCTCAGCCCGCTGCCCAGGTCTTCCGACCCCTTGAGGCCCCAGATGCTGGGGCTGATGCCGCCCGAATGCATTTCGGTGATGCTGCCGCCGGCCGCACTGCGGTTTTGATACTGAAGTCCGGCATCGACTGTGCCGTAGATCGTGACCGACGATTGTGCGATGGCGCCACCTGCTGCGCAGCCCAGTGCGGCTGCAATGGCGGTCAGGACGCAGGGTCGAAGGCGTGTGTTCTGCATGTTGTCTCCGTATTGTCGTTGTGTGATGCATCCATTGAATTGGCTCGGACGCATGCGGTGTTGGCGCTAAACACGCAGGGCGCGCGCTCAACGTCGGCGGGACTTTGCAATATGCATACCACGGCGTTAGTGGCGCATTGCGCGCAGTTGCAAGCAGTTGATTAACGTTTGCGGACGCGGGCACCTGTGCCGGCGATGTGGCGAGGCGGGACAGTTGATGCAACACATGTCCGCCGTCTGTTCAGCAATGGAGCAGCCGCGATCAGGCGCTCGGCGCGCTTTGCATCCAGCGATCTTCGAGCTCGCGCCACGCACGTCCGACGTTCAGCGCATGGCGGGGGTGGAAGTTGCGCCAGTCGCGATAGGCGTCGCCCGGGACGTACGCGAGCGCTCGCGCTGCGTCGCCACCGGCTTCAATGGCGCGCGTGATCGCGCTGTCGAGCATGTCGAGATAGGCCAGCGTCGGTTGCAGCATCTGCGCCGGCGTGCCGATGGCGGTGCCGACCACGATGCCGGCGGGCAGTTGCTCGAGCGCATGCAGCGCGCGCTGCCACCCAACCAGCGAGCCCTCCTGCAGGTCCGGAATGCGCTGCCGATATGCCAGGCCGCCCGTGCACAGCACCCCGCGCTGCGGCGCGTACAGCACCGTGTCAGATGCGCTGTGTGCTGCTGTGTGGACGTGGACCTGCCACGCTGTCTTGCCGGTGTGCAGCCAATCGCCGTCGCGCAATGCGGGCTCGGGATAGACGATGTGCGTTTCCTGCATGACGCGCGCACCGAGCAGGGCGGTTTGCCGCGTCAGGCAGGTCTGGCAACGCCGGCGCATCAGGTCGGTGGTGGCCGCCGATGCCAGGAAGGCAGGGCGTGGTTGCAGTTGCGCGAACGCCGCATTGGCGAGCACGTGTTCCGGGTGCGCGTGCGTGTTGACCACCCAGCGGATGGGTTCGGCCGTGATGTGCCGGATGGCCGCGATCAGATGGTTTCCCCATCGCGCGTGCGGGCCAGGGTCCACCACGAGAACGCCGTTGCCGGTCGTGTGCACCAGCGTGGGCACAACCTCGCCGGCATTCCCGCGCGAGGCTTCTGCGTTGACGGCGCGCGCAGCGTACAGGCCATCCTGCAGACGCAACAGCGTGACGCGTGCGGGTACCGCAGACACTGCCGGAGTCGGAGCGATCAAGGTTGCGAGCATCATGTGCATCCAACGTCGCCGCACGGGGTCCGGCGCCATGTCAGGGCGCCAGCGCGGCGCGCTCGTAGCCGGGGTAGAAGCGGGTCACGTTGCGCGTGTACTCCGCGGGCATGCCACCCCACTGCGCGTAGGGCGCGTCTACCGGCATCGCAATCACCTCGGCCAGGTCGCGTCCTTCGGTTGCCGCGCGGCGCATGCGGGCATCGAGCCACTGCAGGTACTGACGTGTCTGCGCAATGGCGTCGGCGTTGCCCAGCGCGGGCCCGTGGCTGGGGATCAACACGCGCGCGCCGCTGTCGGCAACGATCTTCTGCAGCCGATCGAGACTCGTCAGCCAATGCGCAATGTTGGCGTGCGGCGTGGTGGGAATCCGGTCGCGAAAAGCAATGCCGCCAGCGAAGACTACGCCGCTGGTCCGGTCCACCAGGACGAGATCGTCGTCGGTATGTCCGTGGAGGCGGATGAGGTCGATGCGATGGCGCCCCATGGTGCGTGCTCCGGGGCTCAATGACGTGCCGGGCGGTGTCGATACCGTGTTCTGCATCCACGCGCCGCAGATGCGGTAGAGATTGTCGGCATAGGCCGCGCCTTCGCGTTGCGCACCGGCAATGGTGCCGGGCAGCGCCTGGGCACCGACATCCGCATAGGCCTGGTTGCCGAAGAAATAGTCGGGATGTAGGTTGAGGTTGAACACCCAGCGCACCGGCGCCGATGTGACCGTGCGGATGGCCTGGCGCTGCTGTTCACCGTACAGCAGTGACGGCCCTGTGTTGATGACGAGCACGCCGTCGCCGGTATCAATAAAGCCGGTGTTGATGATGTTGCAGCCATTGCGCGCCGAAAAATCTGCGTTGGCGCCTTCCAGCACCCAGACGCCGGGCGCAATTGCGTGCGGTACGAGGTGGTAATCGGGGCTTTCTGCGCGTGCGATGGCAGTCAACATTGCCAGGCATAGCAGAAGGAAGCCCAACCGTGGATGCCGTCGGCTCATCGTGTCACCTGTGCGCGGATGCGGTTGCCGTTGTTGTCGACGCCGGCCACGCTGATGCCGCGTTCAACAGGGCCATCCAGATCGAACGAGAAGATCGGGTTCTCGGCCACGGGCTCGTACAGCGCCAGTTCAAGCATGGGCTGACGCCGGGCATCGAGCAGATTGAGCTGCTCGATATGGAAGGACGGAATGCCCGCCACCAAGCCCGTGTCCATCGGATGCATCACGCGCAGGCGGATGCGGCTGCCCGCGCCGTTGAAGCCCGGAAACACGCGCCACTCGACCTGGTTCAGCGTGGCGCTCCACGTGGCGTCCTGGCGTGTGGCGCCGGGCAGCGTGCAGCCGCCGCCGGTGGCATCCACCTGAAGGGTGCCGACATGCCAGACACCGTCCGGCGTGCGTGCGGCCACGCGCACCGGAGAGGCCTCCTGCAGTTTGAAACGGAACGACAGCGCCGGGCGCACGTGCATGGGCGCGAATTCCAGCACCTTGCGGATCGGGTTGCGGTCGACCACGACGACAATGCGTTCGACCTTGCCGAGCGCTGACGCGTCAAACGCAATTGGCACCTGCATCGGGTCTTCCGCAAATGCCGGCCCGGTGATCCTGATGCGGCTGTCGAACGTTGTCCGCGCCGCGCCAAACACCTCCTGCTGAATCGTCGGCCAGAGCGGCGAGGCCGCCGGGTCGATATTCGTATCGGCGCAGGCCGGCCAAGACAGGCACGCGACGGCCAGCGCGGCAGCGGCAGCATGGAGTGAAGCCGTTCTCATCGTGTGCCTTGGCAGGTTCAGATGAAAGCCCCGTGTTGCGAAAGTCATGCCATGCGTGCTTGGTGTCCGCACGCGCGTCCATCGGCTGTTCAGGCGATGGGGCGTTGAGCTTTGCAACACCCAGTGTTCCATTCTGGAGCAGTCTCACAAGCGGAATGGCGTGAACAGTTGATTCGAAGGGCATGCAGCATCCGCCGCAGGGGATGGCCCGGGTTTTGCAGATGACGACCGGACACAGCGCAGACAACGACGCTGCGGTCATCACTCAAACATCAGGAGACAACCCATGCGTTACGCTCATCCCGGCACTCCCGGCGCCATCGTTTCGTTCAAGCCGCGCTATGGCAATTTCATCGGTGGCGAATTCGTGTCGCCGGTCAAGGGCCAGTACTTCACCAACACCACGCCGGTGACGGGCGAGGTGATCGGCGAGTTCCCGCGCTCGACCGCTGAAGACATCGACCGCGCGCTTGACGCCGCCCATGCTGCCGCTGACGCCTGGGGTCGTACCTCGGTGCAGGACCGCTCGCTGATCCTGCTGAAGATTGCCGACCGCATCGAACAGAACCTCGAACTGCTGGCTGTGACCGAAACGTGGGACAACGGCAAGCCCGTGCGTGAAACGCTGAACGCCGACATTCCGCTGGCTGTCGACCACTTCCGCTACTTCGCTGGCTGCATTCGCGCGCAAGAAGGTTCCGCTGCCGAGATCAACGAGCACACCGTGGCCTATCACATCCACGAGCCGCTGGGCGTGGTCGGCCAGATCATCCCGTGGAACTTCCCGCTGCTGATGGCTGCATGGAAACTGGCGCCTGCGCTGGCTGCCGGCAACTGCGTGGTGCTCAAGCCGGCTGAGCAGACGCCGCTGGGCATCTGCGTGCTGATGGAACTGATTGGCGATCTGCTGCCCGCGGGCGTGCTCAACGTCGTGCACGGCTACGGCAAGGAAGCCGGCGAGGCACTGGCTACCAGCAAGCGCATTGCCAAGATCGCCTTTACGGGCTCGACGCCGGTGGGTTCGCACATCATGAAGTGCGCGGCCGAAAACATCATCCCGTCGACGGTGGAGCTGGGCGGCAAGTCGCCCAACATCTACTTCGAAGACATCATGCAGGCCGAGCCGAGCTTCATCGAGAAGGCCGCCGAAGGCCTGGTGCTGGGCTTCTTCAACCAGGGCGAGGTGTGCACGTGCCCGTCGCGCGCGCTGGTGCAGGAATCCATCTACAGCCGCTTCATGGATGCGGTGATGACCAAGGTGGCTGCCATCAAGCGCGGTGACCCGCTCGACACCGAGACCATGGTTGGCGCGCAGGCTTCGGAGCAGCAGTTCTACAAGATCCGCAGCTACCTGGAGATCGCGCAGGAGGAAGGTGCCGAATGCCTCGTCGGCGGCGATGTGGAAGTGCTGCCCGGCAATCTGTCAAAGGGCTACTACATCAAGCCGACGCTGCTCAAGGGCGACAACAGCATGCGCGTGTTCCAGGAAGAGATCTTCGGCCCGGTGATTGCCGTGACGACCTTCAAGGACGAAGCGCAGGCACTGCAGATCGCCAATGACACCGATTTCGGCCTGGGCGCCGGTCTGTGGACGCGCGACATCAACCGCGCGTACCGCGTGGGCCGCGCCATCAAGGCGGGACGCGTGTGGACGAACTGCTACCACCTGTATCCGGCGCACGCGGCGTTTGGTGGCTACAAGAAGTCGGGCGTGGGCCGCGAGACCCACAAGATGATGCTCGACCACTATCAGCAGACCAAGAACCTGCTGGTGAGCTACGACACCAAGCCGCTGGGCTTCTTCTGATGGTGTAGCAGGACGGCTGGCGCATGGTCATCGACACCCGTGCGCCAGCCGCTGACCTGCGAGGCAAAGACCCCGCAGGCGAAAAAAGAAGAGGAGACATGGCCGTGTGCCAACCATTTGCACTGCCGCAACGCGCGCAGGTGTCCCCCCATTGGCGCTGATTCCCGGTCGGGAATAGCCCTCGCCACGCTTCCACTTTGGGATGTGCCGTTGGCGCGCCCGGGCTCGGCGAACGAGAAACACCAGGGAGACACTCCGTGCATTCGAATACCAGCCGTTCGGGCAAGGACGCCAGCCGTCTGCGCAACGCCGCGCCACGTCTGGCAGGCGGGGTGGCGGCGCTCGCTGCCGCAGGCCTGTACTCGCCGGCGTTTGCCGAGGACCAGATCATTGCGGTGGCGTTGCCCACCGCCCAGGTTGTCGGCTCAACCCCGATCGACAGCATTGGCGTCCCGCTGTCGCAGTTCCCTGCCAATGCGCAGCGCATTAGCGCAAAGGATGCGCGCGAGCAACGCAGCTCGAATCTGGCGGACCTGCTGAACGACAACCTCGGCCAGGTCAGCATCAGCAATGGATCGGGCAATCCGTACCAGAACGACATCAACTACCGCGGGTTCCAGGTGTCTTCGCTGCTGGGCGTGCCCATTGGCGTATCGGTCTACTTTGATTGCGTGCGGATGAACGAGCCCTTCGGCTCCATCGTGAACTGGGACCTCATTCCCATGAATGCGATGTCCAGCGTCAACATCCTGCCGGGCTCCAATCCGATGTTCGGCCTCAACACCTTGGGTGGCGCGCTTGTCGTCAACACCAAGAACGGAAAGGACAACGCCGGCACGTCGATCGAGGCGTTGGGCGGGTCGTTTGGCCGCCGGGCGCTGAGCTTCGAGACCGGCATTGTCGACAAGGTGCACAGTACCGATTACTTCGTTGCCGGCAACATCGACCGGCAAGACGGCTTTCGCGACCACTCGGGTTCGAACGTCAAACAGCTTTATGGGAAAGCGCGGTGGCACGGCAACGACGGCGCTACTCAACTGGAGCTGTCGGCTGCGCTGGCAGATACCTCGCTGAGCGGCACGCAGTCGTTGCCGATGGACATGATGGCGAACCGCAGCGCGGCCTATACGTGGCCCGACACCATCTCAAACCGGATGGCGATCCTGAACCTGAAGGGCAGCCATTGGTTGAACGACACCAATCAACTGGCCGGCAGCGTTTACTACCGCAAGGCGAACCTGCACAACGTCAACAGCAACGCGCAGCTGGACGACGGCTGCTTCAATGACGACGGTTCGTTGGCGACGACCACCGCAGGTGGCATCACCGGCTACAAATGCGCGAACAAGGCGCCGAACGGCACGGCAGTAAATGCCGTGACCGGCGCCAATGCGCTCGCGCTGGGCTACGGCCGCTGGACGAACGCCATCAACACGAGCGTCGTCGATTCCGCTACGCATGAAGACACGGTGGGCTCGTCCCTGCAGTGGTCGAATTTCAGCCAGCTGGCGGGGCACAACAATACGTTCACGGTTGGCGGTGCGTTCGACCACTCGCGCATCACGTATGACCAGACGACTTATCTGGCACGGTTGATCAACTATCAGACGGTGGTGATCCCGAATCAAACGTACGGATTCACCGCCAACGGATCGGCGCCGTCGGCGTCGAACCCGGCTTTGTTCACAGGCAGCAACGTGATCGGTGCGGTCAACCTGTCGTCCAACGTCAACAACTTCAGCGCGTACTTCACCGATACGTTCAGCGTGACGGACAAGCTGAGCGTGACCGCATCCGGCAGCTTCAACTACACGACGCTCAACCAAGGCGGCGCCAACAACAGGTATCTGAACGAAGACGGCGGTTACGCCTGGACGGACGATGTATCGGGCGTGTCGTACTACAACCCCGGCTACGCGAACGCCTACCGGTATTCGAACGCCGGATCGGGCGCCGCATCCGCCCCGAACGGGATTCCGGCAGGCGCAGTGGCCGGGCCGGAAACCAACAGTCTGGCCGGCTCGCATCACTATCACCGGTTCAATCCGGCATTGGGATTCAACTACGACCTCGGGGCCGGGCAGGGCATCTTCGGCAGCTATAGCGAATCGATGCGCGCGCCGACATCGATCGAGCTGTCTTGCGCCGATCCAAACAGCCCGTGCTCGCTGCCGACCGGGTTCAACGGCGATCCAGACCTGAAAGCCGTGGTGGCCAAAACCGTCGAGTTCGGCGGTCGCGGAAAGCTGGGCAAGTCCACCTACTGGAGTGCGTCTGTCTATGACTCGCGCCTCAGCAATGACATCCAGTTCATCGCCACGTCAAACACGTACGGCTACTTCGCCAACGTCGGCAAGACGGAGCGGCGTGGCTTTGAGCTGGGCGCAAGCACGAAGATCGACAAGTGGTCGTTGTCGGCCAACTTTGGTTATGTCGATGCGATCTACAAGTCGGCATTCACCACGGCCAGCGGGCAGAACGTGGTCAGCGGCAACAAGATCCCTGGCATCCCCGCGAAGACGCTCAAGCTTGGCGCGTCGTACACCTTCAGCCCGAACCTGTCGATGGGCGGGAACGTGATCCTGGTCAGCAAGCAGATCGCGCACGGTAACGAAAGCAATGCCGACCCGAACGGCCAGGTGGCCGGCTACGGCCTCGTCAATCTGAACCTGCACTACAAGCCGACAAGCAACCTCGAAATCTCGGCGTACATCAGCAACCTGTTCAACAAGCGCTATTCCACGTACGGCCTGTCGGGCATGCGGAGCATCTACACGCTGGCGACGCAGCAGTTCATGACGCCAGCGCCGCCACGCGCAATCTGGATTGGCCTGACGTATTCGTTTGGAGGCAAAGCCTCCAGTGCCGACAAGGACTGAGCCCCCGTAGAAGAGACGATCATGAATGCATTGACCTACTACATCCGGATTGCCACGTTGATCAGCGTGGGTTTGGTATCCATCCTCCAGGCGGTAGCGGAGGTGCCGGACCCCGTCGCCTATGTCACGAATCAAGGCGGCGGCGTGACCGTGCTGAATGCACGCACGCTCAAACGGGTTGACGAGATTGCCGTGGGCAAGGACCCGCGCGGCCTTGCAGTCACCCCCGATGGCCGCTGGCTGCTGACGGCCAACCAGGGCAGCGCCGATGTGTCGGTGGTCGATACGGGCACGCGTAAAGAGATCAAGCGCATCGCAGTCGGCAGGAATGTCGAATTCATGCGCATCTCGCCCGACGGCCGCCGGGCATTCGTCACCTACGAGCCGTCGTCTGAAGGTGGGCCGCCGGCCAAGAACGACGGTGCCCGGAAAGACGAAGGCGAGAAGGACGAAGCCCCCGCCGAAGTCGCAATCATCGATCTCAGCCAGTGGGCCGTGGTTGGCCGCATCAAGGCTGCACGCGAGACCGAAGCCATCGAATTTTCACCGGAGGGCAAGTTGCTGCTGGTGGCGAACGAAGGGGACAACACGGTCGGTGTCTACGAGTTGTCCACACTCAAGCAGATCCGTCGTGTGGATGTTGCGCCGTTCGGCAATCGGCCGCGCGGCATCAAGATCGCGCCGGATGGAAAGACCTATGTGGTGACGCTGGAAAACTCGAACAACCTGTTGTTGCTCGACCCCGCTTTCAAGCCGATCAAGACTGTGCCCACAGGGCAGGGACCATACGGCATCGCGTTTGACCGCGACGGCCGATACCTCTGGGTGGCCGCCAGCCGCGCAGATCAGCTGCAGGTGTTCGATGCCCGCACCTTCGCGCCGGTGGCCGCCATTCCGGTCGGCAAGCGTTGCTGGCATTTCAGCTTCATGCCCGGAGGGCAGAAGCTGCTGCTCGCCTGTGGCCGGTCGAACAGTGTGCAGGTGATCGATGCGCAGAAGCGCGAGGTCGTCGATACGCTCCCGGGCTACAAGCTGCCCTGGGGTGTGGTGACCTATCCAACCTCGGTGGGCAGTCTTGATGCGCCGCGCTGATCGCTCCTCCGCCGCACCGGCGCCGGCCTACGCGGGCCTGCCGATCGCTTTGCATTGGGTCAGCGCCTTGCTGCTATGCGGGCTGTTTGGGCTGGGCTACTACATGGCGGGTCTGGCCAAGGGCGTGCCCGGCAAGGCTGCCTGGGTGAATCTGCATAAATCGCTCGGCCTGACGGCGGCGCTGGTGATTGCGTGGCGCGTGGCCGTGCGCATACGCCGTGCTGCGCCCCCGTCAATTCCGGGGCTGCATTGCTGGGAGGCGGAGCTTGCGCGCATCACCCACCGCCTGCTCTACATGTGCATGGTCGTCATGCCGCTGTCGGGCTACCTCGGGTCTTCTTTCAATCAATACGGAACGCGCTTCTGGGGCGTGCCATTGCCGCGCTGGGGTTGGGTCGACAGCGCACTGCAGCACATGTTCTACACGGTTCACAGCACGACGGCCGACCTGCTGCTCTGCCTGGTTGCCTTCCACGTTGCCGGGGTGATCAAGCACCAATGGCTCGACGCACAGCGGTGCGTGCAGCGCATGTTGCCGGGCGGGCGCTCGCGGGCGCTGTAAGCCGCGGTCGTCGCGTGCTGCGTTCATTGCCCTGCTCCATTTCGCAACAGAACACCCGATGTGTTGCGGTATGGCACGCAACACCGCACTGCAAGCTGGCTGAAACCGCGATTTCACGGTGTTTTTCGATGGCACGGGATTTGCCCTGAGTCCGACCGGTGTGACATCACACTGCCGGACCTGGACCATAAATAGAGGTAGAGGAGACAAGAATGAGGACACTACGAGTGATTGCACTTGCAGCTGCCATGGCGGCTGCAAGCGTTGCCGTGCACGCGGCAACGCCCCCCGTTACCGATGCCATGATCGAGAACGACGCGAAATCGTCGAACGACGTGCTGACCTGGGGCATGGGTACGCAAGGGCAGCGCTTCTCGACACTCACCAAGATCAACACAAAAAATGTCGGCCAGCTCGTGCCGGCATGGTCGTTCTCGTTTGGTGGTGAGAAGCAGCGCGGGCAGGAAGCCCAGCCGCTGATCTACAACGGCAAGATGTTCGTCACGGCGTCGTACTCGCGCATCTACGCGATCGACCTGAAGACCGGCAAGAAGCTGTGGAAGTACGAGCAGCGTTTGCCGGAAGGCATCATGCCTTGCTGCGACGTCGTCAACCGCGGTGCCGCGCTGTACGACAATCTCGTCATCTTCTCCACGCTGGATGCGCAACTGATCGCGCTCAATCAGGACACCGGCAAGATCGTCTGGAAAGAGAAGATCGAAGACTACGCCGCCGGCTACTCGACGACCGCCGCACCGCTGATCGTGAAGGGCATGGTGCTGACGGGCGTGTCGGGTGGCGAGTTTGGCGTGGTAGGTCGCGTGGAAGCGCGCGACGCCAAGACCGGCCAGTTGATCTGGTCGCGTCCGACCGTCGAAGGCCACATGGGCTACAAGTACGACAAGGACGGCAACAAGACCGAGAATGGCATGACAGGCACGCTCAACGCGAGCTGGCCTGGCGAGACGTGGAAGACCGGTGGCGCATCGACGTGGCTGGGCGGCACGTATGACGCGCAGACCAACCTCGTCTACTTCGGCACCGGCAACCCCGGGCCGTGGAACAGCCACCTGCGCAAGGGCGACAACCTGTATTCATCGTCGACGCTGGCCATCAACCCGGACACCGGCAAGATCGTCTGGCACTACCAGAACACCCCCAACGACGGCTGGGATTTCGACGGCGTGAACGAGTTCGTGACGTTCGATATGGACGGCAAGCGCGTCGGCGGCAAGGCCGATCGCAACGGCTTCTTCTATGTGAACGACGCCAAGACCGGCAAGCTGCTCAACGCGTTCCCGTTCGTGAAGGTCAACTGGGCCACCAGCATCGACCTCAAGACCGGCCGCCCGAACTACGCACCGGACCACCGCCCAGGCGATCCGTCGCAGGCCACGGGTGAAGAGAAGAAGGGCAAGGCCGTGTTTGCCGAGCCCGGCTTCCTGGGCGGCAAGAACCAGATGCCGATGGCATACAGCCCGCAAACCGGCCTGTTCTACGTGCCCGCCAACGAGTGGGGCATGGACATCTGGAACGAGCCCGTCAGCTACAAGAAGGGCGCGGCCTACCTGGGTGCCGGCTTCACCATCAAGCCACTCAATGAGGATTACATCGGCGCACTGCGCGCGATCAACCCGAAGACCGGCAAGATCGAATGGCAGATCAAGAACAACGCGCCGCTGTGGGGTGGTGTGATGACGACTGCCGGCGGCCTGGTGTTCTGGGGCACGCCCGAGGGCTACCTGAAGGCGGCTGATGCCAAGACCGGCAAGGAGCTTTGGGAATTCCAGACCGGCAGCGGCATCGTTGCGCCCCCCGTCACTTGGGAAGACAACGGCGAGCAATTCGTGGCCGTGGTGTCGGGCTGGGGTGGTGCAGTGCCGCTGTGGGGCGGTGAAGTGGCCAAGCGCGTGAACTTCCTGGAGCAGGGCGGTTCGGTTTGGGTGTTCAAGCTGCACAAGAACTGACGTGCTGAGTTGAGCGCTGTGCGCCCTGTGTGGCGCGCAGCCTCTCGCACAGCTTCATGGAGTTTCAGATCGTGATCATGCGTAATGGAGTGTTTTCGTTGCTGGCGGTAGCGTGCGCAGCAATTGGCGCGGCACCCGCCCACGCCGCCCCTGACATGCAGGCCCTGGCCGACAGGAGCGGCTGTTTCTCGTGCCACAGCATGCATGCCAAGATCGTCGGCCCAGCCTTTGCCGACGTGGCCGCGAAGTACAAGGGCGATGCTGATGCGCCGACCAGACTGGCGCAGAAGGTACGAGACGGCGGCAAGGGCACGTGGGGCCGCATTCCAATGCCTCCGCATCCCAACCTCAAGGAAGACGAGGCGAAGCAATTGGTGGCCTGGGTGCTAAGTTCGGGCTCGTAAGTCTCTACGTTGCTTGCAAGGGAAGAGGGCCGGCATTGTCCGGCCCTTTCTTTTCTTCTATGACCGCGCTTTACGGCTGTGTGAGCCGGCGTGAATTGGCATCGGTCCGGAACATGATCGGCACTTCACCGGTACGGGTGTCCCGCATCTGCCCGAAGCCGTTCATCGCAGCCATCCGGCCTTGCAGCACCACCTTCTGCAGCGCGCCGTGATCTGCAGACTTTCCGCACACCGGGTCGGTGCGCGTCGCATCGCCCGTCAGCAGATACGCCTGACAGCGGCAGCCGCCCGCATCGTCCTCGCGCGATTCGCATGACTGGCACGGCTCCGGCATCCAGTGCGTGCCGCGAAAGCGCTGAAAGGCGTCGCTGCTTCGCCAGATGTCGCGCAGCGGCTGGCTGAGCACATTGGGCAGCTCCAGCCCCGGCAACATGCGCGCGGAATGGCAGGGCAGCGCAACGCCATCCGGCGCAATGCCCAGGAATGTTGTGCCCCAGCCGTTCATGCACTTCTTCGGGCGCTGCTCGAAGTAATCCGGCACGACGTAAAGCAATTGGCATTGGTTGCCAATGCGGGTCCGGTAGTCGTTTACGACGGCCTCGGCGTCGCGCAGTTGCTCCAGGGTGGGCATCAGCGCGAGGCGGTTCTCCCATGCCCAGCCGTAGTACTGCGTGTTGGCAAGTTCCAGGTACTCGGCGCCGATCTCCAGCGCCATGTCGATGATGGCGCCCACGTGCGGCAGGTTATGCCGGTGCATCACGCAGTTCATCACCATCGGATAACCATGAGCCTTGATGAGATCGGCCACGCGGCGCTTCAGATCGAAGGTGCGCGTGCTCGACAGAAAGTCGTTCATCTCGCGCGTGGAGTCCTGGAACGACAACTGAATATGGTCGAGCCCCGCAGCGCGCAATGCACCAAGACGCGCGTCGGTCAAGCCCACCCCGGACGTCACAAGATTCACGTAGAACCCGAGCCCATGCGCATGCGCCACCAGCGTTTCGAGATCCTTGCGCAATAGCGGCTCGCCGCCCGACAGGCCAAGCTGCACCGCGCCCAGCGCGCGCGCCTGAGTGAATACGTCGCACCACTGCTCCGTGGTGAGTTCCTGATCGTGCCGTGTGTAGTCGACCGGGTTGGAGCAGAAGGCGCAATGCAGCGGGCAACGGTAGGTCAGCTCGGCCAGCAGCCAGAGCGGCGGACCAGGCATCGGCGCAGCTGCCGGCGCCAGCAGCGATTCGGCTTCAAACGAGCCAGCCGCGTTCAAATGCATGTTTGACAAAGGCGTGGACCTCCGGAGCGATGCCCTGCACGCCAAAGGCGGATTGCAGGTCGTCGATCAGCATGTCGAGGGTATGGGCGCCGTCGCAGCGCTGCAGGATTGCGGCCGCGCTGTCATTGAGCGTGACCATGCCCTCGGGGTACAGCAGCACCCAGCTCTGCTGCATGTCTTCCCATTGCAGCCGGAAGGTCCGGTGCAGCATGGGGTGGGCTGGATCAGGCAAGGGAGGGCTCATGTGCGTGGGCCTGTTGGATGGCATCGAGCATCGACCAGAGGATGTCGAGCTTGAACTGCAGGATGTCCAACGCACGCTGTTGCTGCTCGGGCGTGCGGAAGTAGTCGAGGGTCACGCGCAGGCCGTGCTCGACATCGCGCGAGGCCAGCGGAATGCGCGAGCGGAAGTACGCCAGTCCCTCCGGCTGCACCCACGGATAGTGATCGGGCCAGCCGGCCAGCCGCTCCTTGTGGATGTCCGGCGCGAACATCTCCGTGAGCGAGGAGCACACCGCCTCCTGCCACGGCGCACGGCGCGCAAAGTTCACATACGCATCCACCGCAAAGCGCACCCCCGGCAGCAGATACCGGTGAGACCACAGTGCGTCGCGCGTGAGCCCCACGGCTTCGCCCAGCCGCACCCAACTCTCGATGCCGCCGGGGCGTGTCTCGTCACCGTCGTGATCATGAATGCGGACGATCCACTCGCGCCGCGTTGCCCGGTCAGGGCAGTTGGACAGGATGGCCGCATCCTTGAGCGGGATGTTGACCTGGTAGTAGAAGCGGTTTGCAACCCAGGTGCGGATTTCCTCCGGCGTGCATTCGCCAGCGCGCATGCGCAGGTTGAACGGATGATGGATGTGATAGCCCGCCTGCTTCGCGCGCAGCCGTGCTTCGAACTCTTCGGAGGTCCAGGCAACAGGGTGTGTCATAGCGAGATTTCCATGCCGTCGTAAGCCACCTCGATGCCGTGCGCCTCCAGCTCCCGGCGCTGCGGCGAATCTTCATCGAGGATCGGGTTGGTGTTGTTGATGTGGATGAGCACCTTGCGCGTTGCCGGCAACTGGTCGAGCACTTCAATCATGCCGCCCGGGCCCGATTGCGCGAGGTGGC
>Ga0209672_100132_pt1 | contig 73895 bp, 74 predicted proteins | sample AraplaCol_mMS_r2_FD_184273 | JGI IMG/M metagenome (GOLD analysis project Ga0209672, IMG submission 184273) | Arabidopsis root microbial communities from North Carolina, USA - plate scrape CL_Col_mMS_r2 (SPAdes) (version 2) | ecosystem: Host-associated > Plants > Roots > Endosphere | place: USA... | reverse complement strand
TATTGGCGCTGTTGGGTGGCTCCGAGCGCACGCGCAACGCCACGTCGATGGAGTCGTCGTAAAGGTCGATGACGCGATTCGTCACACGGATCGAGAGCCGTACTTCGGGGTAACGCAGCAGGAATTCGGGGAGAACATCGGACAACAGCGTCTGCGAGACCGTCACCGGCACGCTGACGCGTACCGTCCCACGCGGCGAGGAGCGCAACTCCTGAACGGCATTCACCGCGGCCTGAGCCTCGGCAAGCATCGCGCGGCAATGCTGATAAAAGAGCTGCCCCGCCTCCGTCAGCGCGAGCTTGCGCGTCGAGCGCTGCAGTAACCGCACGCCGACGCCCGATTCGAGTTCGGCCACCCTGCGCGACAAGCGTGACTTCGAAATACCGAGCACGCGCTCGGCCGCGGAGAAACCGCCGTGTTCGACGACCTGGGCGAAGTACATCAGGTCGTTCAAATTATGCGAATCGAGCTGCATTTGATTGTTCCATCGATGGGACGGTCCATTGCCCTGGAGGTGGCTGGAATGGGCGCCGCCGGTCCATATAATAAGCCCACATCGTGAAATCGCGGCGCCCGCAAGGGAGTCCACAAGGTCATTCCATCATGTCCACCACTCGCAGTATCAGATACACGCTTCCCGCCGTCCGAACGACGGAAGGGGGAGGATTCGTCGTTCACCGTCCCTTTCCCACTCGCATGCTGATGGACTTCGATCCATTTTTGCTGCTCGATGAAATGGGACCGACCGACTATGCGCCCGGTGCCGCCAAAGGCGCGCCTGATCATCCTCATCGTGGCTTCGAAACCGTGACTTACTTGCTCGAAGGCCGTTTCAGTCACAAGGATTCGGCGGGGCACGCAGGTGTGCTGAAGCCTGGGGATGTGCAGTGGATGACGGCCGGTGCGGGGGTCGTTCACAGCGAAATGCCCGACCCCGCCTTCGCTGCCGACGGCGGCCGCGTACACGGGTTCCAACTCTGGGTGAACCTGCCGCGCAAGGACAAAATGATTGCGCCGCGCTACCAGGAAGTCCCTTCGGAGAACATTCCGATCGCGACGTCGGAAGACGGGAGGGTCAAGGTCAAAGTGATTGCGGGCGAAGCGCTCGGCGTGCAGGCGCGAATCGAAACGCGCACGCCGATCCTTTATCAGCACTTCTCATTGGAACCTGGTGGTTCGATCGTTCATCCGGTGCCCGAAGCGTTCCGCGTATTCGCCTATCCGCTTGGGGGGATGGGACGGTTCGGCCCGACGGGACAAGCGGTGCGCGCACAACACATGGTCGTATTCGGCGATGACGGCGATAGCGTCACGCTGAGCGCGGGCGACGAGCCGCTCGAGGTTCTGCTCATCGGCGGCGTGCCGCTCAACGAGCCGATCGTGCGGCACGGTCCGTTCGTCATGAATACCGAAGAAGAAATCAGGCAGGCTGTCATCGACTATCAGACGGGCCGCATGGGCCGGATTACGCACTGATCGTCGGCTCCCGATAGGGGCGATGCTGCGCGGCTTGCACGCGCAAACGTCGGTGAATTGCGTCACAATAGCCGTTCGCGCGGCCGGCCGTCTTTAGGCCGGCCGCACCGCGGCTAACGGCGTCGCACCGCCGAGCGCGTCCTTGAACCCGGAGCCCACGCATGAGTGAACGCATCGTCCAGGCAAAGATCGGTCAGATCCCCTATCAAGTCCTCTTCGATGACGGCGTCCATCTCTGGCACGCCGACGAACCTGCCGCGCTGGGCGGTGGCGATCGTGCCCCTACTCCCGTATCGTTGCTGCTGTCGGGGCTCGGCGCATGCACTTCGATCACGCTCAAAATGTATGCCCAGCGCAAACAATGGCCGCTCGAGGAAGTGCACGTTACGCTCGCGCTCGAGACCGGCGAAGAAGGCACGACGATCAACCGCACGATCGTTCTCACAGGGCCGCTTTCCGACGAGCAACGCGAACGGCTGCTGCAAATCGCCAACGCCTGCCCCGTTCACAAAATTCTCACGCGTCCGATCAGCATCCACACCGGCCTTGCCGCGGTGCCGCCGTCAACCGTGGACGCCACCGACGCATGAACGCCTGAAGCGAAGGACCGTCCCTTGAATTTCGAACACCTCATCCAGATCAACGATCCGCTCAATCCACTCGTCGAGAAATTGACGCGCGAGCAGCTTTGGGAGGGGCTCGTGTTGCGCGCCGAGCAGCCACAACTGTTCGTGATCGGATTGGATAGCTGCACGATCCTCTCGCGAACGGACCTGACGCTCGAGCGCGAGTTGCACTATGGCGCCGCCACCGTCCGGGATCGCGTCACGCTGACGCCGAATGAGAGCGTGCGCTACGACATCCTCGCAACCGAAGCCCACGTGGGCGGCTCGCTCACCATGACGATCGAAGAGCCCAATGCCTCGCAGCTCTTTGTGCGCTTTCAATACGAGACGACGTTGCCGACCGCCGATACCGAAGACGCCAGGCAAACCACCGAGATCGTGAAGTCAGCGTATCGGGAATCGGACATCGACACCGTGCGCCTCATCCGCCAATACGCGAGCAACCCGAAAGAACCGGGCGCGTTGCATTAGCCGCACTATCGGGCGGGGCAAGCAAACGGCAGCGGTGCTTGCCCTATCGGGACCGTATCTCGATGAAAATCTTTTTTTCAATTAATAATGATTCTCATTTATACTCTGTTTCATCGAATCGAAACACTGATGAGCGAATGAGTGAATTCAACCGCCCTACCACGCTGACTTTGCGCCGCCCTATGCCAGCCGCCTCACGTCATAGTCGAAACGAAAGAACCGATTCAATACTTGCGCCGCAAACGAGTTCGGTAGGCCATGCGAGCGAACATCGCGAGCCGCGCGTGGTGCGCAGCGACACGCTGCTGCAGGGAAACACTCATGTACTGATCGCGCACAACGGCGAGACTTACCAGCTCCGGGCAACGCGCCTGGGCAAGCTGATCCTGACGAAGTAGCAACCGGGTATTGTGGGGACCACCTCCCAAGAGGTGTTGGGCAGTAGCCAGCCACGACGGCATCGCACGCGAGTCTAGACCCCTTCGTGCAACCATTTTCCGCAGTCGTCGTAGCCAGCCATGCCGCTTTTTTCGATGCAGCGTTACCGCTGCACGGGCTCTCGATCACCGCGCTCGCTACGCTAGCGAGCGAAACCCCAGAACATCAACCACCAGGCGCTATCGGCAACAGCAAGCGCCGCAATAAAAGGCAGCATCGCCGCCGCACGCGCAACGAATCGGGCGGCATATCGGCTCGTGACCCGCCAGCCAAGCCATGCGCTCCATAGGTTCGCGATCGCCAGCACGGCAATCCTGACGGCCGGCGCCCACTCGAGCGGAATGTGTTCCGCGCGCAGCAGCGAAAGCGTCGTAGCCGACAACCCGAGAAACACGCCAGCACCGGCAACGGGAATCAGCGCCTGCGTCAAATGATGTAGCCGTTTGAACTCGAACCTGCCGAGCGTGCGCGTAGCAAGCGAAAGGCAGGCGAGCAACGTGGTGCCGTAAACTGCTGCGGTGCCCAGGATATAGCCGACGACGAGCGTGCCATCGAGCCACGAGAAAACATCGTTTTGCTCGGGATAGTGAGTCAGCAGAAACCAAGGTGCATTGGTATCGAGCGGCCAGGTGATATTGCGATCGATCAGCCACATGGCGAGGGACTGCTTGATCTGGACGAACCAAGGGCTGACCGTCCAATGAAACGCGCCGATGGCAATACCGAGCAGCCCATACAGAATCAGCGCGGTATCCCACCCGCTTGCCGCGTCGCGGCCCAGCTCCACCACTTCCTGCGACGGCGAACGCCACGTCAATGCAATAGCGTCGCGGTGCCCACTGCACCTGCCGCACATATGGCACGCGGCGCCGCCTTTCATGTTGCGCAATGGAACGAGCGGCGCGCAATTGATCGGAATGACGCGATGACCATGCTCTCCGGCTTTGTACGAACGCCGCCATGCTTCTTCATTCACCTTGTAATGAAACGGCGCGAGACGCGCAAGCAAAGCAAAAACGCCGTTGACGGGGCACAGGTAGCGACACCAGACGCGCTTTTCCCGGCCATAGAGCAAACCAATCGCGATTGCCGCGACCGTCGAGCCGCCCAGCACGAGCAAAACCGCTCTTGGATATTGATAGACGCTCACCATCTGTCCGTAGATGGTCGTGAGCCCGAATGCGACGAACGGCCAACCACCCCAGCGCATCCAATGCGGAATGGCGCGTCCCCGCCCGTATTTGCTCGCGAATTCCGACAGCGCCCCTTCTGGACAAAGCACGCCACACCAGAAGCGTCCGAGCATGACCATCGAAAGCAGAACGAACGGCCACCAGATTCCCCAGAAGACGAACTGCGCCGCAAGCGTCAAATTCGTCCAGAGATGAGCGGTGTTATCGGGCAACGGCATGCACGCCGGTACGATAATGAGAAACGCGTAGATCGATACGACGACCCATTGAACCGCGCGGATGATCGCACCATGACGCTGCATCCAGGCGCCCACTTGCGCGAGCCGACTCGTGCTCGACATCATCGCGGCGGGGGCACTCATACGGCGCGGCCCGCTGCGCTCGCCGGCACGCGAGCAGCCCGCCGCGCGAGCCAACCTACTGCTACCCAATACACCACATAGGCGACGAGGTTGGTCAATGACGGATGCGCCCGATAGCCCGTCAACGCCGCGATGAGCGAGCCCACCGTGCTGGAATCGTCGAGCAGCGCCGAGCTGTTCCACAACTGTGCGATGCCGAGCGGCAATATTTCCTTGTCGATCAGCTTATCGACACCGGTTTGCAGCAAACCCGCACCGAGCAGCAACAACATGACTTCCGTCACGCGGAAGAAATGCTTCCACGAAAAGAAACGGCCGCCCAATTGCAGGCAGTAGAACGTGAGAAACGCCAATGCAAGACCGAGCACGATGGCAAGAACGTCGGCCCCCCCGACATGTCCGGACTGGCCGAATCCCAGGCCGTACAGGAAGATGACCGTCTCGCTGCCTTCGCGGGCAATGGCCAGCGCCACGAGGATGGCGATACCCCAGCCGTTTCCGTCGCGTGTGTGAGTCTGCAACGAGCGCTCCATGTCGCGCTTCAATGTGCGCCCGTGCCGCTTCATCCAGAGCACCATCTGCACGATCAGCACACAGGCGACGAGCACCATGCCCGTTTGAAAATAATCGGCCGCGTCGCCCGAGAGGAACTCGCTGAAGCCGACCAGTGCCGCGCCCAGCGCAACGGCCGCGAGCACACCCACGCCGACGCCTGCCCACAGAAACGGCAACGACCGCCGTGCGGACACATCGCCGTTTTTCAGCCATGCATAGAGGATCCCGACGACGAGCAACGCCTCGACGCTCTCTCGCCATACGACGAACAATACCTGGCCCATCCGACTTCTCCGGCGCGCGGTAAATGCGGGCTGCGCCCACCGCGCGCAAATGCTCAATTCACATGACTACTTGGCGACGATCACACCCTGTGCGCTTTGATGAAAATCGTCGAAGAACTTGTATTCCCCGGGCGAGAGCGGCGCGATCACGACGAACGAATCCGCGCCGGGCGCCAATACCTTTTCCTTGCGCAACTGGACGCTTTCGAACTCGACCGCGCCCTTGCCCGTATTGTGGATTTCTATCTTGATGCGTTTTCCTGCCGGCACCTCGATGCGCGCCGGATTGAGTTTGCCGTCCGCCATGTCGAGCTTGAATGTGGGCAAGTCTTCCGCATGGACGGCAGCACCGGCCAATCCAAGCACGATGCCGGCGAGCCATACGCCAATACGATGAACTTTCATGCGCGCATTCCTTCGTCAAGGTTCGCGGGACGAATCAATATCCACCCTTCTTGCCGATGCCCGCAAACGGGAAGTCGTACTCGATCGTAATCGGCTTGAACCACGGGCCGACACCGGTTTCCTTGTCGACGTGGCGGCCAAACGCCATATGGCCCATTTGCATCGGCGGATTCACCATCAACTTCAGGTGATACTTGCCAGGACCACCAAGCTTGACGTTGTCGCCGTAGTGCGGGCCATCACTGGCCACCATCGGCATCAGGTCGCCGGCCTGCTTGTAGTTCGAACCCGCTTTCGTGAGCTCATATTTGACCTGCAGGTACGGCATCCAATCACCTTCCGCGAAGCCCGTCGGGTTGTTCTTCACGGCATGGATGTCCGCTTCGAGATGAATGTCCGAGTCCGACGCCTTGCGCATCATGCCCTCCGGATCCATCGTGATCGGCTGCAGATAAACAGCGCCGATCTCCATTCCTCCCTCGATCTTTTGTTTACCGATCGGGTATTCAGCGGCCGACGCCGCTGTGGCGATCACCGCGGCAGCCACGACCAGGCCCCCGCGCATCCAGGAAGAATGCAGCATTTAAGCTCCTTCAAAACAGCCGCGAGCCATCCGCCCGCGTGCCGACACGATGATTGACAGTCCGATCGCCGTCCGCATTGCGAAAAGTAACGCGAATGCGAACGATTATCAATTGCGCATAGTTTAGCATCGTTCCGTCGGACAAACAAACGAAAGAACGACCGGTGCCGAACCGCTTGCTTCAATCGCTGCCGACGATGGAATCTCCGACGTTCGCCCCGAACGCGCGCGCGCGCAGTACCGCGAGTTGATCGCGCGTCTGAGCGGCCTTTTCGAATTCGAGGTTCTTGGCGTGCTCCATCATCTGTTTCTCGAGCCGTTTGATTTCCTTCGCCAATTGCTTTTCCGACATGTCCTCGAACTTGGCCCGCTGCTGCATTTCCTTGAGCTCGGCACGCGCCTCGTCGGCGTTGTAGACGCCATCGATGATGTCCTTGATCCGTTTGACGACGCCGCGCGGCGTGATGCCCATGTGCTCGTTGTGCGCCATTTGCTTCGCGCGCCGCCGCTCGGTTTCGTCGATCGCGCGCCGCATGGAATCCGTCACACGGTCCGCATAGAGAATCGCGCAGCCGTTGACGTTGCGCGCGGCGCGGCCGATCGTCTGGATCAGCGAACGCTCCGCGCGCAAAAAGCCTTCCTTGTCGGCATCGAGAATCGCGACGAGCGACACCTCGGGAATGTCGAGCCCCTCGCGCAGCAAATTGATGCCGACGAGCACATCGAACGTGCCCAGGCGCAGATCGCGGATGATTTCGACACGCTCGACGGTATCGATATCGCTGTGCAGGTAGCGGACCTTCACGCCATGGTCGGCCAGGAACTCGGTCAGCTGCTCCGCCATCCGCTTGGTCAGCACGGTCACGAGCACGCGCTCGTTCACCGCAACGCGCGCATTGATCTCGGAGAGCACATCGTCGACTTGCGTGCGCGCGGGACGCACCTGCACCTCCGGATCGACGAGCCCGGTCGGCCGCACGACCTGCTCGACGACCTGCCCCGATGTCTTCTTCTCGTAGTCAGCGGGCGTTGCCGTCACGAACATCGCCTGGCGCATCTTGCGCTCGAATTCGTGGAATTTGAGCGGCCGGTTGTCCAGCGCCGACGGCAAGCGAAAACCATAATCGACGAGGTTCTCTTTTCGCGCGCGGTCGCCGTTGTACATTCCGTTCAGCTGGCCGATCAACACGTGCGACTCGTCGAGAAACATCAGCGCGTCGGATGGAAGATAGTCGACGAGCGTAGGTGGCGGCTCGCCCGGTGCCGCGCCCGAGAAGTGCCGCGTATAGTTCTCGATGCCCTTGCAAAAGCCGAGCTCCTGCAGCATCTCCAAATCGAAACGCGTGCGCTGCTCGATCCGCTGCGCTTCGACGAGCTTGCCTTCTCGGTGGAAAAATTCGAGGCGCTCACGCAGCTCCGCCTTGATCGTCTCTACCGCGCGCATGACAGTCTCGCGCGGCGTCACGTAATGCGACGACGGATAGACGGTGAAGCGCGGGATTTTCTGGCGCACGCGCCCCGTGAGAGGATCGAATAGATGCAGCGATTCGACTTCATCGTCGAACAGCTCGATGCGCAGTGCCATCTCGGCATGCTCGGCCGGGAACACATCGATGGTGTCGCCGCGCACGCGAAACGCACCTCGCTGGAAGTCGGCCTCGTTACGGCTGTACTGCATGGCGATCAGCCGCGCAATCACGTCGCGCTGACCGATCTTGTCGCCCGTGCGCAGCGTCAGGATCATCTGGTGGTATTCGGTCGGGTTGCCGATACCGTAGATGGCCGAGACCGTCGCGACGATCACCACATCGCGACGCTCCATCAGGCTCTTGGTCGCGGACAGCCGCATCTGCTCGATATGCTCGTTGATCGACGAATCCTTTTCGATGAAAAGGTCGCGTTGCGGCACATAGGCTTCCGGCTGGTAATAGTCGTAATACGAGACGAAATACTCGACTGCGTTGCGCGGGAAGAACTCGCGAAACTCCGAATAGAGCTGCGCGGCGAGCGTCTTGTTGGGCGCGAAGACGATGGCTGGCCGGCCGAGCCGCGCAATCGTGTTGGCCATCGTAAAGGTCTTGCCCGAACCCGTCACGCCCAGCAGCGTCTGATACGAGAGGCCATCCTCGATGCCCTCGACGAGCAAGCGGATCGCCTCCGGCTGGTCGCCCGCCGGCGGATAGGGTTGATACAGGTGAAACGGAGAGCCCTCGAACTCGACGAATTTCGATTCGTCGAGAGCATCGGCGGCATGAGGCTGATGGTCGGACATGAGGGAAAAAGGGGCATTCTTCGCCGAAGAAAAACGCTATTTTAGCGTTTTACGGATAGGCAAGCAGCGGCGCCAACCAAACGGCGCGGCATCGCGGCACGCGCATACGAGCACGACAAAAGCGAACGTCCGTCCGGCAACTCCTCGCATGCCGAGCCACAAAAGGCCCCGACGTCGGGCTCGGATTCGTTACAATCACGATCTTCAGCGCTCGCCGCCGGCTCACGCTTTTCGCCCTCGCTGCCGGGCCAACTGCTGCCAGCGCGCCTGACGCCGCCGAATTTCTACTCAGCCGATACAGACCATGTCCCTCTTTTCCGCTGTCGAACTCGCTCCGCGCGATCCGATCCTCGGCCTCAACGAAGCCTTCAACGCCGATCCCCGCGCCACGAAGGTCAATCTGGGTGTCGGAGTCTATACCAACGAAGAAGGCAAAATTCCGCTCTTGCGCGCTGTGCGCGAGGCTGAAAAGGCGCGAGTCGACGCCGCGCTGCCGCGCGGCTATCTGCCTATCGACGGCATTGCCATCTACGACGCCGCCGTCCAAAAGCTGCTGCTCGGCGAAAGCTCGCCGCTCATCGCGGCTGGGCGCGTCGTGACGGCGCAGGCGCTCGGGGGCACCGGCGCGTTGAAGATCGGCGCGGATTTCCTGAAGCGCCTCGAGCCGAGCGCGAAGGTGGCCATCAGCGATCCGAGCTGGGAAAACCACCGTGCCCTGTTCGAAGGCGCGGGCTTCGAGGTCGTCGCGTACCCGTATTACGACGCCGCAACGCACGGCGTGAATTTCCCGGCCATGCTCGATGCACTGAACAGCTACCCCGCCGGCACGATCGTCGTGCTGCATGCCTGCTGTCACAATCCGACTGGCGTGGACCTCAGCGAAGCCCAGTGGAAGCAGATCGTTGAAGTCGTGAGGGCGCGCGCGCTCGTACCGTTCCTCGATATGGCCTATCAAGGCTTCGGCGACGGCATCGAAGACGATGCATTTGCCGTGCGCCTGTTCGCCGAGGCCGAACTCAATACGTTCGTCTCGTCGTCTTTCTCGAAGTCGTTTTCGCTGTACGGGGAGCGCGTCGGTGCGCTGTCCATCGTCACGACGAGCAAGGAGGAGGCGGCGCGCGTGCTGTCGCAGTTAAAGCGTGTGATCCGCACGAACTACTCGAACCCGCCGACGCACGGCGGCTCCATCGTTGCAAGCGTGCTCGGTACGCCGGCGCTGCGCGCCACATGGGAGGCCGAACTGGGCGAAATGCGCGAACGTATTCGTGCCATGCGCACCGGTCTCGTCGAGCGCCTGAAGAGCGCCGGCGTTGCGCGCGACTTCAGCTTCGTCAACGCCCAACGAGGCATGTTCTCGTATTCGGGACTCAGCTCGGCCCAGGTGGATCGCCTGCGCGATGAGTTCGGCATCTATGCGGTCGGCACCGGTCGCATTTGCGTGGCCGCCCTCAATACCCGCAACATCGACACCGTGGCCAACGCCATCGCTCAAGTGCTGAAGTAATCGAAACGCCCCATGGCCGCGCGATGCACGTGCGCGGCCCCGGCGCGATCCGGCTTGGCTGAACGGCACGCTCGCTGCGTGCCGTTTTTCATTTGGGGCCAAGCCCCGTGCACCGGTTACCGGTGCGGTCTGCTGCGGGTGACCAAGCGTCACTCACCGCGAATCGCGATGGATGTCGTGAGTGACGAAGCCAGCGTCGTTCTCGGGCATATCGAGCCATCCCGGTTGCGCAAGGCTCGCGCGGATATCCTGCAAGCCGCTTTCCCAGTGCAGACGCATCGTCGACAGACCGAATTGATAGTCCTTGTAGTTGCCCTCGAACTCCTTGTCGCGATAAACGAGCTGGAATACGTTATAGCGACGCGAAGTCGCGAGCTCCTCGGCAATCTTGCACCATGGATCGTCCCGGTGCTCCGGCGAAACGCGCTGGAGTACTTCGCGTAGAACATGCCTGAACCGCTGCGAGTGCTGCATCATGTCCGTGACGAGCCTCGTGCGGCTGGAATATTGGATATCCTTCACACGGCTTTGGACATCGGTCAGGGTATTCGGCGCGGGGCCGCGCGCGCTCCATAGATCGACCTGGAATGCGAGCGTATCGCGGCGCGGCGTTGTCTGGATGACCTCCGAGAGAGGCGTATTCGACATCAAACCGCCATCCCAGTAAAACTCCCCGTCTATCTCCGTCGCGGCAAAGCCAGGCGGCAGCGATGCCGATGCCATGAAGTGCTCGGCCCGCAGCTTCGTGTGTCGATTGTCGAAATACGCGAAATTGCCCGTCGCGACGTTGACAGCCGCGACCGAGACGCGTGTCTCGCCCGCATTGATCCTGTCGAAGTCGCATAAACGTTCGAGCGTCGCTTTCAACGGAGCGGTGTCGTACCAGCTCGCCGTATCGGGCGTGCCGACCGAAAAAGGCAACGGCGGAGGCACGCGCGGAACGAAAAATCCCTTCTGCCCGTCGACGAGCGCGCTGGCCGCCTGCATGGCCGTGAATGCGGTCCGCACCACCTCCGTCGAATCGAAGAACGCTTGTTCGACCGCGGGAGGCAGCGACATACCGTACGCCGGTTGGCAAACGGTTTCCCAGAATTCGCGCAAGCACGCGACGCGCCGCTCGGGCGCATTGCCCGCGACGATTGCCGTGTTGATGGCGCCGATGGAAATGCCGGCAATCCAGTTGGGCAAGATCCCCGCTTCTTGCAGCCCCTCATACACGCCAGCCTGATAAGCGCCGAGCGCGCCGCCGCCTTGCAGCACCAATGCAATCGTTTCATAGGGCGGCAACGCGATGCTCGGTCGCTCAGCGGTTTCCTGCACCTGCCTGCGTACCCGCGCACGTCCCTGTCCCGGCGCGAATTGCGGTTGCGCGTGCAACGATTCAGCGTTGTGCTCGGCCATCGTGGCTCCCTTTTTTCAGTGCATGTGCCAACCGTGACTGAGAACGATCGATTGCCCTGTCAACACCGCATTGGGGAATGCGGCCAGGAACAACGCGGTTTGCGCCACATCGTCGACCGTCGTGAATACACCATCCACCGTTTGTCCGAGCATGACCCGCTTGACCACCTCCTCCTCGCTGATCCCAAGCTCTTTCGCTTGCTCGGGAATCTGCTTGTCGACGAGCGGTGTGCGCACGAAGCCAGGACAAATCACGTGGGAGCGCACATTGTGCGCGGCGCCTTCTTTCGCCAACACGCGCGCAAGACCCAGCAACGCATGCTTGGCAGCGACGTAAGCTGATTTCAGTGGGGAAGCCTCGTGCGAATGGACCGAGCCCATGTAGATGACGACGCCGCCGCGGTCGTCACGATACATATGCTTGAGCGCCGCCTTGGTGGTCAGGAATGCGCCATCCACGTGAATTGCCTGCATTTTCTTCCAATCGGAAAACGAGTAGTTTTCGATTGGATTGACAATCTGTATGCCGGCGTTCGACACGAGGATATCGACCGAGCCGAACCGTTCGGCCACTGCATCGATGCCGTTGGTCACGGCCGCTTCGTCGGTCACGTCCATCGCAAGCGCGAGCGCCTTTCCGCCTGCCTTTTCGATCTCGTCCGCCACAGCCTGCGCCCCGGCGATGTTCAAATCGGCTATACCGACGGCCGCGCCGTTTGCGGCGAACGTCAGCGCGATCGCTTTACCGATGCCGCTTGCGGCGCCCGTGACGACCGCGACTTTACCGCTCAAATTGCTATTCAACGAGGACATTCAGATCTCCATCGACTCGAGCACAATGACACAATGACGCCATAACACCATGGCGCACGATCCCGGACAACCTGGCCGAATGGAATATGCCGTTCGGCCGACTCGCGCGCCACGGTCGACTTCGCTATTGTGCATGAAGGGGCGGCCGCCGCGTCGTGAATTGTTCGACGGCGCATGACCACCTTGTCGAGCGCGAGCGGCGCAGACAGCCTTGCGTCGTAACGCTCGCGTACAATGACGCGCCGTTCGCAAGACAACCGCGATATGGCCTGACTCCGTTGGCTCGCGTCTCGCGTTCGCGTCAAACTTTCGTTCGATTTGCCATGCTTAGCTATCGCCATGCGTTTCACGCCGGCAATCATGCCGATGTCCTCAAACACGCCGTCGTGGTGCAGTTGCTGCGCTATCTCGGCCAAAAGGAAAAGCCGTACTGGTACATCGATACGCATGCCGGTGCGGGCGTGTATGCGTTGACGGAGGGCTATGCGGCGAAGACCGCCGAATTCGAAACCGGCATAGCCAGGCTGTGGAATCGCACGGACCTGCCTGCGGCGCTTGCGGATTACGTCGAACAAGTGAGCGCCATCAATGCCGATGGCCAACTGCGCCTTTATCCCGGTTCCCCCTATTTGGCGTGGCGATTGATGCGCCCGCAAGACCGGATGCGGCTTTTCGAGCTGCATAGCACCGAGATCGAGGTGTTGCGCCACAACTTCCGCGACGCGGGCCGCCGTGCGATGCTTTATGCCGGCGACGGCTTCGATGGCATCAAGGCCCTGCTGCCGCCGGCACCCCGGCGCGCCCTCGTGCTGATCGATCCATCCTATGAAGACAAACGCGACTACGCGCGCGCGATAACGTGCCTCGAAGAGAGCCTCGCGAGGTTCGCCACCGGCGTCTATGCGGTCTGGTATCCGCAAGTCGTGCGTCCCGAGTCGCAGCGGTTCCCCGAGCAGTTGATGCGCCTGCAACGCACCGATTGGCTACACGTGACACTGACGGTAAGCCGGCCGCCATCGGACGGCTTTGGGCTCTACGGCAGCGGGATGTTCATCCTCAATCCGCCCTATACGCTCGCGGCGTCCGTGCGCGAAATGCTGCCGTTTCTGAGGGATGTGCTGAGCCAGGACGACGAAGCGCGCTTCGAGATCGAAGCACGCGTGTCCTGAGTCGTCATTGTCCGGATGTCGGGCGCTGCCGATATCCCGCACGGCGATCCGATCCGCCGGGAAGTTCGATGTAGGGCGCAACCACGATGGGCTGCTGCGCCTGAGGTGTCATATCGGGCAGCGCGGCCGTGGGCTGCGCGGGCACGATCGGTTGGCGCGCGAGCGGCGCGTTCTGCAATATGACGCCGCTCCTGCCATCGTGAATGCCGGTTTGCGTGTCGAGAACGACGGGCGGTCGATCCGTATCGGCTAGCGCGGGACTCACCGCGGCTGCGAGCAACGATCCAGCCATAGCCGTAGCGACGGCGAGCCACCGTGCAGGCGCGAAAAAAAGAGAAGCAAGGTGCATGAAGAGCGTATCCGCAAGGCGCGACGCACAGCGCGTGGCGACGCTCACACCTTAGCGCGGCGCGGACGTTCCCGCTACCGGAAACGGCGAGCGGATCCGGCGCACCACCGGTTGAGACAGCCCCACTCGCGAGACCGAGCCCATCAAAACCGGTGTACTGACCGCTTTACCACCGCGCGGGTCGCACCATTACAGCGTGTAGCCGTTGTTTTCCAAGGCACGAAGACGCTTTTCGAGGTCGACGATGTCGGATGACGAGGCGAGATAGGCTTCGCGGCGGGTGCGTTCAGCCGATTCGAACCAGTTGCTGAGCTTTTCGATGATATAGGCGACCATGACATTCTCCGGACAGCCGGAAATCCCTGGAGGTTAGCTAAGGGATTTCCCGTAAAAGGGTTAACCCGGATTATATCCATCTGGCGAAAACTTGCCAGTGAAATGCCCGAATGCCGTGCATTCCGCTTTGGAATGGTGCGCGTCGAAACACCGTCCGCGGTCCCATGCACATAAACGGTGCATTAGGCCGACGCGCCCTTCGGCGAGCGTCAAGCGCCCGTCCGCGCGGGCAGCGGCCAGTGTTCGCCTGACCCGCCGCATTCGTCGCCTGCCAATTCCGCGAGAATTGGACACTCCGGCCGTGAGTCCCCGTTGCAATGACGCGCCAGATGCGCCAAAACGTCACGCATTTCCTTGAGTTCCGCGATGCGCCGATCGAGTTCTCCGACATGTTGGAGTGCAATTGCCTTGACCTCGGAGCTCGCGCGGGAGCGATCGTGCCAAAGCCCCAGCAACTTCCGGATGTCTTCGACGAGAAAACCCAAACGCCGCGCCTGACGGATGAACCGCAGCGTGTGCACCTCGGCTGAGCCATAAAGGCGATAGCCCGATTCGCTGCGGCCTCGAGGCGCGAGCAGACCGACGCTCTCGTAATAGCGGATCATTTTTGCGGTCACGCCCGAGGCGCGCGCAGCTTCGCCGATATTCATCGATGCTTCCCCACCGTGATCATGAAAGACAGCGTATACCTTCCCACTATGGCAAGGTATACGCTCGATGCAGGCGTGGCGATGACGGGGAAAGCCTTCGGCATGCGCGCTCCAAACCGGACTCACATTGAAAGGACTCAGCATGATTGAATTCCATGTCCAAGGCATGAGCTGCCAGCATTGCGTTGCAGCGGTCACCCGCGCGGTGCGCGACGTCGACTCCGCTGCGCTGACCGAGGTCGATCTGGCTGGAGGACGCGTACGCATTACGTCGAGCGCCGATATCGAAACACTGAAAGCCGCGATCGATGAGGCAGGCTATACGGTGAGCACGGCGCAACCCGTCGTCGGTCAGGGCTGAGATACCGCATGTTCACTGTCGCGGTCATCGGTGGCTCCGGCCTGGTCGGCCGGGCCCTCATGGAGACCCTGAACGATCGGCGGGGCTGGCGCGTGATCGGCACCGCTCATCGTCGCGCACACGGGGCGCTCGAGCCCCTCGATATCAGGGATGCAACGGCGATCGACGCGTTCGTCGCCCGAACCGCGCCCGACGCCGTCGTCATCGCGGCGGCCGAGCGACGTCCGGATGTGTGCGAAAACGATCCGGCGCTGGCCCGCGCGCTGAACGTGGACGCGGTGCGCGCGATCTCGGCGGCGGCGCGGCGCCGCAATGCCTGGGTCTTGTCGATCTCGACCGATTACGTGTTCGACGGCACGAGACCGCCCTATGGCATCGACGATCCGCCCTGCCCGCTCAACGCCTACGGCCGCAGCAAACTGGACGGGGAGCACGCACTGGCCCAGGCCACGGATTTCGGCTGCGTGCTCCGCCTGCCGCTGCTCTTCGGCCACGTGACCGACTTGAACGAATCCGCGGTGACGAGCCTGGTGCCAGCTGTCATCGCCTCTGCCCAGGCCGGTGCGCCGGCGGCCCGCATGGACGCCTGGGCGACGCGCTACCCCACATTCACCGGCGACGTGGCTCATGTCATCCGGGGCATGCTGGAGCGCGCCGCAAGCGGTGCGGCCCTATGCGGCCGTGCGCATTGGTCCGGCGACGAACCGATGACCAAATTCGACATCGCGGCGCGCATCGCCCACATCCTCGGGCTCGCCGCCCGCCTGGAGCCTCTACCCACGAGTATCGATTCGACGCCGCGGCCGCGCGATTGCCATCTCGACGCAAGCCGTCTGGAGTCCCTCGGAATCGGCCAGCGCACCGCCTTCGACGACGCGCTCACCGCCGTGCTCGAGCGCTATCTGAGCACGCACCGCCGCGACGCAGCGGGGACTTGATACTGTATAAAACCACAGTATCATGATAACGACGCGCTGACGTTCCAGCGGCCCCGGCACCGCCTTCGCCTATTCCCGTAACTGCACGGCAACTTCGTAGGCGAAGGGTGCCAAACACTACGAAATGCCGGGCCACACATCGCCAGTGCGCTCAATACAATCCTTCCATGAGGGACAGTCGCTTCAAAGAGCTGCCTTCGACCGCGCGCTTCTCGCGCGCTGCGGCTCGGTGCCACAAGCGACGTGCCTCGGCCATATAGGAATTCCGCATGTCTTACCTCGAGGTAGTGGAAGAAGGCGAAGATCTCGAACCGCTCCCACCCGCGCCGGCGCGTCGGGCGGGTCCCGCGGTCCTCCGGGAGATCGCGCCGCGTTGCGATACGCGGTTTTTCGATGAAGCGGCGCTGCCCCCATTGACACGCGCCGAAGGCGCGGCGGACACGACATTTCTCGCCGCCGAGCTCAGTGCCGCCAGAACGGCGGAGGAACGAATCCGGATGATCCGCGGCGTGCTCCATATCGTGGGCTTCAGGGGCCTCGGCTATGCTGCGCTGAAAGTGAACGCCCAAGCTCAACCGGAGCGCGCTTATCTGCTGCGCGACTATCTCGCGAGCGACTTATTGCCGAAAGCGCTCGAGGGCGGCTACTTTCTGCGCGATCCGCAAATGCGGCGCGCGCTCGACTCGAGCCGGCTTCACGTCTGGGATATCCGGTCGATCCTGCAAGCCTCGCGCGACGATGCGCTCGATCCGCAGCTGCGGCGTCATTTCGACGAACTCCGCGCGCACGGCCTCGCGAGCGGTCTCGCATTCGGGCTGCCGATCTCGCAAACGCCGATGCGCGCAATCATCGTTTTTGCGGGCGCGCCCGAGCACTGCGAATGGATCACCGACAGCGTCATCGCGCAGGCAATCGGACTCGGCCTGTCGTTGCACCAGCGCTGCTCGGCCTATATCCAGGCGGTGTGCAGGCGCGAAGCAACCAACGGTTTGTCCGAGTTGCAGCAGCGGATTTTGTCGGCCGTCGTGGCCGGACTATCCGATAAGGCCATCGCGGCGCGTTTCGATACGACCGTGCACAACGTCGACTATCACTTGCGGCAACTGCGCGAGAAGCTGGGCGCACGCAATCGGAGCCAGCTCGCCTATCTTGCCGGACGGCTTCAGGCAGCGTGAGTCAGGCGGCTCGGTCCGCGCCCGCGCGCTCCGCCTCGAAGAGTTGCGGGCACGCGGCATGCCGCTGTCCCGCGCTTATCGTTCCCAGCCCCAACGCGCCGCGCGGTAGACGAGTTGCGCGCGGTTTTCGACGCCGAACGTTTTTTGCAGCGCCCGCACGTGCGACGCAACCTTGTGCAGCGAAGTCGCCATCGCGCCAGCGATCTCCTGGTCCGAGAGGCCTTTGACGAGCCGCTCGAGCACCGCGGCTTGGTCGGCGCTCAGCACGATTTCCCGCGCGCGGCGCGCGCATGCGTCGATATAGGGCTGCACGATCCGGTGCACGGTCAACGCGATGGTCAGTGCGCCGCCGACGGTGCGATCGTTGATCCATCCCACCTCGCGCGCGTGCGAAGTGAGATTGACCGCCACGCGCAGGTCGGGCTGCGGTGCGGGCAAGCCGAGAATCAATCCCGCGTTCATGTTATGCGAGCGAAGGCTATTTGAAAGCATCCGCGCCCGCGAGTCTCCGGTTTGCTCCGCGTGGCTTTCGACGTGCTCGGCCTGCCATGTCGCCGGCAATCCGCTTTGCCGCAGTGCGGCAAACCGCGGGTCGCTGTCATACAACCGGTGTTTCCAATAGAGACGAGAGAACGAGACGTCCGCCAAATCGCTCATCGAATGGGCACGTAACACGCGTCGGCCGATCATTTCGAAGGCCACGTAATTGAGCGTGCGAAATCCCATCTGCAACAGGCGTTCATGACAAACGAGGAGTTCGGATGCGGCACGCTCGACATCGGCCGTTGCATCAATTTCGTGCATGTGGGCAAGCGCATCGGCCTGCGAAAACCAAACGAGCGTCGGGAATTCATCGACATCTGTCATCAGGGTACGCCTCGCGTGCCGACATTCGATTTTCTGATTATCATTACCATAAGTTACACGCGCGAACGGGCACCATCACGCCGCGTCACGTGGCGTGCAACGCGAATCTCGACCGGAGGCTCATCGATGCATCACGCCGCATTGCGCGAGGACGCGTCGTCGTTCCCGCCGACACGTTGTTCATTCGACGCTAAGCAGTCCGAAACGTCAACTCAGCAGGAACATGCGATAGATGTGGTTTGGTGTAGTGATCCGCGACAAACGAGTGCGGACGATCAACCGTGCCCCTCTCTCGGGATCGCCGCGGCGCTGGCCGGGGCGCGCACCGCTGCCGAACGCAACCGGATGATCAACGGGCTCTTGCATCTGGTCGGTTTCTCGACGTTTGCCTATTTCGCACTGGAAAGCAACGTCAAGCAAGTCGAGCGGCTCTTCCTGCACGAAGCGTTCGTGCCGCCCACCTACCGCGGCGACTACGTCAAGCAAGGCTATCACGAGATCGATCCGCGCACGCTCGTTGCGCGGCGCGCCAATGCGCCGATGGTCTGGGACTTGTACCATTTGCGCGAGCAAAGCGTGGAAGCGAACGGTGACACACCGGAGCAGCGCGCATTCAACAACTTTCTCGGCACCATGCGCGATGACGGTATGTGCAGCGGCCTGATGTTCGCCATGCCCATTCCCGGCACGCGTTTGAGCGCCTTCATGAGCTTTACCGCGCCGCGCCGCTCTCGGGAGTGGATTACCGCCGCGACCGTCGAACAATCGTTGTCGATTGCGATGTCGGTTCACGCTTTCGCATCGCCCCAGTTGACCGCGGCGTCGCGCAACTGTGCCGCGAACAGCTTGACGCCCTTCGAGCGCGAACTGCTGATCGGGATCGCAGAAGGCGCGTCCGACAAGGAGATCGGCCGCCGCCTCGATACGAGCGCTCACAATGTCGATTACCATTTGCGCAAACTGAGAAAGCGCTTCGGTGTAGCGAACCGCATCGAACTCACCTACCTCACCTCCAAGCTCGAGCTGATCTAATCCGTCCCGGCACGAAGCGGTATTCGCACACGCGGATCACCGCCGCCGCGGGACGAGATCGTTAGGACTCCCAACCGTTACTCCGCACCCAGGCGCGCCGCTCATCCGGCAGCCGCGTTGCTTCGCGCTTGCGTCCAGCATCGCGGCTTCCGATGCCCAGGTCGATTGAGGACTCCGCCTATTGACAAGCGCGGCGTCCTCCTGTGGCGGACTTGGACCCTCGAGTCCGGCCACCGGCGTGCCCGCCAAGCTCAAGAACCCATTGAAGGATGCCGATAAGTGAAGGAGGCACCTCTTCGATCCGCCGCCGGCTTTACGGCTTTGCTCCAATGGTCCCCAGACAACCCAAACGCGGTATCCCGCTCATCGTTCGCCTCGCCCTGGCCGTTGTACCGATTGTTATCGGGACGAACGAGAGTTTTGCCGCGCCGCCGCGATCCGACCCCGCGAGCCCCTCGCTGACGGCCGATGCGCTGGCATCGATGCCGCTTGAGGCGCTGATGAAGGTCAAGGTGGTCAGTACCGCGTCTCTGTTCGAGCAACCCGTCTCCGAAGCACCCGCGGCCGCCGTCATTCTGACGGCCGACGATATCCGCAACTTCGGTTGGCGCAAGCTTTCCGATGCCCTGGCCTCCCTACCCGGTCTGTATGTCTCGTACGACCGAACCTACGATTACCTCGGCGCGCGTGGCTTTCGGCGCCCAGGCGACTACAACAGCCGCTTTTTGCTGCTGATCGACGGCATGCGCCTGAACGACTCCGTCTACGATCAAGCGTCGATCGGCACGGACTTTCCGCTCGACATGGATCTCGTCGAGCGCATCGAGTATGTTCCCGGCCCCGGATCGGCGGTATATGGGTCCAACGCCCTCTTCGGCGTCATCAACGTCGTGACGAAAAAGGGCGAAGCACTGGGCGGCGCACAAACCGCGGTCTCGGTCGGCAGCTTCGGCGAAAAACGCGCTCGCGCGAGCTACGGCTGGCATGGAAGCAACGGCGCCGACTTGCTGCTGTCGGCCACTTCGTACGTCCGCAGCGGCCAGGATCTCTACTATGGCGAGTTCGATACGCCCGATCAGAACAACGGTGTCGCCAACGGACTCGACTACGATCGCGCACAGTATCTCTTCGCCAAATTCGCCTATCGCGATTTCGTGTTCAGCGCCGGCTATGGCAACCGAACGAAAGGTGTTCCGACCGCCGCATACGGAGCCAACTTCAATACGCCAAACAGTACGAGCGACACGCACAGCTTCGCCAACGCTACGTACCGCCATGCTGTCTCTGGCAGCCTCGAGATCGCGTCGCAGCTCTATTGGGAACGTTATGACTACCGCATGCCGGCGCTGTTCGGTACGGATCCGACTGTGGTCAACGTCGATGGAGACAAGGCCATCTGGTATGGCGCCGACGTTCATGCGACTTTCACTGGCCTGCCGCGCAACAAGATCGTCGTCGGCGTGAGCGTGACGCGCAACGCACGACGCGACCAATACAATTACAACGTGGATCCGTATGAATCGATCCTCGACGATCATCGCAGCTCGAACATTTTCGGTATCTACGCCGAAGACGAAATCCGACTCACTGAGCGACTGACCTTGAACGCGGGTGCGCGATTCGATAAGGAGAGCGTTTCAGGTACGAACGCGAGTCCACGTCTTGGCCTGATCTTCAAAGCGACAGCGGACGACACCTTCAAACTCCTGTACGGGCGAGCCTATCGCGCGCCCAATGCGTATGAGCTCTATTACGCAATTCCGGGGACGGACGGCCAAGTGGGCAATCTTGCGCTCAAGCCCGAGCACATCACGACCTACGAGTTCATCTACGATCGGAAGGTGAGCGACGCCGGACACGCTACGCTATCGTTGTTTCATTACGACGTGCGCAATTTGATCACCGAAGTGCTCCTCGATTCGGGGCTCTTCCAATTCCAGAATGTGGACCGCGTCCAGGCCAATGGCCTCGAACTCGCTTACGAACAACAATTGTCCAGCGGTGCCACGATCCGCGCGAGCTATTCGTTGCAGCGCGCTCGCAACAGCGATAACGGCGCCACCCTGCAAGATTCGCCGCGGCAACTCGCCAAGCTCAATGTGTTCGTGCCGGTCTTCCATCATTCGGCGCGGGTCGGTGCCGAACTGCGCTGCGTCTCGTCGCGTCTCGCGCAAGGCGGCAATGCAAGCGGCTACTGCCTCGGCAATTTGACGATCGGCACAGCACGGCTCATTCCGCATGCCGACCTGTCGTTTTCGATCTACAACATCACCGACAGGCGCTATACCGACCCCGCCGGCCCCGGCTTCACGCAAAGCGTGATCGTGCAGCAAAGCCGCACGTTCCTCGCCAAACTCGTGTACGGATTCTGACGGACCGCACATGAGACGAAAGTTAGCCGCCGCCGCGTGCCTTCTTGCTGTCGCAGCCTGTCTGCGCGGCACGGCGCACGCACAGGTCGATCTGTTTTCACTCGAGGCGGCGTATATCTTCAATTTCACCGCGTTCACCGAATGGCCGGCAACACGTTCGGCCTCGACGAGCCTGATGATTTGCGCGGGTAAAGGCGAAATCGGCGCCGCGCTCGCGAAGCTCGAAGGCCGTCCGGTCGCGGCGCGGACCTGGCATCTGCGCGCCCTCACCGACGGCGCGAATCCAGCGGGATGTGACGTTCTCATCATCGACAGCAGTCTCGCGATCTCGAGTGCGATCAAATCCGCGCTGAGCGCGGACTCTCCATTACTCGTCGTGCGCACGCCCGACGCGCCGGAGGGCCCTTGTGTCGTCATGCTCGTTCGCCAGGGTGATCAACTCCGCTTCGATATCGACAACAGTGAGGCAGCGCGACGCCATCTTGGCTTGAGCTCCAAGCTGCTTCGGCTCGCGAGGAATGTCACATGAAGCACGTCAAGCGCGATACGCCTAGTCCAGCGCGGGAAATGGCGCGCATCAAGACGCTACGCGTCGGCGTCGCTTTGCTCATATCGAGCGTCGTGTTGCTCGTCTATCAAGCCGTCACGCTACGGACTTCGCTGACCGAAGACGCCAACATGCTTGCGGAAATGTTGGGGGATAATACGGCCGCGCCGCTGATGTTCGACGACAAGGCCTCTGCGGGCGAAGTACTGCACGCGCTAAGTAAGCTGCCTTACATTGAAACGGTCGCGGTGTACAAGGCCGACGGCACCGTATTCGCCCGCTATGCGAAGCCGAATCTCAGCGAACTCGAGCGCGGTGAAGCGACGATCGAGCGCGCGCGAGCGCATGCCGGGCCTTGGTCGCTCAACGATGTCGTCGTCGAATCCGAGGTCAAGGTGCGAGGCAAGGCGATCGGCGCAGTGGTGCTCGTTGCCACGACCGATGAAGTCGTCGCGCAGCTCCTTCACTACGGTGCATTTCTCGCCGCGGCGTCGTTGGTCGCGATCTGGGTTGCGTTCGCCGTCACCTCGCGCATGGGCGCTCGCGTCGCGCAAGCGGAAAAAGAGCTCGAATACCTCGCGTCCACCGATCCGCTGACCGGGCTGCCGAACCGGCGCGCGTTCTACGACGAACTCGACCGGCGGCTGCATCGGCCGAGCTATATCGGCACGCGTCTCGCACTCGTGCTTGTCGATCTCGACGATTTCAAGACCGTCAACGACACGCTGGGTCACGGTGCGGGCGACGAATTGCTCACGCGCGTCGCCACCGCATTGCGCCAGGCCGTGCGCACCACCGATGTCGTCAGCCGGATCGGCGGCGACGAGTTCGCGGTACTCGTCGAGATCAACGAAGACAAGAGCGAGGGGCATCTGGCGGCGATGCGAATTGCCCGTGCACTCGCTCGCCCGTTCAATCTTCAGCGATCGAGCATCGTCGCGTCCGCGAGCGTCGGCGTAAGCGTGTTTCCCGATGACGCCCGCGAGGTTGCGGCGCTCGTCAGCAGCGCCGACATGGCGCTCTACGCGGCAAAGGGCCGCGGCAAGAATACGGCGGTCGAATTCCATCCCAACATGACGGTCGAGGCCCGGCGCCGGGCCAGGCTCGAAAGCGAGTTGCGCAAGGCGATCGAAATGGACTCGCTCGATCTCGTTTATCAGCCCCAGTTCGATTGCAAAACGGGCGCGCTCGTCGGTGCAGAGGCGCTCGTGCGGTGGGAACATCCCTCGGACGGTACTGTGTCGCCGGCCGAATTCATTCCTATTGCGGAAGATAGCGACCTCATCGTCGCGCTGGGACAGTGGGTGCTGCGGCGGGCATGCCGCGAGGCGGCACATTGGAACGCGGTGTCGGCGACGCACATCCACGTCGCGGTCAATGTCTCGGCCCGCCAGTTGCGGCAATCGGAATTCGACTATCAGGTCAAAGCGGTGCTCTCCGAAAGTGGACTGGAGTCGCACTTGCTCGAGCTCGAACTCACCGAGAGTCAACTGATGGCGAATATGGACGCGGGGATTGATTCAATGAACCGCCTGCGTGCATCGGGCGTGAGACTGTCACTCGATGATTTCGGCACCGGTTATTCCTCGTTGTCGTATCTCCAATCGTTTCCCATCAACAGCCTGAAGATCGACCGCAGTTTCGTTCATCCACTTCCCGAGGCGGGGCAACCCATCGTTACCGCGATCATTTCGATGGCGCACAGCTTCGGCATCGCGGTGGTGGCGGAAGGTGTCGAGCATGCCGCGCAGCTTGCATGGTTAAGCGAATCGGGCTGTGACATCGTGCAGGGTTTTCTCACAGGCCGACCGATGCCGTTCGAGCAATTGATGAAGCTCCTGGGCGACGACGCATCCCGTTCAACGTTCCGCGCCGATTCCGCTGCGCCGCCGAAAACGCTGGCTGAGTGATCGGCTGAACCATGCTGTGGATAAGCCGTCGTTTATCGCTGCGATAAAACGACGACTGGATCGACAAATCGGTTCATCGCCATTTTCCGGAAATAGAGGCGGCATTTTCGCCTTTACGATTCAAATCGTCGATAATAGGCCCGCGCCGGAAAACCCACTCCTCGGCTTCAAGCGAGGATGGGAAAACGTAGCGCCGTCTTGGTCATTTCAATATCGACGGTTGAACAAATGGAAGAACTGCTTCCGCATTACGAGCGCGAGCTTGCGCTGTTACGGCAATCGCTGCAGCAATTCGCCGCGCGCTATCCGAAGATCGCCGCGCGGCTCGCGATTGCCGGCGAGCATTCGGAAGACCCGCATGTCGAGCGAATGCTGCAGTCCTTCGCTTTGTTGGCCGCGCGCATCGACGTCAAGCTCGAGGACGACTACCCCGATTTCACGGAAGCGCTGATCGAGATACTGTTTCCTCAGTACCTGCGTCCTCTGCCTTCGTGCTGCATCGTGCAAGTTCGCGCCGATGGACTGTATGAGAAGCTGACCGCGCCCTTCACGATTCCTCGCGGCACGCAGCTCATCGCCAAGGCTGCGGATTGCAGTTTTCGCAGCGCCTACGACATAGCCTTGGCGCCGCTCCATGTGACGCAGACGTCCTATACCGCCTCCCCGCTCGCACCTACCGGCACCGTTCTGCCGGCCGAAACGACCGGCATCATCTCGCTCGGCATTTCGGCGATGAGCGCGGCGGCCCGCCTCGACGCCGCCGCGCCGCCCCGCTTGCGCCTGCACCTGACCGGCGCGCGCGAAGTCGTCGCGGCGTTACATGATGGGTTGCATCTGAAGACCCTCGCCGCATACGTCGAGGCCGACGGTTCGGGCCGTTGGAAGCGGCTCGGGCTCTCGCCTGTGTCACGAGTGGGGTTCGACGAGGAAGAATCGCTTATCGCGGGCTTCGGCGATGCGCCCGCGGCGTTCCGCTTGCTGGCGGAGTATTTTGCGTTTCCGGAGAAGTTCGATTTCATCGATCTCGATCTGGCGGCACTGCTGAGCGCGGCGGGCCCCTGCCGCAGCGTGACGGTTCACTGGGCGCTTGGCGGCGTTCATAAGGACTCCTGGGCGTCGCAGCGACTGGCACAGATTGGCGCGGCCACGTTCAAGCCGTTTTGCTCACCCGCGGTCAATGTATTCAAACGCGATCCGGTATCGATCAAGGTCAACCCGGAAGCGAACGCTTACCCGCTGCTGCCCGCTTTGCCGGGCGGAGCGCAAGCGGAGATTTTCTCCGTCGACGCCGTCAGTACGACCGACCCGGCGCCGGCGCGCAAGACCGTGTTGCATCCGGTCAATTCGTTGATGCACGGCAGCGCGGCAAAGCTTGGTGGCCCCTATTGGACGGTCCGTCGCGATCCATGGCGTGCCGATGCCGAGAGCCGCGAGCAAGCCGAACTCGTCTTCGTCGGGCTCGATGGCTCGCCTATGACGCCCGAATGCGGTCAGTTGAATGTCGATATGACTTGCACGAACGGCGCGCTCGCCGCGTCGTTGCCGATCGGGATGCCCGGTGGCGATTTGCAGAGCGAAGGCAGCGAGCTCGGGCGCCATGTCGCGATACTGTCGCGACCGACACAGCCGATGCACCTGCCTCGCGGCGAGGGGGCAATGTGGCGGCTCATCGCCCAGATGACGCCTCATACGCTGCAGCTGGGCAAAGCGGGACTCGAAGCATTCAAGCAGCTTTTTCGGCAGTTCGCGGCGTTATCGCAATCGCGGGCGCCGCATGTCGATGGCATCGTCTCGCTCGACTATCGGCCGACGATGCAGTGGCTCACGATGGAGCCTTCGCCCGCGTTCGTGCGCGGCATCGAGGTCACGGCGACCGTGGATGAGCACGCGTTCGCATCGAGCAGCCTGCATGTCTTTGCGGGTGTCATGGATCAGTTTTTCGCACCGTATGCGAGTGCGAACAGCTTTGTGCAGGTGGTCCTTGTTTCGAAGACCGTTGGCGCCGAAATCTGGCGCTGTCCGCCGCGGCCAGGGGCAGCGCCACTTATTTGAGGCGCGCTGCCCGGCCTATCCCTTGCTCGCGCCAAACGTCAAACCCACCACAAAGTGCCGTTGCATCGCGAAGAACATCAACACAGAAGGCAATGCGGCCATGATCGACCCGGCCGAGACGAGATTCCATGCCGTCGTCCATTGCCCCTTGAGTGCAGCGACCCCCACCGTGATCGGCGCGGCCTCGTCGCCTTGCGTCAGGCACAACGCCCAAAAATAGTCATTCCAGACGAAGGTGAAGACCAGAATGGCCAACGCTGCCAGCGCCGGCCGTATCAGCGGCAACACGATACGGAAAAACACCGTCCACTCTCCGGCACCCTCCACGCGCGCGGCCTCGATCAGCTCGAAAGGCAACTGCTTGATGAAATTGCGCAGAAACAGCGTGCAAAATCCGGTCTGAAACGCAATATGAAAGAGCATCAACCCTTCGACGGTATTGAAAAGCCCGAACTTCAGCGTCAAGTCGCGCACCGGAATCATCAACACTTGCACGGGGACGAAGTTCCCCGCCACGAACGCGGCAAACAGTAACGTGTTGCCACGAAAGCGATAGGTCGCCAGTGCGAAACCGGCCATCGCGGCCAGCGCGATCGAGCCGACCACGGCGGGTACCGTAATCAACACGCTGTTCCAGAAGTAATGCAGCATCGGAGAGGTCGTCAGCGCCTCGCGATAATTGGCGATCAGCGAGAGATGCTCCGGCCATCCCCAGTAATTGCCCGCGCTGAGCTCGTCCGAAGAGCGCACGGACGTCAGCAACACCGCGAGCATCGGTAGCATCCAGACCACCAGCGCGATGGGCACGGAAATTTTGTAGAACCGCCTCGGCAGCGGCTTCCATTTGTCGATAGGCAGTGGATACATGAGCCCTCCCTTTACTGCTCGTTGCGCAGCGTACGGCGCAACTGGTACACGATGTAGACCAGCATGATCGCGAACAGCACGACAGCGATCGATGCCGAATAGCCGAGCCGGTAATACTTGATAGCCTGGTCGTACATGTAATAAGCGAGCACAGTCGAACTTTCGAATGGCCCGCCACCCGTCATGACCGCGATCAGGTCGAAACTGCGCAGCGCGCCGATCACCGTCACCACCACTGCCATGAAGGTCGTCGGCCGCAATTGCGGAAGCACGACGTGCCAGAGCAACGCCCAGCCGCGTGCACCTTCCATTCTCGCGGCCTCGAGTTGCTCGCCGTTCAGCGTCGTGAGCCCCGTGAGATAGAGAATCATGCAGTACGAGGTCTGCGCCCACAACGCGGCAATCACGATACCGAACGTCGCGTACCGGGCGTCCCCGAGCACCGGCACGCCATGCCCGAGCATCAACGCGAGCAAGCCGAACGTCGGATCGTAGAACCACGAGAACATGAGCCCGACAACGACACCCGACAAAACGAACGGCGCAAAGAACAGCGACTTGACGACTCGCATCCCCGCCACGGCTTGATTCAGATACAACGCGACGGCAAGGCCTGCCGGCGGCGCGAGCAGGAACATCGCGAGCCAAATGACGTTGTTCTTCAACGCCGTATAGAACGTCGGCGCATGAAACAGCTCGATGTAATTGGCAAGCCCGACGAATACCTTGTCGGACATGCCGTCCCAACTGAAAAAGCTCAGCCAGATCGTCGACAGGATCGGCCAGACCACATACACGCCGAACATGATGCAAGCCGGCGCGAGAAAGAGAAGCGCCGCGCGCCGTTGACGGCGTGCGGTCGGCGACAGTCTGCGCCCCCCATCGCGGCCGACTCCACGCCGACTGGCCGGCGGTGTGCTTGCCGGCATGGAAAAGTCCGCGCCGTCGGGCGCGGCGCGCAAATGCTCGTGGGTGGCTGACTGCGGCACGACAAGACCTCCGATCCGTTGCGGCGTTTCGGCGGCCCAAGCGGGCCGCCACTTGCCAGACTGCTGACTGCTTACCGCTTATAGATGCGCTTGCGCGTTTGCTCCAACTCGGTCAGCACGGCATCGAGCTGCGTCGGATCCGATACGAACCGCTGCATACCCTTCATGCCTTCGTCGGCCATTTCCTTCGTCATATCGCGATCGTAAAACTGCGCAATGCCGCCCTTCGTGTTCGAAAGGATCTGGAAACCGATCTTCGAAATCGGATCTTCAGGCTCAGGCGACTTGCTGTTGGCCGACAGCGAACCGAGCCCCTTCGCGAGCCGCGCACCGTTCTCGGGCGTTTCGACGAATGCCAGGAACGCGCGTGCCTCCGCCTTGTGTTTCGCATGCGCCGGAATGTGCAGCGATTCGACGGGCCCGTCTTCCGCGGTGGGTACGTTCGAATCGATGATCGGGAACTGGAAGTAGCCCATTTGCGGCTTGATCGCCGGCGGGAAGCCCGCGCTGATGAACGTGCCCATCAGCATCATGGCCGCTTTGCCTTGGAAGAGGAACGGTTGCGCGGCGTCGAGATCGTATGACAGCGAGTTGTCGATGAAGTCGTGATCGTCGATCAGCTGCTTCCAGGTCGTATAAACCTTCTTCACGCGGGCATCGGTATAAGGCACTTCGCCCGCCATCAACTTCTGATGAAAGGCATTGCCGTTCAGCCGCAGATCGAGGTAATCGAACCAACCGGCGAGCGTCCATGCGTCTCGACCGGCCACTGCAATCGGCGTAATCCCCGCGGCTTTCAGCTTCTTGCAGGCGTCGAGAAATTCAGGCCATGTCTTCGGCTCCGCGGCGATGCCGGCCTTCTGAAAGAGGTCCTTGCGATAGAACATGCCCCACGAGTAATAGACCGTCGGCGCCGCGTATTGCTTGCCCTGGTACGACGAGGCTTCCTTCGTCGACGCGTACATTTGGTCCCAGCCGTTTTTCGCCCAATCGCCGCTCAGGTCTTCGAGCAATCCGCGCTTCGCGTAATAGGCCATCCGCTCGCCGTCATGCCAATTCACGATGTCTGGCGCGACCGTCGTCAACCAGCCGGGCAATTGGACCTTGTAGGCTTCCTCGTCGATGAATGCAACTTTGACGTCGATGTCCGGATGCGCCTTCTTGAAGTCGTCCAGCGTCGCCTGCCACACCGCGCGCTGGCTGGCGCCCTTGAACGCGATGTTGATGTCGAGCGTGCCTGCTTGCGCAGCATTGGCCCACCAGGATGCGGCGGCGGCCACAGCGAAAAACGCTGCGGCGACGCCCATGCGAAAACGGTTCGCGGGTTGCTTCATGCGTGTCTCCTTCGTGTCATCTAAGGTTATATCGTCATCACCCATTGCCGCGACTGCGACAAATCACGCGCCCCGGCCAACATCAGCCGGAACGATACGCGCAAACGCCCTGCGGTTCGACGCGCGCATCGCCAATGACGAACGCGGCGCTTTCGACGCCTTCGACGTCGTACACCCGCTCGCCGTAATTGAAGACATAGGTCACGCCCGCTCGGCGGCTTACTCGCACGCCCTCCGGCAGCGGCACGGCACGCAACCCGGCGCGTGCTGCGACGTCCGCAAAGAGCTGCCGTGTCAACGCTTCATCGAAGAGGCCCGCGCAATAATGGAAAGCACCGTGGCGTACGCATGCGGGATGACCGTCGTCAAACTCGGCAACGACCTCGTGCGGCGCGCCCGTATCGAGATCGATCAAATCGCGCCAATGGCGGCCCTGCCCCGCATGGCTTGCGGGCTGGCCCGCCGATGAGCCCGGGATGCGCACAGCCGCACTGACGTTCGGGCGCAGCGATTCCACGCGCCATACGCGCAGCTGCAGCGTCTGAGCGAGCGGCCCGGGCGGCAAATTAGCGGGAATTTGCAGATCGACGGTCTTGGAACCGGTGCGCGGACCCAGGACGACTTGCGCTCCGCTGCGCGTCAATCGCGCGGCAAAATCATCGGGGACGATCGGCAACGGCGGCACGACAATCATTCGATATCCACCGAGCGGCGCATCGACGGACACCACGTCGACATCGAGCCCGAGTGAACGCAACGCACTGTAGTACTCGAATGCAAAGCGCGGATAGTGGAAGTCGGCACCTTGCGGATGAACTTCAAGGAGCCACTTCGCCGGGTAGTCATAAACGAGCGCGACAGCGCGCTGGCCATCCTCCCCCGCATCGGGCTCAACCTCGAGCATCGCCCGGATTTCCTGAGCAACGCGCGACGCTTCGCTGCCGCCGATATCGAGCCGGTTGTCGGGCGTGTTGAGCCCCGCGTGCATCTGCTCCTGTGCAAACGGCGCCTGTCTCCAACGGAAATACGACACGCAACCGGCGCCATGCGCAAACGCCTCCCAGCTCCAAAGACGCACCATGCCCGGCAGCGGCGCCGGATTCCAGTGGGCCCAATTGACGGGGCCGGGTTGCTGCTCCATGACCCAGAACGGCAGGCTCGACATGCCACGGTAGATGTCGTGATTGAACGACGCGAAATCGGGATGACCCGTGCGCAGCCAGCGCGCTTTCGTTTCGGGATCGAACCAGAGCTCTTCCAGCGCGCCCAGCGGATAGCTGTCCCATGCCGCGATATCCAGATCGGCCGCGACCTTGTAATGATCGAACTCCGTAAAGAGCTGCATGAAGTTGTGCGCGATGGGCCGCCCAGGCGAATGCGCGCGGACGATCTCGGCCTGCATGCGGTTAAAGCGCGCAAGCTCGTCGGATGCAAAGCGCCGATAGTCAAATCGGTGCGAAGGGTTCGCCTCGGTCACCGTCGCGGCCGGTGTATCGATCTCGTCGAAGCTGCGGTACTCCATGCTCCAAAACACGTTGCCCCACGCGCGATTGAGCGCGTCGATCGTGCCGTAGCGAGCGCGCAGCCACTCTCGAAAGCGCAGCAACGCGGCGTTGGAATAGCTGACCACGGTCTGGTGACAGCCGAACTCGTTATCGATCTGCCAGAACGCCACGCCAGGATGCGCGCCGTACCGTTGCGCCACCGCGGTACAGATGCGGCGCGCCGCCTCGAAATACGACTGCGACGAAAAATCGTAATGACGGCGCGAGCCGAACCGGCGTGCTTGCCCATCGGCACCGACGGGCAAGATATCGGGGTGCCGGTCGATCAGCCACTTGGGCGGCGTCGCCGTCGGCGTGCACATGACGATCTGGAGTCCTGAACGATGCAGTACGTCGACCGCGCGATCGAGCCAAGTCCAGTCGTACTCGCCCGGCGTGGGCTCGATGCGGCTCCACGCAAACTCCGCGATTCGCACGCGCTCGATGCCGAGCGCCTTCATCCGCTGCGCGTCGCCTTCCCACATCGATTCGGGCCAGTGCTCCGGGTAATAGCAAACTCCAAGATGCATCCCTTCTCCCCCTCAGGCGTAATGTTCGATCGATTGAAGCGGTGCGATGGCGAAGCCATCGTCCCCAAATAGATGGCACGCCGAAGCCGGTGCGCCGAATGCCATGCGTGCGCCTCGCTCCACGCGCGCGTCGCCAGCGACCTTGGCGATCAACGTCCTGCCTTCCGACGCGTCGAGGTGCACATAGGTCTGCTCGCCGAGCCGTTCGGTGAGCACGACTTCGCGGGTGAGCGTGAGCGCCGTCGCCGCGCTATCGCCGCCGCCCGCGCGCAGTGTCAGGTGCTCGGGCCGTACACCGACGGTCACGGGCTGGCCGGGCGCCAACGACGAGCCGTCCACCGCGAGCCGCACGGTTTCTCCGGTCCCGTCGATCACGGCAGCGACCCCTTCGACATCGATTGAAGCGATCGATGCCGACAGGAAGTTCATGCGCGGCGACCCGATGAAGCCGGCGACGAAACGGCTCGCGGGCCGGTAATAGAGATCGAGCGGCGCGCCGATCTGCGCGATGCTGCCGTGCCGCTCCGTATCTTGACCTGCATGCAGCAGCACGATCTTGTCGGCAAGCGTCATGGCCTCGATTTGATCGTGCGTCACATAAACGACGCTCGCCTTCGCGAACTGGCGATGCAAACGGGCGATCTCGATGCGCGTCTGCCCGCGCAGCGTCGCATCGAGATTGGAGAGCGGTTCGTCGAAGAGAAACACGCCGGGCTCGCGTACGATCGCCCGTCCGATGGCCACACGCTGCCGCTGACCGCCCGAAAGCGCCTTGGGCAGGCGCTCGAGCAACGCCTCGAGTTGGAGAATGCGCGCCGCCTCATGCACCTTGCGGAGGATTTCCTGTTTCGGAGTCTTGGCGAGCTTCAACCCGAACGCCATGTTCTCGAACACGGTCATGTGCGGAAAGAGCGCATAACTCTGGAAGACCATCGCGACTCCCCGCTCGGCCGCGGGCACGTCGTTCACGAGTCGCTCGCCGATGCGCACCTCGCCGCCGGTGACGTCCTCGAGGCCCGCGATCATTCGCAACAGCGTGGATTTCCCGCAGCCGGACGGCCCAAGGAAAACGCAAAACTCGTTCGAACCAATCTCGAGGTTCACATCGCGTATGACGGGTGCCGCATCGCCATATGCCTTCTGAAGACCTTTCAATGAAATGCTCGCCATCGCGTCGGCTCCGTGCTTTAATCGGTCGACGTCGGAGATTAAGCGCTTAATCAGACGGGCGCATAGAGATGGCCGTGCGGCCGCGCCTTCGCCTTGTCTCCGATGTCATTGATCTAATGGGGCTCATAGTGCCGTCACTTGCGGCGGCTTGCAAATTTTGAACATACATCCCATATAGTGGACATCCATGGCGACCATCAACGAAGTCGCGCGCCTGGCCGGCGTCACGCCCGCAACCGTTTCGAACGTACTGCGCAAGCGCGGCCGGGTGGGCGAGCAAACGCGTCAACGCGTACTCGATGCGATCGATACGCTGGGCTATCGGCCGCATCTCGCGGCGCGCGCACTGGCGGAGGGACGCGCTCCCACGTTGGCGTTGATGGTCTCGAGCATCGCCAACCCTTTTTACCCCGAGTTCGCGCTTGCAGCCGAACGCGCAGCCCGCGAGTCGGGGCACTTCCTCATCATTTGCAATACCAACGACGATCCCGCCATCGGTCGCGCCTATCTCGAACAAATCGCGGGCACGTTGTCCGAAGGGATGCTCGTCATGAATGCGAATCTGGATTTCGCCGATTTTGCGGCGGCACAGGCACGGGGCGCACCTGTCGTGCTCTGCATGTGGGAGCGCCCGGAAGCGGCGCCCCCCCTGCCCTGCGTCACGGTCGATTTCGCATTGGCCGGACGGCTCGCGGCATCGCACTTGATTGCACTCGGACATAGAAGAATCGGCGCTATCGTCGGCAGCAAGATGTCGGGGATTCATACGCCGCGTTATGAAGGCTTCGTCTCGGCAATGCATGAGGCCGGACTCGATGTCGATGCGAGCGCCGTCATCCACGCGCCCGACACGATAGAGGGCGGCTACACAGCTGCGCATACTCTGCTTGCGCGACATCGCGCACTCACCGCCATCTTTACGACCAACGACTTGCCGGCGCTCGGGGCCATGCATGCGGCAGCCGATGCCGGGCTCGATGTGCCGCGCGACTTATCGGTTACAGGCATCACGGATATTCATCTTGCGCGGGAATCGCGGCCCGCATTGACCACCGTTGCGGTACCGACTGCCGAAGCGGCGCAGCTCGCCGTCACGCTTTTGCGCAACCTCGTCGCGAAGGGTCCGCACGTGCCCCATGCAGCCCCCGAGGTCTGCCAAACCTCGGCGCCGCAACTCATCGTTCGCGCTTCCACGGCGCCAGCACGCGTGAGGCGACGCTCAATCAAACGGGGCTCGGACATCTAGCGGCAGAGCCGATGCGCAGCGCTTTGCATGTCGTGCGCATCGTCGCGTCGCGCGCGAGGTCCCCTGCATCAGCCTTGCCAGTTGAACAACCATCGCTATACTTGGAAAAATCTGAACAAACGATCTGTCCGTCCGTATACCACGTATTCAACAAAATCCGAGGAGAGGCGCATGGGGGAGCAGCTCGACCAACGCGAATCATTCGCGTTGATGCATCAGATGGGGCTTAACGATGGCGCCATCGAACGACGCAAGCAAGTCGTTGCATTGGAACCCGCCGACCTGGCCCGTATTGGAACGATCAGGGCGTTGGTACTGCCCCGCATCGACGATTACACGGCGGCATTCTTCGAGCATCTCGCCAAGTTCGACGAGGCTCGTCCGCTATTCGACAATCGCGCTTTGCTCGAGAAAGCGAAACGGCTCAAGGCCGAACATCTCCAAGGGCTCGTGTCGGGCGAGTACGGCCGCGACTATGTCGCGCAGCGCATCGAGCTCGGGCGGCTTTACGCGGTGGCTGGACTCGAGATGCGGCTTTTTCTCGGCGCCTTTCATCAACTGCTGAAGTTCATCGGCGGCCAGGTCATGGCGCATTCCGAACAGGCGCCGCTTGAAGCATTCGACGCTTTCATGTCGCTCAAAAAGGTAGCGTTCTTCGATTTGGGCCTGATCGTCGATGTACTGGTGTTCGAGCGCGAGCGCGTCATTCGGCAACAACAGGAAGCCATTCGGGAATTGTCCACACCGGTGCTGCAATTGCGCGATCGCCTGTTGCTGCTGCCCATCATCGGCGTCATCGATACGTACCGGGCCCGGCTCATCACCGAGAATCTGCTCGAAGCGGTTCGCGCGCGGCGTGCGAAGGTGGTCGTCATGGATGTGACGGGCGTGGCGACAATCGATTCGCGCGTCGCCAATCATATTTTGCAAACCGTCACCGCGGCACGTCTGATGGGGGCACGGGTGATCGTGACCGGTATCACGGCGCCCGTCGCCCAATCGCTGGTCGCGCTCGGTATCGAGCTCGATCGGCTCGATACCGTCGGCGATCTGCAGGGCGGCATCGAGCTGGCTGAGCAGATTCTCGGCTATCGTGTCTCGCAAGGTGATGCGAGCGAGCCGAGAGCCCACTCAGCGAGCTGATATCGTGTCCGTTCCCATCCTCAAGCAAGGCGATGTCCTCATCGCGTCGATCCAGTCGGCTCTTTCGGATCAGGATCTGATCCAGCTGCGCGACGATTTCGCGGACAAGATCGGCCGGCTGCGCACGCGCGGGGTCGTCATCGATGTCGCCGCGCTCGATGTGCTCGACTCGTTTGCAACCCGCACGCTGCGTGGCATCGCTTATATTGCGAGGCTGCGGGGCGCCGAGACTGTCGTCGTCGGAATCCAGCCGGAAGTCGCGTTCGCGATGGTCCAGTTAGGCCTCTCGCTCGACGGAATCGCGACCGCGCTCGATCTCGAAGAAGGCCTCGCCCATCTTGGCGATACCTTGAACGGGGGCGCTGGCGATGCCCGATGACATCCACGTACCGATCGAGCGCGAAGAGGACGTCGTCATCGCCCGCCAAAAGGGACGCGAACTCGCCGCTGAAGCCGGATTCTCGATGACGGACCGGACCATCATCGCGCTCGCGATCTCCGAGATCGCGCGCAACATCGTCAGCTACGCACGGCGTGGAGACGTCTTACTGCGAAAGCTCGACGACGGCGCACGTGTCGGCATCCAGATCGTCGCCGAAGACGAGGGTCCCGGCATTGCCGACATCGAACTGGCGATGCGCGACGGCTATTCAACCGCGAAGAGTCTCGGGGTGGGCTTGCCCGGCACGAAGCGGATCATGGACGAGTTCGAATTGACCTCCGTCGTGGGCAAAGGAACCAAGGTCACGATGAGGAGGTGGCTGCGATGAACACCGCGTCCTCGCCCCGATCGCCCATCATCGAATGGGGTTGGGCGGGGCGTGCGCTCGAAGATGTCTCGGGCGATTTGCACGTCGTCGTGCAATTTGACGACGGCGCGGTGGTGGTGCTGCTCGATGGCCTCGGACATGGGCACGAAGCAGCGCAAGCGGCACGCGCGGCGGCGCCCGTCATCGAGGCGCACGCGCGCGAGCCCGTCCTGCAGATACTGCAACATTGCCACGAAGCGCTCTACAAGACGCGCGGCGCAGCGATGAGCATTGCATCGTTCGATGCCCGGGATCACTCGATGAACTGGGCAGGCGTCGGTAACGTCGATGGCATTCTCGTTCGTGCGCAGCAGAATTCGGAAGTGCGTGACCACGCCATTTCGACGCGCGGCGGTGTGGTGGGATACCGGCTGCCGCCGCTGCGTGCCGAGCGTCTTTCGCTGTCGCGCGGCGATACGCTCGTGATGGCGACGGACGGGATACAGAGCACGTTCACCGCGCGCATGCCGATTGCCTTCACGCCGCAGGAGCTGGCCGAAACCATCCTCATGCGGTATGGCAAGCCGACGGACGATGCGCATGTCGTCGTTGCCCGCTACCTGGGAGCGCACGCATGACGACGCAGCTCGCGGCGCTCAAAGCCGAATACCTGAGCCGGCTTCGGGCCTATCTCGAGAACGAAGGAGAAGCCGGCCTCACGCATGGTTACGAACTCGGCCGCCGCGCACTGACCGAGGGCGTCGGGCTGCTCGACATGGCCGAGCTGCACTACGCCGCCGTCGATGCGTTCGTGCTGCCTGCGCCATCGCAAGACCGAGCTCGCCTGGCGCAAGCCGCGGCGGCATTTTTCAACGAACTGCTGGCGCCTTTCGAATTGTCCATCGAAGGCTACCGCGCCGCGCTGGCTGCGAGCGAGGAACGGTTCCAGTTGGCTGTGAGCGGCGCCACGGCCGGCTTGTGGGATTGGAATCCGCAGACCGACGCGGTCTACTTCTCGCCGCACTTCAAGCGCATCATGGGCTACGAGGACCACGAACTGCCCAACGAGCGCCAGGCGCACTTCGGTGCGATTCACCGCGACGATTCGAACCGCGTCGATGAGGCCCTGAAGCGGCACCTCGATCAGCGTCAACTCTATGACGTCGAATACAGAGTGCGCATGAAGTCGGGCGAATTCCGCTGGGTCCAATCTCGCGGGCAGGCGTTGTGGAACGAAGCCGGCGAGCCTTATCGCATGGTCGGCTGGATCATGGACATCACCGATCGCAAACGCGACGAGGAAGCGCTGCGCGCATCGCGCGAAGAGCTGCGGCGTTTGTCGGGACATATCCAGCACATCCGCGAGGAAGAAAAAGCGCGCATCGCACGCGAGCTGCACGACGATCTGGGCCAGCAGTTGACGGCGCTGAAGATGGCTGCATCGATGCTCGAACATCCGGGAGGTGGCGGCTACCTGCGTGCGCCGAAAGACGCGTTCAAGGCCATGTATCGGATGATCGATCAATTGGTCGACTCGGTGCGGCGCATCGCGGCCGATCTCCATCCCGTCATGCTCGACGACCTCGGGCTCATTCCCGCGATCGACGCCTTGATCGACGAGTTCACGACGCGTTATGGGAGCAGGGTCACCCGCCATATCGACGCCGAGGCAATCGCGTTCAACCGCGAATGCCGAATCGATCTCTTTCGGATGGTGCAGGAAGCGCTGACGAATATCGCACGCCACTCGGGCGCCACCGAGGTGGTCCTCGATATCGTGCGCGAAGAGCCGTATTGCGTCGTACGTGTGGTCGACAATGGCCGCGGCGCGATACAGAACGATCGCCGCGGCAGACATTCGTTCGGGCTGCTCGGCTTACGCGAGCGTGCGGCCCTGCTTGGCGGCGAAGTGAGCATTCGGACTGCGCCCGGCGCAGGCTTCGCACTGACGGCCACGTTGCCGCTGACGGCCGTGGAAGTCAGACGTGAATTGAGCTGAGCAACGTCAGAACAGGCCCTGCTCTGCGCCGTCGCACCACTGCGTCATCGTGACCGTTACGCCCTGCCCCGGTGGCGAAACGATGTGGAATTCGTCGACGAGGCGTTGTGCGCCGGCGAGCCCGGCGCCCAGTCCGCCACCGCCCGTGGAATAGCCGTCTTTCATCGCGCGCGCGATATCGGGAATACCGGGGCCGTCATCGCGCGCAACGATGAAGACTCCGCGACGCGCTCCGTCCGCGATTGGACAAAACGATACCTCGCCGCTCCCCGCATGAACGACGATATTGCGCGCGATTTCGCTGACGGCCGTGGCTAACGCGGCAATCCGGGCTTCCGACAGCGCCTGCTGCGCACCCAATTCGCGAGCGATCTGGCGTGCCCAGGCAACGTCCGATTCGCCGGTCACCGATACGTGCACCGCAGCGCCAACCATGCGATCCGTCGTCACGGCAACGGCCCTTGGCAAGGCATGCGATCGATTCTTTTCATTTACCGCCCTGCTGGTTTTAGGGTGCATCCATCGTAGCACCGCAACGTGAACGCGTCGCCTGTCCACCCCGGCACGGTGCTTGCTCTCTGTCCCATAACCACCGATTCTTCGACGTTCATCGGGCAGTGAGCCCGGAGAGGAGTACCTATGTCCACGCCCAAGCAGGATTCGCCGCAGAAAAACCCGTACGAGAACGTGCCCAATTCCTCGCTGCCCGCCTATCCGGACGGACACCCGATCACGCGTGCGTTCGATTCGTTTGCGAGCGCCGTGACGCGATGGACCGGTTCGCCAATTGCGTTCGGCATCGCAGTGGGGATCATCGTCACGTGGGCCGTGCTCGGCCCCATTTTCAAGTTTTCAGACGCGTGGCAGCTCGTCATCAATACGGGCACCACCATCGTCACGTTTCTGATGGTGTTCCTCATTCAGCAAAGCCAGAACAAGGACAGCGTCGCGGTTCATCTGAAACTCAACGAACTCGTCGCGGCCAACCGCAGAGCAAACAGCGAGCTCATTGGGATCGAGGACGTCTGCGAAGAAGATTTGCGCCGTATCGCGAATGCTTATCTGGCAATCGCGAAGAACGCAGGTTTGAAGGGAGACGAGCGCTCGGAACTCGAACGCGAAATCAACGAGGCGAAGGAACGGCCCATGGGAAAGAACAAGTCGCAAAGTTCGTAGCCGAGCGAACGTACGGCATGCGACTGATCAGACGATGGCCTTCAGACGCGATAGGACCTCCTGCGTATGTTCGCCTATGCGGGCCAGCGCCCGCCGTACGCCCAGCCGGCGCCCTCCCATTGCCAGCGGCAGCAGCGCGACCTCGGTCGTGCCGCCGTCTTCCGTTTGCATCGGTGCAAGACCGCCGCTGGCTCTCAGATGCGGGTCGTCGAACAGCTGCTCCGGGCGAACGATGGGTGCGTACGGGACGCCCGACGCCTCGAGCCGAGGCGCGAGATCTTCGACGCGATGGCTGGCCAGCAATGCGCCCAGGCATTCGAGCAGCTCCGCACGAACCGCCACGCGCCGGGCGTTCGTCGCGAAGCGGGGCTCGGCTGAGAGATCGGGGCATCCGAGCAATTCGCACAACGTAACGAATTGCTTATCGCTCACTGCCCCGATGAAAAGCTGCTCGCCCTCGGCGAGCGTGAACACGTCGTACACGCCCCACGGTGAGACGCGTGCTGGCATCGGCGGCGGGGCTTCGCCCGTCATCGCAAACTGCTGCATATGAGGCGAACATAGGAAGACGCAGTTCTCGAACAGCGCGCTTTGCACCTCCTGCCCCTGCCCCGTCCGGTCGCGCTCGCGCAACGCGGCCAGCACGCCGATGGCACCGAACATGCCGCCCATGATGTCGTTGACCGATGCACCGGCGCGCAGCGGGCGGCCGACCGGGCCCGTCATATAGGCAAGGCCACCCATCATCTGAACCACTTCGTCGAGCGCCAGGCGCTTTTCATAGGGGCCCGGCAGAAAACCTTTGTGCGAAACATAGACGAGTCGCGGATAGATCGCCGAAAGCGATGCGTAGTCCAGTCCGTGTTTCGCCATGAGGCCTGGGCGGAAATTCTCGATCATCACGTCGCACGTGCCGATCAGTTCGATGGCGGTCTGTCTTTCTTCCGCCGAATCGAGATCGAGCACGACGCTCTTTTTATTGCGATTGAACGACAGAAAAAAGCCGACACCGAGCCCCGGCAATTGCCGCGTTCGGTCACCCTCCGGGGGGTCGATTTTGATGACCTCGGCGCCGAGGTCCGCGAGGATCATGCCGCATGTCGGTCCCATGACCATATGGGTGAATTCGATCACCCGCACGCCTTCCAGCGGAAGCGCTCCGTTGCGGCTGGTCTGACTGCTCATATTGCCTCGTGAATGCGCAAAGGTCCCGGGGACTCTATCCGTTCCATAGAAGCGTCAAAAGCGGTATTTTGGAACCCTTATCGTTCCGAACCGGAATGTCACGTGTCATGGCCAACCATCCGGCATCCAGGAGAGCTCCGCAATGCACGACATCGACATCAAGACGTTGCGTCTGTTCGTGGCCGTGTGCGATCACCGAAACATCGCACGTGCCGCGCACGAAGCGCACATCGAGCCGTCCGCCATCAGCAAACGCATCGCGCAGTTGGAGAGCGAGCTCGGCGTGCCGTTGCTGTCGCGGTCTCGCCGCGGCGTCGAACCCCTGCCTGCGGGGCTCGCGCTTCTCGAACACGCGCGCGCCGTGATCTTCACCATGGAGCGCATGGCAAGCGATGTGGCCGCGCTGGGCGGCGGGCTGCGGGGAAGGGTCAGCATTTGCGCTTCGCCTTCGGCAATGGCGGAAAGCTTGCTCGATGACGTTGCGTCGTTCATGCGTGAGCCTGGAAACAGGAACATTCGGGTCGATATCGAAGAACGGATGTCGACCGACCTCGTTCGCCAGGTGCGGGAGGGTACATCTTCGATTGGCGTTTGCTGGGACAACGTCGATCGCGTTGGGTTGCAAGCACGCCCCTATCGTCAGGACCGGCTCGCGATCGCGGCCCATCGCGATCACCCGCTTGCGCGCAAAAAGTCGATCGGTTTCGAGGAAACGCTCGCATACGATCACGTGGGATTACCGCCTAACTCATCGGTGCACACAATGCTCAGGCGAGCCGCGGCAAACGAGGGAAAGACGATTTCGTATCGAGTGATCGTTTCGAACTTGGACGCTACGTTTCGCGTGGCTGCGGCGGGCTTGGGAATCAGTGTCGTACCTTTTGAAGTCGCCCAAACCTATCGTCGCACGCTTGGGCTGCGGGTCGTTCCTTTGAACGACGCATGGGCATACCGACGCTTCATTGTCTGTTGCAAGGATTTCGATGCGTTGCAACCGGCGGCGCAGCGATTGGTGAAGTACCTGGGGACGCGCGCGGACGATGCGCGGGGCAGCGATCATCGGGGCTGATTTGAGCGGCCACCGCGACGGAATCGCAGTTGCTCTGCGGCCCCACATGCCGCGCATCGCATCCATCGCGCTTTGCATCGTGTCCCAGTGTTGTTGCAGTAGTCGCTGCTGCTCTTGTGGATCTTGAAACACGAAAAGCGTCGCATACCGAAGATTTGATTCCGATCAAGTGAGCTTTCGCCGAGTCTTATAGATTGAGAACGAACTCTTCGTTTTCGTGAACACGCGAAAATTCCGCGGAACGTGAAAAATGGGGAATCCAACATGCGATACCTAGGCAGGGGCGGCTTTCTCATAGGCGTCGCCGCGTTTGCGATGGCGGCATCGTTGGCATCGCAAACGGCCAGACCCGAGACCGCCGATGCGGTTGGCCCGCGCAAAGTATTTTCGGGCACCGGCGTGACGCACACGACGGCGATGGTTTTCGCCATCGACGCACCAAACAACAGCGTCGCACTGCTCGATGAGGCCGGTCACGTGATCAACGTCGTGGTTGACAAGGAAGTGGGCGATATAAAAAAGCTCGAGCCAGGTGACAAAGTTTCCGTGACATACACCCGAGCGCTTCTGCTTCGCACCGACAAGGCCCCATCAGACGCTATACGCAAACGAGTGGATACCCAGATGACCATCCCGGCGTCTGGCGGTGCCGCCACGTCTGTTCATCGAGTCCAAGCGCTGGCGACGGTGATCGGTATTGACCGGGAGAATCGGACGTTGACCCTCCGGGGGCCGACCCGCACAGTCGTGCTGCAAGCGAACTCCGATCACTGGCTCGACGGTCTCGAGGTTGGCGATAGCGTTCAGGTGGACTATGTAGAAGCCGCCGCCGTCCAAATATTGCGTGACGGCGCTCCACTGCGATAGTCGCCCTGCTCGGCACTCACGCCGCCAGGAGGAGAAAGGCAATGATGATCCGCCCGCGATTCAGCACGATCGCGTCGCCCTCGTCGGTATATGAGCACAACTTCGCCAGCGGCGAGACTCTTGAGCCGATAGCTGCCATGCTCTGTTGCGATGATGATGCTGTGTGCCGCCATCGCTACGCTTTCGCATTCCTGGTCGACCACAACGAACGGACGATAGAAGCTCACCTCCGGGTCTCGTGCGACGCCCTTGATGCCGTTCTTGCCGTTCTCATGTGCGGTGCCATGCGTTTGACCACGCACGGTCACCTCTAAATACCGCTCGGCCATCGAACGCGTGCGCTTCAAGCTCATCACGTTGTTACCCTTGCCGCTTCTGCGCATGATCAGCGTCGCCACGGGCTTCGTCGTATAGTCCGGGCCGCCAACGTAAGGGCAAGGTGATGGTCAGCATCAACGACCACCCGGACATTCGTCGTGCGTTCGACGGCGTCCCTATGCTTGGGTTGTCGATTAGGTACAGCGTGAACAATACGGCCGGTCGCGGCCCGTCGGCGAGCCGCGAACTGGTGATCACAGACTGGGAGCCAGGAACACAGTGGGACGGATTGTTTTGAGACGTTTATACAGGTTTGTCTCGTGGGGGAGGTGCTACGATAACGCCCGTCCTTTACATGTGGAGCAATTCGATCGATGGCCTCGGTCAAAATCGACTTGGGTTTCGGCGAACAAGCCATCCTTTCCGAACGGGCAGTCTCGGGGATAGCAACGGTGACGCAGAAGCTGGACGCCGAAGAGTTCTTGCGGCGCTGGCCGCGAACGCGCTCCATCCATCAGGAGCGCAGTTACCTCCAGCAGCTCGGACTTCACGTGGGCTACAACCCGCCCGGCGTGAATCCGAGCGATGCGAGCGCTGTGCTTCGGTCTGCCGTGAAAAGCGGCAGGGTCATGGTCGTGATCGAGCGCGCGACGGCGCGATTTGGAGGGGGCGGTGGTGTTCCTCAGTCGACGGCCCGAAGCGGTGCGATAGTGTCTTCCCGTCAATCATTCGCTGAGATGGTCGTAGGCGAAAGCGGCACGTCCGCGACGCTAAGTGATGCAATTTCCGCTCCCAAGTCGTACTCTTGGATGCAACACTACGACGACGTCAGTGCCGACGATTTGATTAAATACCTTGAGAGCGTTATCAGTGGCACCTCGGGCGGGGCTGCTGCCTCCGACGCTGATTCATCCACGCCGCTCGGAGATACAACACCATTCGAGTACGGCGAGGACTCGCCCGTCGGTGACCTTCCCCAAGAGGCAGGGACGTTTCTCGCACCGGAGGAAGAAGCTGAGTGCGAAATGCAGCTAAATGCTGACATGGACGAATGCAGTGCGTGGTATGCCGCAAAGCCCTCGTCATGGGGGATGTGCCGCGAGCGCGCGATGCAACGATATGCGAACTGTCTGAAAGGACTTGCTTGATATGGAAAAGCGACCACCGCGCTGCGTCGTGATTGGGTACGACGAGGAAGCGCAGTCCCTGCAAATTTGTACTATGTATCGAGATTCTCTTGCCCGGCGCATGGAGGCCGCGATGGTCGTCCCTTGGCCGTTGGCCGACGAGAATTTCAAGATGGACGATGAGTTCGCTCGGAAAATCGGGGGACTAGTATTCGGACTACTGGCTGCTCATCAGCCCGAACTCAAACCCTATATCAGCGTCACCCCGCACCCTGACGCGGTTAAGAACCCCACACCGCCTAGTGACTAGTCGGTTCTCAGACTCATCACGAGGCCGCCTTCGGGCGGCCTCGTTTTTCGGGGCCGGCAGCAACGAACCCGCCGACGGCCGTGAAGCGATAAGTGGATGGCTCATCGACGAGCTGCGTGCCGGCGCTGTCGGACGGGGAGCTGAGACATGAGGCCGGGGCGCGCGTTGCTAGACGAAGGGCATTCCCGGTGACAAAATCGGCGCGAAATCGTTGATTACCACCGCTTTACGGTCAGGAGGGGGAGATATGACTGATCCGGTTTCGATCGCCATCTCAGCTCTTGCACTAGCTGTATCTATAACGACGGCTTGGCTAACGCTTTTTCGTCGAGGTACGGTGGCAATGACGCGTCCGTCACAAATTTACTTCGGACCGGACGGTGGACCTCGGCGGAACGGGGTGGCTTCTCCAAAGGTGTATCTGAGAGCGCTGCTGTTCGGGACATCAAAACGAGGACGCATCATTGAAAGTATGCATGTGAGCGTCACGCGCGATGAAGCGCGTCAAACGTTCCACGTTTGGGTATATGGGCAGCGCGGAGATCTCGAGAGGGGAAGCGGCTTATTCGTTGGCGAAACTGGCGTCGAGGCTAGTCATCATTTCCTGACTGTACGTGATACCAGCACCTTCCAGTTCAGAGAGGGTAGCTATAGGCCCGACGTTTTCGCGCAAGTGCTAGGTAGCCTACAGCAGAAATTATTGTTCTCGCACGTCCTCGAAGTTACGCCGGATGTCGCCCGGCAAGTTCAAGTGTCGCCGCTGCATCGCCAAGTTCGAACCCGCGAAGAAGCCGCCCAAGCGCCACCGCTGACACCAGACGAACGGCGACGCGGCAACAGAATTTACGCTCGTGGTTGCTTGCCTTGTGCGTGCTCTCGGCGGAGATTGCGATTTCCGGTGCTTGCCCTACTATATTGTGAATCCAATACCAAGCAATAACGGGGGCAATCATGGTGACAGCGGCAGAGCAGCGAGCGGAGGAGGAGCAGGCCATCGAAGATGAACACCTCGCCTTCCAGCGCCGACAACAAGCGTTCTTGACCGTATCCAAGCAATTCACTCCGCACGGCAATGGCGTGCCATTGGACGCCGATCTACGCGAACTTGAAGCCGCCGAAGCTGATTGGAAAGCCAAGAATGCGGTAGTAGAGCGCATCGCCGAAGAAATCCGCACCGGCAAACGTGCCTGACATCTCTTGCTGACAAAACGATAACAATGAGCGACCTTGAGCATTCGCGCGAATTGCAGGAGAAGTTCGAGCTTTACCTACTGGCGCTGATCTTCACCATCTTGGGTCTTGCCATTCAAACTGCGAAGCTCGGCACCTACCGTGCGGCGGACGTTTCGGAAATCCTCGGTTGGGTTTCACTCGCGGTCTCTGGTGTCGCCGGACTCTGGAGGATGGAGTGGGTTCCTGTGGCACTCAAGACCGGCGCGCAACTACAGGGCTTGCGCAAAGAGCGACAAGAACTCGCAGAACACGCTGATCGGGGAGTACAGCAGGTGCGGATAGAGGACCAGCCGGAGCCTGCCGACGTTCGCCGCCTCATCGAGACACGCGATGACATCATCAACAGGGGGCAAGCGCGCTTAGACAAGATTGAGGCAGCGATCGGCATAAAGTATGAGATTCACAAGTGGACGTTCGTGCTCGGGCTCGTCCTACTCATCGTCGCCCGTTCCTATGCTCCGGTAGTTGGGGTTTTCAGTCGGTCAACGCCGCAGGCGTCTTGCGAACAGAGGACGAGCGATGGCAGCGCGGCAGGCGTCGAATCGAAGAAAAACGGGGGTGGTTGATGAAAAAGCTGCTGGTCTGCTGCGCGGTCCTCGCCCTTCAAGGGTGCGCCACCTATGACCTGTCGTTGATGCCGCGCGGGCCGGGGCCGATGGCGCACGGCACGGCCAAACAAATCGACAAATCAGTATCCGTCACCCTGGAGGGTGAAACCTATGTCGGTCACTACGTGTATGTGCAAGGCGGTTCGTTTTCCCTGGGAACGGCATTCAGCGGCGGCCAAGTCGCTACCGGTAGTGCCGTGGGCGTGAGCGCCGTTGGTAACGGCAACGTTCTCGCACAGTCCACAGACGGCCAACACAATCTCCGATGCGTTTTCACCTTCAGCGGTTGGACACAGCAAGGGACCGGCGTGTGCTTGACAGATAACGGGAACGCCTACGATTTGCAGATAATTCGATAGCAACGTGCCTAACAAGCGATGAAGCGGTAAGCACTCGGGGGATAGACATGTGCAAGGCAAAGGCAGGTATAGCCGCGCTGTTGGTGCTACTGACTGCGAGTTGTTCACAGAAACCCGCACAGGACAAGACCGGGGCGGACGTCGAAGCGCTGAAACAACAAATTCAAACGTTGACTGCGCAACTTCAAGACACGCAGCAAAAACTGAGCGACCAAGCAACGCGCATCACGAAGCTTGAATTTTGGCAACTTACCGAGACCAACGACTCCGTAGCGCTTGACCCTGGTTCGAAATCCTACGGCGTTGTGAAGACCAACCTCGGCAACCTCCTCATTTCGGTCGATAACGTTACCCCGTACGGAGATGGTTACAAGGTCCGATTGATGGTCGGGAATCCCAATATGGTGACCTTTGACGGCGCATCGCTGAAGGTCCAATGGGCGGAAAAGCCACAATGGGGAACGCAGGGCTTCAATTATGCAAAGTGGAACGCATCCCTTCAGGAAAAGGACGTTAATATCACGAACGACCTTCTGCCGGGAACGTGGAATCCGGTAGAAGTAGTGCTCTCCCCGGCTACCGCCGCGCAAACCGGCTATCTCGCGGTGTCCGCCACTTTAAACAAGCTTGAGTTGCGCCGTGGGTTATCGAACTAACCGACTGCCTACGCATGTGTCGAGACGGCGGGAATGTGCAGTCATCGGCGGATGACCGGGGATGTCGCTGTGTGGTTCTGCTGGGCTATTCAACAGCGTGGACGCCAAGTATGGCGAGCAAAGTGCCGCAAGCCGAATTTTCAGCCCCCAACGCGTCGCACGCGTAGTTATTCCGGCGGCATGTCAAAATCGAGGAAATGCGCGCAAAGACGATGCGTCCACGAAACGCGCCGAACGTCCTGGTGCTTACCGCGTGCAATGGCAATCTCGTTCTGGCAAATCCGAACGAGCGCCCCAAGGGATCGCACTTCGTTCATTTCGAGCCGCAAAACCTCGGCTTCGAAGGCATTGGCCTGCTGTTCGTCAAAAACGCCTTTCGCAAGGATCTTCCCCTCAAGGTCAATGAACGCCTTGGCGAGATCGGCGTGACTCCGAGCCTTTTTGGCATAACCAACCACCAAGCTTATGGTGGAAGTAACCGTGATAATCGCGCCCACGATCACAAGCTGATTGGGCGAAGCTATCTTGGCAATGCTGGCGGCCCCTGCGATAACGGCAACGGCTTTCGTCAGGTTGTCGCAGATGTCGAAGAACCGTTCGCGCTTCTGGTGATATATGCGCGAGAGCCAGCACCGGTAGAGCACGCCATACCGTTTGGCCCATACGTCGTCGTCCCAGTCCATCGCCATAGCCTAACGGACGATCACTTACCGCCCTTCTTCGGCGGCGGATCAGGCGTGTATTGGTCTCGTGGCATCACGACTGTCCCGCGTTCCTGCTTTCTGATTTCTCGGTGGTCAAAAGTGCCGGTCCTGTTTCTGTCCTCGTGGATCGGTCGGCGGTTTCCATTGCTGGGAGCCGGACTAGGCGTGGACTTCCCTTTGTTCTGGGCCATTCTTGAATCCCCGTGCCATCGGTTATTGAGTGAAGAAATCGCACCTAGTTTGCCACATTTTCGACGTGGTAAAAGCTGCTCACGGCCCTCAGCGGAGGGGACTGCGGCAACTGCCCGCCTGGATGCCCCGAGCCGTCGCGGCTGTTGGGGTCAAACGCAGCCCAAAGAAAAAAGGACTTACGGCATTCACCGTAAGTCCTTGATTTTCCTGGTCGGGGCGAGAGGATTTGAACCTCCGACCACCTGCACCCCATGCAGGTACGCTACCAGGCTGCGCTACGCCCCGAAAGCATGAAAGTATAACAGACACTTTCACCGAAAAGAACCACACTCCACAACTAACGACGCAACAACTCGATCACACCTCGCAGTTCCTTGCGCAGCCGCTCGACATCGACAGCCTCCGCCGAATTCGATGCCGGCTGCGCGGCGGGCGACGCCTCGGCCGAACGCGACGAATCACCCTCTTCCTCCGTTACCGCACCACGCGCATCGAGTCGATTACGCGCTCCGTTGATCGTAAAACCTTGCTCATAGAGCAACTCGCGAATCCGCCGAATCAACAGCACTTCGTGATGCTGGTAATACCGCCGATTACCGCGCCGCTTCACGGGACGCAACTGCGTAAACTCCTGCTCCCAATAACGCAGCACATGCGGTTTCACACCGCACAGCTCACTGACTTCACCGATCGTGAAGTAGCGCTTCGCCGGAATCGGAGGCAAGACGACTTTTTCGACCGTCGTTGTCATCGTCAGTTAACCGTCGTGGTGAATGGGCACGAAACCGCGCCTTTCGCTCGTCAGCGCGGGAAAGTCGCCTCGACTCCGTTTTCGACGAGCGCCTTGAGCTTTTGACTTGCGTGGAACGTCACAACACGGCGCGCAGCAATCGGAATAGCCTCGCCCGTCTTCGGATTACGGCCGGGCCGCTGCGGTTTGTCCCGCAGTTGGAAATTACCGAACCCCGACAGCTTCACGCTATCGCCATTCTCAAGTGCATCGCGAATCACGTCGAAAAAAGCCTCGACCATATCCTTCGCTTCGCGCTTGTTGAGCCCGACGTTATCGAACAGCAGCTCGGCCAGCTCAGCTTTCGTCAGCGTTGGCGTTTCGCCCGAAACGCCAGCAGGCGGGGTCGGCATTTCTCGAATCATGGCGCCACGCTGCGCCGAAAGAAGGGCTTCGAAATCACTCGAGTTCATTTCGTTCATATCTAAAAACAGCGGCATCCGATGCCAACGCTTCAAGCGCCGGCATCGTTCCGGAGCTGTTCGCGCTATCCCCGCAACCGCGCACCGTAGACTCGAGCCAAACGATCCACCAAGGCCTTGACGGTTGCATCCACCGTCTCGTCCTGCAGCGTGCCGCCAGTATCTTGCAGGGTCACGCGGAAGGCAAGGCTTTTCTCGTGCGCACCAAGGCCACCGGAAGTATTTGATTTTGCACGAAATTCATCGAAGAGCGCAACCCTTTGCACGAATTTGCCGGCGCCCTCGTCCAGCGCCTTTTGCATCTCGTCCAGGAGCGCCTGGGCCTCGATCTTCTGATCGACCACCACGGCAATATCGCGCCGCACCGGCGGAAACTTCGACACTTCGGCGGGCACCGGCAACGCACGTGCCATCACCGCCTCGGCATCGACCTCGAAGACGATCGGCGCTTGCGGCAAGTCGTATTGCCGCATCCACCGAGGATGCAGCTCGCCGATGAAACCCACCGGGCGACCGTCCAACTCGATCCGCGCACTGCGCCCCGGATGCAGCGCCGGATGCTCGAGCTTCACGAAACGCGCGACGCGCGGCGCAAAAAGCGCCTCGACATCGGCCTTGACGTCGAAGAAATCGACCTGGCGCGTCGCAAGGCCCCATTGCTCTTCGGCCACCGGCCCATAGGCCAGCGCGCCGATACGCTTGGGTTGAGCGTACCCTTCCACGGCGTATTCGCTAGCGCCTTGCGCCGGATCGCGCAGGAACACGCACCCCACCTCGAACACGCGAATACGCTCCGCGCGCCGATTCAGGTTGTGACGCAGCACGTTCACGAGGCTACCGATCAGCGTCGTGCGCATCACCGACATCTGGCTCGCAATGGGATTGACGAGCCGCACGGGATTGTCGTTGCCGGCGAAATCGCGTTCCCACGATTCGTCGACGAAACTGAAGTTGACCGTCTCCGCGTAATCGCGCGCAGCCAGCGCATGGCGAATCGTATGAATCGAACGATGCGTCTCGTTCGTCGCGCGCATTTCGTTGGCGGCCATCGGCGGACGCGCCGGAATCTTTTCGAATCCGTAAATGCGCGCGACTTCCTCTATCAAATCTTCCTCGATCTCGATATCGAAGCGGTACGGCGGCGGCGTGACCGAAAACCGCTCGCCGTCGAATTCGAAAACGAGCCCAAGCCGTTCGAAAATACGGCCCATCTCGTCGGCGGGGATCGGCACGCCGATGATGCGCTGCGCACGCGCCACGCGCATCGTCACGGCGTTGCGCTTCGGCACATTGACCGATTGATCGTCGACCGGGCCGGCTTTGCCGCCGCAGATGTCGAGAATCAAACGCGTGATGTATTCGATGTGCTCGACCGTCGTCGAGTAATCGACGCCGCGCTCGAAGCGATGCGCCGCATCGGTCGAAAAGTTATAGCGGCGCGCGCGCCCGCGGATGCTGTCGGGCCACCAGAACGCCGCTTCGAGGTAGATGTTCGTCGTGTCGAGCGTCACCGAGGTGCGCTCGCCGCCCATGATGCCGGCGAGGCTTTCGACTTGCCGATCGTCCGAGATGACGCCCACCGATTCATCGAGCTCGATCGTGTTGCCGTTCAGCAATTCGAGGCTTTCGCCGCGGCGGCCCCAACGTACTTCGATGCGCTGATGAATCTTGTCGAGATCGAAGACGTGCGACGGCCGGCCAAGCTCGAGCATGACGTAGTTCGAGATGTCTACGAGCGCCGAAATGCTTCGTTGACCCGAGCGTTCGAGTCGCTCGACCATCCATTGCGGCGTTTTCGCGCGCGCATTCACGCCACGAATCACGCGTCCGGAAAAGCGGCCGCACAGATCGGGCGCGGCGATGGTCACGGGCAGCGTTTCATCGAGCTCCGCGCGCACCGGCTCGATCGCGAGCGGCTTGAGCGGCGCTCCCGTGATAGCGGACGTCTCGCGCGCCACCCCGAACACCGAAAGGCAATCGGCCTTGTTCGGCGTCAGCTTGATTTCAAAGATCGCATCGTCGAGATTCAACGTCTCGCGAATGTCCTGACCCACCGGCGTATCGTCGGGCAGGATCAAAAGGCCGCTGTGGTCTTCCGAGAGCTTCAACTCGCGTGCCGAACAGAGCATCCCTTGGCTTTCCACGCCGCGCAGCTTCGAGAGCTTGATTGCGAACGGCGCACCGCCCTCCTCGGCCGGCGGCAGCTGCGCGCCCACGAGCGCGACGGGCACTTTGATGCCGGGCGCCACGTTCGGTGCGCCGCAGACGATATTGAGGGTCGCGCCGGTGCCCGCGTCCACCTGACAAACGTTGAGCTTATCGGCATCGGGATGCTTGGCGACTTCGAGCACGCGGCCGACGACGATCTTCGACGTAGGAGGCGCGGCAGGCCGCAGCGATTCGACTTCGAGGCCGGCCATCGTCAGCGCATGCGACAGTTCTTCGGTCGTCAGTTGCGGATCAACGAATGCGCGAAGCCAGGATTCAGGGAATTGCATGAGTGTCTAGGTTCGAATGAATGAGGTCCAGCCGAGGCGATACAGGCGCTCGTCGCGTCAGGCGAATTGCCGCAAAAAGCGCAGATCGTTTTCGAAAAAGAGCCGCAAGTCCTGCACGCCATAGCGCAACATCGTCAGACGCTCGAGCCCGCTACCGAATGCAAACCCGATATAACGCTCGGGATCGAGGCCCATGTTGCGGATGACGTTGGGATGCACCTGTCCCGAACCGGAAATCTCGAGCCACTTGCCGGCATTCTTCCCTTCCTCGAACTTCATGTCGATTTCTGCCGAGGGTTCGGTAAACGGAAAGTACGACGGCCGAAACCGCACCGAGATATCGTCGCGCTCGAAAAACTTCCTGAGGAAATCGGTATAGACGCCTTTCAGATCGGCGAAGCTGATGTGCTCGTCGATCCAAAGCCCCTCCACCTGATTGAACATCGGCGAGTGTGTCGCGTCGCTGTCGACACGATAGGTGCGTCCCGGCGCGATGACCTTGATGGGCGGCTTGTTGCTGCGCGCATAACGCACCTGCATCGGACTCGTATGCGTGCGCAGCAACAAGGGGCGCCCCGTTGCGTCCGCGCCCTCGACGTAGAACGTGTCCTGCATCGAGCGCGCCGGATGGTTTTCGGGGCTGTTCAACGCCGTGAAGTTGTACCAGTCGGTCTCGATTTCGGGACCGTCGGCCACATCGAAACCGATCGAGCCGAAGATCTGTTCGACGCGTTCCCACGTGCGCATGACCGGGTGCAGATTGCCTGCGCCCATGCCGCGGCCGGGCAGTGTGACGTCGATCGCTTCGGCGGCGAGCCGCTGGTTCAAAAGCGCTTCGGCCAACGCGTCGCGGCGCGCCGAAAGCGCGGCTTCGACCCGCTGCTTCGCGACGTTGATGCGTGCGCCCTCGGTCTTGCGCACCTCGGGATCGAGCTTGCCGAGTCCCTTGAGCAGTTCGGTCAGCACGCCCGACTTGCCGAGGAAGCGCGCCTTCTCGTTTTCGAGCGTGACGCCATCGGCGGCTTCGTCAAAGGCTTTTTGCGCATCGGCAACAATCTGGTCCAGATCCATTGATCCCATCATTTCAACGTCGAGGAAAAATTACGAGAGAAAGCGCTCGACCAACAAAAACGGGGGCTCGGTGAGGAGCCCCCGTTTTTGTCGCGGCGGAACCGGTGCTGACCGGTACCGCCGCCACGAACCACGCAGTACTAATTTCGCAATTAGGCTGCGACGGCGGCTTTCACCTGCTTCACGATCGCGGCAAAAGCAGCCTTGTCGAACACGGCCATATCGGCCAACACCTTGCGGTCGAGTTCGATCGACGCCTTTTTCAGGCCGTTGATGAACACGCTGTAGGTCATGTCGTGCTGGCGCACCGCTGCATTGATACGCGTGATCCACAGTGCGCGGAACACACGCTTCTTGTTGCGACGGTCACGGTAAGCGTACTGACCCGCACGCATGACCGCTTGCTTCGCAATGCGGAAGACGTTATTGCGACGGCCGCGATAGCCCTTCGCAAGGTTGATGATCTTCTTGTGGCGGGCACGTGCTGTAACCCCACGTTTGACTCGAGGCATGTTTCGCTCCTATGAGTTTCGGTTGAGGGTTAAGCGAACGGCAGCATCGCGCGCACCGAGTCCAGATTGGTCTCGTGCACCGCGGTGGAACCGCGCAGATGACGCTTGTTCTTCGTGGTCTTCTTCGTGAGGATGTGGCGCTTGAAGGCTTGACCGCGCTTGACGGTACCGCCCGGACGCACCACGAAGCGCTTTGCAGCGCTCTTCTTGGTTTTCATCTTAGGCATGACGAACAACTCCGTTTATTAGATGGCGATGGGTGTGCGGCCGGCAAAACGCCCTAGCTCCGCCCTTCGAAACCCAGTCCACTTGTTTGCGGCGCCCAACCCGAACCTGCCGGGCGCGCCGCGTTTTCAGGAACGACGCTTCGTTCTTCCAAGCGTCGTTCCGAAACCTGCCGGTACTGCCTGCGTGAAGCCGACGTGCCACGAACGAGCATTGCGCCCGCGGCACGACACCTCACTTCTTCTTTTTCGGCGCGAGCACCATGATCATCTGGCGCCCTTCCATTTTCGGCATCTGCTCGACCTGGCCGACCTCATCGAGATCCGTGCGCAAGCGCTCGAGCATCCGCATGCCGATTTCCTGGTGCGCCATTTCGCGACCGCGGAAACGCAACGTGATCTTCGTCTTGTCGCCATCCTCGAGGAAGCGTACGAGGTTGCGCAGCTTGACGTTGTAATCACCGTCATCGGTCCCGGGACGGAATTTTACTTCCTTGACCTGGATGACCTTCTGCTTGAGCTTGGCCTCGTGTTGCTTTTTCGCTTCCTGGTATTTGAATTTGCCGTAGTCCATCAGACGGCAAACGGGCGGGACCGCCTGCGGTGCGATTTCCACCAGATCCACGTCCTGCTGTTCCGACATGCGGAAAGCATCAGCCAGTTTTACGATGCCGAGCGGTTCGTTGTCGACTCCGACCAGACGCACCTCGGGTGCAGAAATTTCACCGTTGATGCGATGCGACTTATCAGTAGCGATGTTCCGTTCCTCTAAAAATTAAAAAAACGAGCCGCGCTGCCAAGTGGCTTACTTGAAGGCCTGGACATCTTGATGCAGGCGCTCAACGAAGGTGTCGATCGGCATGACGCCCAGATCCACACCGCCACGGGCACGCACGGCTACCGTTTGTGCATCACGCTCTTTATCGCCGACCACAAGCAGATACGGCACCTTTTCTAGCGTATGCTCGCGTATTTTATAGCTAATTTTCTCGTTGCGCAAATCGGCCTCGATTCTAAGCCCTTGTTTTTGCAACGTTTGGACCAGCGCAGTCGCATACTGGGCCTGGCTTTCGGCGATATTCATGACCACCGCCTGCGTCGGCGCGAGCCAGGCGGGCATCGCACCGGCGTGGTGCTCGATCAGAATTCCGAGAAAACGCTCCATCGAGCCGACGATCGCCCGATGCAGCATGACGGGCCGCCGTCGGCTGTTGTCCTCGGCGACATATTCGGCGCCCAGGCGCTCCGGCAGCACCATGTCGAGCTGGAGCGTGCCGCACTGCCAGGAGCGGCCGAGCGCGTCCTTGATGTGGTATTCGATCTTGGGGCCGTAGAACGCGCCCTCGCCGTCGAGCTCCTCCCACTGCAACCCGCAGGCCCTCAGCGCCTCGCGCAGTCCCGCTTCGGCCTGGTCCCAGATTTCGTCGGTGCCCGCGCGCTGCTCAGGGCGCAGCGACAATTTGATGTCGATGTGCTCGAAGCCGAAATCGCGATAGACGCTCATCGCGAGCGTATTGAACTTGATCGATTCCGCGATGAACTGGTCTTCGGTGCAGAAGATGTGCGCATCGTCCTGCACGAAGCCGCGCACGCGCATGAGCCCATGAAGCGCACCCGACGCCTCATTGCGGTGGCACGAACCGAATTCCGCGTAGCGCAGCGGCAAGTCGCGATACGAGCGCAGGCCGTGCTTGAACACCTGAACGTGCCCGGGACAGTTCATCGGCTTGATCGCGTAGTCGCGCTTTTCCGATTCCGTCGTGAACATGTTCTCGCGATAGTTCTGCCAATGGCCCGACGCTTCCCAGAGCGAGCGGTCCATGATCATCGGCGTCTTGATCTCGAGATAGCCATCGCCATTCACGCGGCGGCGCATGTACTGCTCGATCTGTTGCCACAGCGTCCAGCCCTTCGGATGCCAGAACACCATCCCGGGCGATTCGTCCTGGAGATGGAACAGATCGAGCTGACGACCGAGCTTGCGGTGATCGCGCTTTTCCGCTTCCTCGAGCATGTGCAGGTAGGCGTCCTGGTCCTCCTTCTTGGCCCAGGCCGTGCCGTAAATGCGCTGCAATTGCTCGTTTTTCGAATCGCCGCGCCAATAGGCGCCCGCGACCTTCATCAGCTTGAAGACCTTCAGCTTGCCCGTCGACGGCACGTGGGGGCCGCGGCACAAGTCCGTGAACCCGCCGTGAGCGTAAAGCTTGATCTCGTCGCCGGCAGGTATTGATTCGATGATTTCGGCCTTGTACTTCTCGCCGATGCCTTTGAAGTACTCGACGGCTTCGTCGCGCGACACGACGCGACGCGTCACGGGCTCGTCCTTCTTCACGAGCTCCTGCATGCGCTTTTCGATCTTCTCGAGATCCTCGGGCGTAAAAGGACGCTGATACGAGAAGTCGTAATAAAAGCCGTTGTCGATCACCGGGCCGATCGTCACCTGCGCTTCGGGATAGAGATCCTTCACCGCATAAGCCAGCAGGTGGGCAGTCGAATGGCGAATGATGTCGAGGCCGTCCGCGTCTTTGTCGGTGACGATGGCAAGCGAGGCATCGCGATCGATCAACGTCGAGGTATCGACGAGTTCACCATCGAGCTTGCCGCCCAGCGCGGCCTTGGCAAGCCCCGGGCCGATGGAAGCGGCCACTTCGGCAACCGTGACCGGATGATCGTACTGTCGAACCGAACCGTCGGGCAGGCGTATCGAAACCATTGCGTTCTCTCCGGTTGCCGCGAAACGCGCGGCATCATCAATCAACACGATCGATCGATGGCGATCGAGGTGATATCCCGTTGGGGACAAAAAAAAATGCGGCCCCGCTTTCGAGGGGCCGCATTCACTTTCATTAACCGCAGATACTGAAACAGGCGAAAGAGGTCCTCGACTAGCGTCGCTCCGAAGTTGTTTCGGTCAACGTTCGCGGTGTCATAACCGTATTCGCCTTTGACGCCCGAGGGCGTATTTCGCGCTGCTTGAAAAACCGGCAAGCCGGATTTTCGGATTTCGTTGGTAGGCTCGATTGGACTCGAACCAACGACCCCCACCATGTCAAGGTGGTGCTCTAACCAGCTGAGCTACGAGCCTGAAGAAACGAGATTATATGGAGTCCCCGAAAAGTTGGCAAGCACTTTTATGCTTCCACATAGAAGTGCTTGCCGCATCGATCGCTACACGGCGCGCCCTTCGCGCCATCGTTCGCGAACGCGGCTACCCCTTGCGAGCCGCACGCACGACGCCGCTCACTTCGCCCAGCAACGTGCACGCGCGCTGGACCTGCGCGGCATTCGATACCTCGACCGTGAACTGCATGAATGCCGCGTTGCGCCGGCTCATCGTCTTGACGCCGACCACATTCATCTTCTCGCGCGCAAACACCTCGGAGATGTCGCGCAACAGCCCCTGCCGGTCTTGTGCTTCGATCGCCAGATCGACCGGATAGACGGATGCACCGCGACCGCCCAACACATCGGCCGACCACGCGGTCTGCAGCACACGCTCCGGCGCGCGCGCCGCCATGCGCCGAAACATCGGACAGTCGTCGCGGTGAATCGACACCCCTTTGCCGCGGGTGACGAATCCACTGATCGCATCGGGCGGCGCAGGACGGCAGCATCGTGCAAGCTGCGTGAGCAGCGCGTCGACGCCCACCACCAACACGCCGGCCGACGCGCCGTGCGCCACGCTCGAACCACTGCCGCGCTTTTCGAACTGCGCGGGCGCTTCCGGCTCGGGCTCGGGAGGCGGCGTATCGGAGAGCGCCTGCTCGATCGCGCGCACGCTCAACTCGTCTTTGCCGACCAGCGAAAAAAGATCTTCGGGCGACTTGAAGCCCAGCTTTGCCGCGAGCTGATCGAGACTGACTGACGTCTTGCCCTCGCGCTGCAATGTCTTTTCGACGATGGCCCGTCCATTCGCGACGTTCTCTTGCGAGTCGATCGCATTGAACCAGGCACGAACCTTCTGACGGGCGCGCGCGCTTTGCAAATAGCCGAGCTGCGGGTTGAGCCAGTCGCGCGACGGCCCGCCCTCCTTTACCGCGATGATCTCGACCGTCTGCCCATTCGAAAGGGACGTGTTGAGCGGCACCATCGCGCCGTCCACGCGCGCGCCACGGCAGCGGTGTCCGAGTTCGCTATGCAGGTGGTAAGCGAAATCGACCGGCGTCGCGCCTTGCGGCAGCGCGATCACGCGTGCCTGCGGCGTCATGACGTAGATGTGGTCGTCATCGACCGTCGCCTGGCGCAGCTGCTCCCACGGGTTCGCCGCGTGTTCGCCCTCGGCCACTTCGTCTTTCCAGGCAAGCAACTGGCGCAGCCAGGCGATTTTCTCGTCGTATTTCTCGTTCGCGCTGAACTGCCCGCCGTAGCCGCGCGTACCCGCTTCCTTGTACCGCCAGTGCGCGGCCACGCCATATTCGGCGAAGCGGTGCATCTCCTGCGTGCGAATTTGCACCTCGAAGGCACGGCCGTCATCGCCGATCACCACTGTATGCAGCGATTTGTAGCCGTTCGGTTTCGGACGCGAGATGTAGTCGTCGAATTCCTTCGGCACGGGCTGCCAGAGGTTGTGGACGATGCCGAGCACCGTATAGCAGTCCTTGATGTCGGGCACGATGACACGAAACGCGCGCACGTCGTAGAGCTCGGCGAAATCGAGCGCCTTGCCGCGCATCTTTCGCCAGATGCTGTAGATATGCTTCGGCCGCCCGCTGACTTCCGCCCGGATGTGGGCCGCGGCGAGTTCCTGCTGCAACCGCTCGATCGCGCTCGCAACGTACGTCTCGCGCTCCACCCGCTTCTCATCGAGCAGCTTGGCGATGCGCTTATAGGTGTCCGGGTCCTCGAAGCGGAAAGCCAGGTCTTCCAGTTCCCACTTGAGCTGCCAGATGCCAAGCCGGTTCGCGAGCGGTGCGTAGATATCGAGGGTCTCGCGAGCTACGTCGAGACCCGGCGACGTCTTCGCCGCGGCGTAGTATCGCAGCGATTGCACGCGCGACGCGAGCCGTATCAGCACCACGCGGATGTCCTGCGCAAAGGCGAGCAGCATTTTGCGCAGCGCTTCGATCTGCGCGCGCCGCTCTTCCTGCGCGTCGCGCCCGGCGTCGGCCGGCGCGCTTTGCGCCACGCGCAGGCTCACGGTGCCGAGTCGAAGCAGCTTGCGCACGTCACCAACAAGCCGGGCCACTTCCTCGCCGAAGCGCTCGGCAATCCTGCGTTCGGGATCGTCGAGGCGCGGCGTCAGAACGAAGAGCGCAGCGGCCAGCACGGCTGGCGGATCGACATTGAGCTTGCGCACGATCGCCGCCGTTCCCTCGGCGTGATCGGCCAGCAGCTCGCCCGTCGGCAAGCGCGCGTCGCCCGCGTGCTCGCGGACGAAGGCCAGCGCCTCATCGTAGGATGGCAACGCGGCGGCGTCGTTTTCGGCAATCATCGTGAAGCCCACTTTCTCAGGCGAGGCAACCCCGCACGCACATCGGCAGGCGGCTCAACCGTTTTGCTTTTGTGCCGCGACGACGACGATTTCCACGAGACAGGCGGGGTTGGCGAGTTTCGCCTCGACCGTGGCGCGCGGCGGCGTATTGCCCTGCGCCACCCATTCGTCCCATACGGCATTCATCGCGGGAAAGTGCGCCATGTCGGACAGATAGATCTGGACCGACAGCAGATGCGTCTTGTCGCTATTCGCCTCTGCAAGCAGGCGATCGATGTGACCGAGCACTTCGCGCATCTGGCCCGCCGCATCCTGCTCCGTATCCTCGGCAATCTGCCCGGCCAGATAGACCGTGCCGTTATGGATGGCGATCTCCGAAAGACGCTTGCCGACGTGATGACGAATGACTGCCATTTGAAATGTCCTGTTCGATGACCGGTCGATCGGTCGTTATGCGCGCTGGCGTGGAGTGGCGCGGACGATGTCCTGCGTCGAGCTCAACCGAAACAGCGCGCGCGACCGATATTATGACGCGTTGCCGTCACCCACGAAGAACTGGCGCGCAATGGCGATTTGTTGGGGGTCCAGAAACGCGGGCGCATGGCCCACGCCCGGAATTTCCACACTCGACACCTGATGCCCGCGCGCGGTCATCTGCGCAACGGTCTCGCGCGAGAGCAGGTCCGATAGTGCGCCGCGCACCACGAGCACCGGACATCGCGCCGCCTCGAAGAGGTGCCAGAGCATCGCCTCGCCCGCCGCGTTGGCCTCGTCGGTCGAAGCGTTGAACGGCACGGCAATGCCCGGATCGTAGCGGAACTCCCAGGCGCCGTCCTCGCGCTGCCGTAAAAGCGGCGTATTGATCTCGCGCCACTCGTCGAGCGTGAGCGGCCCGAACGAAGCCGCGAGCACCGCGGCGTGATCGATGCCTTCCTCGAGCGAGGCAAACCGTGCCGGCCGCCCGACATACGATCCAATCCGCGCGAGCGCCGCGGGTTCGATATGCGGACCGACATCGTTGATGAGCAGCTTGCGCACCGGCGTACCGGGCAAGCCGGCCAGCGCCATGCCGATGAGCCCGCCCATCGAGGTGCCGAACCAGTCGACGGACTCGACGTCAAGCCGCGCGATCAGCGTCGTCATGTCGGCAACATACTGCGGCACGCCGTAGCGGCTCGGCTCCCGCAACCAATCGGATTGGCCGCGCCCGACGACGTCGGGACAAACCACGCGATAGACGTCCGAGAGCGCGGCCGCGACGCGATCGAAATCGCGCCCAGAACGCGTCAGGCCATGGACACAGAGCAGCACACGCTCGTTGTCAGGGTCGCCCCACTCCGTATACGCCATGCGATGCAGGCCGGCAGGATTCGCGCACTGCACGTAGCGCAAGCGCGGACCGGCCGGGTTCAGGGCGTCTGCTGACGCCGCTCCGGGCGAGGAACTCATTGAACGACCCTCAAAGCAATGCCGGCGCCGTCAGTGAACGTCGCTCGTGTCAAGCGGAGCGCCTGTCTTCGCCCTGATCTCGTCGAGACTGACGCCGGGCGCGAGCTCGACGAGCTTGAGCCCCTGCTCCGTGACATCGATCACGCCCAGATCGGTGATGATCCGGTCGATCACGCCAACGCCCGTGAGCGGCAGCGAGCAGCTCTCCAGAATCTTGTGCTGATCGCCTTTGGCGACGTGCTCCATCAGCACCACGACGCGCTTCACGCCGGCAACGAGGTCCATCGCGCCGCCCATGCCCTTGATCATCTTGCCGGGAATCATCCAATTGGCCAGATCGCCGCTCTTGCTGACCTGCATGGCGCCAAGGATGGCGAGATTGATATGACCGCCGCGAATCATCGCGAACGAATCGGCCGACGAGAAGATCGACGAACCGGGCAACGTCGTGATGGTCTGCTTGCCGGCGTTGATGAGATCGGCATCGATCTCATCTTCGGTGGGCGACGGCCCGATGCCGAGCAAACCGTTTTCCGATTGCAGCCACACTTCCATGCCGGCCGGCACGTAGTTCGCCACGAGCGTGGGCAACCCGATGCCCAGATTGACGTAGTAGCCGTCGCGCAACTCTTGCGCGGCGCGCGCAGCCATTTCTTCGCGAGTCCATGCCATGTCAGTCTCCCTTTGCGCGCACGACGCGTTGTTCGATGCGTTTTTCAGGATGCGCATTGAGCACGATCCGTTGCACGAAAATGCCAGGAGTGTGGATCGCATCGGGATCGAGCGCGCCGACATCGACGATTTCCTCGACTTCCGCCACCGTGATGCGTCCGGCCATCGCACACATCGGGTTGAAGTTGCGCGCCGTGCGGCGGAAAACGAGGTTGCCTGACTTGTCAGCCTTCCACGCCTTGACGAGTGCCACATCGGCCGTCAGCGAATGTTCGAGCACGTAGAAGTTTTCGCCGAACTGACGGGTTTCCTTGCCTTCGGCGATGATGGTGCCGTATCCCGTGTTCGTATAGAAGGCCGGAATGCCCGCGCCGCCCGCGCGCAGTTTTTCCGCCAGCGTGCCTTGCGGCGTGAATTCGAGCTCGAGTTCGCCCGCGAGGTATTGGCGCTCGAACTCCTTGTTTTCACCCACGTAGGAAGAAATCATCTTCTTGATCTGCCGCGTCCCGAGCAGCAGGCCAAGGCCGAAGCCGTCGACACCGGCGTTGTTGCTGATACAAGTGAGGTTCTTCACGCCCGAGTCGCGCAGCGCGGCGATGAGCGCCTCCGGGATGCCGCACAGACCAAAGCCGCCCACGGCAAAAGTCTGCCCGTCCTTCACGATGCCTTCGAGTGCGGCGGACGCGCTTGGATAAACCTTGTTCATCTCATTGTCCTTCCACGATTGGAATTGGCGATACGAAAGCGGTGTCAGCATGCGTCGCACGAAGACTCGACGCCTGAACATTCTAGTCGTCCGGGGGCCAGCGGTCGATCGGCGGCCGCGTCGATAGGCGCCCCGCCTGCCTCGCTTCGCTCCTGTCACGATGGGCAAAAGGGTAAGATGGCCGACGCGTGCGGCACAATACGCAAAAATACATAGGTGAAAGGCCCGCCCAGCCTTTCGCGGCAGCGCTTCGCAAACCATGCCTCAAATCGACTATCAGACCGCCTTTCAGCTCGCCCCCCTTGGACTCGTGCTTTCGCGCGATCGCGTCATCGAAGACTGCAACGAAGCGCTCGCGCGAATCTTCCGGTGCGATCGCAAGGCATTGATCGGCCAATCGTTTCGGGTGCTCTATCCGTCGCCCGACGAATTCGAGCGCATCGGCGAACGCATCGCTCCCATCATGACCGCGCAAGGCAGCTATGCGGACGATCGCATCATGAAGCGTGCCGACGGCGAATTGTTCTGGTGCCACGTGACGGGGCGTGCGCTGGAACGTCAGGCGCCGCTCGCAGCCGGGGTCTGGACATTCGAGGATCTGAGCGCCACGCGCCGCGTGGCCGTCGAGCTCACGCCGCGCGAGCGCGAAGTCGCCGCGCAACTGGCAACCGGCAAGACGAGCAAACAAATCGGCCGAGCGCTGGACATCAGCTCACGGACCGTCGATATCTATCGCGCACGGCTCATGCGCAAATACGGGACGGGAAATGCGACGGAACTGTTGCAGCGGCTGCTTGGCCAGTAAGCTGCGCGCCGCTCAGACCGCCCTTTCCGTGGCGTGCCGTTCGATCAGTTCGCGCAGCATCGCGGGCAGCGGCACCGACTTGCCAGCCGCGTAATCGATCCAGACGCAGCGCGCACTGCCGCGCGCATAGAGCGTATCGGGATCGTCCGCGCGCACGAGTTCGAACGTAGTGTCGAAACTGCTGCGCCCCGGGCGCGCCACCGCCATGCGCCCGATGACGTCGCCCGGATAATGAAGCTGGCGCAGGAACTCCATCGAGGCATTGACGAGGACCGGGCCCTGCCCGTCGCCCGCATTGCCGACGAGCCCCAATGCTTCGAACCAGCTGATCCGCACCTGTTCCATGTAGCGGAAATAAACGGTGTTGTTGACGTGCCCGAAGGCATCCATGTCGCCCCAGCGGATCGGCATCGACATTTCGAACACGGGTTGGTCGTCGCTCATCGTCACATCTTCTTCCAGCAAAAATAACCCTCATGCCGCACCGATAGCGGCACCTTCTTCCCCGCAGGTCCTACGAGAGCGCGAAGCCGTCATCGGCCGAGATCACCGCTCCGTTGATGAACTGCGACTCGTCCGCCGCAAGCAGCAGCAAGAGGCCGTCGAGATCCTCCGGTTTGCCCACGCGCCGGCGCGGCAGCATCGACAACAGCTTTTGCCCATGCTCGGTCGACCAGAGATGGTGATTGATCTCGGTGTCGACATAACCGGGGCAGATGGCGTTGACGTTGATGCCGTGGCGCCCCCATTCGAGCGCCATGGCCCGCGTCATCTGCACGACGGCCGCTTTGCTCATCGAATAGAGCCCGATTTGCGGCAGGACCCGCAAGCCCGCGACCGATGCAATGTTGACGATCCGGTAAGGCGGTTTGTGATTGCTCGACGCCGCTCTCATGATCATCCGTTTCGCCACTTCCTGCGCCACGAAGAACGCACCGCGCGTATTCGTATCGAATACGTATTCGAAGTCCGCCGGCGTCACTTCGGTGAGCTTTTGCGTCGTCGACACACCCGAATTGTTCACGAGAATGTCGATCGTGCCGGCCTCCGTCTCCGCATGCGCAACAGCGGATCGGATGCTCTGGTAATCGGTCACATCGAGCGAGACGACATGCGCCGCACCGCCCGACGCCTCGATCTCCGCCCTCAACTCCTTTAACCGCTCCACGCGGCGGCTCGCCAATACGACTTTCGCGCCGGCCTGCGACAGCACCAGGGCGAAACGCTTGCCGAGCCCGCTGGAAGCGCCGGTGATCATTGCAACTTTGCCTTCCAGATTGATCGAACGGCCCATTTGTCGATCCCTTTATCGATTAGGTTGTACGTTTGCGGCGACGCGCGCGCGATATCGGCCCCGACAACAGAGGGGGCACTCTATCACAAAAATAGAACGGTCGTGCTAATCTTGGTTCATTCGGTTGCAGCGCCACCATCGTTCGCTGACAATACGAACCCGAAAAAAGCATTCTAACGGCTAAGGAGCCCCAATGACCCCCGAAAGTCTCGTCGAGCAGTACGGTCCGCGCGAATCGATGGAATACGACGTCGTGATCGTGGGCGGCGGCCCCGCGGGTCTTTCGGCGGCCATCCGGCTCAAGCAGCTCGCGCAGGAAAAAGGCGTCGAGATTGGCGTATGCGTGCTGGAAAAAGGCTCCGAGATCGGTGCGCACATCCTCTCGGGCGCCGTCATGGACCCGCGCGCGCTGACCGAGCTGATTCCCGACTGGAAGGAAAAAGGCGCGCCGCTGACCGTGCAGGTCACCGAGGACCGCTTTCTTTTCCTCTCGGAAAAGGGCTCCGTCAAGACGCCGAACTGGGCCTTGCCCGAGAACTTCAAGAACCACGGCAACTACGTCGTGAGCCTGGGCAACGTCACGCGCTGGCTCGGCACGATGGCCGAAGCGCTCGGCGTCGAGATTTTCCCCGGCTTTGCCGCGGCCGAAGTGCTCTACCACGAAGACGGCTCAGTGAAGGGCGTCGCCACCGGCAACATGGGCATCGGCAAGGACGGCGAGCCCACCGAGAACTTCCAGCTCGGCATGGAGTTGCACGCCAAGTACACCCTGTTTTGCGAAGGCGCGCGCGGCCATCTGGGCCGCCAGCTGATGGACAAGTTCGAGCTCAACAAGGCGTCCGAGCCACAGGTCTACGGGATCGGCATCAAGGAGCTCTGGGAGATCGATCCCGCCAAACACCAGCCTGGGCTCGTGATCCACACGGCTGGCTGGCCGCTCGATACGCAAACCTATGGCGGCTCGTTCCTGTATCACGGCGAGAACAATCAGGTGGTGGTGGGCTTCGTCGTCGGGCTCGGGTATTCGAATCCCTATCTGTCGCCGTTCGAGGAGTTTCAGCGCTACAAGACGCACCCGGCCATCCGTGCATTTCTCGAAGGCGGCAAGCGCGTGTCTTACGGCGCACGCGCTATTACGGCGGGCGGATTGCTGTCGTTGCCGAAGCTCGTCTTTCCGGGCGGCGCGCTTGTCGGCGACGATGCGGGATTTCTCAATGCCTCGCGCATCAAGGGTTCTCACGCGGCCATCAAGAGCGGCATGCTGGCCGCGCAAGCCGCGTTCGACGCCGTGCAGGCGGGCCGCCAAGCCGATGAACTCGCGGCATATCCCGAGTCGTTCAAGCAATCATGGCTGCACGAAGAACTCAATCGCGCGCGCAACTTCAAGCAATGGATGAGCAAGGGCCTCTACCTTGGCACGCTGATGGTCGGCATCGAGCAGAAGCTCTTCGGCGGCAACGTGCCGTGGACGCTGCATCACAAGCATCGCGATCATGAGATGCTCAAGCCCGCCTCGCAGTGCGCGCCGATCGCTTATCCGAAGCCCGATGGCAAGCTCACGTTCGATCGGCTGTCGTCGGTGTTTCTGTCGAACACGAATCACGAAGAGAATCAACCGGCGCATTTGACGCTGAAAGATCCGTCCGTGCCCGTGAACGTGAATCTGCATACCTATGCGGGGCCGGAGGGACGATACTGCCCCGCCGCTGTGTATGAGTTCGTCAAAAACGACGACGGCAGCGACCGGCTCGTCATCAACGCCCAGAACTGCGTGCATTGCAAAACGTGCGACATCAAGGACCCGACGCAAAACATCGTCTGGGTCACCCCCGAAGGCGGCGGCGGACCGAACTACGCCAATATGTGACGCCCCAGACGATCAGGGCGCGCTGGCCGCAATTTTCGGCGTGCTGACGCTGACGTCGCCGCATTGTGCGCGGTGACGCAGCGCATGGTCGATCAGCACGAGCGCGAGCATCGCTTCCGCGATCGGTGTTGCACGGATGCCGACGCAGGGGTCATGCCGGCCGAACGTCTCCACGACAACCGGTTGCCCCGCTTTGTCGATCGAGCGACGCGGCGTGCGAATGCTCGACGTCGGCTTGATTGCGATCGACACCGTAATGTCCTGACCCGTCGAAATACCGCCGAGAATGCCGCCGGCCCGATTGCCGACGAACCCTTCGGGCGTCAATTCGTCGCCATGCTCGGAACCGCGCTGCGCGACACTGGCGAAACCGGCCCCGATCTCGACGCCCTTCACCGCATTGATGCCCATCATCGCGTGCGCGATATCGGCATCGAGCCGATCGAAGAGCGGCTCACCGAGCCCCACAGGAACACCGCTTGCCACTACATTGATGCGAGCGCCGATCGAATCGCCCTCCTTACGCAGCGCATCCATGTATTCCTCGAGCTTCGGCACGATGTCGGCATTCGGCACAAAGAACGGATTTTCACGGACATGCGACCAGTCGACGAACGGCACGTCGATTTCGCCCAGCGCGCTCATATAGCCGCGCACTTCGACACCCAGCCGCTCCCGCAACCACTTCTTGGCCACGGCGCCCGCAGCGACCGTCGGCGCCGTCAGACGGGCCGAGGAGCGGCCGCCACCGCGGTAGTCGCGCACGCCATACTTCTGCCAATAGGTGTAATCGGCATGCCCGGGACGAAACGTCTCCACGATGTTGCCGTAGTCCTTGCTGCGCTGATCGGTATTACGGATCAGAAGAGCGATCGGCGCGCCCGTCGTCACACCCTCGAATACGCCGGAAAGAATTTCGACCTTGTCCTCTTCATGACGTTGCGTCACATGTCTGGACGTACCGGGCTTGCGGCGGTCGAGCTCGAGTTGAATATCGGCCTCGGTCAGTGCCACGCCGGGAGGACAGCCATCGACGACGCAACCGATGGCCGGACCATGCGATTCGCCGAACGTCGTGACGGTGAAGAGCGTGCCGAGAGTATTGCCGGACATGGACGTGGCCTTACGAAAAAAATGCGGGAAAGACCGATATTATGCCCTGCCCGCGGCGCGATGCTTGCGCCGCGCCCGCCTATTTGCGCGGCCCCCGCAGTTCGGTGACGATGGCCTGCAGCACCTCAGGCGTCGCGGCCGACGGCTCCATCGGCTCCGCAACGGCCAGACTCAGGCGGCTCGTCATGCCCTTTCGCAGCGGCCGCGGCCATCGGGCATCGGCGTGCCGCGAGAACACACTGCCCCACAACCCGCGCAGCGCCATTGGAATGACGGGCACGGGCGTACGTTCGACGATGCGCGTCACGCCGTGACGAAACGCGTTGATCTCCCCCGTGGCCGTCAGCTTCCCTTCGGGAAAGATACAGATCAGGTCGCCTTGCGCCAGCGCCTCGGCACAGGCATCGTAGGCGCGCTCGAGCAGCGTCGTGTCCTCATGGGCCGGTGCGATCGGAATGGCCTTGGCATGACGAAAGACCCAACCCGCAAACGGCGTCTTGAAGATGCGGTGGTCCATGACGAAGCGGATCGGGCGCGGGCTTTCGGCCATGATGACGAGCGCGTCGACATAACTCACATGATTGCAGACGAGCACTGCCGGCCCGCTTTCCGGAATACGCTCGGCGTGCACGAGGCGGATCCGGTAGAACGTATGAACGAGCACCCATGCAACGAAACGCAGCAGGAACTCGGGCACGAGCGAATAGATGTAAATAGCGACCACGGCGTTGAGCAATGCCGTCGTCAGGAAAATGCCGGGAATGCGCACGCCCATCGACGTCAAGGCGATCGCCATCAGCGCCGACACAACCATGAAAAGCGCATTGAGAATGTTGTTTGCGGCGATGATGCGTGCGCGGTGCGTGGGCTGGCTGCGGCTCTGAATCAGCGCGTAAAGCGGTACGCTGTAAAAGCCGCCGAACATCGCAAGCAGGAACAGATCGGCGAGGATGCGCCAGTGCGCCGGCCGGCTCAAAAACTCGCCCACATCGAGCAGATGCCCGGCGTTCGGCAACGCATGGCTTGCGAAATAAAGATCGATAGCGAAAACGCTCATCCCGATCGAGCCGAGCGGCACCAGTCCGACTTCGACACGCCGGTTCGAGAGCCGCTCGCAAAGCAGCGAGCCGCCGCCGATACCGAGTGAAAACGTGGCCAGCAGGACGGTAACGACATCGGGATTGGCCGATAAGACGTCCTTCGCGAAACTGAAAAACGACGTCAGAAACGTTGCCCCGACAAACCAGAGCCATGAAATGCCGAGCAGGCTCAGAAACACCGTCCGGTTTTCGCGGGCCAGCCCGAGATTGCTGAGGGTCTCCGTGATCGGATTCCAATTGATGCGCAGATCGGGCTGAGGCGCCGGCGTGGCCGGAACCGCGCTGGAGACGGTCCGGCCGATGCAGGCGACCGCCACGCAGACGATGGCGAGCGCAATAGCGCCGTGCGCCGGAAAGGCGGCGGCCACCCCACCGACGATAGTGCCGATCAGAATCGCGACGAACGTGCCCATTTCGACGAGCCCGTTTCCGCCGACGAGCTCCCGCTGATCGAGGTGCTGGGGAAGGTACGCATATTTGACGGGGCCGAACAACGTCGAATGCACGCCCATCAGAAACGTGCAGAGATAGAGCAGCACGGCATGGTGAAGCGTGAAACCCGCCGCCCCCACCAACATGACTGCGATCTCGAACGTTTTGACGAAGCGCGTCAGCGTCGCTTTATCGTATTTGTCGGCAATTTGGCCCGACGTTGCCGAAAACAGGACGAACGGCAAAATGAAAATCGCCGAAATCAGAAAAGCGGCCGTTTTGGCATCGACACCCGAGAAACGAGCCGTCTCGTAGGTCACGAGCGACGTGAAACCCACTTTGAATACGTTATCGTTCAGCGCACCGAGGAATTGAGTCCAGAAAAACGGGGCGAAACGGCGCTCTTTGAGCAAGCCGAATTGCGAGTGGTCGTTACGCGGGGCTCGTCGCGCGTCGGGCGCCATGGTCAACGGACGTTCGCTCATGGATCAAGTGATGACACGATATCGGGGAAGTTCGACGCCCGCTCGCGTCGATTCGCCGCTGAAGGGATCCGAGTAGCCGCTCAAGCGCCAACTCGGGTCGACTCAGCATGGGATGGCAGTAAGCGCTGAAGCGCTAACTGCCATCGACAAAAAAGGCCGCGCTCGGGGGAGCGCAGCCGGCTTGTTGTGCGACGCAACAAGACCGGGGCGTGTCTTGTTGCCGTCAATCGATAACAGCAGGAAACGGGCTGGGAAAGCAGGCGATCAAGCGCGTCAGCGCACTTCGCGCGGCTCCCCTTCGTCCGGCCAATCCCGAATGTATGCCTTCAGCATACGATTTTCGAAGCTCTGCTCTTCCACGACGGCCTTGGCGACATCGTAGAAGGAAATGACTCCCATCAATGTCCGCTTGTCGAGCACGGGCAGATAGCGCACGTGATGCTCGAGCATCATTCGACGAACTTCGTCGACATCCGTTTCGGGGGTGCAGGTGAGCGGATGATCGTCCATGACCTTGCGGATCATGCCCGAGCCTACGCTTCCGCCGTTCTGGTGCAACGTGACGATGATTTCGCGAAACGTCAACATGCCGACCAGGTCGCCATGCTCCATGATCACGAGCGAACCGATGTCGTGCTCGGCCATGGTGTCCACCGCCTGCGTGAGCGGGGTATCGGGCGAAACGGTATAGAGCGTGTTGCCCTTCACCTTCAAGATATCGCTGACCTTCATGCTTGCCCCCTCCGGTTAAAGCCTCGTTCGATCGGTCGATCCTAGCGGAAAGCCCCTTAAAAGGAAAGCCGCGCGCCGCGCTTTCGCAGGCCCGCGCGTGCGCACGGCCGCGCTCGCCCCTCTTGAACACGCGTGCCGCGATGGTACGATGGCCGTCACGCCACCCTCGCCGGACGCGCGTCCGGCCGCCGCCGATGTCCGCCAATCGATTCGATACCCTTGCCGTCCATGCCGGCGCCGCGCCCGACGCGGCCACCGGCGCACGCATTACCCCGATCTATCAGAGCGCGGCGTTCGTGTTCCGCGACACCGATCACGCAGCGGCGCTTTTCGATATGGAACGCGCCGGACATGTCTATTCGCGCATCTCGAACCCAACCGTCGCCGTTTTCGAAGAGCGGGTCGCCGCGCTGGAAATCGGCGCGGGCGCGATCGGCACGGCCAGCGGGCAAGCCGCCCTGCATCTGGCGATTGCGACGTTGATGGGCGCCGGCGCTCATATCGTTGCCTCGAATGCGCTTTACGGCGGCTCGCACAACCTGCTGCACTACACGCTGCCGCGATTCGGCATCGAAACGACGTTCGTCAACCCGCGCGACATCGATGGCTGGCGCGCCGCGCTGCGGCCCAACACCCGGCTCCTCTTCGGCGAGACGCTGGGCAATCCGGGCCTCGACGTGCTCGATATCGCCACGCTCGCACAAATCGCGCGCGACCACCGCGTGCCGCTGCTCGTGGATTCCACGTTCACGACGCCCTATTTGCTCAAACCGTTCGAGCACGGCGCCGACTTCGTCTATCACTCCGCCACCAAGTTTCTGGGTGGACATGGGACGACGATCGGCGGAGTGCTAGTCGACAGCGGAGCCTTCGACTTCGTTGCATCGGGTCGTTTTCCCGAATTCACGGAGCCGTATGACGGTTTTCACGGCATGGTCTTCGCCGAAGAGAGCACGGTCGCGCCGTTTTTGCTGCGCGCACGCCGCGAGGGCCTGCGCGACTTCGGCGCCTCGCTTCATCCGCAAGCCGCGTGGCAGTTGCTGCAAGGCATCGAAACGCTGCCGCTGCGGATGGACCGGCATGTGGCCAACACGCGCAAGGTCGTCGAATTCCTCGCCTCGCACGCGGGCGTCGCATCCATCGCCTATCCGGAGTTGCCGTCGCATCCCGACTATGCGCTCGCTCAACGGCTGCTGCCGCGCGGCGCCGGCGCCGTGGTCAGCTTCGATTTGCGCGGCGATCGTGCCGCCGGCCGGCGCTTCATCGAATCGCTGACGCTGTTCTCCCATCTCGCCAACGTCGGCGACGTACGCTCGCTCGTCATTCACCCCGCCTCGACGACACACTTTCGGATGGACGCCGCCGCACTTGCGGCCGCGGGGATCGGAGAAGGGACGATTCGGCTGTCGATCGGGCTTGAAGATCCGGACGATCTCATCGACGACCTCAAACGCGCGCTCAAGGCAGCCGGCAAATCGGGCTCGAGGCCCGATGCCGGACAACCCGCGCCGAAAAAGGAGTCCGCATGATCGTCGACGTTCAGGGCAAACCCGCTTACGTCTATACCGGCGGCAGACCCTTCGATCCGGCGCTGCCGAGTACCGTCTTCATTCATGGCGCCCAGCACGATCACAGCGTCTGGGCGCTCCAAAGCCGGTACTTCGCGCATCACGGGTTCAATGCGCTCGCCGTCGATCTGCCGGGCCACTGCCGCAGCGCCGGGCCCGCGCTCAAAAGCATCGGCGCCCTCGCCGATTGGCTCGCGGCACTCCTCGATGCGCTGGGCGTGGCATCGGCGTTCGTGGTCGGACACAGCATGGGCTCGCTCGTCGCGCTCGATTTCGCCGGCCGCTATCCGACGCGCGCCGTCCGTGCGGCGCTCGTCGCGACCGCCGTGCCGATGGCGGTCTCCGACACCTTGCTCGACGCCGCGCTCCATCGTGAAGCCGAAGCCATTGCCCTCGTCAATCACTGGTCGCATTCGACGATCGCCGCCAAGCCCTCATGCCCAGGCCCTGGCTTCTGGCTGCACGGCATGAATCAGCGTCTGATGGAACGCGTGGCCGCGGCGGGCGAGCCGGGGCTCTTCCATACCGACTTTTCCGCCTGCAACGGCTACGCCGAGGGGCTCGAGCGCGCGGGACAGCTGCGTTGCCCCGTGCGGCTGGTGCTCGGCGCGAAGGACGCGATGACGCCGCCAAAGGCCGCGCGCGGGTTGACCGAAGCGCTGGCCACGGCCGGTGCGCAATTCGACGTGGTGACGCTCGATGCGGGCCACGCACTGATGTCCGAGGCGCCCGATGCGACCCTGGAGGCGCTTTTCGCGTTTGCACGACCGCTACAGGCATGACCGACGTCCCTGATCGTTGCGGAGGTAGCTATCCATGGCTCATGGCACGCATCCGACTCGCTTTGCGAGCTTCGCGCAGTTCTATCCCTTCTATCTCGACGAGCATCGCAACCGCATCTGCAGAAGGCTGCATTTCATCGGCTCGCTCGGTGTAATCGGCTGTGTCGCGATGGCAATCGCGACGGGAAGCTGGCTCTGGCTACCGGGCGCCCTGGTCTGCGGATACGGCTTTGCGTGGATCGGCCACTTTTTCTTCGAAAAAAACCGGCCCGCGACGTTCGGTCATCCCATTTACAGCTTCATGGGAGACTGGGTCATGTTCAAGGACATATGCACCGGCAAGATCCGGCTTTAGCCCGCCGCGACGAGCGAACACCGGCTGTGCCTCGGGTCACGTTGCATGGCGGGGCGAGCCCGGCAGGATGCGCGAGCCGCCCGTTTCGAACGCTCGGTGCGCCTCACGTGCCGCCAGCAGCGTAGCGAGCGAGATTTCGAGGCGGTCGTTGCCGAGCGCGCTGAGCAGCGCGTCGCCGTCGACGCGTGTCGATTCGAGCCGCAACTGATATTCGAGCTCGGCGCGATCGATGACGAAGACGTCGAAAAGCCGCGCCACGGTGATATGCGCCGGATTGGCGAGCAGTGTGTAGCGCGGCTGGCCATCCGGGCCTTCATCCGCCAACCGCGAGGTCCATTGGCTGCGGCTCAACTTCGTCACGATTCGCGTCGCCGTATCGAGATCGCACCGCAGCGTGCGCGCCAAATCCATCACGGTCAGCCCGGCCGAGCCATGGTCGCGCGCATCGCTCAAGCACGCGAGAATCTCCAGCGCATCGAGCAGGTCGCCGCCCGCATAAGCGCGCCGGTGGAATTGGCCGGCGCGGATGGCAGGCAACGTCGAAACCACCGTCGCGCCCACGAGCGTAATGAACCAGCTCAGATAAACCCAGAGCAGGAACATGGGCACTGTCGCGAATGCGCCATAGACAGCCGTGTAGGTCGGAATGCGCCTGACGTAAAAGCCGAAGCCGCGCTTCGCGAGCTCGAACGCGATCGCGGCGCATAGTCCGCCTACGGCCGCGTCGCGCCACTGCACGCTGCAGTTCGGCAGGTACACGTAGAGCATGGTGAACGCGAGCCCGGTCAGCGGCAGCGCGGCCCCCGAGAGCGCCCATTCGATCAGCGGCGAGACATAGCCGTTCGCGAAGGGGCTCGATTGCGTGAAAAGGTGCGAGGTAATCGACAGGCTCACGCCGATCAGCAGCGGTCCCAGCGTGATGATCGCCCAGTACACGAGCACGCGCTGCGCGAACGGGCGCGGTTTCGGCACCCGCCATATCAGGTTGAATGCCGCTTCCACCGTCATCATCGTCATGACCGACGTGACGAACAGCACGATCATCCCCGCCGTCGTCAGCCCCTTGGCTTTGGAGGCGAACTGATTGAGGTAGCGAAAGATCTGGCTGTTGATCTGGTCGGGCATCAGGTGCTGGGCGAGGAATGTCTGCAGCGAAGCCTGAAACGTCGAAAAGATGGGAAACGCCGTAAAAAGCGCGAACGCCACCGTGGCGAGCGGAACGATCGCCAGCATCGTCGTGAAGGTCAGGCTGCCGGCCACCTGTGCAATGCGGTCCTCGCCGGCGCGCTTGGCGGCGAATCGCGCGAGGCGTTTGACGGTATCCAGATCGACACTCAATTTTTTCGGCAAGAAGTTCTCCGTTATCGGATGCGAATGGAGCGGCTCCCGGGCAGCGCGGCAGCCACTCGTCGGCCTGGGCCCGGGCCGCCCGAATGCTCTCATGCCCCTATAATAGGCCGCTCACAAAAGCGTCCCATGAAAGACATCCTCGTACTTTATTACAGCCGGCACGGCGCCACGCGCGAATTGGCGCTTGCGCTCGCGCAGGGCATCGACAGCGTCGCCGGCATGCAGGCGCGCATTCGCACGGTTCCGAGCGTTTCGCCCGTCAGCGAAGCCACCGAGCCGCCGATTCCCGCCGACGGCCCGCCTTACGCCGAGCCTCGCGATCTCGAAGAATGCGTCGGCCTGGCGCTCGGCTCGCCCACCCGCTTCGGCAATATGGCCGCGTCGCTCAAATATTTTCTCGACGGCACCACGCCTCAGTGGCTCAGCGGCGCGCTGGCCGGCAAACCGGCTTGCGTGTTCACGTCCACCGGAAGTCTGCATGGCGGGCAGGAAACCACCCTGCTTTCGATGATGCTGCCGCTTCTGCATCACGGGATGCTGCTCGTCGGAATCCCCTATACCGAAAGCGCCCTCTCCGCGACGCAAAGCGGAGGTACGCCCTACGGCGCCTCGCACGTATCCGGAGCGGGCGCGCGCGAATCGTCGCTGTCGCCCGACGAAAAAACGCTCGCCACCGCGCTCGGCGCGCGAGTCGCGCGAACGGCGGCGCTGCTCGGCGGCC
>Ga0209672_100104_pt1 | contig 103234 bp, 82 predicted proteins | sample AraplaCol_mMS_r2_FD_184273 | JGI IMG/M metagenome (GOLD analysis project Ga0209672, IMG submission 184273) | Arabidopsis root microbial communities from North Carolina, USA - plate scrape CL_Col_mMS_r2 (SPAdes) (version 2) | ecosystem: Host-associated > Plants > Roots > Endosphere | place: USA... | reverse complement strand
CTCGTCAGCCAGTTGATTGTCGCCTCGCATCGAGACGACCCCAATGCGGTCGTTTGTTCAGCGACGCAGCCCGCCGCCGATTCGGTCCATACCACGCATAGCGATTCGCTCGCGGCCTGCGGTTACTGCGATTTGATCGCCAGTCACGCGGCAATGCCCGCGACCATCCCGCCGCTGCTCGTATTGGTCGCGCTCGTCGCAATTGCAGTAATTCCGGCGCTATCCGTGCGCTTTACGCCACTCGGCGCGTTCCCATCCGGTCGACCCCGGGCTCCCCCAGCCTTCTCCTGAGCTTCCGTTAATTCGCAGCCGCTTCGACGCGCTTTCGAAGGCGCGCGGCTGTCCATTCAACGACTTCAGGACAATCCAATGCGGTACTTCGCATCGCGAAGGCTGCCCGTTCGTGCGCGCGGCCATGCACCGTTCGTCGCGTTCGGGCTATTGCCCTTCTCACTCCTTGCGCCCTCGGCGGTTTTCGCAACCGACGCCATCCCGAGCCCCTCGCCAGGTCCCGGCCCGGCCAAGCCGACGTCCCCTCCATCCCGTATCGCGGATACCAACGTCTTGCCGGCCATCACCGTGCGCACAAGTGCCGAGAGCAGCAACGCCACGACTGGCACTGCGGCCGTTTCGAACGCACCTGCCACGGTCGAAACGGTCACCGCGAAGCAGTTCGATAACTGGAACGTCGTCAACACCGAAGACGTCCTGAAGCAGATGCCGAACCTCGCGGTCCGCAAGCGCTTCATTGGCGATCTCAATTCGATCATTGCTGTGCGAGGCACGAGCAACACGCAAAGCGCACGTGGACTCGTCTATGCGGATGGCTTGTTGCTATCGAACCTGCTCGGCAACAGCTATTCGTTTCCACCGCGCTGGTCGATGGTATTTCCCGCGGAGATTCGCCAGGTCGACGTGCTGTACGGACCTTTTTCGGCGCTTTATCCCGGCAATTCGCTAGGTGCGACGGTGCTGATCACAACCCGGATGCCCACCCGGTTCGAGGCGGACGCGAACATCAAGGCGTTCACTCAGCATTTCGATCTCTATGGCGTGAATCGGAGCTTCAACGGCAGCGAGACGAGCGCGTCCATCGGAAATCGCATCGGCAAATTCTCCTTCTTCATCGGTGCGAACCACCTCGAAAACACCAGCCAGCCGTTACAGTTCGCCACGCTCGCGCAATCGGCCACGCCGGCAAGACCAGGCGATACACCGGTGAGCGGCGCCTACTTCTACAACAATCAAACGAACGCGCCTACGGCGGTGATCGGGATCAATGGCGAAGGCATCGAGCACACGGTGCAGGACCAGCTCAAGCTCAAACTGCAATACGATTTCACGCCTACCGTGCAAGGCGCGTTGACACTCGGTTACTGGCATCAGACTTATAACAGCCAGACCTCCACATTTCTCTTCGACATGAACGGCAAGCCGGTCTATGGCGGACGCGTCGACATCGGGGGTGACGAGTACAACGTCCCCGCGTCTGCACTCGCGCCCGGCCTCGGATGGAGCGAAAACTGGCTATATGGCCTGTCGCTGAGAACACGCAATGCAAGCGGTTGGAACGGCGAAGCGATCGCGTCGTACTACGACGTATCGAACAGCGTCGCGCGCCTGGCAAATACGGGTGATCCCGGCAACGGCCCGGGAGTCGTCACGTTCGGCGGCGGGACCGGCTGGAAAACGCTGGATTTGAAAGCGACATGGACACCGCCGTCCGCACAGCCGGGGCTCGCGAATCATACGCTTGCATTCGGCTATCACTACGACAGCTATTTTCTCGACAACGAAACATTCAGTACCGCCAACTGGCGGGATGGCGACGCGCAAAACTTTGCGAATTCGTTCAAGGGGCGCACGCAAACGCAGGCCGTCTACACACAAGACGCATGGCGCTTTATGCCGCGGTGGAACTTCGTCTACGGCCTGCGTTACGAAGACTGGCAGGCCCATAACGGAGCTCAGGCGCTCGCGGGAACGAGCGTTCCGTACCCAGGCGCCAACCAGCATCGTTTTTCTCCGAAAGCCTCGCTATCGTTCGATGTCACGGACGAGCTGACACTGCGCGCGTCGATCGCGCGGGCCTATCGCTTTCCCACCGTCTCCGAGCTGTTTCAAGGAAAGCTCGACGGTTCCTCAATCGTCAACAACAACCCGAACCTGCAGCCCGAGGACGATCTGTCGAAAGAGTTGGCCGCGGAATGGGCCCATTGGAGGGGACTCTTTCGGCTCTCGCTGTTTCAGGACGACGTCAAAAACACGATTTTCAGCCAGACCGATACGACCGTGATTCCGAATGTGACGAACTTCCAGAATATCGGCAAGGTTCGCTCTCGCGGCGTCGAGCTCAGTTATCAGGGAGAGGATGTTTTCGCGCGCGGGCTCGACGTGATGGGCAGCGTTGCCTACACGCAGTCCAAAATCGTGGCCAATGCGCCGAACCCCGCGAGCGTCGGCAAGTACTTCTACCGAATCCCGCTCTGGCGCGCGAATCTCGCCGCGACGTATCACATTGGCGAACGCTATGCGGTGACGCTCGCCGCCCGCTACTCGGGGCGTCAGTACAACACGCTGACCAACGTCGATTCGAATCCGAACGTATTCGGCGGCACGAGCACTTATACCGTCGCGGACGCCAAATTCACGTTCCATCCGACCAAGCTCAGTGAAATCGGCGTGGGGGTCGACAACCTCTTCGACGCCCGCTACTTCGTCTATCACCCGTACCCGGGCCGCACCTTCTACCTCGAAGGCCGGCTGCGGATGTAAAGGAGAGCCCCCCATGTCTATCGTTCCAACCGTCGTCCGCGCAACGCCGACCGCCGTGGGTGCCGGCCGCGGATACCGCACACTTTGGCGCTGGCACTTCTATGCGGGACTGTTCGTCATGCCGTTTCTCGTCGTCCTTGCGATCACGGGCACGATTTACTGTTTTCAGCCGCAGCTCGAGCCGCTGCTTTACCCGCACCGGCTCATCGTGACCCCCAACGCTTCGCCACGATTGAGCGAGGATGCACTGCTCGCGCGCGCACGAGCCGCCATGCCGCCCGGTGCAGTGGCCACCACCGCGCGCATCGCGCCGCGCGCGGAGCGCAGCGCCGAATTCATTTTCCGCCTGCCGAGCGGCCGCAAGGAAAGCGTCTATCTGAACCCTTACGACGGAACCGTACTCGGTACGCTCGACGTCGATCGCCGCTTCATGCAGGTCGACCGGATGATTCACCGCGCATTGCTGCTGGGCAAACCGGGCGAGCTACTGATGGAACTCGTCGCGTGCTGGACACTCGTCATGATTGGCACCGGTATCGCACTATGGTGGCCGCGCGAACGCGAGGGTGCGCCGCTACGTACCTCGCTGCTGTCCGATCTGACGCGCCGAGGGCGTCCTCTGTGGAAGAGCGTCCATGCGACGCTCGGTCTCTGGCTCGCTATCGGCCTCATGGCTTTCGTCGTGACCGGCCTGCCGTGGACCGGCTCGTGGGGCAAACAATTCAAGGCGCTGGCCACGAGCGTGAATTTGGGCACGCCTCCTGGTGCGTGGGGTGGCCTTCGGTTGCGCTCGGACCTGCCGGGACGATCGGCCGCCCCCGGCTCGACCGCAACGCGCGAAGCGTCGTCGCGCGAGATGGATTCGATGCCAGGCATGACGATGGATGACATGCCGCTGCCTCAGGTACCCTGGGCGGTCGGTGCGGTCCATGTGCCGCAAATGCCGCAAGCACCGAACGCTGGCGCCCCGCGCGCAGAACCGTTGTCGCTCGCACGCATCGTTGCGCTGATGCGCGAGACCGGCCTCACCGACGGCTACGATGTCGCGCTTCCCACCTCACCCGAGGGCGTCTATACGGTGTCGTATTTTCCGGCCGACCCGAAACTCGAGCGTACCGTCTATATCGATCAGTACAGCGGCACGGTGCTGAAAGATATCCGCTATCGGGACTATGGCGCCATCGGCAAGGCAGTGTCATACGGCACGTCACTGCATATGGGCCGCTATTTCGGCGTAGCGAATCAGATCGTCTGTTCGGCGCTTTCGCTCGGACTCGCCGCGCTGGCCGTCACAGGGGCCGTGATGTGGTGGAAGCGTCGGCCGTCGGGCACGTTCGGCGCACCCGCACGAGAACGCGCCGCTCCGCCGATGCGAGCATGGCGCGCCGCGCTCGTTGTACTTGGCGTCGTTTTTCCGTTGATGGGCGCGACGCTTGTCGCTGTGGCGGTGGTGGACCGCTTCGTGTTCGGGCGAACGCGCGAGCCGGCTGTTGGCTCATAGCCCTCGACGCGGCCAATCCTCGAGCGATCACGAGCAGCCCAATAAGAAGAGGCAGCGCACCGAAGGTTCGGTGACGGACGCTATGGACGAATGAGCGGTTGAACCGCGTGGCCCCCTGTCTCGTCGCCGAACCAGACTACATCCTCCTTCCACTGCTCCCCCCCCATGAACCGGGCTAGTTTGTCGCGAAGCATTGCAGTCCATGCGGTTGCAAATCTCGACATTGAACTCTCGCGAAGCGTCGTTATCGCAACGGTCGACCGTATCGAGGGACGTCTGATCGGGGCTGCGACGATCTCGCCGTGTGCGACTTCGTCGCGAATGGCGATCGACGTAAGGATCGAGTATCCAATTCCCGCCTTCACCAGTTTTTTGGTGAGCGCAACGCTGTCCACCTCTAGCGCTATCCGAAGTCGCACGCCGTTCTGAACCGCCGCATGTTCGATGACGCGCCGATTGCTGTGCGGCATTCCAGGAAGAATGAGCGGAAAACTCGCGACATCCTTTATCTGAAAGCCGTTCTTCGGCATCGGCGTGCCAGGAGGCGCAATGAGGATCATCGGCTCGCTGTACAGCGGCTGAACCTTGAACGCTTCCAATGGCGGCTGGTTGTATACGACGGCCAGATCGACGCGGCGATCGGCTACCCACTCTTGCAACGAACTGCTCTGCCCTTCGCGTATGTAAAGCGAGACCCGCGGGTAGAGGTCGAGAAAGTCCCGCACGAGCTCCGCGCCAATCAGCGCACCCATTGTGGGAGGCAGGCCCACCGCCAGGTAGCCGCGCTCCTCGTCGGCTGCCGCGCGAACATGTTCCCCTGTCTCGCTCACCAAGTTGGAAATCATCTCCGCTCGCTCGAGCAGCCGCGCGCCCGCGGCCGTCAGCCTGACCCCTCGACCATGGCGCACAAACAAAGTCACACCCATTTCTTCTTCGAGCTTCGCGATTTGTCTGCTTAGCGCCGGTTGGGCGATGTACAGCTCCGAGGCAGCCCGGCTAAAGCTGCCGGCCCGCGCAACATATATGAAGCCGCGGAGTTCCCGAATATCCATAAGGCCGATCCTATGCTTGGAAAGCATAGCTTCTTATCCATACTCGGTCTTTGTCAAGCCGCGGCAGCTCACCTATGCTCGGAATTAAGGACACCAGGTCAAGATTCAAACCAGGAGACAAGATGAAGCGGTTAAAACAACTACACGTACAAGTGCTGATCGGCTTGGCCTGCGCGATCGTATTAGGTCTCGCAAAACCCGACTGGGCTGTCGCCGTGAAGCCTCTCGGAGTGGGCTTCATCGCGCTACTGAAGGTGATGCTCGCGCCGATCATCTTCTGCACGCTGGTTCAAGGCCTCGCGCACGTGAAAGACTTGCGCATGCTCGGCCGCATGGGCATCAAGTCGCTCGTGTACTTCGAAGTGGTCAGTACTGTCGCCATGATTCTCGGCTTCGTGATGGTGAACCTGTTCCAACCGGGGAACGGCCTTCACGCAACCAACATTGCGGAGAGTCAGGCTGCGATGAAAGCCACCACGAGCGCCGGCGGCATCTCCGCAGTCGACTACCTGCTTGGATTAATTCCACACACATTGATCGATGCGTTCGCAAAAGGCGACATTGTCCAAGTGTTGATCATTTCGCTGTTAGCAGGACTTGCACTGAATATGTCGGCCGGTCCGGATTCCGTTCTGCTCCGCGGTATTGACGAAGCGCAATCGGTTCTCTTTCGCATGCTCGCTTTCATCATGCGGCTCGCTCCGCTGGGAGCGTTCGGGGCAATGGCGGCCGCGATCGGCAGCTACGGCGGTGTGACGCTCATCTATCTTCTGAAGATCATCGCGCTGTACTACGCGGCGTCCATCCTGTTCGTATTCGGCGTTCTCGGCAGCATCAGCTGGATGATCGGCTTACCGTTCTTCAGCATCTTGCGGTTCATTCGCGATGAACTGCTGCTCGTCTTGGGCACGGCGTCAAGCGAAGTCGCGATGCCGCGCCTCATCGAAAAGCTGCAGAAATCGGGCTGTGACGAAGCGGTCGTCGGCTTCGTTCTTCCTGCCGGTTACAGCTTCAATCTCGACGGCACGTCGATCTATATGGCGATTGCAATCGGATTCATTGCCCAAGCAACCGACACCCCTTTTTCCCTCTGGCAGCAGCTCGGATTGCTGGCGATCCTAAGTCTGACTTCAAAAGGCGGCACGACGGTCGCGGGCGGTGCATTCGTGAAACTTGCAGCCACGCTCCAGTCGGTCCGTACGCTTCCCGTGAGCGGCTTGGGCCTCTTGTTCGGCATCGATCGCGTCATGGCGACCGCAACGGCACTCGTGAACGTGGTCGGAAACACACTCGCGGTTTTTTCGATTGCCCGCTGGGAGGGCGCCTTCGATGCAAAAGCTTTCGAGCAGGCGACCGGAGCAAAAACGCGCGAATCCTGCCTCAGGGAACACAAGAACGCCGCGGCTACGGCCAGCGCTCAGTCTCATTGAATGCTAAACACCCTTGACCGACATGACACGTCTTTCACCCATCGACCCGGCGCAACTGAGCCATGAGCAGCGCGCCGTCTACGACGCAATCGCAAACGGTCCGCGAAAGGGCGTGAGAGGCCCTCTGGCAATCTGGTTGCATCGGCCTCAATTCGCCGACCGCTCGCAGGCGCTGGGCCGCTATTGCCGGTATGAGACCAGCATTGCGCCGCGCCTGTCGGAGCTTGCGATCTTATTCATGGGCCGGTACTGGCTCGCGGAATATGAATGGGCCGCGCATAAGCCATTCGCTGTCGAAGCCGGTCTTGCGAAAGACGTCATCGACGCAATCCGAGACGGCAAGACACCACCCTTCTCCCGACGTGACGAGGAACTGGTGTTCGCGTTTCTCACTCAGCTGCACGAACGACGCGAAGTAGACGACGCGCTTTATGAGGCGCTCGTGAAAGAACTCGGAAAAGATGGCGTGGTCGATCTCGTCGGTATTGCGGGCTACTACACATTGATCTCGATGACCATCAAGGTATTCGAAGTGCTGCCTCCGGAAGGCGTCATGCCGGAACTTCCCAAAGCATTGAATTGAGGAACGCAACGTGGAAACTTCGCAAGCCCTGGACCCAGGGATTCATTCAGAACGCCTCAAGGGCAAGGTAGTGATCGTCACGGGCGCTGGCTGCGTCGGCGCCGGCTGGGGAAATGGTCGCGCTGTCGCGGTGCTTTTCGCGCAGGCAGGCGCGCGCATCTTCGCCGTCGACAAAAACCCCGATGCGCTGGACGAAACCGTGCGGCGCGTACGGGAATTGAATGGCGAGATTACGGCATACGGTTGCGACGTAACGGACTCGGACGCCGTTCGTGCGATGGTCGAGGCATGTCGAGAAAAGTACGGCCGCGTCGACGTCCTCGTGAACAACGTCGGCGGTTCGTCGGCTGGCGGACCCGTCGCGCTGTCCGAACAAGCGTGGGACGCCCAGGTCGCCTTCAATCTGAAAAGCGTCTACCTCACCTGCAAACATGTCCTTCCGATCATGGAAGCGCAAGGCAGCGGCTCGATCGTCAATACCGCTTCGACCTCCGGCATACGCTGGACAGGCTCCGCGCAAGTCGCGTATGCGGCGTGCAAGGCGGGTGTAATTCAACTTGGCAAGGTAGTAGCAGTGGAGTATGCAAAGAAGGGCATTCGCGTCAATACCGTCGTTCCGGGGCAGCTCCATACGCCCATGGTGGAGGCGCGGCTTGCCGGTCAGCGCACCGGCGGCGATGTGGACAAATTGCTGGAGACGCGCGTTGCGCGTATTCCGCTGGGCTTCATGGGCGATGGCCGTGATACGGCAAATGCCGCGTTGTTCCTGGCCTCGGATGAAGCGCGGTTTGTCACCGGCACCGAAATCGTCGTAGATGGCGGAATGACCGCACGGTGCGATTGATGGCGGACTCTCAAGCAAACGCTGCGCGATGGGATTGCCACACTCATATCTATGGTCCGTGGGAGCGCTTTCCTCTACGAGACGATGCGGTCTATCGCCCCAAGCAAGCGCCACTGGCGGCACTGCTCGAAATGCATCGAAAGCTCGGCATCTCGCGCGGCGTGCTGGTACAGGCAGCCTGTTACGGGACTGATCACACCGCAGTGCTCGACGCAATTGCACGAACGGAAGGCCGATACAGAGGGGTTGCGCTGCTCGACGGTTCTGAAAGCGACGCGCAGTTGCAAGCGCTGCATGGAGCGGGGATCCGCGGTGTCCGCTTCAACTTCATGGGGCACCTCGCCGAGAGTCAGAGCCTCAGTGAACTCGAGCTGCTGGCACAGCGTGTCGGCGCCTTGGGTTGGCACGTTTTGCTTCATGGCAACCTCGCCCGAATTCTGCCGGTTCTCGACCAGTGGCGAAAGCTGAGGACTACGTTGGTGATCGACCATATGTCACGTCCCAACTTCGCGCTCGATGCGGACAGGGATGGGCTCATGATGCTGCGCCAATACCTCGATGACGAGCACCGCTGGATCAAACTGTCCGGCGTGGACCGGGCTATGAGCGGCTCGAGCGATTCCTGGTCCATGGCGCTCTCCCCCGTCAGGGAACTGCTTAAAGCTGCGCCGGAACGTGCAGTCTGGGGCAGCGATTGGCCTCATCCGAACATCGAGGGCGAGGTGCCCGATGACGCCGCGCTGCTCGCCTTTATCGAAGAGGCCTGCGGGGACAGGGAAACAGCGGACGCGGTGCTCGTTCGCAATCCGAGCCGGCTCTATCTTTAGGAAACATGATGCGCACGGCGTCGACGACCTGTTTATAGACGCTATATGTCGATATCGCGATACGCGTCGCGCCATTTATCCCCCATCGAATCGAAAATACATGCACCAAAGGAGACGTCTGATGGCATCAGGAACAAGGCGGTCCATACGCGCATCGGCAATAGCGCTCGTTTGCGCGGCGGCATTAAGCGTTACGGCGCACGCCGCCGACGTTCACGTGCTCGCAACGGGAGCGCTTTCGACCGCGTTCAAAGAGCTTATTCCCGCATTCGAGCGAGACACGGGCAACCGCCTTCTGATTTCGTGGGGGCCATCCTATGGAACGTCCCCGGACGCCCTGCCCATGAGAATCAAAAATGGCGAGCCAATGGACGTCTGCTTCATGATCAGCGCCGCACTGGACGAGCAAATCAAGCAGGGCGCACTCATTTCCGAAACCAAGTCCGATATTGCGGAATCAGCGGTCGGCGTGGCTGTTCGCGCGGGCATTCCGACACCCGATGTATCGACGCCCGCAAAGCTGAAAGAGACGCTGCTGTCCGCCAAGTCCGTCGCCTTCTCCGAGGGAGCTAGTGGAACGTACATCACAGAAGTTCTCTTTCCAAAGCTCGGCATCGCCGAACAGATGAAGCCGAAGAGCGTGCTGATCAGAGGCCGCGAGCTCGTTGGCGCCGCGCTGCAGCGCGGCGACGCGGACCTCGGGCTTCAACAAATCAGCGAGCTGAAGGCGTTCAAGGACATACAGTTCGTCGGGCCTCTGCCGCCGGAGGTCCAGAAAGTCAGCGTCATCTCTGCTGCGGTTTCCAGACATGCACAACAAGCCGAAGCCGCGGAAGCCTTCATTGCCTTCCTGAAGTCGAGGCATGCGGTGGCCGTGTTTGACCGTACCGGACTGCAGCATCCTCAGGTGCGAGACCAGGCGAAATCGAACTAGCGAGTCGAGGCGTCGGGCTTCAATGACGGCTCGACGACCCAAGCGTATCGGCTTTAGAAATCAATGCTCTTTAAAACGTTCAGGAACCGGCGCCATGAGATTTTCAAAATCCCCTTTTGCTGCAATCATTCTTTGCCTATCGGTGAGCGCCTTCGCGTCCACCGATGCCGGTAAAATCACTGATGACGTGATCAAGCACAAAGACGTGCAGATCGAAGTATTGAGCCAAGGCAAAGGCCCAACCATCGTCATCCTCCCTTCGCTGGGGCGTTCGGCGCGCGACTACGACAAGGTTGCACAATATCTCGTCGCCGACGGATTCCGCGTGCTGCGCCCCGAACCTCGTGGTGTGGGAAAGAGCAAGGGGCCGATGGAGAACCTCAGCGTCCACGACTTTGCATCGGACGTGGCCATGGTCATCGAGGAAAAGAAGGCCGGCCCCGTGGTCGTCGTCGGCCACGCGTGGGGCAACTTCGCCGCGCGACAACTGGCCGCCGATCGCCCCGACCTTGTGAAGGGCGTGGTAGTGGCCGCCGCCTCGGCAGGCAAGGTTCCGCCGGGGTCGAGAGAAAAGCCCATCAGCGCTGAGATGCGCAAGGCAATTGACGGTGCGGGCGACCTCACGCTTCCGGAAGCACAACGGCTCCAGTATCTCAAGCAAGCTTTTTTCGCGCCGGGAAATGATCCTAGCGTATGGCTCGGTGGCTGGCATCCGGAAACGCACGAAGCGGAGGGACATGCCCGCAATACCACACCCGTGGACGACTATTTCGCGGCCGGCACTGCGCCGATTCTCGACTTGCAAGGCGAAAGCGACGCTGTGGCGCCGCGTCGTTTTTCGCAAGTGCTCAAGAATATGCTCGGGGACCGGGTGACTATCGTCGTTCTGCCCCATGCAGGTCACGCGATGGCGCCCGAGCAGCCGAAAGCGATGGCTGAAGCCATTGCGACATTCGCGAAGCGAGTCAACCAATAATCGATTCCTCGCGGTGCGCGGAGAACCCGACAAGCGTATGCGTTTCGCAACGCCCGAGCTCACACGTTACCGCGCCAGCTCCCAACGCGAGTTCAAGATGATGCCGCACACGTTCACGCGCTCAAAGCTCGGGTCCTTGTGCGCAAGGAAATCGTCGTTGAAAGTACCGAACGTGCTGCCCGGGCGATGCTTCATGCCTTGATAGAAGGCATCGATGATCTCATGGGCAAAATCGGTACCGCGAGGATAGGCCGCAATCACCGCTTCGCGTTCTTCGTCCGTGAAGTGCTCGAAGCCTCGTGCGGCCACGTCCATTCCGGCTCCGGCCTGCACGAGGGCGATTTCTCCGTGCATGTGCTCGGGAATGCCCGGCGTCGTATGCAGCGCGACCGCAGCCCAAACCTTATCGATGTCCGCTTCGGCAATGCGATGGCTTCGCAAAAAGTCGCGGGCGGCATTCGCGCCGTCCACCTCGAAACGGAGCTGGCTCTCGCGATAGGTCGATGTCAGACCGATATCGTGAAACATCGCGGCGACGTAAAGCAGCTCGGGATCGAACTTCACACTGTTTCGCTTGCCGAGCAGCGCACCCCAGAGGTACACGCGAGTGGAATGCCTGAACAGCAACGCGCTTTCAGTGTCGCGAATGAGCGCCGTCACCTCCCGCGCTAATTGACTGTCAGGGATGCTGACGCTGGACATACCGCACGTCGACATGATTCGTCTTCCTCGATCGGGTTACGCATGCGCAGTAATCGACCCTTCCCATGGGCCATCAAACAGTGCCAAGATTGGATAGGCGGAATGCACCATCCATCTTATGACGACCTTTTCTATTGGCCTCGATCGCTCGGCGAGCACACCGCTGTCCGCGCAGATTTACCGTGCGATTCGGCATGCGATTGAGACAGGGCAGCTGCCCGCCAGCGCGCGGCTGCCTTCGTGGATCGACCTCGCCACGCAGCTCGGCGTTTCGCGCGGCACGGTCCGCACGGCCTACGAGCGTCTGATCGACGAGCAGTTCGCCGTCGCGCTGGGGGCTGCGGGCACGCGCGTGGCCGATCGCCCACCGGCGCCCGCGACCCCGCGTTGGTCCCCGGACGCGCCGCCGTTTCCCGATTTCTTCCATGAATTCGGAACCCCGCCTTTGCCATTTCAAATGGGGGTGCCGTCGCAAGACGCCTTCCCTTTCAAGCTCTGGTCGCGGATGTTGATACGCGCTGCGCGCCGTACCGGCGCAACGCCGGTTGGATACCCCGATCCTCGTGGCGACCCGGATCTTCGCAAGGAAATCGCGGCCTATCTCGGCGTGGCACGAGGCCTGCAATGCAGTCCCTCGCAGATTCTTGTCACCGCGGGTTTCGCCGGTGCACTCGGCCTCGCGATACGCGGCCTCGGCATCGAAGGCAACGAAGCATGGATAGAAAACCCCGGCTTTCCACTCACGCGTACGGCATTGGGCTTGGCCGGAATGTCCGTGAGAGCCGTTCCAGTCGACACGGAAGGGTTGGACGTCGACGCGGGCGTCCGAAAATCGGCGCACGCCGCCGTAGCCGTCGTGACACCGGGCCAACAGGCGCCGCTCGGCATGGCGATGTCACTGCCCCGGCGGCTCGCGCTGCTCGACTGGGCGCGACGAAACGGCGCCTGGATCATCGAAGACGATTACTTGAGCGAACTCCAATTGGAAGGGCGCGCAGCGCCAGCGCTTGCATCGCTGGACCGCGACGGACGCGTGCTCCATATCGGCACGTTCAGCAAGACCATCAGCCCCGTGCTTCGCTTGGGCTTCCTGGTGGCGCCCCTCGACATCATCGATCGATTCAGCGATATCACGGCATGCCTGACGCCCGCCCCCGCCGCGTTCGTGCAGCATGCTGTGGCCGAATTCTTGCGCGAAGGACACTATCTGCGCCACCTGCGCCGCATGAAGCGTCTTTATTCGATGCAACGCGATGCCCTCTTTCGTTGCCTGAACGAGGCAGCACCCACTTCGATGAAAATTCGAGCGGCCGCGGGCACCGCTATCGCGATATCGCTGCCCGATTCGGCGTCCGACGTGGATATCGCTTCGCGCGCGCTACGGCTCGGTTTGGCTCCTGCTCCTCTTTCGCCGTGGTACCTGGAATCTTCTCCACGGCAAGGACTCTTGCTCGGCGTCACGAATCTCGATGAACAGCGGATGGTTGCCGATTGCCGTCGGCTCGTCAAATTGGTTCATGAGCAACGCTGACAGGCCGCGAGAGGGGCGGCCAGGCGGTCGGGCACCTGCGTGGTTTCGATGGTACATAAAAATAATCGATTCCTGGTTCTTTTCTCTGGCCCAGCTCGGCAGCACAATGCGCCAACGTCAAGGAGAAAGCATTGATGAACATTCGGATCCCATCCATAGCCGGCTTGGCCTGCGCGGCCATCGCCTTCGCGCTCGCGATGCCCGTGCAGGCGGAGGAAACGGGCGCGCGCGTCACCCCGAACTTCGAGCACGCCCTGCCCAATATCCCGGGCAAATCGTTGAAAGCGGTCGTGGTCGACTATTCGCCCGGTGCAGCGTCGCCCCCACACAAGCACGCACAATCGGCTTTCATCTATGCATACGTCGTGTCGGGCGCCATCGAGTCGCAGGTAAATGACGGTCCCAAGCGGATCTATCACGCCGGCGAAAGTTTCTTCGAGGAGCCCGGCGCCGTGCATCGCGTCAGCCGCAATGCGAGCAAAACGGAGCCCGCGAAGTTGCTCGCGGTGTTCGTCGTCGATAGCAACGACAAGCCCCTGACCACCCCTTTACAGTAGATCAAGCATCAAGGAGTCAACCGATGAGCATGCGTCTCGACTACAACCAGATCGCACCCGCCGGCGTTAAAGCGCTCGGAGGTGTCTATAGCTACATCACGCAGAGCAGCCTCTCACCTGTTCTCGTCGACCTCGTTTATCTTCGCGTTTCGCAAATCAACAACTGCGCCTATTGCCTCGACATGCATACCCGCGATCTGCTGAAGCGGGGCGTGAAAATCGAAAAGCTTGCACTGGTACAGGCGTGGGCTGAAGCCGGCAATCTGTTCGACGAACGTGAGCGCACCGCGCTGGCATGGGCCGAATCGGTCACGCGCGTTGCGCAGACGGGCGTGCCTGACCAAGCGTATGAGGCAGCCCGCGCGGTGTTCGGTGAACGCGAACTGGTGGACCTGACGATCGCCATCGGCCTCATGAACACTTATAACCGCATGGCGATCAGCTTTCGCAATACGCCTCAGGCTGTCCTCTCAGCGAACGAGTGAGCGCTCAGCGTCAGCCGGTCGCGGCCCGGCGGACCTGGAACCGGTTGCACCCGCGCCCTCGCCGGGCTATCGTCACGGTTTGCCGAACGTCCCGCGCCGCGCCCTCACCGCCTTGAACGCCTCCACCGCTCCGCTTCCTTTTCGCCACGCGCTTTTCGCCATGCTTGGCATCGGTCTGGTCAACATGCTGGTTGCGTTGGACCAGACCGTCGTCAGCACCGCCCTGCCGTCTATCGTCGCGGAGCTGCAAGGCTTCGAGTTCTACGCCTGGATCGCCAGCGCGTATCTGCTGGCCTCGGTCGTCACCGTCCCGGTATTTGGCCGCCTGGGCGACTATTTCGGCCGCAAGCGTTTCGTCATCGCTGCAGTGCTCGTCTTCACCGGCGCCTCGATACTGTGCGGGCTGGCCACCGATATGCGCATGCTCGCCCTTGCGCGTGCCCTGCAGGGCGTGGGCGGCGGCATGATGGTCGGCACAGCGTTCGCCTCCATCCCCGATCTCTTCCCCGACCCGCACGCCCGTGTGCGGTGGCAAGTGGTGATGGCAGCCGCGTACGGAATCGGCACCGCGGCCGGCCCGTCGCTCGGCGGCTGGCTCAGCCAGCACTTCGGCTGGCGCTCGACATTCTTCGTCAATCTGCCTGTCGGCGCACTCGCGCTTTATTTCATCTGGCGTCATCTGCCTCACTATCGCCGCGAGCGCCAAGGCGCAGTCAAGATCGATTGGAGCGGTGCGGTGCTCGTCGCGCTCGTGCTCGGCGGCTTCCAAACGTTGATCGAAGCGCTTCCCAAAGACGGCCCGACTGCGGGCAATCTGATATTGGCCGGCGCCGTCGCCGTGCTCGCGGCGGCCCTGTTCGTTTGCGAGCGCCGCGCGACGCACCCCATCGTCCCGCTCGACCTTTTTCGTGATCCGCAACTCGTCACGTTGTTCACGCTTTCGACGCTGTCCGGCTTCGTAATGTTCTCGCTGATCTTTTTCGCACCGCTGCTCTTGCAGGGCGGCTTCGGGCTTTCGCCGCAAGAAGCGGGGCTCTTGGCCACGCCCATTGCCGCGTGCATCGCCATCGGCAGCGTCATCAATACGCGCATCGTCACGCGTCTGCCGCGTCCCACGCTCGTGCTGAGCATCGGCTACAGCTTGCTCGTCGCGGCCTCCGCCGCGCTCGCGTTTGCGACTTCGCACACGCCGCACCTGTGGCTCGAACTGTCGATGTCGGCTGTCGGCATCGGGCTCGGCTTCATCCTGAACAACCTGAATGTCTTCGCCCAGGAAATCGCGGGACGCGACCGGTTGGGCATTACAACGGCGCTGCTGCAATCGACGCGCATGGTGGGCGGCATGCTCGGCACGAGCATTCTCGCGACGATCGTCACGCACAGCTATGCGTCAGGTGTGGGCGATGCGCTGCAGACGCTCGGCCCGAAGGTCGCGACGCAATGGCTTGCCCGGCTCTCGGACCCGCGCGTGCTGGTGGATGGCAGCCTGCGAGACGCGCTTCTCGGCGAGCTCCATGCGGCGGGACTCGATGGCGGGGCGCTCGTCAATGCGACGCGCCGCGTACTCGTGCATGCGCTTCATATCGGTATTGCAATCGCGGGATGCGCTGCGTTGTGCGCGGTGTGGTTGGTCAGGCGCATCGCCCATATCCGGTTCCGCGGCGCCGCGACGGTAAGCGATCGCCAGACGGCGTGACAGACCGTCTCCGTGACCGGCTGTCCCATAGTTGCCGCCCGCCTTACGCATCCCCCTCCATCGACAGGCTGGCACCGTCGGCAACCGACGCCTCGAGCGCGAACAAGTCGACACCTTCGAGACAGCCGATGTTCACACGCCAACGCGTCGGATCGACACGGGTCTGATGGAACGGATAGATGCCGCAATGCCGACAGAAGTAGTGTTTCGCCACGCGGGTATTGAATTGATAGAGCGTAAGGTCCTCATCGCCCGAGAGGAGCGTGAGAGCTTCGCGCGGAAACGTTTGGGACATCAATGCGCCCTTTCGGCGGCACAAACTGCAGTTACAGCGCAGCGCCGGCGCAATGGCGGTACGGACCTCGAACTTCACGGCCCCGCAATGGCAGGATCCTTGGAATACTTCGGTATTCATGCGGCTCTCCTCGTTTCGTGAACGGACGGCGCTTTTATAACTCACCGCGAAACCGGAATTGTCTCGCAATGTATCCGAATTTGTTACCCACGGCCTCGACGTGGCCCGGCTTTGACGCGTCCATTGCGCTGCGTTGGACCGCCGCACGACGCACGCGTCAATCGCGATCCCGTAGACAGCCCCGTACAGCTGGACCGCCCCTACGCCTTCTCGCAAAAGCGCGCAAGCACCGATCTCATACAGTTCACATGCTCGCTGTCATGCGTGCGTGCTGTTTCCGAGGAGATCGACATGTCCAGCGTTCACGAGTACGGCCCATCGCGCAACGCGAGCGCCGCTTCGTCGGCGAATCGCGTTTTGCGAGCGGCAATCGATACGGTGGTCATCGTCTACACGATCGCGGGCTTCGCCGCCGGTCTTTACTGCATCACGCGGCCGGCGTTTGTCACCGCGCTGGCCGGTTCGCTGCTGATTGCCCATACGATGACGCTCAGCGCACTGCTCACGCACGAGCTGATGCATCAAACCATGTTTCGCCGCACCGGGTGGAACGATGCGCTCGCGCGCCTGCTCTCGTTGATCAGCGGCGGCTGCTATTACAGCTACACCGGCCTCAAGCGCCAGCACTTCAGGCACCACCGGGTCAAAGCCGGCTACGACGGGTTTTCGATAACGGGTTGGGTGGCTTCGCTGCCTGCCGTGCCGCGCGGCGTCATCGTGACGCTGGAGTTTTTCTATATTCCCGTACTGAGTGTCATTTCCCGCATCCGCTCGTTGGCGCTGCCCTTTTTTTCGCCGCGCCTGCGGCCGTTGCGCCTGCGCATCGCCGTGGTGCTCGTCGCACGCCTCGGCTGCTATGCGGCGCTATGGCGCTATGCGCCGCATGCCGTGATTTGGCTTTTTATCGCGTGGCTCGGCATGCTCAATATCCTGCGCGTCTACGATTGCTTTCACCACACATTTTCTATTTATCCGCCAGGGACCCCGATCCCGGCGCTCAGTCGCGACTACGAGCAGCGCAACACCTACTCGTCGCTCTTCAGCCGGCGGCGTCCATGGCTCAATGGGCTATTCCTCAATTACGGCTATCACAATGCCCATCACGCAGTGCCGTCCGGGCACTGGCTCGATTTGCCGCGCATCCACGAAACGCTCGCGCCCGACATTCGCGAACACTGCATTCTTTTTCGCGACCTCGTGAGCGCCTATCATCGCCATCGCATTCATCGGATCTATCGCGGCCTGGGTCAACCGGAAATGGTGGAGGGCCGCGTCGTCATGGATGGCTTCTGGGGCGTCATCATGAACATCTCGTTCATCACCTACGACTTTTGACGGCGCATGCGGATTCGGTCGATCCGCCACCAGCGGGCCGCGGCGATCGATCGGCCATCAATCGCCCGCGAGGCAGCCGCTTACGACACCGCGCCGGGCGACGCAAGCTCCTGATAACGGCGATATATTCCGCACCGCGACGATTTGGCGGCGTACATCGCCGCATCCGCTTTGAGCAGTAGCTCTTCCGCCGTCAAACCATCGGCCGGAAACTCGCTGATACCGACGCTCGCGCCAATTTTCAGCCGCTCCTCGCCCAGTTGCAGATCTTCGTTCATCACCTCGGTGATACGTAGCGCGATTTCTTCGACGACTCCGGGCGATGGAATATCGACGATCAGCACGATGAATTCGTCGCCCCCCAAGCGCGCCGCCACGTCACTGCTTCGCAGCACGTTGGCCAGCCGCTCGGCGACGACGACGAGCGCCCGGTCGCCGGCCCAGTGCCCGAGTTGATCGTTGATCTGCTTGAAGCGGTCGAGATCGATGAAGATCACGGCAAGCCGTTGACCCGTCTCATTCGCTGTGCCGATCGCCATCGCCAGTTTTTCCATGAAGAGCATGCGGTTCGGCAAGCCCGTCAGTGCATCGTGCCCCGCCAAGTGCGCGAGTTCGCGCTGCTTGCTGTGCAGCTCGCTCATCTGCAACCGGATCTCGCGGCACATACTGTCGAAGCATCGGGCGAGAATGCCGATCTCGTCCGAACGCTCGGTCGGCAATCGGGTATCCGGGGGATGGTCGAACACGCGTAAGGCCGCGCTCGCCAGCGTGTGCAACGGCTTGGTCAGCGCACGCGCAAACAGCATGGCCAGTACGAGCGCAAATACGCTGAAGACGATGACCATGCGCGTGATGCGCCCGCCCAACGCGTCGGCCGGAACCAGCACATCCGTGAGCGGCCTCGCAAGGCCCAGGACGACGAAGCGGTTGCCCTCCACGGCACCGAACGGCGTTCGCGCGAATGCAAACACGCGCCCGTCTCGCCGATGTTCGTAGCCGCTCAGCATGAGCTGGCTGGCCGATTCGTCGAAGAGCCGCTTCGTTTCGGGGAACGTGTCCTGCATCAACACACGCTGCCCACGGTCGAAACCGAATGCAGACGCAGGATCGGGGTGAACCAGGAAGTCTCCCCACTGATTGGCCATAAAAACCTGATCGCGCTCGGGCAAGTCCCGAGCGAGTCGAGCGAAGACCCTCGTCAGATCGACGTCGATGACGAGCACGCCGACATTCGCGCCGTTCGCTCCGACGATGGGCGTACCCACCCGGACGATGGGCCGGCCCGAAGCGGCGTGCGCGCCGGCTTCGTGATTGATGACGATCGGAGAGAGGTAGATATGCCCCGCCGGCACAGCCAGCGTATCGAAGACGTAGGCGAAATGCCCCTTCTCCTGCAAACCCGCTTCAGGCACGACGATCACACCGTTCGGCCCGCGGTCGATACGCACGCGCTCGAGGCCGTAGTGCGCGCGCGAAATCAGCCGTACCTGCAGATAATCGGCGTGATACTGCATGAAGCTCATGAACACCTGCTCGAGACGCTCGCGTCTATCCTGCGATACGTGCTCGATCGACTCCGACATTTTGCGCGCCGACGGCATGACGGCCAGCACGAGAGCATCCTCCGCAACATCCTGCAACGCGGTGGAAAAACGCTGATCGAGCAGCCGCGTCGAGGTGAGCAGGCTCTGCTGCGCCTCGTTGACAAGCATCGTCCGGTTGGCACGGTAGGCGTAATAGCCGGTTGCGCCTGACGACACGACACCAATCGTGGCAAGCAGAATGACGAGCTGCGAAGTGAGACCGAGCTTCATCATGGGAACCGCTCCGGAGGATCGCCGGAGACAATGCGCCGCCACAGCGACTCGCGCGTTGCGATGTCTTCCACCGGTTGAATCCAGAAGAGACGCTTGCCATCGTCGGCAGCTTGACCTGACGCCGGGGCCAGTGTGCTGGCGAGCCCTTGACGCCGCGGCAGCAGTCCGCTGACCTCGGGTTCGAGCATGTAATTAATCCATGACAATGCCAGCGCCCGGTTGCGCGCTCCACGCGTCACGGCCCAACAGTCGAGCCACGCAAGCGCGCCCTCGTCAGGAATGACATAGCCGACATCCACGCCCGCGCGCCGCAACAGCTCGATTTGCTGCGTGCCGTAGTTACCGAACATCATGGCGACATGATGTTCGACGAAGAGGGCCGTGGCCTCCTCAGGCAGCGTGTACAACGTCAAGAGATTGCGCCGCAACTCGATCAGCTTGTGCGTGACGGTGCGCATCTGCGCCGGCGTCAGATGGAACGGATCGTGGTAGCCGAGCGCGAGCGCGGCAAACGAAAAATTATGCTGAGCGCTGTTGAAATCGAGCGTCCGCCCGCGGTATTGCGGATTCCACAATTCGAGCATCGAATGGGGCGTGACCGTCACTTGCTTGCGGTCGTATATGAGGCCCATCGAAGAATACGTGAACGGGATGGCGTATGCGGTGCCGTTACGCTCGATGCCCCCGATGGTCGAGAGCTGCCGAAACATCGGAAGCTGCAAACGCGTGTTGGGAATTTTCGATAGATCGAGCGGGGCGAGGAGATTGTCCCGCTCATAACGCTGAACTTCCGCGGTATTCGCCGCGAGCACGTCGAACGGCGGAGGCGAGCTTCGGTGCATCTGCGCCCAAAGCGTCTCGTCGGAATCGACAAATGTCACCTGAACCGTCGCGTGAAAGCGCGCCTCGAATTGCTTCACGACATCGGCATCGGCATAGCCCGGCCAGGCGAGTACGCGCAGGATGTTTTGAGGCACGGCATCGGACGCGGCAAACGACATTGCCGGCGGCAGCATTAAAGCGGCGAGTACCGCTATGCTCCCCGCGAGCGCTCGCGCGGGAAGTCGAGCGCCATGAATTCGTCCGACCAACCCCCGTTGGATGCGCAGCCATTCAAAACTTGTTCGCATTCGACTGCCCTTTCCGCTCACCGCTGTCGCGCGACAATGCCACAAAACAAGTAGCCACGCAATTGGGAGACGTTAGCGACCGTTGCCCCTTGTTGTCGGACAAAAACCTGCCGAATCGAGCAAGAAAATTTGCCTTTCGGTCAGCGTGACGATTGCGGCGCCCGCGACCTTCCGTATATGACGCCGCGTCGCGATCCGCCACATTCTTTGTCCGTCACCCGGTTGGGCGGCTGACTATGATGCATCCTGCAATCGGCCCAGCGCCATTGCCAGACCTCGCCCTTGAACGAGGCTGCTTTTGCTTCTATTTCGCGATTTAGGCGGCATAGTTGAATGACTGCCGCCCGGCAACCAATAGCCTTGCCCTGAAAGAAGCCCGCCTGCGCATTCATTCGTGCGGGTTTTAGCGTTCTGTTCAAACGGAAAACCTCAATTCCAATCGGAATTGCGGGGGGAATTCTTTTTCAGGAGGCCATTATGAACGCCCAATACCGCCGCGGCGCCTTTGCTGCATTGCTGACGCTGATCGCCGCCTCTCCTGTGCTCGCCGACGATGACCCGGGCGCTTCAGCGCGGTGTATGTTGCCGTCGGCAACCGTCGCACTCGTACAAAAACAACTGGCTGACGTCGTGAATCTGAGCGACGGAAACGGCGGCATTTTCAAGCCCAATCGCATGTGGTCCGCTGTGGTCGATCGGGAAGGGCATCTGTGCTCGGTCATCAAAATCGGCGACGCATGGCCGGGGTCGCGCGCCATCGCAATCGCGAAAGCCTATACAGCGAACGGATTCAGTAATGACAAGCTGGCGCTCTCGACAGCAAATCTTTATGCCGCGACGCAGCCCGGGGGATCGCTTTACGGCCTCAACAACAGCAACCCGTTCGACGCCCGGTTTCTGGCGGACGGTACCGGCCAGGGCCGAGTGCTCGGCGGCGTCATCACGTTCGGCGGCGGTGTCGCATTGTATTCGGGCGGCAAGGTGATAGGCGGGCTGGGCGTCAGCGGCGACAGCGCATGCGCGGATCACGCCATTGCCTATCGGATGCGTCGGCTGGCAGGCCTCGCGGGCATTCCCGGCGGCGTTGGGCCGGGCAATACCGACAACATCATCTACGCACCCAACCCTGTTCCAGTCGGCTTTGAACATCCGCATTGCTTCCCGAGCGATTTGACTCCCTAGCGAGACTGCGGCGCCCGACGCCCGACACTCTTCGGGCGTCCCCTATGGGCAGTGGACGACCGCATCGCCGCGCTGCTCGTCAAACCGTACCGCCATCGGCCTCCCCTGATCGGATTTTTGTGCGTTGGCGGCGCGCTACACGTGCCCGATATAGGGTCGAATTTTTCTAAAAAATAAAGCATACTTTAGTGCAAACTTGACCGACCCCTTCTTGCATTTGATGCAAATACGAAGCTCGCCAATTAGTGTTTTTCGGACACATTAAATATGACGGGTGGCAACGCGCCGCTACGTATTGTCTGATTGTGATTAAGCGATCTACGTACAGCCGACAGGAAATCCTTACATCATAGACCGCCGAGGCGGCATTTCTAGACGAATCCCAGCGGAAATTGGCAATTCCTTCGGCGATAATCGCCAATCCAGGGCGATCCGCATCTGGTATCAACCCTATTTCGTCACTTGATAATATAATAAATCTCGTTAGCATACGCCGGGCCTGACCCATCCCGCCCCGCGCCATTAACCGAGATCACGCAGTGCAATATCACTCCTATTTCCGCCAGCTCTTTTCCGCCAACGCCTCCTGGCGCATTAATGCTAGGAAATTATTTACCGGCGTTTTATTCATATTAATCTCGATCCCCGCCACGCTTTGGACGCCTGACGCGCTCGCACAAAGCACGTTGACGATCAACGGGGTCACTTATACGTATTGCGCGAGCGAGGGCAACTTCTGTTCGTTCAGCGGCAGCGCAAACGTTGTCTTCGGGACCTCGAGCCCGCTGCAATACACCCTCAATGGTCCGTTCACGAACGGCGTGAGCTGTTCAAACGGCGTCGTCTCGCCCACCGATCCGGCTTACGGCTATCAAAAGAGCTGTTGGTACAGCGCGGGAACGTCAAGTACGAGCACGAGCACAACGACGAGCACGTCTCCCACGTCGACGACCTCTTGGACGAAATGCGCAGTCGAAAACGGCTTTTGCTCGTTCAGCGGCACGATGACCGTCGTCTACGGCGGTAGCACGACCGCCAACAACGTGAGCAAGACGTTCTCGAACGGCACGGCCTGCACGAATACGGCGTTTGGCACGGACCCCGATTACGGCGCGAACAAAAGCTGCTGGATCCCCTCGTCCGGAACAGCGAGCACGGGGACGACCTCGGGTACGACTTCCGGCACGACCTCGGGCACGACTTCCGGTACGACTTCGACGACTACATCGGGTACGTCGAGCACATCGACGAGTTCGAGCAGCACCGGCAGCACGAGCACGACGTCGACGTCCAGCTCGAGCGGCAAGATCACGTGTGCCGCGCCGGTCGCCGCCGCGGGCGGAACCGCCAAAGGCCTGATCTCCGCGGACACCCCGAGCGCCGACGGTACGCGCTTGTTCGCGCAGGGCAGCACGTTCAAGCTCTCGTTCGTGACATCGGCGCCGGCGTCCGACTCGGTGGTGTGGTCGATCCAGGATTACCTCGGCAACATCAAGGGCAGCGGCACGTTCGCGGTGGCGAGCGGCACGCAGACGAACACGCTCTCGTGCCAGGCAACGTTGGGCGGCTACTTCGCTGTTACGGCGACGTTGACCCACGCGGGCGGCACGTTGCCGCAAGCCGGCACGCGTCCGACGGGCATCGCAACGTTCGGCGTCCTGCCGAATGAGTCGGGTGTCATTCCCGCAGTGACGTTCGCGCATCAGGACCAGCATCGCTTCGGCATGCAAGGCTTCAATAGCAACGCCGCGGCGCTGGCCGCCCTCGGTATCTCGCAAACGATCGACGATCGCGAGCTGTCGGCCATGGAGCCGAACGGGCCGAACTCGTGGACGCCTTCCGTAAGTGGGCTCGATCCGGCATACACGAACGGCAAGGTCATGCGTCTCGTACGTCTGGACGGCATCCCCGCCTGGGCGAGCCCGACGGGCGGATTCCAGGACGACACGAACGCGCCGACGGACCTGACCTACTATCGCAACTTCATGTCGCGTGTCGGCTCTGACACGGCGGCGATTCGCCAAACGTACTTCCCGAACCAGCAAAACAACTATTACCAGGTGACGTGGGAGCCGCAGTGGACGGATTCGCAGTCGAACTTCGTGAAGATGTATGCGGCCGTCTACGCCGGGTTGCACGCGACCGATCCGAACGCTGTCGTCATGGGCACGACGAATCCCCTGGTGGCCAACTGCCAGACCCAATGCACGAGCGGCTATTTGCAAACGTACGCGTCGCTGGGCTTGGGCCAATACATCGACGGCATCACGACGCACGGCTACTACAACGCCGGTACGTACCCCGCGCATCCGCCGGAACTCTATGACACGGACCCGAATCCGGCCAACGTCGCCAATGCCCTCGACAAGCAGATGCAGGCCCTGCGCGCGGAAATGCAATCGGTCAAGCCCAACATGCGCCTTTGGTCGACGGAGCTCGGCGTCAGCTACGATCCGGGCGCCGCGTACGGTCCGAACTACCCGTCGTCCAATCAGCTCTACGCCCAGGCAGCCGTTGCAGCACGCGCGCATCTGATCATCCTCGGCGAAGGTGCGCAGGTGACGTATTTCTTCTATGGCCCGGACTACCCGGATGAAGTGGGATACGGCACGTTCTTCGATGTCACCAATGCCCAAGGACAATACGGCGCGACGAACCTGAGCCCGAAGCCCGAAGCAATGGCATTCGCTGCGATGACGCGCATCATCGACGGCACGCAAACGCTCGGACGCCTGAAGAATCTGCCTTCGATGGTATATGGCTACGCGTTCCAGCAACTGGGCGGCGGCAAAGTGATCACGGCATTGTGGACGCACAACAATGGCCAGTGGCCCACCTCGTCCGGCGCATACAGCCCGACGTACAGCACGACTTACGCGCTGCCCGTCGACGCGAGCGGCACGAGCGGCAACGTCACGGTGCTCGATGTCATGGGCAATGCGAAGACGGTGCCCTACTCGAATGGCGTCGCGAACCTGACGCTGACCGAATCGCCGATTTACGTCGTATCGTCGAACGCGACGGTAACGAAGGCAAACGCGACGGTGCCGGTCGGCTACACGGGCCAATAAACCAACATCAGCACGCAATAAGCTGCGCTGTCCTCCCGCCCGAAGCGGATTTCGGTTGACGGGTAGAATGCGGCGAGTTGTTCGATCTGCCGGCGAAATGCCGGTGCGATCGAACGCTCGCCGCATTCGTTTCCCCCGTCTATCGAGGACTACGCGTGAACGATCTATCCGCCTTCCCCATCACCCGCAAATGGCCCGCAAAACATCCCGAGCGCATTCAACTCTATTCGCTGCCCACGCCGAACGGCGTGAAGGTGTCGGTCATGCTCGAAGAAACGGGACTTCCCTATGAGCCGCACCTCGTCCGTTTCGACGCGAACGACCAGAGCTCGCCGGAATTCCTCTCGCTCAATCCGAATGGCAAAATTCCGGCCATCATCGATCCGCAAGGTCCGGGCGGCAAGCCGCTCCCGCTGTTCGAATCAGGCGCGATATTGATCTATCTGGCCGACAAGAGCGGCAAATTCATGCCTCGCGACGAGGCGCGCCGCTACGAGACGATTCAGTGGCTGATGTTCCAGATGGGCGGCATCGGCCCCATGTTTGGTCAAGTCGGGTTCTTCAACAAATTCGCAGGCAAGGATTTCGAGGACAAGCGGCCGCGCGATCGCTACGTCGCCGAAACCCGCCGTCTGCTGGGCGTGCTCGACAGGGTGCTCGCCGAGCGGCAATGGATCATGGGCGACGAATACACTGTCGCCGACATGGCCACGTTGCCGTGGGTGCGCAATCTCGTCGGCTTTTACGAAGCGGGCGAGCTCGTGCGGTTCGATGACTTCGTTCACGTCAAGCGAGCGCTCGACGCATTCGTCGCGCGGCCCGCAGTCGTTCGAGCGTTCGACATTCCCGGCCGCGGATAGCCCATTGGAGCAATGCCGTCAGCGCAACATGCCGGATGTGCTCGATGTCCGAGCCGGCGAGCATCATGCCGCGACGCACGCGCTTGCACGCGAACCGCTCGGCGCGCATCCGGCGCACTGTAATACCGCTTACGTTTTGTCACCAGAGCAGCGTCAACTCCTGTCGTCGACGTGGCGTTAAACGGGCAGCGCTGAACTTTTTCAGCCGCCTGACAAGGAGTCACATATGAAGACGATTTTCGCTGCTCTCGCTTCTGCTCTCATCGTTTCGACGGCTTTCGCACAAACGGCCGCGCCGGCGCCGTCGACCGGTGCCTCCGCCGCCACGCAGACAGGCCAAGCCAATCTGAAGGCCAGCACCGGGGCCTCGACGAGCGGGTTGAAGGCCGATGCGTCGACCAACGGTGCCGCCACCGCAACTGATAAGGCAAGCACCGATGTGCACACGACCAGGAAGTCGACTACCCACGCGAAGAAAACTCACGCGCACAAGACGAGCAAGAAACACGATACAAGCGCGCAGGCGGCCGAGCCCAAGACGAACGTCGGCACGAACGCTGACACGAAGGCCGACGTGAAAACCGATTCGACGGTCAAGACACAATAAATCCGACCGTCTGGGACGTGCATCGGCTCCGCCGCCGCGAAGCCGGGCACCCCATCGAGGGCGAGCGCTCCAGCTCGCCCTTTTTTGTTCGCCTCGCCGCATCGCCGTTGCATGGCGATGCGGCGACCGCTGAGCGCGGCTCGGGGGTCAACCTTCAGCTCTCCTAATAGAAACGATAAAAACAAAAGATTTTTCAAAAAATTGCATCAATCCCAGACTAGCCAAGCCATTTGGACTAATCACGGTAAATCACCCCCCACCGTCGTCCCGAAACGCTTGCGCCGCGAACCGGTGCACGCTTCTGGTGCCTGCGCACGCCTACGCCCCATAAAAAAGCTTTCGCTTCGTAATATACATTCGATTTTGTAAAGATCGCATCTTTACGGAATGCAATAAATCTAAACAAGTAATTAGTTGTCCTAATTAAAGGAGGAGATGTTGAAAGCCTTTCGAACCGCGCCGCGGCTTGCGGCTCCAAGCTTGCTGGCAATCGCCGCAGGCATGACTGCTTCAGGGGGCGTTGCGGCACAAGCGCTCCCGTCAAACGGCCAATCTCAGGAAATACGGTTGCTCAAGGAGCAAATCGATAGTTTGAACAAGAAACTCGACGCGCTCGCAGCCAGTCAGGCACGAACCGAAGCGGCTCAAAAGGCACAGCAGGCGTCACCGCCCGTGCCCACCGTCAACACCGCGGCTTATGCGGGCGTCGATTCCGTTGCACCGAAATCGAGCTGGACCGACAACCTGCCGCCGCGCCTGAAGTCGTTGCTCGAAGTGCTGGGCGAGATCGAGTTCTACGGGAACCTCGATCTTTCGGTCGATTACGCAACGAAAGGCCTGGCGAGCTCGTACACGTTGCCCGACGGCACCGTCGTCAGCCCGCGCGGCCACATGGGCTGGCAGCCGGACATCTCAACGAACCTTTCCTATTTCGGCTTGAGAGGCAAGCGATCGCTCGGCTCTTCGAAGGATCTGTCCTTCGTCTATCAGTTCGAAACGCAGATCGATGTGTCCGCAACGTCCGGCACCGGCAATTCGAACTCGGCACAGGACTCGACGGTCAAGGGCGCGCTGACGTCGCGCAACAGCTACATCGGTATCGCTTCGTCGAAGTGGGGGGCGTTCAAGGTCGGTAAAACCGATGCGCCGTACAAGAACTCCACGGCACGACTCAATCCGTTTTCGGGAACGCTCGGCGACTATGGCGCCATCATGGGCAACACAGGCGGCGATAACCGGGTTGAGTTCGGAACGCGCCTCGATCACGCGCTCTGGTATGAATCCCCGCACTTCCACGGGTGGTCGTTCAACGCGCTCGTCTCGCCCGGGCAGAACCGCGGCTACGAAAACTCCACGCAGGCTGCCGGAGAATCGAACTGTACGGGCGGCAACATACCGGGCAGCGGCGGCGGCCCCGTGGCCTGTAACGACGGCAGCTACGGCACGGCATATAGCGCCAGTGTGGCCTATCAGGGCGGGCCGTTTTATTTCACGACCGCGTACGAACTTCATAAGGACGTCAACCGGTCAGGCGACGTGACCTCCACCCCCGCGGCGCTCGCATCGTTGGACGGAACGGACCCCAACGATATCGGCAACGAATGGGCTTGGAAGGTCGGCATGCAGTACAAGCTGCCCACCCACACGACGCTCAATGGCGTCTATGAGGTGATGCGCCGGAAGATCCCGGCATACCTCGAGGTGCAAAACGAGCGCAGCCGAAACGGGCTCTGGCTTGCCGTGACACAGGACTTCACGCCGAAGGACAGCGTGAGCCTCGGTTGGGCGCATGCGTTCCATACGCCGGGCGATCCGGGGCAGCACAATACGCCGCCCGCCGATCCGACAGCGCTTGGCACGGCGAATCCGCACAATGCGGCCAACCTGTTCGCCGCCATCATCCGCCACAAGATCGACAAGCATACGACGGTGTATGCCGATTACGCGCTCATGCTCAACCAGCCCGCCGCGCATTATGCGCTGGGCGCTGGCGGCCGCGCGGTGACGGTGGACTGCCACGATGGCAGCTCCGTTTCACAGGGCGCGCCGTTCTGCTATGCGGGTGGACGTGAAATGGGCGTGTCGGTCGGTCTGAACTACAAGTTCTGACGCGCGCCGCACGACGAACGCCAGGAAGGGGCGCCGAAGGGCCGCCCCGTCTTGGCTCGAACCGCCGCGCCGCCCAAGCCGCGGCGCGGCGGCCTCATCGATCGAGAAGCACCGGCGGCTCCCGATGTGCCGCGTCGCGCCCCGTCGTCAGCCCGAGCGCCTGCCGCTCGAAAAGGCGTCGGTAGATGCCGCTCTCGAGGCGAACCAGCGTGTCGTGATTCCCCTGCTCGACGATGCGTCCACGATCGAGCACGACGAGGCGGTCCAGCGCTCGCACGGTCGACAAGCGGTGCGCGATGACGATCGTCGTGCGTCCCACCATCAATCGCTCCATCGCCTGCTGGATCAACGCCTCGCTTTCGCTATCGAGGCTCGACGTGGCTTCGTCGAAGATCAGGATCGGCGCATCGGCAAGAAACGCCCGTGCAATCGCGACGCGCTGACGCTCGCCGCCGGACAGCTTGACGCCGCGTTCGCCGACGAGCGTTTCATAGCCATTGGGCAACGCGGCGATGAACTCGTGCGCATTCGCGAGCGTGGCCGCACGTTCGATCTCGGCACGCGTGGCGCCAGGGCGAGCATAGGCGATGTTCTCCCAAAGCGTGCGGTGAAAGAGCAGCGGCTCTTGCTGCACGATCGCGATTTGCGCGCGCAGCGAGGCTTGCCTGACGTTCGCGATGTCTTGTCCGTCGATCAGAATCGCCCCGCTTTGCACGTCGTATAGCCGTTGAACGAGCTTGATGAACGTGGTCTTGCCGGAACCCGAATGACCGATCAAGCCAATGCGCTCGCCCGCTGCGATGCGCATCGAAAAATCGGCGTAAAGCGGCGCTGCGTGCGCGTCGTAGCGGAACGTCACGTGCTCGAAGCGAATTTCGCCGAACTCGATGGCAATCGCCGGCGCATCGGGTTGATCGTCGATGCCGAGCGGTTGTTCTTCGAGTGCGACGAGTTCTTCCATGTCGTTGACCGAGCGCTGCAGATTGCGCACGAGCATCCCAACGTCGCGCAGGTAGCCCTGCAAAACGAGGAACATCGTCAGTGCAAAAGTAATGTCACCCACGCTCGCTTCATCGCGCATCCACAGGACGAGCGCCGCGCCCAGCATCGCCGCCTGCATTGCAACGAGCATCGCGTTTTGCGCGCCGCCGTTGGCGGTGCCACGCAGCCAGGCCCGCCGCGTGCGATTGCGCCATTTGCCGACGACGCGCGAAAGACGCGCCTCTTCTCGCAGCTCGGCACCGAACGCCTTGACGACCGAGTTGCAGGTCACCGCGTCAGCCAATGCGCCGCCCATGCGCGTATCCCACGCGTTGCCGAGCCGCGCAGCCGGCGCGACGAAGCCGACTGAAAGCGCTGCCGTCACGACGACGTAGACGAGCGCACCCGCGCCCACGACGGCGCCCATGGCCGGCCAATGGCTGCCGAGCAACACCGTCGCGCCGACGAGCATCGCAAGCGAGGGCAAAAGGCCGATCAGCAGCGTATCGTTGAGCAGATCGAGCGCCCACATGCCGCGCGTGATCTTGCGTACGGTCGAGCCTGCGAAGCTGTTCGCGTGCCAGTCGGACGAGAAGCGCTGCACGCGGTGAAACGCGCTACCCGCGATCTCGCTCATCATGCGCAGCGTCAGCGCAATGATGTCGAGGAACATCAGGTAGCGCAGCAGCGCGGCCGCGACCCCCAGCGCGATGAGTGCGGCGAACGCGGTCAGCGCCGCGTCGAAGGCAGCCTCCTTGGCGTGCGCACCGGTTGCGAGCGCGTTGACGAGGCGCCCCGCGAAATACGGCGTCAACACATCGGCCAGCGCGCCCGCCAGCGAGAGCAGCACGATCGTGCCGATTCGCCAGGGCTGCTTGCACCAGTGAGCCAAGGTATAGCCGAACACGCTCTTGAATGCACGGCCGCCGAAATCGAGTGTCTTGCGGGTCATAAGTGCTCCGTCCCCGGGGCGCCGAAGCGGACCGGCGAGTCGAATCTAAAAACAATGCGTCTACGGCGCGAGGCCTTCGCCCGCGCGCGCAAACCGCGAATGATCGATTGGAAAGTTCAGCCGGGAATACGAAGCCCGGATACGGCAGAGCTAGCTATGCCGCGGAGGTACCGTGACCGCAAAGGCCGGCACTGGGGACACGTAAAGGACGGCTGAAAGCGTTGTCGACACCATGTGGACGCCTCCTTTGCGTGTGGACGAAGTGAATGAGATGAACGGACCCAACTACGATCCAGTGATTGTAGCAGCGGATCGGGCTACGCGTGACGCGTCCGAGAATGCCCCATGGAACGAGCAGGCTATTCCTGGTGGATAGATCAACGAGCCCAGCGGCCCCAGCGCAGGGTCAATTCAGCGCACCCCGAAATCCACCCGCGTCGTCGGCCCCGTATCGTTCATCTCCTTCGCATCCAACTTCGGCGCCGCAATCGAGATCCGTGCGGCGTCGACTTTCAAATATTGGCGAACCGCGTCCGCGCGACGCTGTGCCAAATCGCGGAGGCTCGCTTCATCGATCGGGGCATGGGCAGCCAGTATCCGCTTCATGTCGTCGTCGGGCAGTGTTTTCGTGAGCCCGATGAAGTTGCGCTGCTTCTTGAAATCGGCGTTTTTGTAGACCTTCGTCAGATACTCGGTGTACTCGCCCGGCGCGAACGTCACCGACGACAGATCCGCACCCTGCGCGCTCCCGCCCTGTGCTTTGACCTTCTCTTTTCGCACCAGGTCGTCCACATAAGCCAGCCGCAACGCGGGTGTATCGATGGCGGGATCGGCGCGGCCGGTCAGCTCCAGTTTGACTTCCGGTTTATCGGCAAGCAGCTTCTCGATCGTATCGAGCTTGCTTCGCGTGGAGTCGGTCAGCTCGGCCGATCCCGGCGCAAAGGCGACATAGCGAAGCTCCCGCGCACCGCTCTCCCCGTTGCCGCCCAACGCGTTCGCCAGCAGCGTGAACGGTGCCGTCACCGCACGCTCGACCAGATGCAGAATCGCGCTCCAAATGAGGCTGCCGAGGCTGAACTGCGGGTTGGAGAGCGAACCCGAGACCGGCACGTTCACATCAATTTGTCCGCGCGAGTTTTTCAACAGTGAAATGGCAAGACGCACCGGCAGCTTGGTCGCAGTGTCATTCTCGACATGCTCGCCGAATGTCAGTTGATCGATGAACAGATGATTGTTGGCCGTCAGCAGGTCGTTGTCGAGCTTGTAGTGCAGGTCGACATTGAGCGTGCCCTTTGTAATCGGGTAGCCGGCGTATTTGACCGAGTAAGGCGTCAGGTTCTTGAGCTCGATGTCGTGCGCGCTCGCGCTCAAATCGAGCGACGGCTTCTGTGCCAGCGGATTGACCGTGCCGCGGATCGCGATCGGACCATTGCCGGCGAGGCTCGCCCCCACATCCACGGGGGCCGGCGTCGTCGAATCCGTGCCGAACGCACCGATCGTTCCCGTAATGTCGACGAGATTCGCGTTGTAGTTCGGTTTCACGAAGTTGTCGGTGTACTTCACGTGCCCTTGTTGCAGGACCACTTCACCGACATGGACACGTAACGGATTGGACGGCGCGGACGGCGCGTTGTGCGCCACGACCACCTCGCTCGTGCGCCCGTGGTGCGTGGCCGCCTCCGTCGCCGCGTCGCTCTTTTCGCGCGCGAGCACGTCGTCGAGATTCAGCTTGCCCTGCGCGCTCAGCAGCACGCTGCCGAAGAACTGCGCGAATGTGACGCGGCCGATATCGATGTCGGTCGCCCGGCCGTCGTAATGCACGTTCGTGCGCGCCAGAACCAGTGAGCGCCATCCCGCGAGCGGGGCCGAAGTGATGCGGTCGAGCAGCCGTACGTCGACGAGCGCCGCACCGCCTCGGTAACTCGCCTTGACGCTGTCCTTGGCCGTCGAGAGCTTCAGTTCGCCCCCAGCGTTGAGCAGCGCGCTCTTGAGGACGGCATTCAGGCTGTCGCCGAAGTACGGCTCGAACGCCGCCACGTCGAGACGATTCGCATGCAGCTTCAGCGAAGCATCGAGCGGAGTCGGCACCACGGTTCCCGAGGCTTCGAGCATACCTTTGCCGTTCAGCGTCGCGTCGAGCTTGATGGGCAGCGGACGGCTCATGTCGTCGCTGACGTTTTGCGCCTCCAACTGAATGGACGAAACGTGCACCGTCGCCGGCCGCGTCGGCACCTGATCGACGATATCGGCCGATGCGTCTTTCAAACGCAATGCGCCGATCGCGTAGTGCCACTCGGGGGATTCGCCCGCGCGCTCGCCCGCGTGCGCGCTTGCGCGAGTCTCGGCGGACGCTTGCGCCTTTTTCGGCGGTTGAGCCCAGGCGGCCAGATCGATGCGACCATCCTTCAAGCGCGTCGCCTTGACCGCGAGGCCGGTCGCCTCCACGCTCGACAGCTCCGCTTTGTGCGCGGCAAGATCGATCTGCTTGACGCCGATGCGCGCATCGCCGAGCGCAACGTCTCCCGAGCCGCTCGAGCTGGCCAGTTTCAACGACTTGAGCGTCAAATCGCCATTGCTCACGCGTACATTGACCGGCGCCTTCGACCAATCGACCTTCACCGGCAGGTTCGCGCCCAGCGTGCCCGACGAAATTCGCGCGGCCGTGGCGTCGGCCAGATAGGGCTGCGCCAGCGCAAGCGGCAACGCCTCGGCCGCAAGCTTTGCGTCCGCCGTCTTCGCGTCGAGATCGAACGACCCCGTCGCCGCGAGCGTGCCGCCCTGGGCGAGCGCGCTGCGCACCGCATAGCGCGCCGGTCCCTTTGCGAGTGTCGAGAAATCGTCGACCGAGACCGTCAGATGAGTGAGACCCAGCGCCACGGGTTGAGCGGGCGCGCGATCTTCGAGCGCGACGTCGCCGTCGTTGAGCGCCAAACGCTTGATCGAGAGATCGAGCGGGGTGGCGGCGACAGCAGCGTCGGATGCCGCGGACGCCGCGGACGCCCCGGACGCTTGCACCGCGGCCGATGCCGCCGAAGCTGCGGACGCCGCCTCCGGCGTGGCCGCAAACGTACGTGCCACGCTCAGTTCGCCTGAACGCTCGCGTACAAGATGCAATGACGGCTGATCGAGCCGAATCTCGTCGAAGTGAAACACGCGCTTGAACGGTTCGAGCGAAGCGGCCGCGACATGTAGCGCATGCGCCGAAAAAAGCGGCGCGCTGCGCTCGTCGACAATCCGCGCGTCAGCCAGATCGGCGGTGCCCGTCACGGTAAGTGCGGGGGTGTCGCCGGCCATCACGAAGTGCAGCTTCAGATCGCCGGCAAGCTTGCCGTTTTGCACGGTGACCGGCAGCTTGACCGGCGCGTACGACAGCAGGCGGGGCACATCGAGATCGGCAAACTTCAGCGCGATTTCCGATTCGCGCGACGCCGCGAACGGTTTCGTCTTGCCGCCGATACTGATAGGACTGCCGTCCACCCGCGCGACAAAACGCGGATCCACAAAAATATCGGTCTTCGAGGGCAGCGTGGCGATAAACGGCACGCCCAGCGAGAGCTGATCCACGACGTGCTGCGCGCCGAGCAACCGGTCGTCGAAATCGATACGGCCGTTGTCGACATCGATGTTCGATACCGAAAAGCGTGCCGGCCCGGTTTGCGGCTTTGAGGGCGTCGAGAATTTTTCGACGATATCGCTGAAATTGAAGCGCTGCGCATCGAGGCGCACGATGTGGGCGTGCGGCGAGTCGAGCCTGAGCTCATCGACGATCGGCGCGAAGCGCAGCATCGTCAGCCACGACAGGCGCACGACCAGGCGCTCGGCGCTGAAGAAATCGCCAGGCGCGGATTTTTCGCCGATGCGGATGCGGTCGGCCTCGAGGCGCAGCGTAAAAGGATTGAGCGTGACGCGCCCGATCGTCACGGGCCGCGCCAGTTGCGTGCTCAGCTGCTGCTGCGCAACGTGCCGCACAAGCGGCGGCGCAGCAAAAAAACCGAGCAGCCCGAACAGGGCAACGATGACAACGATAGAAAGCGCCCATCGACGTGCACCGCGCGAGCGCACCACGCCCACCAACCGGGTAAGCACCCTTTTCTCAACGGCGTTCGAATGGCTCGTCATCCACCCTCCGGGTTACTTGCGCACGAGCGCCGGCGGCTGCCAATTGCCGTCCGCCGCGGCGTCTTGCGGCGCGTAAAGCCGCAAAACGAGCTCGAAGGGACCCTGCGGCACCGGAACCCAATTCACCTGTCGCGCACGGCCGGGCGCCGCGCGCTCCACATAGATGTCGATCGAGCCGTCGCGGTTGCGCCGCAGGCCATCGCGCGACGCGACCGACAGGTGCGGCAGCCGGCCTTCGGCCAGCGCGCCGTCGGCCGTATAAGCGGTCACCGTCCAGAACCCGCGCACCGGCGGCAAACCGTTCGCCGAAAAATGCAGCACGTATCGGTTGTTGCCGTCGAGCGCCTCGCCGTTGGCGTCGACGGAGGTGCTCGCCACGAGGTCGTCCTCTTTCGTCCCGCTGCCGGGCCGCGTGAACGCTGCGTAGGCGCGCAGCGCGTAATCGTCAGCGTAATGTCCGACACCGTCGGCGAGCCACGTCCAGCCGTTGGCGGACAGTGCGTTGACCGGCGCGGTGGCAAGGCGCGTATGCGCATCGACCAGGCCGTCCTTGATCGCATCGGCGGCCCCTTGCGGCAAATGCGCGGGCTGGCCCGGTTTCACGCCGAGATCGGCGAGGATTTCGAGCTCGTGCGCGTCCGCCGCGGAAGGCGGATTGTCCCGCATCGCATCGGCAAGGCGCCCGAAGAACGCGTCGGCATCGAGCGCTGCCACCGGCTCGGCTTGCGCCGCGGGCGTGTCGGCCAGAGCAATCGATTCGCCGTCCGTGGCCGATTCGCCGTGTTTGGCCTGCTTGGGCCGTTTGCCACCCTTCGCGCGCCTGCCGTGCTCCTCCAGGAAAGCCGAAAGCGGTTCGAGACGCACCTGGCCTTGCAGCCGCCGCGCGGCGGGGAGCTCGCGCGGACCCGTCGCCGCAAACCGCACCGAGAGCCAGAGGGTCTTGCCCGGCGCATCGACGCGCTCGACGCCGGCCGGCAGATGGCCGTCCCACCCTGGCGCCACGAATGCGACCGCACTCGGCTTCACGAAACCGCGCGCGTTGGCGAGCTTGCCCGTCGACCAGACGACATTCGTCCACATATCGAGCGCCCGGGCGTCGAGATATTCGCCGCGCGTGTTCGGCAGCGAAAGCACGACGGGCTCGGCGCCAAGGTCGAGCCAGGCCGTCGACGCCAGTGTGTCCATGTCGGCCCACGGTGGCATGCCCGCATCGCCCGAGGTGGGCAGCGCCGCTTGGCGGCGCAGCGTGTTGACCCCCGGTGCCTGTCCGGCCCCTGCCGCCGCGCGGGCACTCGTCATCACGACGAGCGGGTAACCGAATATGTAGGAGTCCGAGACTTCGTCCTTGGTCCAACCATGGTCATTGGGGGCGGTGGACGAATGCATCGGCGCCGCACATCCGGCCAGGAAAAGCACCGCAACGCTGACCATCCATGACGCAACCCCGGCGGGTGAGAACGCGTGTCGCATTGTTGTTGTCTTTTTCATGTAAGAGTCGATGAAATATCCGCAAAACGGCATCGCGAATCGGACACACGGCGCGCCGTCAGGCCCGTGGCCTCGTCGTCGAATCGCGAAAGGGTTTTATCGTATCCTCAGGCAGTAAGCAAGGACAACTCCGAAGCGATGCCTGCGTGAATGTTTTGTTCGCTTTGTGCTGGCCTTAGCCACTCGGCATCGTCCGAAACCCACAATGTGCCAACCCGCCGCCTTACATCAGGTCGGCCCGCGTGGCGCCGCCCGGATCGAATGGTACGCGAGACTGACGCTTGACCTTCCAATGATGGGAAGGTCGAAACTACGAGTCATTGCGGCAGTGCCCGCGTGGCCCCCCTGATTCCATCATGACCGATCTCTCCTCTCCAACCGCCTCCCCGGCCGCGACGGCCGAGCTCGATATCGGCGGCATGAGCTGCGCCTCGTGCGTGCGACGCGTCGAAAAAGCGCTCGCGCGCGTGCCCGGCGTCATCGACGTCTCCGTCAACCTCGCGACCGAACGCGCCAGTATAGGGCTCGCCACCGCGGCGGCGCCCGCGACGATCGACGCGCTCGTCGAGGCTGTCGCCAAGGCCGGCTATGAAGCCCGGCCGGCCGTTGCGGCCTCAGCTGTATCGGGGCGCGATCCGGGCACCGCGGCGTCGGGGGCGGGCGACGATGTCGATCCCGACGCCGCGCGTCGCCGTCAATCGCAGCGCGAGCTCGCCGCGGTGGCCGTTGCCGCCGCCTTCGCACTGCCGCTGATGCTGCCGATGCTTGCCGAGGCCGTCGGCGCGCATCTGATGCTGCCCGCATGGCTGCAATTGATATTGGCAAGCGTCGTGCAGTTCGCCTGCGGCGCGAGGTTTTATGTGGGTGCGTGGCATGCCGTGCGCGCCCGCACCGGCAACATGGATCTGCTCGTCGCGCTCGGCACCTCGGCCGCCTATGGGCTCAGTGTCTGGCAGATGAGCGCCCATCCCGGCGATGCGATGCATCTGTACTTCGAAGCGTCGGCCGTCGTCATCGCGCTCGTGCGGCTCGGCAAATGGCTCGAAACGCGCGCCAAACGCGAAACCACCGCGGCGATCCGCGCCCTGAACGCGCTGCGGCCTGATCGCGCGCGCCTGCGCCAGGACGACGGCAGCGAGCGCGAAGTGCCGCTCGGCGACGTGCGGGTCGGCATGGTCGTTCTCGTTCGGCCCGGCGAACGTGTACCCGTCGACGGCGCGATTCTCGAAGGGCGCACGCATATCGACGAAGCGCTGATCACGGGCGAAAGCCTGCCGGTCGCCAAAGGTCCCGGCGAACGCGTCACGGCCGGCTCGATCAACGGCGAGGGGCTCGTGGCCGTCACCACCACTGCGATCGGCGCTGAAACCATGCTCGCGCGCATCGTCCGGCTCGTCGAGACGGCGCAGGCCCACAAGGCGCCGATCCAACGGTTGGTGGATCGCGTGAGCGCGGTTTTCGTCCCGGCCATCCTCGCGATCGCCGCGGTAACGCTCGCCGGTTGGCTGTTCTCGGGGGCGTCGGCCGAGACGGCGATCCTCAATGCGGTGTCGGTGCTCGTCATTGCCTGCCCTTGTGCGCTCGGTTTGGCCACGCCCGCGGCCATCATGGCGGGCACGGGCGTGGCCGCGCGGCACGGTGTGTTGATCAAGGACGCCGAAGCGCTCGAACTCGCGCAGCGCGTCAGCGTCGTCGCATTCGACAAGACCGGCACGCTGACGGTCGGCCGCCCGCGCCTCGTCGCTTTCGACAGCATCGGAATGGAGCGAAGCCGGGCATTGGCGCTGGCTGCCGCGCTCGAACGCGGCAGCGAACACCCGCTGGCGCGCGCGCTCCTCGCCGCATTCGACGCTGAAATGCAAACGCAGCCGAACGGCAATGCGCTGCCGCAAGCGCCGCTGCGAGCGCTGCACGTGCAGGCCGTGCCGGGCCGGGGCGTTCAAGGGCAAATCGGCACCGATACCTTCATGCTCGGCAACAGCGGGTGGCTCGACGCGCTCGGCATTGCGCCGCCCGCTCCGATGTTCGCCCGGGCTCGCGAGCTCGAGACGGCCGGCAATACGGTGTCGTGGCTCATGCGCGCCGAGGCCTCGGGAGCGGGCGCGGCCGCGCTGGCGCTGATCGCGTTCGGCGATACCGTGAAGCCCGACGCACGCGCTGCCGTCGAACGCCTCGCGGCACGCGGTATCAAGAGCGTGCTCGTGACAGGCGACAACCGCGGCGCCGCGGCCTCGGTCGCCGCCGCGCTCGGTATCGAAGCGTTCCACGCTCAGGTTCTGCCTGAGGAGAAAGCGCAGGTGGTGCGCCAAGTGAAAGCGCAAAGTGGCGGCATCGTCGCCATGGCGGGCGACGGCATCAACGACGCCCCCGCACTCGCGGCAGCCGATATCGGTATCGCATTCGCAAGCGGCACCGACATCGCGATGCACGCGGCGGGCATCACGCTGATGCGCAGCGAGCCCTCGCTCGTCGCCGATGCAATCGACATTTCGCGGCGGACCTATCGCAAGATTCAACAGAATCTGTTTTGGGCCTTCGTCTATAACCTGATCGGCATTCCGCTCGCCGCGCTCGGTTGGCTCAACCCGATGCTCGCGGGCGCAGCGATGGCATTTTCCAGTGTGAGCGTCGTCACCAACGCATTGTTGTTGAAGCGCTGGAAAAGCCAGGGCGGCGCGGCAAGGGCAGCCACGCCGCGGTAGCCGTCGGTCCGCAAGCGGCACACGTCTCGAGCAAGCCGCCTCGGCGGCTCGTGTCAGCCGCCCTTGTGCACGCGGGCGCTCCGCGAATGTTTGGTCAACGCGGACTGCGTTGATGCGGACACCGAGGACGTCCCTTGCGCGGCTCCCTGGCGCGACGGCAGTGCGGCAAGCCTTCCTGCCAATGCATCGGCGGTGCCCCGGATATCGGCTGCGGCGCCCGACGCGGTATCGAGAAACGCGGCCAGCGCCAACTGCTGGCTGCGCAGCAACGCCTCGGTCTTTTGCTGCATGGCCGCGCTTTCGCGCGCGACGCGCGCCAGTACGACGAACTGCGCGACGGCCAGCGCGAGCACCAGGACGCTCGCGCACGCCATGACAGCGAGCAGGCGAGCCGTGCGGCGGCGACTCGCGGCGGCGGCGCGCCGCTCTTCGGCCAGCGCGCGCGACAACGCAGCAACGGTGTCGGCCAGCGCTGCCGTGGATGCGGATTGAGCCTGCCCTGCCGCATCCGCGCCCGCGGTGTTCATGGTATGGGAGAGCGGCGAGTCGGCCGATGCGGGCTCCGCCTTCGACGGCAACGACGGTGACGAAAACGGTGATGAAGCCGGCGCCTCGAAGGGTGTCGACGTCGAGCGGCGCCTCACCGCCTGAACGTTGCCGCGCGTCAGCGCATCGACCGCCGCAGGCCGGCCCGCGCCGGCGCTACCCACGTCATCGACACGAAGGTAGGCGGCGATGTCTGCGATCCGCGCGCCGGCCGGCTGAGGTATGACTTCCGCGCGAGTCACGGCCTGCGGGGAGTGTTCCACTGAAGCCTCCGCGGCCACGGCAGGCGACGACGGCAACGGCGGCAGGGCCTGAGCCTCACTGTCGGCGGCCGCACGTTGCGCGGCAGCACGCGAGCGCAACGATTCCAGCGCATCGGCCGGCAATTCGAAGCCCGCCAGCGTGCCCTGACGCGGATCGAGATTCAACGTTTCCATTGCACCGAGGAGATCGGCGTCGAGGCGCTCGGCGGGCGCCGGCAGGTCGTGCGAGTCCAGCGCGCGCGATGGATCGCCCACGCCTTCGGCCAACCCGACGATCTCGTTGCCCTCATGGGCCGGTGAGGGCGGTGCAGCCACTGCAGCCGGCGCGCCGGTGCCCGGCTCGGACGCGGCGGCCGTCGGCGATGCATCGGATGTAGTGGAAGCGGCACGCGCGCGCCGCCGGGTCGTGGTCGGGCGCGTTACACGAGAAGTCGAAGATGCTGCGGGATCTGCCATAGCGGGAAAGCGGAAAGACAGGAAAGCGAGGAAAGCAGTCATGGCCGCGCGCGGCGAACCGCTTGCGCTGATTCGATCGTCGCGTTCAGCGAACGCCGCATTGTCGCACGATCGGCGGGCACGGCAGCAAGGGAATCGAGCGTTCCCGCCGCGCCCGGACCCACGAATTTGAATTATCCTTTGCGCTTCGCGCGGTGCCCGCCGCGTTCATCCGACAGGATCGCCCGCCCGATACGCTTTATGTCCACTTCGATCGATGCCGCCATCGCGGCGCAAGCCGGCGCCGTTCGCGACCACTATGCCAACACCGTCGTACCGCTATGGCGCGCGCAGGGGTACAACGCCGCTCGCGGCTTGCCGTACGAGGCGCTCAGCGGGACGGATCAGGCGCCGCTGCCCGTCGACCGTTATCGCGCGATGGCCTGCGCCCGGCAGCTGTTCGTCTTTTCGCTGGCGGGCGATGCCGCGCATGCCCACACGCTGTTCGATTCGTTGCGCCGCTATTTCCGCGACACGCGTCACGGTGGATGGATTTACAGCGTCGATGCGCACGGCGCACCGCTCGACACGACCAAAGACCTCTATACGCACGCCTTCGTGATCTTCGCGTGCGCGCAGTATGCGAGCGCGTTCGGCGAACGCGAGGCACTGGAAGTACTGGCCGAAACGGCGGGATTGATCGAGGCGCGCTTCGGCACGCCGGGCGGTCTTCTGCATGCCGCGCTCGACGAAGACTTTTCGACGGTCCGCAGCGGAGCGCTGCAAAATCCGCTCATGCATTTGACAGAAGCCTATCTGGCCGCAAGCGTCGCGACGGGCGAGAACGGTTATGACCGCGCGGTTGCACGGCTTGCCGATGCGGTGGCCGGCACATTCGTGCACACGCCGACAGGCGCGATCGCCGAATTGCCGATCGGCACGCCCGGCAACCGGCTCGAACCCGGGCATCAATTCGAATGGTTCTACCTCGCGGCGAGCGCCGGCAGCAAGATCGCGGCATCGGGTCTGGCCGAATCGCTCGAACGCGCATTCGTCTTCGCGCAGCGGCATGGCGTGGATTCAGCCACGGGCGGCGTATGCGCCGCGCTCAACGAAGACGGCTCGATCCAGGACGCAACGCAGCGCATCTGGGCGCAGACCGAGTATCTGCGCGCGCTCGCGACGCGCGCGACGGCAGATGACCTTCAAGCGCTCGCCGCGCAAATCGCCGCGTTTCGCGGGCGCTTTCTGCATTCGCGCGGCTGGTACGAGTGCAAGACGGCTGGCGGCGAAGTGTCACGCGCCGATATGCCCTCCACCACGCCCTACCATCTGGCGACAGCGTACGCATCGTTGCCGGGCGCACGCTGACGCAATGCGCCTGGGAGGATATCGCTCGCCTCAATAAGCGAGCCGCGGCTCACGCGCGCCCGCCTCACCGGCGCCAGCGCCAGCGGGGGCCGACATCGACCTTGCATGCAAGAGCACGCGATCGGAGATCTCGAAGACCGAGACGGCCGCTTTGAGCTGCCGCGTCTGGTCGTGCAACGAAGACGCGGCAGCCGCTGCCTGTTCGAGCGTCAGCGCAACGTTCGCGAGGTTGCCGACGTCGCGATGCGTGCTCGTGAGAGACCAGAAACCCAGCCCTGCTGTCAGGAGCTGAAACATGCAAAATGCAGCCAATACCGCCAGTAGCCCGGACGCGAGCTTGATCTTGCCGAACATCGAAAACACCTGGAAGAAAACGAAAAGCGGGAACGACGAAGCCGCGCGACAAAGCGAAGCGTGTTCCCTCCTAGGGTTTACGGCAGTCAGGGCGCTTGCTTGAGGGCCGCGCATCCCGATTCGCATCCGTTCCTTGACTCCACTCGCGAACGGTTCCTAGAGTGAAGTCAACAGGACACGGGGCCGCGCCCCGCAAGGGGCCCTCGATGACCGACTTCTTCGACCTGGCGCGCGGCGCACTGCACGCCCAGCCGTTCAGCATGCTGCTGGGCACCGAGCTCGTGCAGATCGGCGAGCATGAAGTGACCCTGCGTCTGGCGATTCGCGACGAACTGCGCCAACAGCACGGCTTCGTTCATGGCGGTGTCATCAGCTACCTTGCCGATAACGCGCTGACATTCGCCGGCGCCATTGCCTTAGGGCCACGCGTGGTGACGGGCGAATACAAGATCAATTATCTGCGCCCCGCGGTGCGCGGGGCGCTGCTTGCGCGCGCGGAACTCGTCTATGCGGGGCGCGGGCACGCCACGTGCCAATGCCGCATCTATTTGCTCGATGGCGACAAGGAGACCCTCGTTGCGCTGGCGCAGGGAACGATCAACCGCGTGGGCGACGGCCCAAATGCCGCGCCGGCGAGCGGTACGATCGAACAGGCATGATGTCGCCCCTGGAAACGCACGGCGATCTGACGTTAGAATGGCGGCCCTTCGTCGATCCGCGATCCGATTCATGGCAAAACTTCTGAACGACTCCGAATTCCAGCGCTTCACCGAACTTCAGCACAAGCAGGCAAGCTTCACGATCACGAGCGAAGAGGCCGACGAATTGCGGCTCATCGTCGAGCGCGCGCAACAAAAACGCGACGATCGGACAGCTGCCATGAAGTCCATCGAAGCCTACATCGCCCAATTCGAGATTACGCCGGAAGAGCTGTTTTCGCCGGAACAGATCGGCGAAGCGGCGCGGACCTATGGGCTCATCGCCTCGTCCGCCAAGAAGGAGCGCGTCTTGCCGCCCACGCTGACGTTCAACGGCAAGCCCTATCAATGGACCCGCACGTTGCCCGATGAAGTTCGCGGCCCGCTGTTCGACGCGTTCAAAGCGGGCGAATCGATCAAGCGTTTCCTCGCCACCCCGAAGGACACGACGCGCAATGCCGCAACGGTCGCACGCCTCGAGCGTGAAACGGGCGGCATTTATGCCGACGCATGGCTCGAAGAACTGTCCATCTCTCGCACGCAAGTCGAGGAAGCGGCCGCCAAGCTCGCCGCGTAAGCGAAGACCGCATGGCCGCGGGCCGTTCGGCGCAGTGGCTCACAGCACCGCGAGCCTCACCGTATCGCGGCCCGCACGCTTGGCCTCGTAGAGCATTCGGTCGGCGTGGCGATAAAGGTCGTGTGCCAAATGGCGATTGGCGCTGCGAGCGCCTCGCCAGACGAAGCCGAAGCTCGCCGTCAGCACCGCATCGCGCTTGGTCGGATGCGGCAGCTCGAGCGCACGCACGGCCAACCGCAGACGATCGATTGCGCTCAGCGCGTCGGTTGGGGATTCGGCGTGCAGCAGAATGCAGAACTCGTCGCCGCCCAGGCGAATCAAGCTGTCGCCCGAATGACGCAACTGACGATGCACGGCTCGAGCGATTTGCTTCAGCGCATCGTCGCCGGCACTGTGGCCATAGGTGTCGTTGTAGGCTTTGAAGCCGTCGATGTCGAACAGGCAAAACGCCAGTGCATCGTCGATATCTCGCGATGACGCGCGCGCCTCGAATGTCTCGTCGATATGGCGACGATTGAACGCACCGGTCAATTCATCCGTCACGGCCAGGCGCGACAATCGCGCCACCTCCGATTCGAGCTGGACGATTCTCGCTTGCAAGCGTCCCCGCTCGGCGTCATCGCCAAGCGACCACCCTTTCCAGAGTTCCCTGAGGAAGGCGCCTTCGGACGCGAGACCCTGCCCCAAGCGCCGGGCCCAGACCGCAAAAGACGTCAACGGCGACGGTGCTCGCGCTTGCGGCTCTCGCTTCCAGGAAACATCACTGATTGATTGCAAGCTCATTTGAGTACCTTGGCATCCAATGTGCAGCGGCATGCTCGTCGCGCTGTCCAAGCCTCGGAATCGATTGTCGATTGCCGATCGCCGATTGGCGCGACAAACCGCAGCAGGCTCAGTGAACGATTATGCCAAGGCAGGCTCCGGGCAACTGCAAACAAATGTCAGGACCGGGGGGGCGACGCGCGGCGGGTTCCGCCGTCGGTGCCGGCGCACAACGAGCTCAGGCGGGCTCGCTGGCTCGGCCGACTTCCGTCTCCTCGATCCATCGAGGCAGCGAAATCACGAATTCGGTTCCCTTGCCCTCTTCGCTGTGGACCGCCACCTCGCCACCATGTCGCACGACGACAGTTTTCACGAATGCCATGCCGAGCCCGGCACCGCCGACTTCGGGACGCTGACCCGCATGAAAGCGCCGGAAGCGCTCGAACAAACGGCCTTGCTTGTCGAGCGGAATACCGTAACCCTGATCGCGAATCGAGCAGGTCACACGAGATTCGCCCAACGACGCTTGGGGAGAGACGATCGAGCAGGCGATCCGCGTCCCGTTCGGACTGTATTTGATGGCGTTCTGCAAGATGTTCACGAGCGAGCGCGTCAAGAGCGAACGCTCGGCGCAAACCCAGCACGCTTCGTTGTCTTCGACCGTCGCATCCACATGGATGTCTTTGGCATGCGCCTGCGGCCAGACCTGATCGCCCGCTTCGAGCACGAGGTCGGCCAGATTCACGGGCTCGAACTCATAAGCCTGCGTTTCCGCGCGCGCGAGCTGAACGAACTCGTCTGCCAGCGTGAGGGCCTGCGTTGCATACCGTGCAATGCGGTCCATGACGTTGCGCAATGGCGGGGATTCGGTGCGCGCGCGCTCCATCTCGACGAGTGCGAGAATCGACGCATGAGGCGAGCGCATATCGTGCGACAGCAATTGCAACGCGTCCTCACGTTGCCGCTCTGCCTCATGCAGCGCAGTGATGTCGACCAAGGCGGCGATCCAGCCCGTTGCATCGCCGAACGCATCGCGACACGCGGAGTAACGCAGCAAGTAGTCGCGATCGTCGCGTCCGCGCACCTCGATGCCGCCCGTCATGATGCGCGCATGCTCGGGCCGCGCCGGATTCATGACGGCCGGCCAATCCCTTCGCGCGATCCGCTCGTCGTCCACGTCTGCCACGATCGTCTTGACGAATGAACAGTCGGCCAGCACGGCCTCCACGCGCCGCCCTTCCGGGCCCGGCGCAGCAAGCCGCGAGCAATACGCCCTTGCCGCGCGGTTCGCGATCAGCACGAGGCCGTTCAGATCGGCAACGAGTATCGGCTCGGGACCGCTATCGAGACTGTCCCAGACGAAACGCTTCATGTCTCTCACACGCTGCGCGGCCTGGGTCATCAGCAACATTTGCTGCTCGAGCACATCGCCCATGAACTCGCCCGAGCGCTTCGCCGTTTCGGGCAGGAGATACGGTTCAGCCGCGAGCTGCCGCAACTCCTTGCGCAGGTAGGCCATCGTCATTTCGAGGCGGCGCCAACCCCAGACCGGATAAACGGCGATCAATCCGAGGATCGCCGGCACGGGCGACACCCAGAGCCGCAGCGCGTGCATGAGCATCGCATCGCCGGCGAGCGTGAGGACCGCGAGCGCAATGGCCAGCAACAGCGACGACATCGGCGAAAGCACGAGAAACCCAACGAGCAGCACCGCAAGCGGCGCGAGCGATGCGGCAACGAGCCCCGCTGACGACGCCGGTCGGATAGCGCGATCGTGCAGCAACATATCGAGCACGGCCGCATGAGCATAGACGCCCGGCATGACGCCGAAGCGGCCCGAAAGCGGCGTGGCGAAGTGATCATAGAGACCCGATGCCGTCGAGCCCACCAGCACGATGCGTCCACGCAACCAGTCCGGCGGCACGGTGCCTGCCAATACTTGGGCAACCGATACCCTCCGGTACGATTCGACGGGCGCGAAGGGAATCAGCAAGCGCTCGTCGCCGCCGGCATCGGCGAGCGTGTCCGAGCGTAACGACCGACGCGCCACGGCATCGCGGTCCGCGCCCGCGACCCGCGTCGCGCCGCTTTCGACAGCGCGCCAGACAGGAACCGTCAACTGCGGCCAACGCGTGCGTGCGTCGCCTTCATAGAGGGCGACGCTGCGCACGACGCCGTCGCTGTCGACTTCGAAGTTGATATGGCCGAGGCCCGCCGCGGCGTTGGCCAATGCGGCGACCGGCGGTACCACGTCGCGGCGTCCCGCGGCGTCGGGGGGCGCCAGCAGGATCGGCAGATAAGTCTTGCTGGCTGCCATCGCGCGAGCAAGCGCCGCGTCGTCCGCGCCCGGTTCGGTAAAAAGAACGTCGTAGACGATGGCGGCCGCGCCGTCGCGATTCAAGGCATCGATGAGCTGGGCATGCACGTTGCGCGGCCAAGGCCACCGGCCAAGTGCTTCGATGCTCTCGTCGTCGATCTCGACGACGACGATGTCCTTCGATACGGCTCTCGGGGACAACGAAAGGAAATCGTCATAAACGAAATGGTCGAGACTCGATGTCAGGCGCCAGCTCGAACTGAGCACCACGAACGCAATGCCGAAGCAGCCGGTAGCGATCCACTCGAGCAAAAAGCGGCGCCCGACCGACTGGCCAAGCCGCGAGCGAACGATCCGGGCGAGCAGCGTCATCCAACCCACCGCCGGCGCGCGATCAGGCAACGTTGCATGGATGGGCGCAGGGACCGGTGCGCCTGCCGGATATCGTCGTCTCGCCTCATGACTTCCCATTCTCGATGCGATGGAGACGATAACCGAAACCCTCGGTCGGCGCACTCGAAATCGCCGAATGCCTTATGGTTTACCATCCGCGTTGGCGCCAAACCGGCAGATTGGCGCGGCGCGCACCAAATCGGGGAATCAGCTCATCCACCTTTTGCTTCGGCTCAACTTTCCATCGATCAAATCATGCGGATCGCCATTCTCGACGACGACTCGAGTCAACTGGAGTTCGTCACCGAATCGCTCAGTCCCGCGGGGCATCGCTGTCACACGTTCACCGAAGGCCGCGCGCTCATCCGCGAGCTGCGGCGCGAAAGCTACGATCTGATCGTGCTCGATTGGAATGTCACCGACATGCAGGGCGATGAAGTGCTCGCCTGGGTGCGCAAACATTGTCACGAAGAGTTGCCCGTGCTCTTCATGACCAGCCGTTCGCAAGAAACGGATATCGTGTCGGCGCTCAATGCCGGTGCCGACGACTATGTCGTGAAGCCGGTCGCCGCGCCGGTGCTGCTCGCACGCGTGTCGACGCTGCTGCGCAGAAGCTATCGCCGCGATGAAAACATCGCGTCACAAACGTTCGGCGAATATCTGTTCGATCTGCGAGAGAGCATCGTCTATCGCCAAGCCGCGCCCGTCACGCTGTCGCAAAAGGAATTCCAGGTCGCGCTGCTGCTGTTCCGCAATCTCGGGCGCCCGCTCTCGCGCAGCCACATCGTCGAAACCGTCTGGAAGCAAACGTCCGATATCCCTTCGCGCACGCTCGATACGCACATTTCGTCGATTCGCATCAAGCTCGATCTGCGTCCGCAAAGCGGGTACTGCATCTATCCCGTCTACGGCTACGGGTATCGACTGGAAAAACTCGAGGCAGGCGCCGCCTGAGCCGGTGCGGCGGCGCGTACCGCGGCGGCGGCGGCCGCCGCTCGACTTCACCAGGACCAACGCACCCCGACGTTGCCTCCCACCGTACGCACATGCTCGCCATCGAGATTGGTGCCCCAGTTGACGGCGGCATAGGCGCTGCCATGCTTCGACAATTGCGTGACCACGCCCGCGTCGATCCGTCCCGTCGTCTGGTTGACCGGCGTACCGATGGACGTGACGCTGTCGTAGGTCTGGTGATCGCCGTTCGCAAACGCATGCAGCACGTTGAACCCCACATAAGGCTGCCACCGGGCACCGAGCGCATCCCAGGTCCCCGAGAACCGAACGCCGAATCTCGCCAGCACCGAATTGCCGCTGCCGAACGCCACGCGGGACGCCCCGTCGTTGATATCCCGGATCGACAGATGCTCGTAGACGAGCTGCAGCTGCGGCTCCATCGTCAGCCCGTACCCGATCGACAACGGCATGCCGCCTTCCACCGAGGTCGTGACGGCGGTACCGTGCGTGCTCGAACGGACGTTGTCGCTCGACGTCGTATCGGCCGTCAGTGCGCTGCCCGAAATGACCGTATCCGTATACCAGCCGCCCGGTCCGATGTGAGTCCAATAACCGGCAAGACTATAGGCGTTGACCGCGAGATGCCCGACGTCCGCATTGCGCACGCCCAGGGCGGAGCCGCTCACGTCCCCGGTCGCGCGGGCCGTGCCGAGATAGAAGCCGTAGTGGTTGCGGTGGCCGCCCGGTGCGCCGTCCGCGAAGATATCGTGGCCAACCTGCACGCCGCCCATGGAGCCGTCGAATTGCGGATTCATGTCGCCGCCTTCGGACAGCACGCTATGCGCCCCCCAGACGCGGCCCCATCCCGCCGGCATCGCCCCGTGCTCGCCGAGCAGTAATTGATCGCCCTGCCGCTGATGGAATTCGTCGATCTGCATCCAGTCGAGCTGACGCATGACGCCGGGGAGCTGCGCGTACAGCGCGACCTCGGGGCGGTAAAGCGTGAGCGGGGTGGCGCCCGCCGCAGGCAATACGGGAGTGCCCGCGGCCGCGACGACGCTCGAGCCGCTGCTGCCGCTGCCATCGGCCGACGATGCACCGCTGGCGGCCGGGACTGTGTTGCGCAGGTACCAGTTCTGCGACGTGTCCGCCGTCACGCCGCCCTTGGCGAGGTAGTACTCATAGGCGCCGGCCTTGACCATGCGGCCCGCCAACGTAAAGGCACCGCTATCGGTCGTCGCGCCGTTCGTGGCCGCAACGACCTGGATGCCGTTCGATACCGTCGGCGCGCCCTGGCCGCCGACGTTCGTCACCTTGAGCGTCGTCGAACCCGTCGCCGTGCCGCCGTTGACGACGAGCTTGTCCGATGCCGCGTTGTCCCCGCCAAGCACGGTATTGAGCGCGATCGTCCCGTTTTGCCCGACGTAGCTGTTGACGTTCAGCGTGTTGCCGGCCAGGCCGCCACCGCCGAGTTGGACCCATCCCGCGTTCGTCAGTTGACCGTTGATCGTGAAGCTGCCCTGTGTGCCGGCAGCGACTGATTGCGCACGGCTCGCGACGATCGTGCTTGCCCGCGCCACCGTGGCGTTGATGCTCGTCGACAAGGCGTTCGCCACCGCGATCGTCCCGTTGTTCGTGACGTTGCCGTTGACCGTGCCGTAACCGCCGAGCGTGGCGCCGGTTGCGACGCTGGCCGGGCCGGCCACCGACGCGCCGGGATTCGACGCATCCCCGAGCACGAGTGTGCCGCCCGCAATCGACGTCCCGCCCGAATAGGTATTGGTGCCATCGAGCACCAGCGTACCCGTGCCGATCTTGGTCAAGGCGCCCGTCCCCGCGATGCCTTGCGCGATGGTCGATTGGAAACCCTGTGTATCGATCGTGCCGCCGTTCGACGTGATCGAAACTGCACGCGTGCTGGCCAAATCGAAGCTGTTGCCCAACTGCAGCGCGCCGCCATCGAACGTCATGCCTCCCGACGTCCCGCCGAGCGCACCATCGGCCGAGACCGACAGCGTGCCCCCTTTCAGCACCGTCCCGCCGGTATAGCTGTTGCCACCTGCCGCGGACGGGGCAAGCGTCAGCGTACCGGCTCCGTCCTTTTCGACGACGCCTGTCCCGCCAATCGTTCCGGTGTAAACGCCGTCGACGCCTTGCTCGAATTGGACGAGGCCGTTGTTGCCGACCGTCGGCGGCAGGCTCTGAGCGCTTGCCTGCAGCACGGCCGACTGATCGACTGCCACACTTCCCGTGAACTGCGAGCCGTCGCCGTTGAGCACGAGCGTGCCTTGCCTGACCTCGGCGGCGATCGACCCCACCACCGCGCCGTTGACGGTCAACGTTCCCGAACCCGTCTTGCCGAGCGCGCCGGTTCCACTGATAGTCTGGTCGAGCGTCGATTGGAAACCCTGCGTGTCGATCGTGCCGCCGTTCGCCGTGACCGAGACCGCTCGCGAGCTGGCGAGATCGAAGGCGCCGCCTAGTTGCAGCGTGCCGCCGTCGAACGTGATACCGCCCGCACTACCACCGAGCGCGCGATCCGCCGAAACCGAGAGCACCCCCTGCTTGAGCACCGTACCGCCGGTGTAGGTATTGCCGCCGGCTGCCGAGGGAGCAAGCGTCAGCGTACCCGCGCCATCCTTTTCGACGACGCCCGAACCGCTCACGACCCCCGTGTAAGTGCCCGACGTATCTTGCTGGAATTGAACCAGGCCGTTATCGGTCACGGCCGACGGCAGGCTTTGCGCACTCGCCCGCAAGGTGCCCGCCGCGTCGACGAGCATCGAGCCGGTATAGCCAGTGTTCGTGCCGGTCAGTACCAGCGTGCCTTGCTGTACCTCCGCCGAGGTCACGCCCATGCCGCCGATCGAGTTCGTGATCGTCCAGGTGCCGCTGTCCTTTTTCTGCAGCGTCTGAAAACCGGTGATCGTCGTCGGCAATGAGCCGCTTCCCGTCCCGTCGAGCGTCAGCAGATTGCTGCCGCCACCCCCGTTGATCGAGCCCGATACGCTGGAGCCGGTGTACATGTTCAATGTGTCGTTGCCCCCCGCGAAAACCAGGTTGCCGATCACTTGGCCCATATTGCTGAACACCACGGCGCCGTTACCGGAGGCTCCCATCACGTTGTTCGGCGCCTGGATGATACCGGTCGCATTGTTGATGACCGTGTTCGTGCCCGACGTATTCTGAAACCAGATGGCCGCGGAGTTGATGCCGCGGATCGTCCCGTTGTTGACGATCGTGTTTCCGGTGCCCTCCGGGTTGACGGCCTCCGCGGTCGATTGGGTGCCGCCCGACAGCACGGTCGCGCCCTGTTCGACAGTCAGCGTGTTGTTGTTCCGGAAATCGATCGTATTGCCGCCGGTGCCGTACGTGCCCGTGGTATTCGTCGAGCTGTTCTGCACGAGCGCATTGGACTGCACGACGATGCTCGAATTGTCCGATAGCGCGATGGCGCTCGTATTACCGACGACGATCTGAGCGTTGGGCCCGACGATCACCTGCGAGTTCGACGCTGTTGTCGGCCCGGTGCCGATCGTCGACGTCCATGGCGATGGTGCGGTGGTGTCGCAAGTCGTCGTCGAACCCGACGTCGTGCAGTTGGCGTGAGCCAGCGCTGGAATCAATGCGACGTAGCCGAGCACGGCGAGCGTCGTGGCCTTCGGACGCGGGTACGCTCGCTCGTCATGACGTTCATGCGGATTCGCATGGGATAGGGTGCGGCGGCTCGTCGTTTGTGGAAATAAAGGTGTGTTCCGCATATGCCTGTTCTCTCATTGGACGCTCGGCAATATATCGGAACAGTTTTAAAAACATTGCAAAGGATCGTTAAAACTTTCGCTGCATCACTGCAATGTGTCTTTTATAAGACAATTGGCACGGGCTAATTTTTCGGCGCAAACGTTTGCTAAAGTGCCAAGCGCACCGAAACAATGGCAGGGTCATCCGAGGCAAGCATCTCGAAGCCGCTTGCTTTCGCGAGCGCCAGCATGGCGGCGTTCTCGCGCAGGATCTCGCCGGTCAAAAAGCGCGTACCGCGAGCACGCGCGTAATCGATTATCCGGGCCATCAGCAGTTTTCCCAGCCCCTTGCCTTTCATATCCGACCGGACTGCAACGGCGAATTCAGCGCATTCGTTGTCCGGATCAGCGATAGCGCGCACCACGCCAAACGTTTGCGCATCGCCATTTGCATCGATTTGCGTCACGATCAGCGCCATTTCACGGTCATAATCGATTTGTGTCATGCGAGCGAGCTGCGCGTGATCGAAGCCGCGAACCGCGGCAAAAAACCGAAGCCGCAGATCGTCGGGCGACATGGCTTCGACGAACGCACGATGAGCCGCTTCGTCTTCAGGGCGAATCGGGCGGATCGTCAAGCGCTGCCCGTGCCAGTCGAGCGTTTCTTCGAGCGCGCGCGGGTACGGCACGATCGCAAGACGGCCGCGCGAAGGCGCAAGCCGAAATTGCGGTGCGACGAGCACCACGCGCGTCGGCAGCACGCGCAACACGGCCGTCATGCCGGCGATCTGCTCGATCGCGCAGACCATCTCGGAGAGCGCCGTGAGCGCCCGCAGCACTGGTTCAACCGGCACGTGGCGAGCATAGGGAGACTTGGCCAGGATTTCCCGGGCAAGCACCGGATTCAGCGGTGGCAGGCCATAAACGGAAAACGGTTCGGGCAAACCATCTCTCGGCGGCGCTGTGAAGCGAAAGACCGGTCCAAAATCGGCATCGTCGTCGAGCTCGACTGTCACGTCGACGATTGTTTCCGCGTCGAACTCGTTTTCGGTCTCGGCCGCCTCGGTCGAACCCCGCTCCGGCGAGAGTGCAACATGAGCCGCCACTCGCAAGCCGAAGCACTGGGCGAGCTGCGCGGCCTCGTCACCTTTGAATGTCGCCGTGCCGGCGGCGACCGCCTCGCGGACCCGAGCCTGGACCGCGGCTAGCGTGACGGGCACCTGCGCGGGCAATCCCTGCGGCGTTTGCATCAGCAGCTCGCGTCCGAGCCGGTAGTCGACCAGCCGTGCGAACGCGCGCGCAAGACGATGCGGTGTGGAATGCAGTGCGATGCCGTGTGCGCGCAAAGCGTCGCGCGTGGACGCATCCAGCGTGCCGAAAAAGCAGGCGAACATGCCGCGATACGCAAAGCGCTGACGCTCGATGAGCACGCGCGCGACCTCGAGAGCCGGGGCGCGATGCGTCGTGGCATGCACGACGAAGGCCGCACCGGTATCGTCGTGCGGCGCGAGTGCGTCGAGCGCACGGCCAAAATCCGCGGCATGCGCGTCGTCGCCCAGCAATACCGGATTGCCGGGTCTGACATGCGGCAGCGCCGCCGCGAGCGAGCGTGTTGCATCATCGGACCATCGTGCGAGCTGAGCTCCGGCCGAGACGAACGCATCCGATGCCAGCGCGGCGACCCCGCGGTCCGCCGCGATCAACGTCGCGCTCGAGCTCGACGCGATGCGCCCGAGCCCCAGGGTTTCGATTTCATCGAGCAGATCGTCGAGCGTTTCGACACGCACCATCCCCGCCCGGCGAAACGCCGCGGCGTACAGGGCATCGGCGGAATCTGCGCAGCCCGTGCGCAACACCAGCACGGGCTTGCTCCGGGCGGCCGCGCGCGCGGCCGACATGAACTTGCGAGCGGCCCGCACAGTGCCGAGCGCGAGCAAAATGGCGCGCGTCGCACCGTCGCTGGCCAGGTAATCGAGCACGTCGCCCGCATCGACATCGGCTTCGCCGCCGAGCGCGACCGCATGTGAGAAGCCCAGAGCTCGCGCATCGGCCCAGCCGAGCACCGCATTCGTCAGCGCGTTCGACTGAGAGATCCAGGCCACCCCACCCGGCTTGACCGTGCACGACGCCGCGCCCAACTGCGCCCGCAGCGAAGGCGTAACGACGCCGAGACTGCCCGGGCCCACGATGCGCAGCAAGTGGGGACGCGCCGCGACGAGGGCATCGTTGATCGCGGCCGACGCTTCGGCACTCCTCGCATCGCCGACGATGATCGCCGCGCGTGCTCCGAGCCCGCCTAGTTTGTGCACGATGTCCGGCCACACCGCGCTCGGCGTGCAGACCAACGCGACACTCGGCGCTTCGGGCAAATCCGCCGTGTCATGGAAAACGGCATGACCGTCGAGTGCGTCGTATTTTGGGTTGACGGGCCAGACACGCCCGGGGAAACCGCCCGTCAACACCCGCTGCCAGACGATGGCACCGAGGCTGCCCGCACGAGAGGACGCTCCGATGACCGCGACGGAGTGCGGCTTGAAAAGCGCATCGAGATTGCGGACGGTCATGATCGATCCCTCATGGAGCGAAGACAGCGGATCCGCGCTGAAACCTGAACGTACACATTGGCCTTCGCCGCAGCTTCGGTTGCGCCAGTTTAGCGGAGCCTGTCACAAATGGCGGCGCTGCCACGTCTAGTCGCATATCGATCCTTACGGCTTCCGTTTTCATGTCAGACTTTTCCTCGCGCCTGCCCATTGCGGACGATCCGCTTGCCAGCAGCTTCGCCACCAGCTATGCCGGCGTTATATCTTTTCTTGCCGTCGCCAGTGAAGGAAGCTTTGCCCGCGCCGGCGACCGCCTCGGCATCGGCCGTTCGTCCGTCAGCCGAAACGTACAGAAACTCGAGGCCCAGCTCGATGCGCGGCTGTTTCTGCGCACCACCCGCAGTACGTCGCTGACACGGGAGGGGGAGCTGTTCTACGAGAACTGCCAGCCCGGTATCGAACGCATCGTCCAGGCGCTCGAGGACATGCGCGAACTCCGTAACGGGCCCCCGCGGGGCCATCTGCGCATCGGCTCGACGCCGGGCTTCGGACGCAAGATCGTCGCACCGCTGCTCCATGGCTTTCATGCCCAATATCCCGCCATCACGCTGGAATTGTTGCTGAACGATCGCCCCGCCGATTTCACGGCCGATCGCATCGACGTTTCGTTTCGCGACGGACGCATGGAGGACAGCGGCATCGTGGCGAGGCAACTGATTCCCATGCAGATGGTCGTCTGCGGGTCACCGTCCTACGCGAGAACGCACGGACTGCCGCGCCATATCGATGAGTTGGCCAACCATCGCTGTATCAACTTTCGCACGGCAACGGGTCGCATCGGGGAATGGCAATTCAAGGTCGATGGCGTCACGCATCGGTACCATCCGGCGGCCAATCAGACATTCAACGACGTCGATCTGATCCTGAACGCCGTGCTCGATGGGGCCGGGCTCGCGCAACTGCCGGCCTATCTGGTGTGCGATCTGCTCGGCGATGAACGGCTGATCGGCTGTCTCTCGCAGTATGCGCCTGACGACGGCGCTCACTATGTTTGCTACCTCAGCCGCAAGCATCTTCCGGCCCGCATCCGTGTGTTCGTCGACTATATGACCGAGCGAGCAAGAGCTCTCGATCTGCAATGCCTGACGCCCGACGCCCTGCGATCGGCATCGATACCGGGATGACGAGGGGGCGCGCGTACACCTTTCGCGTGATTCGAGCGGCGCCCCGTGTGACAGGCCCATCGTCCTCGTGCGTCAAGCACTGACGCACGAACGGATACCCGGCGCGATACGAAGAGGTAATAGATCGGATCCACCCGAGCTTCGAGAATGGGTCAAGCCGTGAACGATCGCTGTCATGGGGACACGCGAAGCACCGCACGGCATTGCCTCGGGAGATTCTCGCACCATGGACGTCCAGACTATCCGGAAACAAGCGTTCGCCACGCCGTTCAACAGGCCAGCCTATCCGATGGGCCCCTATCGCTTTCTGAATCGGGAGTTTCTCGTCATCTCGTATCGCACCGATCCGGAGATGCTGCGCGAGATCGTGCCGGAACCGCTGCAAGTCGCCGAGCCGGTGGTGCATTACGAGTTCATCCGGATGCCCGATTCGACGGGCTTCGGAGATTACTCGGAATCCGGCCAGGTCATTCCCGTTACCTACGAAGGGCGCCCCGGGAACTACACCCATTCGATGTTTCTCGACGATCACCCGCCGCTCGCGGCCGGGCGCGAGCTGTGGGGTTTCCCGAAGAAGCTCGCGAGCCCGCGGCTCGCCGTGGAAACCGACACGCTCGTCGGCACGCTCGACTACGGCCCCGTGCGCGTGGCAATCGGAACGATGGGATACAAGCATCAGGCTATCGATGACAAGCAGGTACGCGATGCGCTCGCGAACACGCCCAACTTTCTGTTGAAGATATTGCCCCACGTCGACGGCTCCGCCCGCATTTGCGAGCTGGTCTGCTACTTCCTCAAGGATGTCCAGGTCAAAGGCGCGTGGACTGGACCCGCGGCGCTGTCGCTCTTTCCGCACGCGCTGGCACCGGTCGCCTCGCTGCCCGTGCTCGAAGTGATCGGCGCGAAACATTACGTTGCCGACCTCACGCTCGGGCTCGGCGAAGTGATTCACGACTATCTGCGTTCATAAAGAAGTTTGCCCGCATAGCGGTTTTCGCACGTGTTACCGCAGCTCATCAATCAATGGAGAAGGACATGAAGCTTCAAGGCAAATCGGCCATCGTGACAGGCGCCGCGAGCGGCATCGGCAAAGCCATCGCCGAACTGTTGGCCAAGGAAGGCGCGCGCGTCGCTGTGGCCGATCTCAACGAGGACGCCGCGCACACTGTCGCACACGCGATCGAGGCCACGGGCGGCGAGGCAATGGGCGTGGCCATGGACGTCACCGACGAGGCCGCCGTCGAGCACGCGACGCAAGCCGTGGCGAACCGCTATGGCGACATCGACATCCTCGTTTCGAACGCAGGTATCCAGATCGTCAACCCCGTCCATACGTATAGCTTTGCGGACTGGAAACGCATGCAGGCCATCCATCTGGACGGCGCATTTCTGACCACGAAGGCCGCGCTGCGGCACATGTATCGGGACAACCGCGGCGGCACGATCATCTATATGGGCTCGGTCCATTCGCACGAGGCCTCGCCGCTCAAGTGCGCCTATGTCACGGCCAAGCACGGGCTGCTCGGCCTTGCACGCGTCGTCGCGAAGGAAGGCGGCGAGCACAACGTCCGCTCGCATGTGATCTGTCCGGGTTTCGTCCGCACACCGCTCGTCGACAAACAGATTCCGGAGCAGGCCCGCGAGCTCGGCATCAGCGAGGAAGAGGTCGTGCGCCGCGTCATGCTCGGCGGCACGGTGGACGGTGTCTTCACCACGGTCGACGATGTCGCCCAAACGACGTTGTTCCTATGCGCTCATCCGTCTGCCGCGCTGACGGGCCAATCGTTCGTGGTCAGCCACGGCTGGTACATGCAGTAAAACGCAGCACGCCCCAAGCGCGCTCCCGGCAGCACCCGGGACGCGCGACACGTCCGATGGAGGACTCAGACATGTTTCATGAACGACAGGACTTGCAGGGTTCCTCGGGGCCCGCAACGGCGAGAATCGAACTGGACCGCGGCTATGCCGTCACGGCGCTGGTACTCCAGGGCGGCGGCGCGCTGGGCTCGTATCAGGCCGGCGTCTACCAGGGCCTCGCCGAGGCCGGCATCAAGCCGAACTGGGTCGCGGGCATCTCGATCGGCGCGCTCAATGCCGCGATCATCGCCGGCAACGCGCCCGAGCACCGCGTGAGCCGACTCAAAGAATTCTGGGCGTACATTTGCAGACAGCCGTGGCTACCGAGCCTCATTCCGTACGACGCCATCGCCGATACGGCGCAGCACTGGCCCGATGCGTTGCGCGTCTGGTTCGACGGCATGGAAGCAGCGCGCGCGCTCATGGAGGGCCAGCGCGGCTTCTTTTCGCCCCGCCTCTGGCCGCACGGTTTCGCCCAACCGGAAAGCGCGCATAGCGCGAGCTACTACGACACGACCCCGCTCAAGGCCACGCTCGAGCGTTACGCGGATTTCGACCGCATCAATCGACACGAGGAAATGCGAGTATCGATCGGTGCCGTCAATGTGCGCACGGGCAACTTCGTCTATTTCGACAATACGCAAATCAAGCTGCGCGCCGAGCACTTCATGGCTTCGGGCGCGCTTCCCCCCGGCTTCCCGGCCGTCGAAATCGACGGCGAATTCTATTGGGACGGCGGGCTCGTTTCGAACACTCCGCTTGCCGCGATCCTGAAGGCAAAGCCTAGGCGCAACTCGCTGATCTTCCAGGTCGACCTATGGAGCGCGCGGGGAAACGTGCCCGTCAATCTCGATGCGGTCGCAACGCGCCAAAAAGACGTCCAGTATTCGAGCCGCACGCGTTTCATCACGAACTACATGAACGAGCAGCAAAATTTTCGGCGCATGTTGAACGATGTGCTCGCCTTGGTGCCCGCCGCAAACCGCGAGTGCGAGGCGTATCGGCGCGCCGCCGAGAACGCTTGCGATGCGCGCCGCAACGTGATCCAGCTGATCTATCGCGACAAATCGTTCGAAGGCAGCGCGAAGGACTTTCAATTCGGCCCGCTGACGATGAGGGAGCACTGGAGAAGCGGGCTCGACGATATGCGCGAAACGCTGAAGCGCCCGGAATACCTGGCCATGCCGACTCATGAAAACCCATTCGTGACGCACGACATACACGGCCAGCCGCCGATGACCGCCCAAGCGGTTCAGGGTCAGTAACTCGCCATCAATTGCGCAACGGCCTCGAGGTCGTTGCGCTGGGCGGACACCGGCGCGCTGCGATGAGGCTGCAGATCGAGCTCGAGCGTCATCTTGACGAGATCCGCGAACGTCCGCGCGCCCATCTTGCGCATCGCGCGCCGGCGATGAATCTTGACGGTCACTTCGCTGATGCCGATCCTGCCCGCGATCTGCTTGTTCATCAAGCCCGAAGACGCGAGCGTCATGACTTCGCGCTCGCGCTCGCTCAACGTGGCAAAGCGCGCGCGCAAATCATCTCCGCATTGCAGCGCCTGGCGCTTGCAACGATCGACCGCAAGCGCTTGCGTCACGGCATCGATGAAATCCTGGTCCCGGAATGGTTTGGCCAGAAAATCCACCGCGCCTGCTTTCATGGCGCGCACCGTCATTTCGATATCGCCATGGCCCGTGATGAAAACGACGGGCAGGTCGATACATCGCCGCGTCATTTCGCGTTGAACTTCGAGTCCGTTGTTTCCTCGAAGGCGCACATCGAGCACGACGCAGCCCGGCGCGTCGTCGATCGGCGCCGACAGAAAAGAGTCCGCCGACAGAAACGATCGCGATCGCATGCCGACCGAACACAGTAGATCGGCCAGCGCGTCGTTCATGCCGGGGTCGTCATCGACGATATAAACGAGGGGTTCGACAGCCTCACGGCCGCGACGCGGCATCGATAGGAGTGCAGTCACGATGGGCTCCGGTAGTCGTACGGAATTCGAGCGAATGGCGGCACAGCGCGGCGAAGCGCGCACACATGGTTCATGCGGCGCAGGCGGCTTGCGCTTCGCCCGTGAAATCGCGCGTTGCAAGCGCTGCCAACTCGTGCTCGTCCGCCGCCAACATCGCGGGCACTTCGTCGCGCAGCAGATCGATGAACGAGCGGATCTTGGCATCGAGGAAAAGCCGAGACTGATAGAGCGCATAGACGTTCACGGGCTGCACTTCGAATTCCGGCAACACACGCACCCATGAGCCTGAGCGCAAACCGCGCAGCGCGAGACCGGTCGGCAGAATGGCGATACCGAGCCCGCGGGCGACCGCCGGCTCCAGCGCCTCCATTGCGTTGACGGTCAGGCGCGCGGAACCGATATGCACCGCGAAGCGCTCACCCGCGCCTTTCAGCATCCATCGATCGAATGGAAAGACAGGCGTCGTCAGCTGCAAACAATGATGATTCTGCAATTCCCGCGGTTCGCGAGGCACGCCGAAGCTCTCCAAATACCGCGGCGAGGCGCATACGACGCCGCCGATCCGCCCAAGCCGCACGCTGATCAACCCCGAATTCGGCAAATCCGGCGCGACGACGATCGATGCGTCGTATCCCTCTTCGACGAGGTTGGCCATCGTCCCGGTCATCGTGACCTCGACGCGCAGCGACGAAAACTTTTGCTGATACTGCAGTATCGCCGGCATCACCAGTTGCTGGCCGAAACTCGAAATGGCATGGACACGCAGCCTTCCCGTGGGATGTTCCATCGCCGATCGCGCCTCGGCTTGAGCGTCGTCGAAGCTCGAGAGAATCGCCTCGCATCGCCGCAGGTAGCGCTCCCCCGCTTCGGTCAATGCAACCCGTCGCGTCGTCCGGTTCAACAGTCTGCTGCTCAGTTGCGTTTCCAGTTGAACAATGGCGCGCGACACCGCCGGCACACCGAGGTTGAGGCGCTTGGCCGCCGCACTGAAGCCTCCACCGGTAGCGACTTTGACAAAAATGCGCATGCATTGAAGCGTATCCATTTAACCGTCCCTCACGAGAGAGAAGCCTGTCGAGTGCACGAAACGCCGCTCGTCGCCACGATTCCGGGCACGGCAGGCGATGAGATGGATGACATGGTAGGCATCGCGGCATCGCGTGGGTAGGCCCCTGACCGTCCCTTCAACGTTTCCTCTTTGGCACCAATCGCCCGGTGCGGCAACGAAACGAAACGAGGTTCATGCCGCCAATCCTCCCATCGAAACACCGGCGGACCCCGCGTCGAACTCACTGAGGCAATGGAGGTTCAGCGCGCGGATCTCATCGGTCATGAAATCGATGAAAACGCGAATACGCACCGGCAAATGCTGCCGGCTCAGATAACAGAGGTAGTGTCCGCGGTCGTCCGGCGCATAGCGCGGGAGCGCCACGATGAGCTCGTTGGCCGCAATGTGATCACACACCTGGTAGCCGGCCAGCTGCGCGATGCCCCAGCCCTTCAACACCGCATGCAGCACGAGATCGGCATCGTTGAACGCGAGGCGGGCTGTCGGCAGATACTTCCGTACATGGCCGTCGACCTTGAACTCCCATTCGAACGTGCGGCCGCCCGACAACCGGAAGTTGATGCACTGGTGACGAGCGAGGTCTTCGAGTGTCTGAGGCAGCCCGTACGCGCCGACATAGGCGGGCGCCGCGCACAGCGCCATCTGCATCGGCACGAGCTGCTTCGCGATAATGCTCGAATCTTCGATACGCCCATTGCGGAACGCCACGTCGATTTGTTCCGAAGCGAAGTCCGTCGGCCGGTCGTCGAGCAGCAGATCGACGGCGACGTCGGGGTAGGCCTTCATGAATTTGTCGAGCAGCGGCGCCACCACCTTTCTGCCGAAACCCACCGCGGAACTGATGCGAATCAGCCCGCGAGGCGGGCCTTGTCGAAGCTCGAGAATCTCGTTCATCGCGCTTACGATATGCGTGACGCCCAGGTGACAGTTTTCGAAGAATCGCTGGCCTTCGAGTGTCAATTGCGTCATGCGTGTGGTACGCAGGAACAGCCGCGTACTCAATTGCGTCTCGAGCTTCTGGACGTTCCGGCTCACGGCCGACCGCCCGATGCCAAGCCGCTCGCCTGCCTTCGCGAAGCTCCCCTCGCTCGCCACCGCCATGAACGCCATGATGCCCGCATAGCTCGTGGCAAAACTCGTCGAAAGCCCGTCCGCGCGGTTCGGCAACCCGAGGCGAAAGCCGCATTCCGCCGTGTCCGACTGATTCATTTTGCTGCCCTCCGAGTAAAAATCCGAATCAACCGGGTTCGCGTCACGCACAGGCATCCCGGTCGCGGTGATCTTCCAATTTTTTTCGATATACCTAAGTGCTATGGAAAGCGCCCTGTGCGTGACTGAGTTTCCGCGGCCGCCCTGCTACGCTGCACTGAACAGACAACCTCGAGATGAACAGCCATGGATACCTTCATCAGCCCGGACTCCTTTCGGAACGCCGCCGACGATGCGCAGGAACTGGAGGCGCCCGTCGTGCCCGTCATGGCGCTGCATCGGCAAGAGATGCTTCCGCAACTGTCGGCCGCGGATATGGGGCGGGTTGCTCCCTACGGTGCCGAGCGAACGTGGCGCGCGGGCGAGTTGGTGGTTAGCACGGGTGATCGTGCCGAGGGCATGATTCTCGTCATCGAAGGGCACATTCGCGTCGTACAGCGAGATGGCGTCGGCGACAGCGCAACCGTGGTCGAGCACGGTCCCGGAAACTTCCTCGCCGAGATCGGGCATTTGTCCGGCATGCCCGTGCTCGTGGATGGCCTCGCCGTGGACGATGTCCGCGCGATCGTCGTGCGGCCGTCCTGCCTGCGCGCGCTGATGGTCGCGCACGCCGAGCTCGGGGAAACGATCATGCGCGCGATGATGCTGCGCCGCACCGCGCTGATCCAGCGCGGACGCGGGCCGACCCTGATCGGTCATGGCAGCGCAGCGGCCATGCATGAGCTGCAAGCGCTTCTGAGGCGCTACCGCTATCCGTATTCGATGATCGACATCGACAGCGGCGACGATGCGCAAAGCGTGCTTCGCAAGTTCGATGCGGTACCTGACGATCTGCCGCTCTTCGTCTGCCCCAACGGAACCGTTCTGAGGCGGCCGGACACCACTCAAGTGCTCTCGTGCCTGGGCCTGCTGCCCCAGATCGACGGCACGCGTATCTACGATGTCGCCATCATCGGCGCGGGGCCGGCAGGGCTTGCGGCGTCGGTCTATGCCACCTCGGAGGGATTGCGCGTGATCGTGCTCGATGCGCTGTCGCCCGGAGGACAGGCCGGCGCCAGCGCGCGCATCGAGAACTATCTGGGCTTTCCGGCCGGCATTTCGGGCGACGCGCTTACGACGAATGCCTATGCGCAAGCACAAAAATTCGGCGCTCATATCGCGAACCCCGTTGAAATCGCCGAGCTCGCTTGCGGTTCCCCGCATCGGCTCAAGACGAAGGGCGGCGACACGATCCAGGCGCGCACGGTCATCATCGCCAGCGGCGCCGCTTACCGCCGCCCGCCCATAGCACGGCGGGCCGAATTCGAAGGCCGCGGCATCTATTACTGGGCCTCGCCGCTCGAAGCGCGACTCTGCGCGAAGCAGGAAGTCGTCCTCGTAGGCGGCGGCAACTCCGCAGGACAGGCTGCGGTATTCCTCGGTTCCCATGCCGCGCGCGTGCATATCGCGATTCGCGCCGCGAACCTCGAGCAAAGCATGTCGCGCTACCTCATCGATCGCATCGCCGCTCAACCGAACATCACGATCCATGCGCGCACCGAACTGACGGAGCTGATCGGCGAGACCCACCTCAGAGCAGCCGTGCTGCGCCACCGCGACACCGGCGCGCAAGAAACGTTGTGCGTTCAACATGTCTTCCTGTTTACCGGCGCAAAGCCGAATACGTCGTGGTTAGGCAGTTGTCGCGTCGGCGTGGACGACAAGGGATTCGTGCTGACAGGCGCGGATGCCGGGCTACCGGCTCACACCCTGCAAACATGCATCCCCGGGGTCTTTGCCATCGGCGATGTTCGCTCGGGCTCTACGAAACGCGTCGCCACCGCAGTGGGCGAGGGGGCGGCTGTCGTATCGGAGGTCCACCGATACCTTGCCGCCGGTCAAGCGGCGGCATGATGTCCGGCAACGCGGGGCAGGCGCACCACGAGGCGGGCGCCGCCTTGCGGCCGGTTGTCGGCATGAATGCTGCCCGCGTGATCGGTCACGATCCGGTGGCAAATGGCCAGCCCCATTCCCATCCCTTCGTGCTTCGTCGTATAGAACGCATCGAACATCCGCGTCGTCGCATCGAGGCCGATGCCGCAACCGGTATCCGCTACCACGACGCGCGCATTGCGTCCTTCGACCGACAGCCCGATACCAAGCTGCCGTTGCGTTGGCGCTTTGTCCGCCATGGCCTCGATCGCATTGACCATCAGATTCACGAACACCTGCTGCAGTGCGACCCGCTCGGCCGTCACGCACACCTCGTCGCTCGTCATGTCGAGCAGCACGTCGACGCCACTGCGCTGAATATCGGCGTCGAGCCAACGCAACGTATCGAGCAACAATGCGTTGAGCGACAGGTCCTGGCGCGGCCGCGCCGTCGGCGAAGCGAGCGCCCTCAGCTGCGACATCAGCACGTCCGCGCGCTGCGCCTCCTCGATGAGCCGTTCCAGCGCAGCGACAGCCGCTTCGACATCCGGCAGATCGCGCCGCAACCATCGCAAAGCGGACTGTGCCCGCGTCAGTACCGCGCCCAACGGCTGGTGTGCATCGTGCACGATCATCGCGACCGATCTGCCGAGCATTGCCAGCCGGTTCGCGTGAAGCAGTTCACGGTTCATGAGCGCATCCTATGCGTCAGCGCGATCCGGCGGTAGTACCGCCCAGGCGCGCACACTGTTGTCCTGCATACACCAATCGCGGTTCACGGGCATGCGCGCGAGACCGCGTCAACCCGCATCGTGGGTGCGATCGCTCGACACAACGCTTTTCGTCGCCGGCTTCGCCGCGGAAGTGCGCGAAGCGATCGCGTTGCGCTCGATGATCTTCGCGATTTCGGCATCGGCCTGGGCCCCGTACTGTGCAAACACGTCCGTGCGATAGCTCGTGGTGTTCGCCGCGCCGAGCTGCGTGCCCGATTGATCGTGCGTGTCGGCATCGACTTGCATCGACAGGCCGATGCGCAGCGGATGCGCCTCGAGCTCACGTTGCTCGAGCCGGATGCGAACAGGCAGACGCTGAACGATCTTGATCCAGTTTCCCGTCGCGTTTTGCGCGGGCAACGTCGCAAACGCGGCGCCCGTGCCGGCCGAAAATCCCTCGATCCGCCCGTGATAGGTAATGCTCGATCCGTAGACGTCGGCGGTGAGCTTCACCGGCTGGCCGATACGCATATGCTTGAGCTGCACTTCCTTGAAGTTCGCATCGACCCAGACACCGTCGAGCGGTACGATGGCCATCAGCGGCATACCCGGCGCGACGCGTTGGCCGACCTGGACCGAGCGTTTCGCGATGTAGCCCGTCACCGGCGCCGGTAGCGTGTTGCGCGCATAGGCCAGATAGGCATCGCGGACCTTGGAGGCCGCCGCCTGTACGTCGGGATGCGCCTCGACCGTAGTATGGGCCGTCAACGCGCGATTGGCTTCGGCTTGCTGACGCGCCGCGTCGAGCGCCGCCCGAGCCGCATTCACCGTATCGCGCGCGTGCGCGATGTCTTCCGCCGACACGGCACCCGTGCTCGCGACAGCCTCGCGCCGGTGCAGATCGTCGTTGGCGCGCGCGAGATCCGACTGGCGTTGCGCCACATTCGCCGCATAGAAATCGTTGTTGACATAGAGACTGCTCACGCGTCGCACGGTCTGGGCCAACGCCGCCTCCGCGTTGGCCAGCGCGTTCCTCGCATCGGCAGGATCAAGCGCGACCACGGCGTCACCGGCCTTCACGATTTGCGTGTCGTCGGCGTTGACGGCGACAACGGTGCCGCTCACCTGCGGAGTCAGTTGCACGAGATTGCCGCTGACGTAGGCGTCGTCTGTCGATTCGTGATAGCGGCTATAGGTGTAGTAGTAAGTGCCATAAGCCGCGCCCCCCGCCAGTACGGCCGCCGCCAGCAGCACGAGCAAGCGCTTGCGGCGGCCCGGGGGCGTCGGCCCGGCGCTATCGCTGACCCGCTCGGCCTTCGCGCCACCGGTGCTGCCTTCGTTGCCGCTACTTTCGCGCGTGCGCTGCGCAAGCTCTCGGCCCGGCGTGATGGTATCGCTCATTTCGTTTCTCCTGACGGGTTGGGGATCTGCCGTTGCTCGCGCGCCAACGACAACTGCGGTTGCACGCCGGCATCGCTGCGACGAGCCGCGTCAGTCGAGGTGTCGACATAACCGCCGCCCAGGGCCGAGGCGAGCGCAATCTGCTCGTCGCGGCGGTTCATCCGGAGATTGGCGACGGCCTGATCGGCATTCAGCGCGGTCACATCGGCATTGAGGACAGTCAACTGGTTGGCGAGGCCCGCCTTGTATTGCACGACAGCGAGTCGATCGGCGCTTTGCGCGGCCTCCTGTGCGAGTTGCGCATCGACGAGCTGGGCGTCGCTCGAGCGGATTTGCCCCAGTTGCGTCGCAACCTCCGTCAACGCGCTCAGGAGCGTCTGGTTGTAGGCGGCCACCGCGTAATCGAACTCGGCGTAGCGCCCTTTCAACTGCGCGCGAAGCGCGCCGGCATCGAAGATCGGCAGATGGATAGCGGGTCCCGCCGAGGCGGTTCGACTGGCCGCGCTGAGAAAGCGGCCGAAGCCGAACGCGTCGAGACCGATCGCGGCACTCAGATTGATATCCGGATAAAACTCGGCTTTCGCCACCTTCACTTCGTGCGTCATGGCATCGACGCGCCAGCGTGCCGCCACGATGTCGGGGCGGCGACTGACGAGATCGGCCGGCAGGTTGTCCGGCAATCGCACGTCGTCGCCGCGGCCGACGGCCGGCGGCTCGATCGCGAGCCCGCGGTCGGGCCCCGCGCCCATCAGCGCCGCCAATTGATAACGCGTGGTCAGAATGCTGCCGTCAAGTTTCGTCACGTTGGCACGGCTTGTCGCCAGATTCGCTTGAGCCGTCTTCCGCTCGACTTCGGTATCGAGCCCGGTCGCGATCCGCCCGGCCGTCACACGATCGATTTGCTCTCGGCGCGCGACCTCTTGCACGGCAATATCGCGCAATGCATAAAGGCGCGCAAATTCGTTATAAGTACGCGCGATCGCCGTGGTCAGCGTGAGCTTGACGAATTCCTGATCGGCCTTGCTCGCGCGAGCCTGAGAAACTGCCGCGTTCAGCGCTTCGCGGTTCTTGCCCCACAGGTCGAGATCGAACGAAGCGCTCAGAATGCCCTTGTTTTCCGTCTCCCACGAGCCAGCGAACGGCGGTGGGATCATCGCCGTGCTGCTGTATTGCTGGCGCGTGAGCGAGTAGTTCGCGTCGACGCGCGGCAACGTGGCGGCTCTCGCGGTTTCGCCATAAGCCTGCGCCTCATTCACACGCGCGCGAGCTTGCTCGACGCTCGGGTTGCCCTCCAGCGCTTGCGCAATCAGCCTCCCGAGTTGCGGATCGCCGAACTGGTCGACCCAGTCGGCCGCGGGCCATCGACCATGCTCCGACGCCAGCGCGCGAGCCGTCTCGAACTGCTGCGGCTGCGCCATCCGTTTGTCGCTATGGATACCGGCAAAGTTGGCACATGACGACAACACGCCAGCAAAGATCGCCGCGGCGCACCGCTTCAGCGTCGAGCTGCGCGTATTCGATCCACAAGTCAGAGATTTCATTTTCGATCCATCCGATAAGTCGACATGCGTTGAACCAACGGCCGTTGCAAGCACCTGTCAATGACCGCCCGCACCCGCGGCACCCGCGGCCGCACCCTTGCCGGGCCGGGTCAACCAGATCAGCGGGATGATCGCGACAAAAATCACAGCCGATATCCAGAAGATGTCGTTCAGCCCAAGCATCGATGCCTGGGTGTTCAGCGACGATTCGAAGAACGCCGTGGCTTTCTGCGCGTTCGCGTTGAGGTTCGTCTGCAGGCTGTCGATCGCCTCGACGAAGCTGGGATTGTTGACGCTCGTGAGCTCTGCGAGCCGCTCATGGTGCAGGATCGTCCGGTTGTTCCAGCCTGTACTGAGCAATGAGGTGCCCACCGCGCCGGCGAAAATGCGCGCGAAGTTGGATAGGCCCGCCGCCGAGGGAATCTTTTCCGGAGGCAGCCCCGACAGGATGATGGCCGTCAGCGGCGTAAAGAAAAGTGCGGTCGGAATGCCTTGCAGCAGCGTCGGCAACACGAGCGTGTAGGGATCGACACTCGTCGTGTAGTGCGAGCGCATCAGGAACACACCGGCAAAACCCGCGAACGCCAATGTGGCCAGCACGCGCATATCGGAGCGCGGCATGATCTTGCCCATCACCGGGGCCAGTATCACCGAGAAGATGCCGAGCGGCGCGGTCACCAGCCCGGCGTCGACTGCCCGGTAACCCAGATAACCTTGAATCCACTGCGGCAGCACCACGAGGTTCGCGAAGAATATCGCAAAGGCTACCGAGATCGCCACGGTGCCGCCCGCGAAATTCCGTCCTGCAAACAAGCGCAGATCGACGATCGGTTTATCGGCCGTGAACTCCCAAATCAAAAAGAACAGGAAGCTGACCGCCGCGACGACCGTCAGCGCCCAGATCACTGGCGAATTGAACCAGTCGAGGTCCTTGCCTTTATCGAGCATGATCTGAAGCGACGCGACCCAGACGATCAATGAGATCAGCCCCACCGTATCGATCGGAAGTCGGCGCGACGGTGTTTCGCGGTCCTTATAAACCGCCCAGATCGCACCCGCGGCGAATAGACCCACAGGCACGTTGATATAGAAAATCCACGACCAGCTGTAGCTGTCGGTAATCCAGCCACCGAGCGCTGGGCCGGCGATTGGCCCAACGGTCGCCGTCATCGCCCATAGCGCCAGGGCGCTCGAACTCTTGTCCTTCGGAAAGGACCCGAGCAAAAGCGCCTGCGAAAGCGGCACGAGCGGACCCGCGACGGCGCCCTGCACGATCCGCGCGGCAAGCAGGAAAAAGAGATTCGGTGCGAGCCCGCACGCAGCGGACGACAGCACGAACAGCAAAATCGCACCGACGAAGAGCCTGACTTGCCCGATCCGCTGCGTCAGCCAGCCGGTCAGCGGAATCGACACCGCATTGGCCGCGGCGAACAGTGTGATCACCCACGTACCCTCGTCGATCGATACACCGAGGTTGCCTGAGAGCGTCGGAATCGCGACGTTCGCAATCGAAGAATCGAGGACATTCATGAACGTTGCGAGCGCCACGGCGAATGTTCCGATGACGAACCTGGCGCCGGTCAGCGGCCCCGGAGCCTGGGTGGGATTCATCCTGTTCATATCACGTCCGTTAGTAGTACTAAGTTACTTGCTCGGTGTGCTCGACGAAAAACCGCCGATCGCGCACGCCTTGACCGGCTCGCGTAGCGATCAATGCGCTGCCAGTGGCGCGCACCGCATGTCGCGAACGGGCCGGTCTTCGCTGTCGCGGAGCGCCCGCATCGCGCGCAGCAGCGCAACGAGCGTCTTCAGCCCTTTCCACGGATTGCTGAAACACCGGCGTACCTGATCGCTGCGTCCTTTACCCGATACACACCATGTGCAGAAGTGTTCGCAGTTGTTCGTCAGCAGGCGGTATCTGTCCTCGCCCAGCCGCGACGTGGCTCGCTCGACGATCTGCGCTCCTGAATACGCGGCGTCGGGTTCGGCCCGAACGCTGATCCCTCTGCCCTGCGCAAAGCGGTGCAACGCGACGTATTCGACGGGGCATCGTGTCGTCGAGCTATGGAAGCCACCGTAGTGAATGACTTTCCCATGGCCCGCATAAATGCCGTGGTGCGTATAGCCTTCGCGCTGACTGACGAGATGCGCACCGAGCGCGATGGCGTGCTCAGCGCGAGCCCACTCGCATCGAGCTGCAAGTCCGGCAATAGGGGAAGTTTCCATGGCACACCACTCAGCAGGACGCATTGCGATGGCTGAATGGTAGGGGGGCAGTCCTCGCCGCGGTAGATACGCGGCGCAACACTCACCGTTTCCGCGTGGGCACCAATGGTGAAGCGTTCGGCCTCACGCGCGGCTGTCGCTGTGAGCGCTCTCTGTCTCGTTATAGAAGTCGCCGAGGCAAAGCAGATCGAGCGCACGGATTTCGTCGGTCATGAAATCGACGAAGACACGAATGCGCGACGGCAAATGCTCTCGACTGAGGTAGCAGATATAGTGGCCGCGATCATCGGGCACATGCCCGCGTAACGCCATGACGAGTTCTTTGCGCGCCAGGTGATCGCATACCTGGTAGCCGGGCATTTGAGCGATTCCGCGACCGTCGAGGACGGCTGCCAATATCAGATCGGCGTCGTTGAACGTCCATCGTGCGCTCGGCACGTGCTTTCGGATATGGCCGTCGACCTTGAACTCCCACTCGAGGATACGGCCGCCGGGAAGCTTGAAGTTGATGCAGTCATGCTCGCTCAACTCGTTGAGCGTAGCGGGCAGCCCGCGCTTTTCCGCATAGGCCGGGGATGCGCAGAGGACCCGCTGCATCGGAACCAACTGTTTCGCGATGATGCTCGAGTCCTCGATGCGTCCGTCGCGAAACGCCACGTCAATCTGTTCCGAAACGAAGTCCGTCGGCCGGTCGTCGAGCAGCAGTTCGAGGGATATCTCGAGATACGCCCGCATGAACTTGTCCAACAGCGGGGCCACCACCTTTCTGCCGAAGCCCACCGTCGACGCAATGCGAAGCGAGCCCCGGGGCGGACCTTGTCGAAGATCCAGCATCTCGTTCATGGCCTCGACGATGCGCGCGACGCCTTGATTGCAGTTCGCGAAGAATCGCTCGCCCTCGAGCGTCAGGTGAGTCGTTCTGGTCGTGCGGAGAAAGAGGCGCGTACTCAGTTGCGTTTCGAGTTTCTGAACGCTTCGGCAAACGGCTGACCGCCCAATCCCCAAGCGCTCGCCGGCTTTGGCGAAGCTCCCCTCCGTTGCCACTGCCACAAAAGCGATGATGCCTGCGTAACTGGTCGCAAAACAATTAGACAAATCGTCGGTGCGGTTAGGCACGCCGACGCGAAAATCATGTTCCGATGTATTCAATCGATCCATCCTCGATGTCTCCGTCTCCCGCCCGGCTTGCGCCTTTAGCTGAAGGGGTCTAGGAGTGTAGGACAGTTGGAACCGATGCCAGAACATCGCTTCCCCTGATTTCAGCTCAAATTCGGGCTTGGAGCTATGGCCCGGCGGGCCTGCCCGAGGAGCGCCAGCCGCAACATTTGACATCATCCGATTCGATTTCTTTAAGCGTTTCACCCATTAACAAGCGGATTTCGGTTTGAGCGGCCGGATTGGTGTCAAAGAGGAAACACCGTGCGTCCCAAGGCGGCGCTACCGCCGCCAGCATTGGCCTCATACCATTGAAACGCCGTAGTTGTTCGGCACTCACCGGGAATACGCCGTGGCCAAGGGTCACGGAGCGCGAGAACAGACCATGGACGACAAGCTGCACGCCCCTCCGCTTTCGCTGCTGGACAGATATCGCGGGCGCGAATTTCAACCCCTATATACGACCACGGTCACCGTTTCGGGCGGCGAAACGGGACATGGCCGCGCATCCGGCGTCGCCCGCTCGGATGACGGCAATCTCGTCGTCGATCTGCGGCTTCCCACCGAGTTCGGCGGACCCGGCAACGGAACCAATCCCGAGCAGCTGTTCGCCGCGGGTTTTGCGGCGTGTTTTCATGGGGCGCTGAACCTGCTTGGCAAACGCGGCGGGATGGCGATCGGCGGAATCGTCGTCGAGGTGGAAGTGTCGTTCGGCCGCGATCCCATGGACGGCGGCTACGCCCTCGTCATCGATGTCCGGGTCAAGATGCCCGACGTCGAGCGGCGCGTTGCGGAGGAGTTGGTGAGAAACGCCGAGCGCCTATGCCCGTACGCCAAGATGGCCAGACAAGGGACGGTCAATATCGTTGCCGTCGTCGATTGACGCGGCGCAGTGCGTTCGCGGGCCAGCACGCTCGCACGCCATTCGACAAATCGAAGTCAGGCGATGAAACGAAAGACTACGCTAAGCCCACCCCCGCTCACGCTGCTCGACAAGTATCACGGACACGGACCTCAAACGCTCTACTCGACGACGGTCACAGTCATCGGCGGCAAAGCGCGTCATGGCCGCGCATCCGGCGTGGCGCGATCCGACGACGGCCAGCTCTCGCTCGAGCTGCGCCTGCCGAAGGCGTTGGGCGGACCGGGCGGCGGCACCAATCCCGAGCAACTCTTCGCAGCAGGTTATGCCGCCTGTTTTCATGGCGCGCTCAGCTTGCTCGCCGCGCGGGCGGCGATTCCGATTCCCGGCGCCGCTGTCGATGTCACCGTCGATTTCGGGCGCGATCCGATGGACGGCTTGTTCCTCTTGACCGCGCATACCCGGGTTCGTCTGCCCGGCGTCGAGCGGGTGGCGGCCGAGGAATTGGTCCGCAATACCGAGCGATTTTGCCCCTACACCAAGATGGCAAGGCAAGGTATCGAGAACGTCGTGGCACTGGTCGAATCAGGCGACGAGGCCAGGACCGAGCCCAACAATATGAACGACTCGAACAACATCAGCAACCTCGGCGACTTTCGCGACGCGAACGAATCGCACGGTAAAGATCCCACTTGAGCATGGCGATTCGTGTGTCGGACAGGCTTGCCGCTCGCCTTCTAATCGCGTCCCCCGCCTCCGATTGATTCCGAAGAAGCAACACCGTGAGCCCGTTTGCGTGCCTACCGGAATGGGCTGCATGAAACCTATGATGACTTCGTGCGGCGCGTTGCCGCTCATGACCTGTGGAGTGTAAATCATGAAGATCGTCGTCATTGGTGGTACCGGCCTGATCGGCTCGAAGACTGTTGAGATTCTCCGCCAGGGCGGCCACCAAGTCGTCGCCGCATCGCCCCAAGGTGGCGTCAACACGCTTACCGGAGAAGGACTCGAGCAAGCCCTCGCCGATGCGCGCGTGGTCGTCAACCTTGCGAATTCGCCCTCGTTCGAAGACAACGCAGTGCTGCAATTCTTTAAAACGTCCGGCCGCAACCTGCACGCGGCGGAGGCCGCAGCCGGTATTCGGCACCATGTGGCACTGTCCATCGTCGGAACCGATCGCACACCCGACAACGGGTACTTCCGCGCCAAGGTCGCACAGGAGAAACTGGTCGAGAGCTCGGGCATCCCGTACACGATCATTCGTTCGACGCAGTTCATGGAATTCCTCGGCGGCATCGCCGCGGCAAGCGCCGACGGCAACACCATCAAGCTGCCTCCGGGTCTTTTTCAGCCGATCGCAGCCGACGACGTCGCAGCCATCGTTGCCGAGGTCGCACTCGCGCAGCCGCGAAACGGCATCATCGAGATCGCGGGGCCGGACAGCGCACCGTTCAATGAAATCGTCGCCCGTTACCTGAAGGGCATCGGCGACCCGCGCGAAGTCATCTGCGATCCCGAAGCGCGATACTTCGGCGGCCGCGTCGAGCAGCGCTCGCTCGTGCCGCTTGGCGAAGCGCGCCTGGGCCGCATCCGCCTCGATGAATGGATTGCCCGCGCAAAGGCCGCCGCGTGATCGAGCGCGCATCCGTCAATGCGAACGAAGGACTCTCCATGAAACGCATCCTCTTTACGCTGCTCGTTGCAGCGCTGCCGCTTGGCAGTGCCCACGCCGAAACGCCATCGGCAAAAAGCGCCAAAGTCACCCTCGTCTATCAGCACGAACTGCCGAACGTTCCCGGCAAAAGCATCAAAGGGGTGCTGGTGGAGTACGGCCCAGGTGGCTATTCGCCGGGGCATATGCATCCGAAATCGGCGTTCATCTATGCGACCGTGCTCGAGGGCGCGATCCGTAGCCAGGTCAACGACGGGCCGGTGACCGTCTACAAGGCCGGACAGAACTTTTCCGAGCTTCCTGGCGACCGCCACAGCGTCAGCGCCAATGCCAGCCGAACGAAACCCGCCAAGCTGCTCGCGGTGTTCGTTGTCGATACGAGCGACACCGAGTTGACAACGCCGTTGGAACACTGACAGCATGCGCGGGATCGAGAGCGGATCGACACGGCTATGCGGGAGCCACGCCTCGCGGTAGCTCCGTCGATCGATCGGGAGGAAGGATGGATCGCCGCCATTTCCTCAAATCGTCGGCCTTTTTCACCGTTGCGGCCGCGAGCGGCCTGCTGCTCGCGCCACAACCTGCCGAGGCTGACGACGACACAGGCAAGCAACGCTATCGGTTTGCGCAGGGCGTAGCGAGCGGCGATCCGCGCGATCGGTCAATCGTATTCTGGACGCGCTGTGTACCCGCGCGCGATGACGGCGCGCCGCACGACGCACGACGCGCGGCGCGAGCAGTACCGTTGCGGCTCGAGGTGTCGACGCAGGCGGATTTTTCGACGCTCGTCGCCAGCGTGCCGCTCGAGGCGCTGGCGGCCTACGACTTCACCGTGCGAGCGAAGGTAACGGACCTCTCGCCGAAAACGGCCTATCACTATCGCTTCATCGCCGGCAGTGACATCAGCCCGGCCGGTGCGGCCCGCACTGCGCCGGCAGTGTCCGAGCACAACGATCGCGTGCGCTTTGCGTGGCTCACGTGCCAGGATTGGAGCGTCAATCACTGGCAGGCCATGAGCCTGATCGCCGAGGAAAGTGATCTCGATTTCGTCGTCCATGTGGGCGACTACATCTATGAAACAGTGGGCGGCACGAGGCCCGACGCCGTGGAGCCGGCACACCCTGCCCCGGCGTTGAGCGAGGGTCGATCGCTTCCCGATGGCAGTCGCTATGCCGATTCGCTCGATGACTACCGGATACTCTATCGAACTTATCGCACCGATCCGCGTCTGCAAACTCTGCACCAGCGCCTGCCCATGATCGCGATTTGGGACGATCACGAGTTCTCGGACGATTGCTGGCAGGATCACGAGGTCTACACCAATGCAGAAAGGCAGCAGACGGAGCGCCGCCGCAATGCGAGCCGTGCATGGGCCGAATACATGCCGGTGGATTGGAGCGACGTGCTGTTCGAACCTGACAATCCCGCGTACACCAATATCCGCATTTACCGCGACTTCCACTTCGGCGCGCTGATGCATCTCGTGATGACCGACGAGCGGCTCTATCGCGACGATCACATCGTGAGCGAGGCTGCGGTGGCGCGCGCGCGCCATCATGATCCGATCCACGGCGACGACGCGGCCGGTTCGCGCTATTTCGTCGAGCAGGATGTACTGCATCGCGCGGAAGTGCGCAATACGGCCCAGCTTGGACGCATCCCCTCGATGCTCGGTCCGGCGCAAACCGCATGGTGGAAGGCAACGATGAAGCATTCGCCGGCTGTCTGGAAGGTATGGGGCAACGAAGTCATGCTGAACCGGCTGTGGGCCGTTATGCCGGGGGCGCCGCACATCCCCGCGGCGCGTCTCGTCGTCGATTGCGATGCGTGGGACGGTTACCCGGCGCACAAGCACGAACTGCTCTCCTACTTGAAGGAGCACCACATCCGCAACGTCGTCGCGATTACGGGGGATCTGCACGCGTTTCAATGCGGCGTTGTGCGGGACGATCCCGATCCCACAAAAGGCACGCCGGTCATCGTCGATTTTGTCAGTGCCGGTATCAGCAGTACGTCGTTCTATACCTATATGAAAGCGGCTTGGAGCGGGACGCCGCTTTCCGCACTCGCATCCACGCCGGCCAAGTTCGACACATTCCTGACGACGAACAATCCCGATCTCCGTTACGTCGACCACGATGCACAGGGGTACGCTTCAGCCACTGTCACGGCCGATCGCTTCTCGGTCATATTCACCAAAGTGAAGCGATTGAATGCGGACGGCACCGCGCCCGAGGACGCACTGCTTCAGCGCACGCGACTGACGATAGCGAAGGACACGGTCGAAGTACAGGTGGAACCGTCGTAGCCTTCGTTATTTCGAAGGCCATACGAGCAGCCTGACGCCCGCGGCACCGAATGCGACGGCAAGACACCCTTCCAATACGCGACGGATCTTCATGTAGAACCGGCGAGCCGAATCCATGGAAAAGAAGAACGCATAGCCACTGAAAACGAGCGATCCGATTACTGCGCAGCCGGGGATCACCGCCTGATGAGCGGACCCGGAACCGTTCGATGACAGCGCAACGATCGATACCCAGACGAGTACCGCCTTCGGATTGGTCAAATGCAGCAGCGCCCCTCGGAGATACAAGCCTTTCAATGTGTCAGGCTGATCCGTTTTGCGCGGCAAGGCCGCTGCGGGAACGAGCGCGGTGCGTCCTGATTTGAATGCCAGCCATAGCAGGTACAGGCCACCCAATATTTTGACCGCCAGGATGAACTGTGAATAGGCGACCAGTGCCGCCGATATGCCGAGTTTTGCCACCGTTGCCCAGAACATCGATCCGGAGACGACCCCGGCCGCGAACGCCAGCGCGGCTTTTCTGCCGTGATTGGCCGCAATGGACATGATTGCCAGATTGCTCGGTCCCGGGCTGGCTGTCCCGATGAAATACGCTGTGTAGGCGAGCAGCAGATCGGCCGAGAAGAAGGGACTCATGGACATATCAGGCCTTTTTCTCCGCCTCGGTAAGCATGGCATCGCCCATCGCGTCATTCCCGCGTGCCTTCAGCGCAACGGCTGCCCCGCGAATATCGCGTGACGCCTTGTTTTGCCCCAGCTTGCTTTTGCCGATCAGCCGGGTGATATCGATTTGCAACCCGACGATCGACTTCAGCATTGTGTCGATATAGTCGGCCGGCGCGTCCGACATCTTCCATGGCTCGGGTAGCGACGCCTCATGTGTGCGGGTCAGTCTGGCGACCACGCCGCGTACGTATCGTTCGTCGTCATGGATGCTGATTCGCCCGTAGGCATGGACGACGATGTAATTCCAGGTCGGCACCTGCTTGTGAAATTCGTGTTTGCTGGGGTACCAGTTGGGCGAGATGTAGGCATCGCCGGCACGAAAAACCACGAGCACTTCGTCACCGTCGGCGATGTCCTGCCATACCGGGTTGGCGCGCGCGACATGGGCGCGCAAGACGCCCCGTTCACCTTCGTTGGCCGCGAGCTCGAACGGAATATGGTTCGCATCGAGTCCGCTCTTGCCATGCGTGATCAACATGCCGAAGGGATGTTGCACGATGCAGGCATGCAATTTCTCGACCCGAGGTTCATTGAAATCGGCTGGTAGGTACATATCGGCTCCCCTGGCTGAGCGTGCGTGACGGCTCACATGGTACTTTTCGATGAGACAGTGTGCCGGAAAACCGGGTTGCCCTACAGGTCCAGTTTTTAACGTTTCTACCGGGCCAGAACCAACATCTCGGCGCAAGAAACCATTGAACTCGCCGGGGCTCATGGCTTGCAGCTCGTGCTGAACCTGCAAACCGAATCGATCCAATCAACGAATCGGAGCGCCGGTGTCAAATGGACTCGGCTAGCATTCGTCAAGAAGGCATGAGAAAAGGCCGGCGCGCACCGGTCCGCCTTCCCGGGAAAGCCATCGGGGCCACTCTCCAGCAAACTCGGCTTTGCCTCGGACCAGGCAGTCAGTCAGGCATGCGATTTGCCTGCCTCGCTTGATGGGGATATCGGGGCGACCGCCGACCGATTGCATAAAAGCGGGCAGCTCACCGAGGTATCACCGCCTTCATTCCATGGCTTTACGGAGCCCGCACGCCATGCCTAGCGATTCGAATCCCGTCAATACGATTGACACCGCACCCCATCCGGCGACCAAGCAGCCGGCGCCTCCCTGCACACTCGTCATCTTCGGCGCGGGCGGCGATCTGACGAGGCGGCTATTGATACCGGCGCTGTATCACCTGTCGCTCGAAGGGCTGTTGGATGAGGGTTTCAAGATCATCGGCGTCAGCCACGGCGAGCTCGAAACCAGTGCGTGGCGTGACGACCTTCTCAAATCTTTGCAGGAATCCGTCGCCGACAAGTCCAGCGAAGCGCATTCCGACCAGTTCGACCGCAAACCATGGGACTGGCTCGCGCAGCGCTTGCAATACCAAACCGGCGAATTTCAGGACGATGCCACCTATACGCGGCTCAAACAGCAAATCGATACCGCCCAGCACGGCAATGTAATCTTTTATCTTGCCGTTGGCGCGCAGTTTTTCAAGCCGATCGTCCAGCATCTGGGCAACGCCGGGCTGCTGCAGGAGAGCCGGGGCTTTCGCCGTCTGGTGATCGAGAAGCCTTTTGGCAGCGATCTCGCGTCTGCGCGCGATTTGAATGCACATGTGCTGCAGTTCGCGAAGGAATCACAGATATATCGGATCGATCATTTTCTGGGCAAGGACACGGTGCAAAGCATTCTCGCGGTGCGCTTCGCGAACGCGATGTTCGAGCCGATCTGGCGGCGAGAATACATCGATAGCGTGCAAATTACCGCAGCCGAAACGTTAGGGGTCGAAGGGCGCGGGCAATTCTATGAACACACGGGCGCGCTGCGCGACATGGTTCCGAATCACATGTTCCAATTGCTCGGCGTCGTCGCAATGGAACCGCCCAATTCGTTCGATGCCGAAGCAGTCCGCAGCAAGAAGGTGGAGTTGTTCGAGGCGATCGAGCCATTGACGTCTGACGATGTGGTGTTCGGGCAATACGAAGCGGGCTCAGCCGGCATAGCCTATCGCGACGAGCCGAACGTAGCATCCGACAGCTCGACCGAAACCTATGTCGCCGCTCGCCTGCATATCGACAACTGGCGCTGGGCCGGCGTGCCGTTTTATCTGCGCACCGGTAAACGCCTTGCGACTCGCCGCACCGAAATCGCGGTGCAATTGAAGCGCGTGCCGTTCCTGCTCTTTCGGGATACGCCGGTAGAAACGCTGACGCCCAACGTGCTGACGCTGCGCATCGATCCTTCACATGGAACAAGTTTCGATTTCAACGTCAAAGTTCCGGGGCCTACGATGCTCATCGGCGCGGCTCGCTCGTCGTTCGACTATGACGACTTTTTCCCGCAAAGCCCGAACGTGGGATATGAAACGCTGCTATATGACTGCATGCTTGGCGACGCAATGCTGTTTCAACGCGCGGATAGCATAGAGGCGGCCTGGGCTGCGGTCGATGGCGCGCTCCATCCGAAGGGCGGTCCATTGCCCGTGCACGGCTATGCGGCGGGCAGCGAGGGACCGAGTGAAGCCGATGCGCTGCTTGCCCGCGATGGCCGCAGATGGCGTCCTCTGCCCGAATAAAATATTCTGTTCCGCCGGAATAAATCGAAGCAGTGATACGTTTTGGCCTAAGGCGCGCGGCTGAGCATTGCGCGGTGCCGGGACGCGCCTGCGCGCAAAGGAGACGGGCAATGAAAAGCAAAGCAAATGGAATCCGGCAGATGCTCATCGCGACCCTGTGCACGTTGTCGCTATGCGGTGCAGCCGCCTATGCCGCCGATGCATTCGAACTGTCTTCGCCCGGCGTACCCGATGGCGGCACGCTTGCTTCGATTCACGCAGGGAATCAGAACAGTTGCGGCGGCCAGAACGTCTCGCCAGCTCTGCAATGGCGCAATGCGCCCGCCGGCGCGCGCAGCTTCGCGATTACGATTTTCGATCCAGACGGCGCGAAGGGCCTCGGCGTCGTGCACTGGATCATGTACGGCATTCCGCCTTCGACGACATCGCTCACCGCAGGTGGAGAGCCCCCAGCCGGCGCGCATCTTGGGCTCAACGTCAGCGGGCAGGCGGCTTATCGCGGACCGTGTCCTCCAATCGGGGAAATTCCGCATCACTATCTGGTGCAGATTTATGCGCTGGACCTCGCGCCCGATGCGCTCGCCGCAGGGCTGACGCGCGATGCGCTGCATGCGGCGATCAAAAATCACGTGCTGGCGAATACGAGCACGGTCGTGCGCTTCGGTCGCTAGGCGAGCAGTGTCAAGGCATCCGCGAGCGACAGCACCGTCGTGCGCGAATCGAAAGCGGTCGAGAAGAGATGGTCATGAACGACCTCATCCGGGTCGTAGCAGCAATCCTTGACGGTGTATAAGCGAAAGTCCGCATCGCTCGCATAGGCCACCGTCGATAGCACGACACCGGTCGACGCAATGCCGACCAGGATCAACGAATCGACGCCTTGTGCGGAAAGCCGAACCTGAAGATCGGTGCCGAAGAACACGCTGGCGCGGTGGGCAATGATGAGCGGTTCGTCGGGCCGTCGGCCCAACTCCGGCGAGAGTCGATCGTCGATGAAGAGGCCGAGTCCCTTGATACCCTGCCCGTTTTTGTTCAGTGGACTGACTTCCGGATAGCCCGGGGCGAACCGGAGATTGGCGAAATAGACACGGAGGCCCTTGGCGCGCGCTGCATCGCATAGCTTGCGGGTATTGGCAAGCAACGCCGGGGCGACCGATGGGAAGAGTCGGAGAATATCGGTCTGGTAATGCATGACGACGAGCGCCGTTCGCGCCGGCGCAATGGCAGGAACCCGAGGATGCGTGTACGGCTCGGTCGCGCTGCTGATTCCGTCGCTGGTGTTGGGACTGAAATGCTCGCTGGTTGCCATTGCATCACCTTTTCTGTTTTTCGGTTCATGAGAGCGCTATCGATGCCCGCTGGCAAGGGTAGCGCAATCAGCCCTATGAGCGGGGCGCCTGCCCTTGCCACAGCTACCGATGCAGTAGTCGGAGCAAATGATCGAGCGTAGCCTCTCGAACCCGCGCCATCTGCAAAATATCGTCGCCGAAATGCGTGCTGTAGTTTCGCTGATCAAGCCCGTCTCCGTTGACGAGGCGCGCGAAGCGGCGCTTCAATTCCTCGGCGCGCCCCGTTGACCGTTGCCGATGCACGCGCAACATCATGGCTTCAAACATGGGCTCGGAGCGAAGTACCTCGATTCCATGGTCGTTTGCACGTTTAGCAACTGCCGGTCCCCAGTCCGTATCGGTATCGAGCAGTACTGCCACAGTGTCATACGCGGCGTTGAGCCGCTGCCGTATAGCCACGTCCACGACGTGCGCGGCTCCCTTACCCCTGGCACAGAATACTTTTATAGCGAGGCCACAGCCGCGCGGCGCATACAGTGCCTTGACGTGGCTCAGGAATGCGACCTCAGTCTCTCCTTCACCGACCAGCAGCAAGGTTTCATACTGCTCCCTGAACCCGCGTTTGTTCGACATCACAGATCGGGGACTGCGCCGAAAGCGCCGGCCATGTACTTGGCGTAAAGGCTGACGTCCGGTCGCACGCCGGTAACGTGATCGAGGCGGATCGCGCTGCTCTCGCAATTCGCATTTTTTTCGACCAAGATCACCTGATGCTTGTCGACCACGTTCAGCACCTCCATCGCATGAGTGGTGAACAGGAGTTGGGCATTGCGCGGGTTGGTCCTCTCGCTCGCGAACAAGCCCAGGATGGCATCCAGCATGTGCGGATGTAGATCGCTCTCGAATTCGTCGATCACGGCCACACCCCCGACGCTGAGCGCAGGTAGCAAAGAGGACAGCAGCGAAAACGCGGTCTTGGTGCCGTTCGACTCCAGAAGCAACGGCAGCACGTACTCCTGCCCATGACTCTTGTGGCGACCAAACGGCACCCATATCTTTTGCTGTTCACCCGGTGCTAAGGGATTCGGCGTGACCTCGGCCTCATGAATATCCACACCAGTGAGGCCCAGATCCCAGCCGCACAGCAAGCGTTCCATTTCCACGCGTTGCGCGGCGTTGGCTTGAAATCCCCTCGCTGCTTCCAGAACGCCCATATCGCCACTGTTCACACGGCCGGACACACCGACGTTGCTGTAGATACATGGAGCAGCAATCCGCAACGCCAACGGCACGCCATATTGCGCCGCCCAAGAAATGAGGGAGACGTTTGGTCGCGCTTCAACAGCTTTGGCTGGATCAAGGCCGAAATCCTGCTGCCGGACAACATAGGCGCCTTTGGCGTCGCTCCAGTCTCGTGTGAACACATAGCGGAAGCGGTCATGTTTTCGGTAGAGGGCTTCGTGCAGGACACGCTCGGGCGTGCAGTGCAGAACGTACCGCCAAAGTTGCCCGTCGAAGTCACCCGTGCACTCGAGTTCGACTGGCTCGTCTGCGTTGGCAAAGTGCGGGCGGACCGGAATACCGGAGCCGATTTGCGTTTGTTGAAACGACGATGTGAAAAACCAGCCGAGGAAAGCCATCGGCTTGAGCAAAGCAGTCTTGCCGGAGCCGTTCGCGCCGATCGCGCCCAATACTTTCGAGACGCGCTGGCCCGTAGCACTGGTCGCGATCCAGTCCGTCTCGGGCGCTCGCAGGTTGACGAGGAGATCGACGTCGACTCGCTCCCGAAACGACTGGAAGTTCGTGGCTGCGTAGCTATGCAGCATTTTTTGGCCCCATCAAATATCGATTCGCACATATTTCCGCGCGAGACGGGCGTATTCTACATTCATTTTGGTCGATACTGCTCTAGCCATCGCGGGGACCAGAGACTGTCGAAGGCGCGGTCTTGTACCGGATTCGTCCGTCATCTCCTTTTTGTTGGAAGACGATAACTGTGATGCAAATCCAGAAGCGCACGATCCCTGACGCAGCAAGCCGGTTTTGAGAACCGGCTGACCGCGAGTTAGTGAGCCTTCAAGAATGCCGCGATCAGTTCGGCGATCTCTCGCGGCGCATCCTCGAAGCAGTAATGGCCGACTCCGGCGAGCCGGTGAATCGGCGCCATGGGAAAGATTTCGCTGAACAGCGGCAGAAAGTGTTCAGCTGCCAGCGTGCGATCGGCCTCGCCCCAAATTGCAAGCGCAGGTTTTGAACGAATCGTGTCGAGTGCCGTCGCGTTTGGCACTTCGAAACGATGTGCCCCGGTCGCGAAGCCCTTCGCCCACCCTATCGCGCCAGCACTGTCGGTTGGCGCGGCGAATCGCGAGCCGTAGGCACGCAGCCACGTATCGTTGATACGCGCGTGGTTTTCGAAGCCGTTGAGCTTCAAGACACTCAGGATATTGAAGCCGAGTTCGTTCAGCACGGATTCGAGACGGCCTTGCGAATCAGCGCGGAGGATCCATTGGAACCAAGGCGAGATGGCGGCATTTGCGCTCAGCCGGTCGAATAACGTGCTTTGGCCGAAAGGCGTCGGGCCGTTCGTGCTGATGATTCGGCGAATGCGGCCTGGATGCCGTGCGGCGAGTCCCATGCCGACGGGGCCGCCGAAGTCGTGCATGACGAGGGTGATATCGCTCAAGTCCAGGGCAAGGACGAACTTTTCAATGTTGTCGATATGATCCTGCAGCCAGTACGACCGATGTTCCGGCGTTTCGCTCTTGCCGAATCCCATGTGGTCGGGCGCGATCACACGGTAGCTGCCCGCGAGTGCAGCGATCAGCTCACGAAATAGATAGCCCCACGTCGGTTCCCCGTGAATGCACAGGACAACCGCGCCATCAGAGGGTCCCTCATCAACGTAATGCATGCGGAAGCCGCCAACATCGCTGAAGCGCGGCGCAAACGGAAATGTTCCGTCAAACGTGTCACTGGATGGTGTCATTAGCGTTCCCTGACGAATGGAGCGGCGGACAATCCGGCCGGTAGAAAGAGGTTAAACTTTGACATCGCTGTCAAGGTCAAGCGTATCTTTCGGGAGATGCCATGCGTATCGGAGAGCTGGCTCGCCGCACGGGCGTCAGTGAGCGGATGCTGCGGTATTACGAACACGAAGGTCTGCTGAGTCCGAAGAGGACCGATTCGGGCTACCGCGATTACGGCTCCGACGAAGTCGACGCAGCACAGCGCATTCGCAAGCTGAGCGCGGCAGGACTGAAGATCAGCAGCATCCGGCTGTTACTGCCTTGCGTACTCGGCGAAAAACCTGTGTTTCATCCATGCGTTCAAGCGCGCGCGTTGCTGCGCGGCGAAGTCGAAAAGCTCGACGCTCGGCTGCGCGAACTCAGTGAAACGCGAGAAGTCGTTGCGAGACTGCTCAATGCGGTCGACACCAACGAGACATTGCCGCTCTAGCCGTTGCGTCGGCTTGAGCATTGACGCGCACTGCCCCTTGGCGTCGATTTGTGGCGTAGGCTTGCCAGCGATCGCGCTGTTCTACACGCAAAGATATCGACGAACAACTTGCTGTGGTCTCATACATTTGCACCGGCGAGCCAACCGTACAAGATGGGGTTTTTTTCAAGCGCCGCAGTTTCGGCGGACCAGATTTCACGGCTCCATGACCTATAGAACCGTTCAATATACCGATGCCATACCAGGTGGCCGGTGCTTGAAGCGTCGGTGCACCCAGTAATACTGCTCGGGAAACTTAACGACCTGCTCCTCAAGAAACGCATTCATACGGCGTGCGTCGACCACATCGCTCCCCGATGGGAAGTCCGCGAGCGGCTCGAAAATCGTCAACTTATACCCTTGATAGTTCGGGAGCACCTCAGTCACGAACGGAACAACCCGCGCGCGCCCCAGTCTCGCGAGACGCGAAACGGCCGTTAGCGTGCAGGCGGGAACACCGAAGAAAGGGACAAAAACAGAGCTGTCGACGCCATGGTCCATGTCCGCCGCGAGCATGACGGGTTTGCCGGAACGCAACAATGCCACGATCTTTTTGGCACTAGTCGCGCGCTCGATCATTTCTGCTCCGAATCGCCCGCGTTGCCGCTTGGCCAACGCGCATAGGGCCGTGCTTGACATACGTGTGTACAGCGAGGCAACCGGGAAGCGCGTCGAGTAGAGCATGCAGCCGACCTCAATGCCCACGAAGTGAAACCCCATGAAGATGGTAGGCGGGGCCGCGTCGTCGTCGAGATCAATTTTGCTGTCGATCTGCACGATATCCCGGATCGACTGCGCACTGCCAAACCACTGGATGCCGCGCTCGAGATAACTGCGAACAACGTGGCGGAAGTGATCTCTTGCGAGCTTCTGATGTTCGCTGCTGGTCTTCTCGGGGAAGCAAAGACGCAAGTTCACCAGGACGATATGCTTGCGGCGGCTCGGAACCGCATACAGCGCAGTGCCAACAACCATCCCAAGCCTCGCGACGAATTTGTAAGGAAGTACGGACAGCGTGCGTAGCAACGCCACGATGAACACAAAACCGAGGCGTTTCAAAGATTGTCCCCTCTGGTTGGTAAGGTTTGGAAAGCGCCGCAGAACGCCATGGACTGCATAGCCCAAGCGATCATTGGATTGCAAGGACGACTGGCGAGTCAGGCAGTGTAGCAGGCGGCTCACATGCGACGCACTTCGATTCTTGTCGTGAATCGTCGGCACCAGCGACGACTCGGTTCCACGATTCACAGTGAGTTCCCGCCGATAGCGGTCGTGCGAACGGCACTTCTATGCCGAAAGGAGCGTTGGATTGCATCGATTCAGCTGGACGATACGGTGTACGGCACCCCCACGATGCGCCGCACAAAGGCTTCGCTGATCTACTGGCGGACGAAAAACCTTCGTGCGGTGCAGTTACTGCTCGGACATACGAAGCTGGAAGCACTGGGCGCTATCTCGGGATTGAGGTTCGATAATGCCCTTGAGATGGCGGAACAGACCGAAGTTTGATCGCACGGCGGCCGGCGAGCGGTCGCTTGCCGGCCATGAAGAGACAGTCGAACAAAGGATCAAGATCGTCGACATTTCGCCCCGGGCGGGTCAACCGGAACAGTCTGTGTTAATAGCGCCATCCAGGCTTTTACAATACCGTGTAACCCCTACGCTCCAGAGTCCGGCGGTGCCACTCGTTGGCGAACATGCCACAGTAAATGGCAAACAGGATGGTCAGGACCAGACTGATCCGGTAAGCCATCGCGCCCGCCAGACCGATGACTCCAAGGGCGAAATTCACCGCCAGCATCGCTAGTGCAAGGACCCATAATTTCTTCGTTAGCGCCCAGATGAAGCCGAGCAGGAAAGCGGCCAAGCTAAACCCCGTCTTCACGGCTACCGTTTCGTCTCGCGTGGGGTGCTGCAAATAAATCCGTTTGGACATGTCGGGTTCCGCTCCTGCCTGAAAAAGGTGAGGGTTCGATTGGCTCGAGCGTATCAGGCCAACAATGGACGATGGTGCAAAGCCGCTCAACACGATAACGACCGTTGAGCAGACATCTTTAGAAACCCTTGTTCATCAAATGGAAACGCCATCGGAGTTCAACGCCACAAAATCCCTTCCGTCCGACGTCGAACTGCACTCGCGTCGCGGGTGAAAGACGGAATTGCATTGGAGAGGAGCCGAGCGAAGCACTGACTAGCCGATTAACCGACTGTGCTGCGGTCGGAGAAGGCGCGAGAGCGAACGTCCTCTCTAATCTTCAGCGATGGACCGAAGCGGGTCGACCTCTGCCGCCCGGCCGTCACTGGCTCGCCAGCGCCGCATGGCGCAGAGCGGCCAAGAGGCGACACTCGACAGTAGAACGCAGATCGTTGACACTTTCGTTTTCTCGGGAACGCGAAACGCGCATGACGAATCGGCGGAAGAGGATTGGTAAGGAAGACGCAGATGAGCGAAACGTCACCAGCAACGAATCTTGACGCACCTGTCTGGCTGCGCGTCGCGCTTCAGGAGCAAGGCATCAGGCGTTACGGTGTGGGAGATTGCAATCCTCGAATCGCCGAATACAATAATTGCACTCAGCTTGCTGGCTACGACGACAAAATCTCATGGTGCTCATCGTTCCTGAACTGGTGCATGAAGCAATCGGGCGTTCGCGGCACCGGCTCTGCTTTAGCTCGCTCCTGGCTCACCTGGGGACAGCCGCTTGAACAACCGAGATATGGATGTGTTGTGGTTTTAACCGCCGATGACGCGGTCGATTGGAAGGGGCATGTCGGGCTATTTCTTCGAATCGACGCAGACAACGTCTACCTGTTCGGAGGCAACCAGCTCGAAGAGGTTCGGGAACTTGCATACCCGCGCGATCGCGTGCTCTCGTATCGCTGGCCTTAGACCTCCGCGCTCGCCCATTCGCATGAGGCCTGAATTGCTGTTACCGGCCAGTTTCGGTCACTCGACAGTGCGGCCGGATTTGGTGACAATCTCAGCCGTTGTGCTCGTTTGGCCACGTAGATCCGCGATGAATCTCAACGAAAGATTAATCGAAATAGCCCGACAGTCGGCTTGGTGTATGTCTGCGCTGTCGGCGGCACGCGCAATGGACCTGAAATCCTGGTGCATTGGCGCGGGGGCTATTCGTAATTTGGTCTGGGACTCGCTTCACGGATATGTGATGCCGACACGTCCAGCCGACGTCGATTTGGCCTACTTCGACCCGTCCGATTTGTCGTCGATTCGCGATGCCGAAATCGAGCGCAGCCTCACGGCGCAATGTCCCGAAATTCCGTGGGAGGTCACAAATCAGGCCGCTGTTCATCTCTGGTTCGAGAGCGCCTTTCGGCATCCGGTGTCCCCCTTCAATTCACTGGCCCAAGCCGTTGCGTCGTGGCCGGAGTACGCGACGACGGTAGGACTAACTTTGCTTAGTGACGGGACAATTGATGTGTGCGCACCATACGGACTCGACGACCTGTTCTCCATGGTGGTACGACGCAATCCAGCGCGTGTCAGCATCGATACCTATCTTCTGCGAATCCAGCAGAAAAGTTACGAGGACCGCTGGCCCCGTGTGACCGTCATCGTTTAGAAATTCCGCAGGCAGTCAACGGGCGTGTTACCGACCGAAGTCGACCATAAATGGTCAATCGACGCGAGAGGATTCCCGAATGCTCACAACAGCGTTCGTCGTTGAGGTTCCCGCAGCCGAGTCAACGGTAGCGGACCTTCGGAGCCGGTTTGATGCCACCTCTGACCAGGGCGTACCGGCGCATATCACGATTCTGTTTCCCTTCATGCTGCCTGACGAAATTACGCCCGATGTCCTTCGTCAGGCGCAAAGCGCGCTGAGTGTTGTGCAGCCGTTCGAATTTTCGTTGAGGAAAGTCGAGCGATTTGCGATTACCACTTATCTTGCTCCTGATCCGCCAGAACCGTTCGTCGCCTTGACGACTGCGCTGGTCGAGCGCTTCCCCATATTTCGCCCCTACGGTGATGCACACGATGGCATCGTTCCACATCTGACTGTCGCACACGGCGATGCCGCGACAGCTCATGTGGCTGCCGTCGAGCTCGAACATCGTCTGTCTGCACAGGAGACGATACGAACGTGCTGTAGCTCCGTCTCTCTGCTGGAGAACTCATCGGGTCGCTGGAAGAGGATGCACGTGATTGATCTTCCAAATGTCTACGTGTAGTGACGATCGACCGCAGTCCGGTCTGGGCAGCTCCATGGCACTAGGCGTTTGGCCCATCAGAAAGGCGGCCGTCCGCTTCGGGTCGAGCAGCGACATTCGAAACGCTGCTTCCGGGCGCGCAAGCGTACAAACAAATCCTAATCTTGAGGGCACGCCGGCGAGCTTTTTCTTCGTCGAGAGGACGGCGATCGAGGGCTAGTGCCCCCTGTTAACATTGGTTGGTGCTATGTTCTTTGGTCGGCTAACTCTTGCCGCACCCATTCTCCTTATGGCACCCTTTCCTTTTTCCAATCGAGCAGCGCGAAACTCTGAGGGGAGTGGCCATGTCGTCCACCCATCATGCAGCACAGCACCACGGGCAAAAGCACCCCCCGAAGCATCACGAAGATCCCCCCTATGTTCGCGCCTTTATCGACGCTCACCTGGAAGCCGCACAAACCATCCAGCGCAAATATCAAGTGCCGGCCGGCGTCGTGCTTGCCCAGTCCGCGCTTGAAAGCAATTGGGGCCATTCAGTAGTTGGCAATGCATATTTCGGAGTGAAAGGGCGAGCGCCGTCCGGGGCCAGCACAACGTTCACGACGCACGAAGTCGTCAAGGGCAAAGCGATCAAGATCAATGACGCCTTTCGTGCGTATGGTAGCTACCAGGACGCAGCCGACGACTACGCCAGCATGTTGCGCAATAATCCGCGATTTCGCACGTGCTTCCTGCACACCGACAGCTCACAGTTCGCGGTCGCTCTCGCGCGTAACGGCTATGCGACGGACCCAATCTATTCGCACAAGCTCAATGCCATCATCCGCGCGCATAAGCTCGACCAGTACGATGAAAAGTGGGTCTGCCGATGATACGCCGCGCGATCGCCGCAGCAGCGCTACTCGCAAGCTGCCATGTCTGGGCCAGTGGGCCTGCGGTACTCACGGATAGCGAGGCGGCGACCAAGGCCGCCGACATCACGCGCGATTATGGCTTATCGAAGGACAAGACTGAGTGTTTGCTGTTCGATACGGCCGACAAGGGCCGCTATTTCCTCGTTCGCGTCCGCGAGAATCACACCGAGGCCTGCGGCGGTGAGGCAGGCGTATCGCCAGCGCTTTTTTTTCTGAAAATCCGCAAGCGCGACGGTTACACGATAACGAATGCTTACGACAGCGAGCACTACCGCCCGCTTAAGCCTCGTCACAAGAACTAGCAAATTTCTGCGCGATGCGGGAGGATGCCTTTTTCGAAGACCGCGTCAGAACAGGGCGGCAGTGCGCACATTTTCTTTCGAGCAGCCCCCCCAGTCCTGCCGATGCGTCAACGGCCTGCGGTCGGCCAGGAACGGAGGTTCACGAAGGGCAGCTTTTGGGGCAGTTCAACAGGTCCGCAGAAGAGTTCGCGGCAAGTGGGACTTAGCTTACGCTAGTTAGCCTCCATTTTTCGGCTCGCGCACCGGGTACTCGACTAGAATGTCGCGGCACTGCAGAATGATTGCCGGCAAGTACGTTTGGTCAAACGATTCCTTGAACTCGTGCCTCTCCAACAGCTGGTCTGGCGTGATGTCAATCTGCACGTCGATGCGTCCGCCTGTCTTCGCGGTCAAGGTAACGCCGAGGTTTGGCTCAATGCAATCAAGCTTTGCAACCCCCGATAGAGACTCGTAGAGACGCTCACATTCATCAAGGAGCCTCACCAACTCGCCTAAGTGAATGATGGGGCCGACTGTCGCAACGGATGAACTCGAGGAGTCGCATCGCGCGGTCACGTGCAACCAGTTTCCATCCCAGTAATCTTGCGCCGACGGAAATTGGCGGTGGTGGACCCAGAGTTTCAAGCTCGCAATTTGCAAGCTGGGTTCGCCCAGATTCACGTGAGGTTGCCCGGACATTTCATCGGATTCGGTTGATGCGGCTTTGCACGATATATCTGCTCGGTTAGAAGTATATCGGCCATATCGGCTAACCGCGGGCGTTTTCAAACGTCCGGTTTCCGCCACACCATCTAACACGCTAGCGGCGGCGGGTCGCCCTCGGCCGCCTGCATTGCCGCGGGACCGGTCTCGAGGGTGAACGCCAGACGCTCGGAATTCAGCTAATACGAAGCCGAGGCAGCCCGGTAACTAGGCGAGGAACATCTGACGGGCGGACAACGCGGGTAACAGAACTCGAGTTCATCGTGCTCAACGACCGAAAGCGGTACCGACGCGCTATTCTCGCTTGCGCAGCGGGTCGAGCAAGCCCCTCAATCCGTTATGGTCCATCTCGTGCATCAGCGCGAGCAGCCGGCCGAGTTCGCCTCGTGGGAAACCTTCCCGGGCCATCCAATTCAGGTAGTGCCCGGGCAGGTCAGCGACGATTCGGCCTTTGTACTTGCCGAAGGGCATGATGAACGTGACGAGGCGTTCGAGGTCAGGAAGTTCCATGCGGGTATTGTGCACGGCTTTCGGTCCCTGCAGGCGAACACTGCAGTTCACATATGCCCATAGCCCGTATCGCTGCGTACCTTGCCGCGAAACACCCAATACGACCAGCAGACATAGAGCATCAGCACCGGCAGCAGAAACGCCGTACCGATCATGAGGAACTCGTGCGACATCGGCGCGGCCGCCGCATCGTGCCAAGTGACGGAAGGTGGCGCCACGTAAGGCCAGAGGCTGATGACCAACCCCGAGAACGAGAGAAAGAAGAGCCCGATAGAACATAGAAACGGCAGCGCATCGCGCCGCGCGCGCAAAGACCAGACGAGCAGCACCGCCAGCACGACAGTGAGCACCGGTACCGGCGAGAAAAACAGCAGGTTCGGCCACGAGAACCAGCGTGCGGCAATGCGCGCATCCGTAAGCGGCGTCCATATACTCACCACAATGATGAATGCGAACACAGCAATCACCGCCCGGCTCGCGATGCGGCGCGCCCACTCCTGAAGCTCGCCGTCTGTCTTGAGCACGAGCCACGTCGCACCAAGCAGCACGTAGCCCGCAATGAGACCAATGCCCGTTACGAGCGGAAACGGCGCCACCCAATCCCAACTGGTCCCCACGAACTGGCCGTTCACCGCGGGAAAGCCGTGCACGAACATGCCGGCCACCACGCCCTGCGCGAACGTCGCCACGAGCGAGCCATACGCGAAAGCCCCATTCCATGCGTGCTTGTGCGAACCCGGAATGTCGCGGAATTCAAAAGCCACGCCGCGAAACAGGAGTCCCAGCAACATTGCCGCGACCGGGAAATAGACAGCCGGCACGATGATGGCAAACGCCACCGGAAACGCCGCGAGCAGCGCCGTGCCGCCCAGCACGAGCCACGTCTCGTTGAAGTCCCACACGGGTGCGACCGATCCAACCATGAGGTCGCGATCCGCTTCGTCGCGGCGCGCAAGCAGCAGCATGCCGACGCCCAGATCGAAGCCGTCGAGCAGCACATACATCAATACGCCGAGCGCGAGGACACCAGCCCACAGCGGGATGAGATCGAGTTGCTGCATGATTCGGCTCTCCGTTTGACTTTCGGCGCATTCGCACCGTCTACTCGTCGCGCCGCATGTCGGCATCCACAGGCAGCGGCGGCACCGAGGGCTTGTCCGATACCGCCGAGAGCGGTCTCGCCGCGCGGCGACCCGGGCCGGCACCTTGCGTATCGGTGTCGTCCGTCGGGGCCTCGTTCGGTCCGATCTCGATGAGCCGCCGCAGCAGGATGAACCCCGAGCCGAAGATCACGATGTAGCAGATCACGTAGGCGGCAAGCGACAGCGCGACATTCGCGGTCGTGAGCGAAGGCGATACGGAATCCGCCGTACGCATCAGCCCATAGACCGTCCACGGTTGTCGACCCGCTTCCGTCGTCGTCCATCCGGCGAGTACGGCAATGAAGCCGGCCGGCATCGCGAGGCGACACGTCGCGAGCCAGCCGCGCCGTGTATAAAGACGCCGCCCGCGCCACAGCATCAGCCCACGCACAACGATGCCCAGCATGATGACCGCGATGAGCACCATGAGGTGGAATGCAAAGAACACGATCGGCACCACGGGCCGGTCTTCGCGCGGCCAGTCCTTCAGGCCGTGCACGAGACCGTTGAGGTCATGCGTGAGGTAGAGGCTCCCCAGCTTCGGAATGGCGAGTTCGAAGTGATTCGTTTCAGCGTCATCGTCGGGAATCGCAAAGAGCGTGGCGCGCACACCGCGGCCCGTTTCCCAGAGCCCTTCCATCGCGGCCAGTTTGACCGGCTGGTATTTGAGTGTATTGAGTCCGTGCGCGTCGCCCAGCACGACCTGCACCGGCACCATGATGGCAAGAAAGAAAAGCGCCATCTTCACCATGACGCGGCTTTCTTCCTGTGCGCGGCCCTTGAGCAGATAGTGCGCGCCCACGCCCAGCACGACGAACGCGGTCGTCACGAGAAACGCCGTGACGGTATGTGCGAGGCGAAAGGGAAACGATGGATTGAAGATGACGTCGACCATACTGCGCGGATAGAACCGGCCGTCGATGATCGTATAGCCCGAGGGCGTCTGCATCCAGCTGTTCACAGCGAGAATCCAGAACGACGAAAGCAAGGTGCCCAGCGCGACGAAGATCGCCGACATCGCATGTGCCCAGCGGGGCACGAGTTTTCTGCCGAACAGGAGGACGCCGAGAAACGCCGACTCGAGAAAAAACGCGACGAGCACTTCATACGCCATCAGCGAGCCGATCGTATTCGCCGTGGCCGTCACGAAGCGGCTCCAGTTGGTGCCGAACTGAAACGGCATGACGATGCCCGACACCACGCCCATGCCGAACGACACCGCGAAGACGCGCAGCCAAAATGCCGACAGCCGCCGGAAGACATCACGCCCCGTCGCCCACCAAAGCACCTCGAGCGTCGCGATGTAGCACGAAAGACCCACGGTGAAAGCCGGCAGCAGAATATGCAGCGCGATCACCCACGCGAACTGGACGCGCGAAAGCAAAAGGGCCGTGACGTGCATGGGGCGTTCCGGATCGGGGATGGGCAGCGATAGTGTCGACCGCAAGTGGGGTGCCTGCCCGTGACGAGGCCGCGCCGCGGTCGAGGATAGGCGCCCTGATCACACGTCTTACCCTTCACCGCGTCCGCTGGTCCGATGTAAAACTGCGGGGCCGCCTTGAAATAACTGTTATGGCCCTGGCGCGTTGCTGCAAGCTCGCCCTATGACCTATCGCGATTCCGCGTGCGAGTGGCCGCCGTAATGACCCCAACGCCCAGCATGATCACCGCGACGATGATGACCGTATGTTGCGACACGTGCATCGTGATCAGTGCCCAGCAAACACCACCGATCAGAATCAGCCATCCCACGAGATAAATGATCAGCGTCATCGAATTCGCTCTCCATTGCGCGATGCTCAAAGTTTAACGATCGCCAAGTCAGGATCGCGCCGCCCGTTACTGCCGGTTACACAAGCGACAGCCCGGTAGCACCCCCACTGTCGAGGATACGTACCATGTGGGCAGATGAACCATACGCCTGCGCGCCGGCCCGGCCGCGGGGGAGTGAAAGGAAAATGAAACAAATTCTGCTAACTGCTGCACTCGGGGTCGCCGGCGTATGCGCATCGGCCAGTGCGTTTGCACGCACCGACATCGGCGTATATTTGGGCGTACCGGGGCCCGTCTATGAAGCGCCGCCACCGGTCTATTACGCACCGCCGCCGCCTGTCGTCTATGAGCAGCCCGCGCCCGTCTACTACGGTCCGTATTACGGCGACGGCTACCGCCGGGAGTGGCATGACAACGGCTGGCACCGCGGCTGGCGCCATCACCACCGTGACGACGATTGATCTTCAAACGCAAATGCGGCCGTCACGGCCGCATTTCATTTGGTCAGAGCCAAGACAAAATGCAACGAATCAAATCGCCTTCCGGAACGGCGCACCCGATTGTTCGCGCAGCTCATTGAATACGATCTTCGGCCAAGCCTTTTGCGCCACCTCGATCTCGGAGATATGCGAGGCCAGATAAGTCGGCGCATTCGAAGCATCGAGCGCCATACGCGCGGCGTACGCATCGGTGAACCGCCGCAGCTCGCCCGCATCGTCGCAGGTCACCCACCGTGACATCCGATACCGCGCGGGCAAGATGCGCACATCGACCTTGTACTCGGCGGAAAGACGATGTGAAACCACCTCGAACTGCAGCTGCCCCACCGCGCCGAGAATCGTCGAGCCGCCATGCGCGGGACGAAACACCTGGATCGCCCCTTCTTCGCCGAGCTGCTTGAGCGCTTCACCCAACTGCTTCGCACGCATCGGATCGACCACTTCAATCGTCTGAAAGATCTCGGGCGCAAAAAACGGCAACCCGACGAACTGCAGTTGCTCACCCTCGGTCAACGTATCCCCGAGGCTCAGCGTGCCATGGTTAGGAATCCCGATGATGTCGCCGGCATACGCCTCGCTGACGGTCTCGCGCCGCTGCGAGAGAAACGTCACGACGTTATTGGCCCGGAACGTCTTGCCCGATCGCGTCACCTTCAACGCCATGCCGCGCTCGAAACGCCCTGAGCACACGCGAATGAATGCCACGCGGTCCCGATGCGCGAGGTCCATATTCGCCTGGACCTTGAACACGACGCCGGTGAACTTCGGCTCGTCCGGCTGCACCGCACGCTCCACGGCCATGCGCATCGAAGGAGGCGGCGCAAGATCGACCAGCGCGTCAAGAATCTCCTTGACGCCGAAGTTGTTGATCGCCGAACCGAACAGCACCGGCGATTGCTCGCCGGCCAGAAATGCCTCGCGATCGAAAGCGGGCGTCGCCGCGCCAATCAGATCGATCTCTTCCTTGGCACGCTTCCACGCAAAGCCAAACCGCGCTTCGCCCTGCTCCTCGCTGACAGCCTGTAGCGTCTGAACCGCACCGCCTGCCGTATCCTGCCCTGCGCGAAACACACGGACCTGATCGCGTTGAATGTCGTAGACGCCCTGAAAATCCTTACCCATGCCGATCGGCCAGGTAAACGGCACAGCGGCGACGCCGAGATGCTGTTCGATTTCATCGAGCAGATCGAGCGGCTCGCGCACCTCGCGATCGAGCTTGTTGATAAACGTGACGATCGGCGTGCGGCGCGCGCGGCAGACCTCGAGCAACTTGAGCGTCTGTGCCTCGACGCCGTTCGCGCCGTCGATCACCATGACCGCCGCGTCCACGGCCGTCAGCACTCGATAGGTGTCTTCCGAAAAATCCTCGTGGCCCGGCGTATCGAGCAAATTGATGACCGCATCGCCGTACTCGAACTGCATGACCGAGCTCGCCACGGAAATCCCGCGCTGCTTTTCGATCTCCATCCAGTCGGACGTCGCATAACGGTTGCTCTTGCGGCCCTTGACGGTACCGGCGATCTGAATCGCGCCCGAAAACAGCAGCAGTTTTTCGGTCAGCGTGGTCTTCCCCGCGTCGGGGTGCGAGATAACCGCGAACGTGCGGCGGCGCTTGAGTTCGGCGACAGACATCGTGAATGGGGGCAAAAAAGGGCCAGCTCGCGAGTTCGAGTGGCGCGGGGGCGATGATACACGTGTCGCGGCGCACGCGAGCGGACCGGCGCCCGGCGCTTACGCGAAAAAGCCCGCCCGGGTCTGCCGGGGCGGGCGCGCCGAGCGAACGGCGGTGGCCGGTAGAGTCGGCCAGAAAACTTTGGGCTACTGATTAAACGGTGTTGGCGATAAACGCGCACATGCTCAAAACGTCTGCCAGTCGAAGCTTTCGGCCGTGGCCACTGTGGCCGCAGTCGCTGCGGGCGCGGCAACCGATGCGGTCGCGCTGGTCGACGCGGCCGCCGCTCGGCGAGGTGCCGGGGCGCCAGCCGATGCCGACGTGGCGGCACGTACCGGCGCGTGCGCCGAGGCCTTCGACGCGACCGTTGGCTTGCCGACGCGGCTCGGCGCACGCGATGCGACAGACCCCGCCGACACGATCGCTCCAGCCGTCACCCCGCGCGACGGGCTGCCACGCCGCGATTCGCTGCCATCGATTCTAAAAAACGCCACCGACTCATTGAGTTGTTGCCCCTGATGCTCGAGCGATTTCGACGCCGCCGCGGCCTCTTCGACGAGCGCGGCGTTTTGCTGCGTCACCTCGTCCATCTGCGTAATCGCCACGTTGACCTGCTCGATTCCACGGCTCTGTTCGTTCGACGCCGCCGCAATCTCGCCCATGATGTCGGTGACGCGCGCGACGGCTTGCGTGACCTCGGCCATCGTCTCGCCGGCCTGGCTGGCATAGACCGCACCGTCCTTCACACGCTGCACCGATTCGCCGATGAGATCCTTGATTTCCTTGGCGGCGCTCGACGAGCGTTGTGCAAGCGAGCGAACCTCGCTTGCCACCACCGCGAATCCGCGCCCCTGCTCGCCCGCACGTGCCGCTTCCACGGCCGCATTGAGCGCCAGGATGTTGGTCTGGAAGGCGATCCCTTCGATGATGCCGGTGATGTCCGCGATCTTCGTCGAACTGCTGCTGATCTCGTCCATCGTATTGACCACCTGGCTCACGACACCGCTGCCCTTTTCGGCGACTTCGGAGGCGTTGGCGGCCAGCGCACTCGCCTGCTGTGCGTTATCGGCGTTTTGCCGCACGGTCGACGTGAGCTCTTCCATGCTCGCCGCTGTCTCCTGCAGCGACGCGGCCTGCTGTTCCGTACGCGAGGACAAGTCCTGATTGCCCGAGGCGATCTGGCTTGAACCGGTGGCAATGCTGTCGGCGGCGGTCCGCACCTGACCGATCAGCTTGACGAGGCTCGACTGCATTTCTCCCATCGACGCCAACACACTGCCCGCGGGCGCCGAGGCCGCATCCGCGACCGGGCTCAAGTCACCTTCGGCTACGCGGCGTGTGATGTCCGAGAGTGCCCCAGGCTCCGCGCCCAGCGCACGCGTCAGGCTACGTGTGATCAGGAAAGCGGCAAGCACGGCCGCGGCGAAGGCTGCGGCGCAGATGCAGAGCATCATCGTGCGCTGAGCGCCATACTGCTCGTGCGCGGCGTCCGCCATTTGCTGGCCACGCTGGCGTGTATAGGCAGTGTAGGCATTCGTCGCCTTGATCAATTGAGCGAGCAGCGGCCGGCATTGCGTATTCATCATCTCGACCGCCTGGTCACGGCGCCCGCCGAGCGCGGCCTCGGTAATGGCGCGTGCGACAGGGCCGTATTGGGCCTCGATGCGGACCATGTCGCCAACGAGCGCCTTCGCCTCCGGTGTCACATTGGTGCCCGTCTCGATCGCTTCCTTGAGCTTGCCGATGCGCCGCGTGACATCTTCGTCCGCGCTCGCGACTTCGGCTTTCTCGATCGCGACATCTTCGGGCTTCGTCAGAAGAACGAGGTTGCGTGCGGCAATAGCGCGCCGGTCGACCGCCGTGCGCACCTCGGCCGCCACTGTCGCACGGGCGTTGATCCCATTGACATACGAACTGAACCGTTCATCGATGGTGCTCAGCGCATTCAACGCAAAACCCGATACCAGCAGCACCATCACGGCCAACGCGCCAAAAGCGGTGGTCAGCTTCGCGCGCACCGTCATGTTTCTTAAGTCCATTTCCCCGCTCCCGATATATCGCCGCTAAAGACGCCGACATTTTTGCGATCGCGCAATTACAGCCGGTCTCAGGTGTTTTATCGGTGGCGCCATTGCAGCACTTGATCAGCGCCGCGATTCGCAAACGTTTGCCTCAGGGTTTTGGTGCATCGGGACCTTCCCGCGTGGGGCCGCCCCCAAGCGGGAAAACGCCGACTAATCGTACGTTTGAGGAGTATTTCGCACCGGAATGATGCGAAATAACATTAGACAAAAGAAACGCGTTTTTATTAATCCTACTTTTTTCTTTAACGGCAGTTCGGCGCGTTTATTTATGAATATCGACAAACAGCAAGGGGCATTGCGCCCCTGCTGTCGCATTGCTTAAAGCGGCCCTTCCTGCACTGCTTCGCGATACACGTCGGCGACGCGCCGCGCAATGACCGAATTGTCGAAGTTGTTCATGGCGAAGTCGCGGCAAGCCTTCGCATCGGGCAACTTCAACTGGCCCGACAGTGCCGCCGTGAGGCCCTCCGCGATCGCTTCGGCTCCCGTCGAGCGCAGGATCAAGTCTTTCGACAAGCCGGCCACGACCTCGGGCAGTCCCCCGACAGGTGTGACCAGCACGGGTGTACCGGCTGCGAGCGATTCGACGGTGATGAGTCCGAAGCCCTCGAGCGCGACCGTGGGGACGACGCTGATCGTCGCGGCTCGATAGAGCTCGGCCAGGCGGTCATCGGGCACGAAGCCGAGCAGCTTGACGTCGTTTTGCAAGCCATGTTCGTCGATCCGCGCCTGGAGCTCCCCCGACAGCCGCCCCTTGCCCGCGATCAGCAACATCGCGTCGGGCCCGCGCTGCGCCTTGATGCGCGCCATCGCATCGATGAGATCTTCGAGGCCCATGCGGCGCACGAGACGGCGCACCGCCACGACGATCGGCCGGTCCTGCGGCAGTTGCAACCGGGCTCGAGCCCGCGAGGGCGAGATATCGATGTCGAAACGCGCGACATCGACACACCCGGGCACCACGCGCACGCGCTCGGGTGCGACGCCGTAGCGCGAAGTCAGAATCTGCCCGAACGCCTCGGAGAGCACGATGAAGCGCGTCGAACGCGCGTAGACGCTGCACTCGAGCCAATGCTTCGCGCGTTGCCCCAGCGTGGCGGCGCCCTCGACACCGCTTTCGTCCGCCCACGGCCCCTGAAAATGCGAGACCCGTGCGATATCGCGCGCGACATCGAGCCCCGGCCACGTATAAAGCGCGAAATGCGACGAGATGACATCGGGCCGCTCGACGCTGATCGCGTGAGCGAACGCCTTGCGCGCCGCCATCAGGCGCAACGGCAATGCGAGCGCGGCCGAGCCGAAGCCGCGAATCGCGCCGTCGGTGTCGTGCGCCACGCGCGGCGAGCCCGCCACCATCCCCCGCACCGATACGCCCGCGCCCGGCAACGCGTTCACGAGCGAGTAATACATCCGATCCAGGCCCCCCTCCCGCTCGGGGAACCAGTGCATGCCGATCTGCAACGACTTGATGGCACTTTGATTCATTTCGATTCGCCCCCTTCGCTCGGCACCCAACGCGCACCGCGGTGTGCATCGTGGACGCCGCGCCCGGCAACGCTGCCGGCCTCGCTGGTTTTCGCGCGCAATACGCGGCGATAGATGTCCATATAACGCGCCCCCATACGCGACCATCCGAATTCCCGAGCCACGCGGCCCGCCGCCACACCCATCGAGCACGCGAGGCGCACATCGCAGGCGAGCCGCGCCACCGCTTGGGCCAGCGCGGCACTGTCGTCGGGATCGTCGAGCACGATGCCGCACTCGGGCGTGATGATTTCGGCGCCCCCGGCCGTGCGTGCCGTGACCACGGGCAAGCTCGCCGCCATCGCTTCGAGCAGCGAGAGACTCATCGCCTCATAGCGCGACGGGAATACATACGCATCGACGCAGCGCATGAGGCCCGGCACGTCCTCGACGAAATCGAGAAAGTGCACTCGGTCGGCCACACCGACGGCGCGTGCCTCGTCCGGATAGGGGCTGCCTTTCACGCGCCCCGCCACCACGACCTGAACGCGCTCGGGCAACGCCTTGAGCGCGCGCAGCACGGTACCCAGGTTCTTGCGCGGCGTGCGCAGGTCGCCGGCAAAAAGCAGCAGAAACGCATCGTCGGGCAACCCGAAACGTTGCCGCGAACCCGAAGCGTGCTCGAACGTTTCGTTGTCCACGCCGTTATGAACGACCTCGATTTTCTCGTCGTGCACGCCCGCGCTGCGCAGTTCGTCGGCGACTTTATCGGAAACTGCGGCAACGACGCTCGAGCGCCGGTACGCCCATCGCTCGAGCCGCGCATTGAGGCGCGTGTAGAGCGCTTGATAGGCCGAACGCGGACTGCCCACGAGCCGGAACGGATAGTAAGGACTCCTCAGCCAGCCGCTATGCACGAAATGCGACGTGTTGACATCCGCGTGCACCCAGGTGATGAAGCCGTTCACATGCAGCACGTCGTATTCGTCGCGATGCGCGTTCAGCCATTTGGCGCTTTTGAGCGCAAACAGCTGATGGCGAACCAATGCACCGGGCCAGATGCGGCCGATTTCGATCGGTATCCACCGCACGCGTGGGTGCTCGAGCAGCGAAGGCGCGACGTGCGAAGCCACGAGCGTCACGGCGCATCCTTCGGCCAGGGCCGCACGCGCCACCTCGTAGTTGACGCGCCCCTGCCCGTCGTTATGGCGGACGGAATGCGTAACGATTGCAAGTCTCATGGCCTCAATGCCTCGCTGACGAAGGAGGGAGCAAACCGCACCCGCGCGTTCTGACGCTGGATTTTTCGCCAATGTGCAGCCGCGATCAGCGAGGCCATGCTCGTATAGAGCAGCAGACCGCCAGTACTGACGAAAGAATTGGTAAATACAAGCATGGCGAACATCGAGCACGCGAGTGCGAGACAGGCAGCGCCGAACTTTTCGTCCTTGAGGGAGAACGACGCTCGCACAGCGCGCGCCAGCATCCAACCGATGCCGGACAGGTAAAGCAGCGTGCCGGGCCAACCCAGCACGAATGGAATGTTCATGACTCCGCTATCGAAATTGCCATATTTGCCGAGCTGATTGTCGGATTGAGTGAGCTTCGTCGATGTACCGGTCGCGCCCAGTCCCATTCCGGCGATATTGGTAAACGCCGTTTCAGCGAAAGTCGCATAGAACTGATTGCGTTCGGCATAGCTATGGTCATCGTGCAGATTCGTGATCGTCTCGAGCCGCGCCTGCAAGCGGTCGGCAACCGGACCGATCGCCAGAAGCGGCATCGAGAGGCCGGCCAACACGGCCAAACCCAGGATCGTGCGAACGCGCGTCCGATTGCTCGACTTGGCGAGTTGAATCACGAGCGCGATCACCCAGCCGCCCCACGTCGAACGCACGAGACAAAGTCCGAACGACGCGAAGCCCGCCGCGGCGGCCACCCAGCGCAATCGCTGCGTCGCTGCCGGCACGAGCACGAGCGCGCCCATCATCGCAAATGCGAAAGGTCCGGACGAGTTCATCGTGCTGAACACGCGCACGCCGAAGCGAACGGGGTCCCCCTCGGAGTTCATCTGCGAGCCGATCATCCACATCGCATCCCACGGCGGCATCAAAAAGAACTGCACGATGCCGTAGAGGCCCATCACGAGCATGCCCCAGACGAACGTCGAGACGATGGCATGCCGGTACTGAGGAAAGTCGCGCGCGTTGGCAACGATGTGAAGGCCGATCAGTACCGGATACATCCAGTTCGCAAGGTCGTACGTCGCCGCAAAAAAGCCGACCGAGGTCATGCCGATGATGTAGGCGTAGCCGATGCCGAGCAGGATCAGCAGCATCGGCAGACCGCGCCAGCTGCCGAGCAGGCGATAGCGCCGGATGAGGACGAAACCCGAGATCATCGTCACCGCGACGGGCGCAACCTGCACGATGCTCGTGGGCGTAAACGCGCCCTTGAAGTAATCGGCCAGCCGCCGCACCTCGGGGCTCAGAAACCACATCCACCAGACGAAGCCGACATACCGCGCCGGACTCTTGAAGTAAAGCCATAGCCCGACCGCCGTCGAGAGCGCCGGAAACGCGAGCGTGAGCAAGGCGCCCTGGTGCGCCGCGCAAAGCGCGAGCGTAGCCAGCACGAGCAGCGCCTGCGGCAGCCAGTGCTTCGGGTCCAGGCTGAAAAAGCGCGCCGATACGCTCTGCCGTTCCGTAGCCGCCGCAAACGTCACGGCGTCACCTTGCGCGCTTCGTGCGCGCCCGTGCGCGCCGCGCGCCAACGCTCGCGCACCGCCGCGCCGTTCTTGGAGACGAGCGCCAGCAACGGATGCACGAGACCCGGATAGACGCGCGTGCCGACGAGCATCCACCACCACCAGGCCAGCATGCGCTGCACCGGCGGCAAGTACTCGCGCAACGTCAGGTGCAGGTTGTACGCCGCATTGCAAATCGAGACCGCCGATTGCGTATGGCGCTGATCTTCGCCGATCCGCGGTGCAGGGAAGTGATCGACGGCGACTTGCGGGTCGTACATCACCTTCCAGCCGGCGCGCTTCACGCGCATGCTGAACGCCATATCGTTGTGCACCTGCGCGCCCGAACCGCGCAAACGTTCGTCGAACCGGATATCGTGAATCGCCGCGCGCCGGTAGCTCATATTGACGCCCTTGAGCAGGTCGACTTCGCGTGCGCCGCCTACGCCGAGATGATGATTGCCGATGATTTTGCCCGTCAGCAGGATCCTGCCGACTTCCTCGCGCCTGCCGTCCAGCAACTGGCCGCGCTCATGCACCCAATCGCGCCCGCCAAGCGCCCCGAGCTTGGGCTCGGCGGCAAATGCGGCCTCGATGCGCTGCAGCCAGTCGCGGTGCGGCGCGGCATCGTCGTCGGTAATGGCGATGATGTCGCCCGTCGATTTGTCTAGCCCGAGGTTCAGCGCCGCGACGAGACCCTTGACTTCGACGATCACGCATTCGAGCGGCAAGGTACTTGTCACGCCCGGTTCGGCCAAAACGGTATGCGTGACATAGTCGTCGGGTCTCACGACAACGACGACCTGGTCGGCCGGCCGCACTTGCTGCTGCAGCGCTTTGAGGCACCGCGCGAGATCGTCGGGCCGGCGGTAAGAGGGAACGAGCACAGTCAGCTTCATGCGTTCAGATACTCCTGGACAGCCGCATAGCCCGCGCGCGAGAAGCTGCGCGAGCGAGGCGACACTGCGTTGAAGATACCGCCCTGGACCTGCACGCCAGCCGTCGCGAGCCGCTTGAGCGAAGCCGCGATATCGGACTCGGCATGCACGCCCGAGCGCAATACGACAAAGGAAGCACCGGCATAGGCGGCGATGATCGACGCATCGGTCACGGCCAGCAGCGGCGGTGTATCGATCAGCACGACGTCATAGCGCCTGCCCAGCGCATCGAGGTAGCTCTGCAGATTCGACGACATCAGGAGCTCGGACGGATTGGTCGGCCGCGTGCCGCTCGGGATGAAATCGAGTCCGGGCACGGGCGTCTTGCGCACCGCTTCTTCAACCGAAATCTGACCGGACAGCATTTCGGACAGGCCTGCCTGCAGACCGCCTCCGAAGTACTCGTGCAGCGTGCCGCGTCGCATGTCGGCATCGATGGCGAGCACTCGCTTGCCCGAATCCGCGAACAGCACGGCAAGATTGGCCGTCATGAATGTCTTGCCGATCCCGGGCGACGGCCCGGTGAGCAACAGCACGTTGTTCTTCGACTCGACGAGCGTGAACTGCATCGAGGTGCGCAGGCTGCGCAGACTTTCGATACAACTGTCGTTCGGTCTCGCGAGCGCGAGGATCGGCCGAGCACCCTTGCGATGACGCATATACGCGGCATCGAGCCGTTCGGCCTCGGTGCTCGACGGCACGAGCCCATACAACGGCAGACCGCAGGCGCGCTCCACGCGTTCGGGATCGTCGATCCCCTTGAGCAGATTGCGGCGCATGAAGACGACACCGGTCCCCGCGATGAGACCCAGCATCGTCGCGGCAGACAGGATCAGCGCCTTCTTCGGCTTCGTGGGATCGCCCGGACGCAATGCGGCATCGATCAGATGGACGTTGCCGCCGGTACCGACTTTTTGAACTTGCAACTCCTGCACACGGTTGAGCAGCATCTCGTAGATGTCCTCCGCCACCTTCGCATTACGCTTCAACGTGACGCCCTTCACTTCCTTGGCAGGCAGATTGCGGAACCGCGAGGAGAAACTGTCGCGATCGGCCTTGAGCCGCTCCAGCTGCTGCTGCGCCGTGATGATGGCAGGATGGTTCGGGCCGTAGCGCTGATGGAGTTGATCGAGCTGCAATTGGAGCGCGGAAATCTGCTGCTCGTACTGGAGGCTGCCTTCGAGATAGCTTTTCGCCTCGTCACTCGGGTTGATCGAGCCCGATTGCGCTTGATAGGCGCTCAGTGCGGCCTCGGAACTTTCGAGATCCGCTTTCAGGCGCGGCGCTTCGCTTTCCAGAAAGTCCAGCATCTTCACTGCGTCGGCTTGCCGCGCGCTCGTGTATTCGTGCAGATACGACTGCGCCACGGCGTTGGCGAGCTGTGCCGCGCGCTCCGGGTTCTGGTTCTGCGTTGAGATCTGGATCACGCCGGTCTGTTTGCCCTGCTCCTGAACATCGAGCGCGAGCTGGAAGCTGGTGATCGCATCGAGATCGTTCGAGCGCACGACGGTAAAGCGCGTGCCCGGCAACGCCACAAGCT